>Ga0315910_10002737_pt1 | contig 15275 bp, 6 predicted proteins | sample EdamamesoilMG_FD_204470 | JGI IMG/M metagenome (GOLD analysis project Ga0315910, IMG submission 204470) | Garden soil microbial communities collected in Santa Monica, California, United States - Edamame soil | ecosystem: Environmental > Terrestrial > Soil > Garden | place: USA: California...
CTGTTGACGAACCAATGTTCAGGCAAGTCCACCGTGCAGTCCTGCGGAAATCCCACCTTTGCTCAACCCTCGCAACCACCATGCCGGACACAAATAAGATGGCTGTCCGTGCTCCGAGTCTCGAAAAAATCCGTTGACCAAAGCGGGCCGTGGTTTAGAGTGCCTCCGTCTCAAGCACTGATGAACTCCATCATCGCCAATTTGAATTCGATGCCGAAGCGCGCCGCGTGGCTGCGCAAGGTAGCCATGGGGCACTCTGTTGGCGGTGGGAGATCGAATCATTAGCCGAGTAACCAAGATTTCACCAAACCCACCGCTGGCTTCTGGCGGTGGGTTTTTGTTTGCCCGCGCGTCGTCCAAAGCCGGTCAAAACAAACATGCAAACAGAAACGACAGACTCGCACCGACCCGCACCCCTCTGGCTCGTGGTGGCGGCCTTCGCCGCCGTGTACGTCATCTGGGGCTCGACGTATCTGGCAATCCGCTATGCCGTGGAATCCATCCCGCCGTTCCTGATGGCTGGAACGCGAAACCTCGTCGCTGGACTGTCGTTGTTCGTGTTTGCGCGGGCGCGCGGGGACGGGTCGCCAACGCGGCTTCAATGGCGCGATGCCGTGATCGCAGGTGGCTTGATGCTCACGATTGGCAACGGCGGTGTGACCTGGGCGGAACTAACAATCTCCTCAAGCGTGGCGGCGCTGCTGGTGGGGTTGACGCCGGTGTGGATGGTATTGTTCGACTGGCTGCGACCCCAGGGCAGTCGCCCCGGCCCGGTCGTGGCGCTGGGTCTGGCGGTGGGCTTCACCGGTGTCGCGTTGCTGGCCGGAGGGCGTCCGAACGGCGCGAACTCAACTTATGGTTGGGGCGTGGCCGCCGTGATCGCGGCTTCCATTGGCTGGTCGCTTGGCTCGATATTTAATCGCAGTGCGAACAAGCCGGCTGGACCATTTCTGGCCGTCGCAATCCAGATGATGGCCGGAGGCGCACTGTTGCTCGGCCTCGCGGTGGCGGCAGGTGAACTGAAACAATTCTCCTTCGCGCAGGTGACATGGCTTTCGTTCGGCGCCTGGTTTTATCTGATGATCGCCGGTTCAGTCATCGCCTACACGGCTTACGTGTGGTTGCTGCACGCGACCACACCCGCGCGAGTGGCGACTTACGCGTATGTGAATCCATTGATCGCGGTGCTGCTGGGCTGCACCATCGGGCGCGAACCATTCTCGCGGGATGTGCTCATCGCCGGAGCCATGATCGTCGCGGCGGTTGTGCTGGTGTTGCGCGGCGGCGCAGCCAAGATTGGCAAGAAGCCAACCGGATTTAACATCGAACCGTCCATGAAATTCCCCTCACCCGGCCTACCGGCCACCCTCTCCCCATCGGATGGGGAGAGGGACGGGGCGAGGGGCAATCGCTGCGGATAAAGCACTCACCTCATGCGCTTGCGCTTTCTCCAAAACCTCCGCCTTTGGCGGCGCGAAATCCGGCCCACGCTGGCGCTCGCCCTGCCGATCATGGCGGGCATGGTGAGCCAGATGTTGATGGGGCTGGCGGACACCGTCATGGTCGGACGCGTCGGTGTCGTACCGCTGGCGGCATCGTCGTTCGTCAATGCGGTGGCGCATCTGCCGCTGGTGTTCGGACTGGGTCTGCTCTCGTCCATCGCCGTGCTGACATCACAAGCGTATGGGGCGCGACGACCGGATGAAGCCGGGGAAACCTTGCGCCACGGGCTGATCGTCTCGGTGATCATGGGGTTGTTGGCCATGCTCTCCATGTTCGCGCTGCATCCCTTTCTGGATCGCCTCGGTCAACCGTCGGAAGTGGTGGTGGCGGCGGACAAATATCTGCTCCTGTTCGGCGCGTCTCTGTTCCCCGCGCTGGTCGCGCACGGGTGCAAACAATTCGCCGAGGCCCTGAAACACCCCTGGGCACCAACGTTCGTCATGCTCGGCGGCGTGTTATTGAACGTATTCCTGAACTGGATTCTGATTTACGGCAACCTGGGCGCCCCGGCAATGGGACTCGAAGGCGCGGGCTGGGCGACGGTCATCGCGCGGTTTGTGATGATGCTTGTTCTGCTCGTCTATGTGCTGCGGGCACCGGCTTTGCGCGCATTTCAGCCGGCGCGCTGGCGATCGGCCTTGAGCCGTGAACGCTTCGAGCGCCTGATCCATCTCGGCTGGCCGGTGGCCGGACAGCACTTCTTCGAGGTAAGCGCGTTCGCATTCGCGGCGATCATGATGGGCTGGATCAGCGCGGACGCCATTGCCGCACATCAGATTGCGATCACGTGCGCGGCGTTGTCGTTCATGTTCGCACTCGGCCTGGGCATGGCCGCGTGCATTCGCGTCGGTCACGCCTATGGTGCGCGGCAGTTCGTACGGATGCGGCGGATCGGTTTCGGTGCAGTGGGATTGGCGGCAGGTTTCATGGCCGCGTTTGGTCTCGTGTTTGTGCTGGCCGGCCAGCCGATCGCGGGGCTGTTCATCGAGTCGCCCGCCGTGGTGAACTTGACCGCGCAATTGCTCATCGTGGCTGCGGTGTTTCAAATTGCCGATGGCGTGCAGGTGACTTCGATTTCCGCGCTGCGCGGGCTCGGGGATGTGCGCACGCCGGCGGTCATCGCGATTGTCGCGTACTGGGTGCTCGCATTGCCCATCGGATCGCTCCTGGCGTTTCGCGCGCAGCTGGGCGCGGTGGGATTGTGGATTGGGCTCGCAACGGGATTGGGAGTCGCGGCGGCTGGACTGGCGTGGCGGTTTCACCGGCAGACTCAAGATGCTTCCGCGCACCGCCGCGTCGTGCCACCGATTGGAGCGGCGTTCCCGGAACATGGCTCGCTGCCATAAGAGCGCGGACTGCCGGGTCGCAGGTTCACGCGGACTCGGCGGTCCGCGCTCCGCAATGTCACGGCCCCGTAGTCATCAATCGCACGCTGAGCTTGAGGAAGGTGTTCGTGGTCGTGGTGTAGGGCGCCAGGAGGCGTGCCTTCACGGTTTCGGTCAGCATATTGCCGTCGTCAGCCACGGAGATTTCTTCGATGAGATTTGTTCCTGAGTTCCACGTCTTCAGGTCGTCCGAAACATAGGCGGTGTACTCGACATCGGTGGGCACCAACCGGCGTTGATAGGTGAACGTGATGTTGGTGAGGCTGTTGGTCGGGTTCAGTTCAATGGCCGTGACCAGCGGCGCATTGGTGTCGCTGCCCTTCGGATTCAAGTTGGCGGCGTATTCCACAAAATTCACCCGGCCATCGTGGTCGAAGTCCGCGGCCAGATCGGTGAGCGTCGGATCCGTCAATTCCTCCAGCGTGAAGTGCGCGATGTTCCAGACGCCGTAAGGAGAATCATGAATGGTCACCGTAGCTTCGCCGGAAATGATCGTGTAGGCCACGTTGCTGACAATCGTGAAGATCAACGTTTCATCGCCCTCGGTACGGTCGTCGAGGAATGGTGTGACGGTGAATACGACGGATTCCGTGCCTGATGGCAGCGTCACCACATTCGTTTGATCCAGGCGGATGATGTCGGCGCCATTGCTGGCGGTGCCGCTCAAGGTCACGTACACGGTCATGTCGAAATCCAAATCGCCGCTGCGTTGGAAGGTGAACGCGCTCAGGTCCGGGCCGAGTTCGGCGGCATCGCCATCCGAAGCAATGACGCTGATCTGCGCCGGTTCGACCACGGTGACGGCGAGGTCTTGAAACACTTTCACCTGCCCATCATCGGCGATCAGTCGGAAAACGTAATCGCCGGCCAGTGTAAATTCCACCGTGTTGGTGAGATCATGCTGATTGGTGATCGTGATCGGCAGCGGGCCGCTGACGTGCACCCAGGTATTCGAGACGAAGCCGGGCGGGACAGGCCGGCCGTCGTCCGTCACCACGCCGGAAAGTTCCACCGGCGTGAGAATCTGCACGGTGATGTTTGTGGGGACTTCCACGACGGCGCCGAAATTCGTCGCCGTGAAGCCGCCGGCCTCCGCTGGATGGAGCGCCCGGGGAAACACGCGCACGTCGTCCACCAAACCGCGCCACGAGCCGAGGATGTCCGCCGCACCTTTGCCGATGATGAACTGCGGGCAATTGGTCGCGAAGCCGCGCAGTGCGACCATCTGGCTGCCCGGCTGATCCAACTGACCGTTGATGAACAGGGACGGCGCGAGGCCGTTGCTCCAGGTCAGGGCGATATGCTGCCAGTCGTTTGTGATGTGGTTGCTGGCACTGACACGCTTCGCCTCGCCGCGCGTGGTGACGAAGCTGGCTTCGATCACGTTCGTGGAAGCGCCACAAGTTGCCGTGGGCCGCAGGCTCAAGTTCCAGGTTGAATTCGTTCCGCTGTCATCCGCGGTAAAGAGGCCCCTGGCGGAGCCCGTGGCTTCAGCCTTGAGCCAAAAGGAAAGCGAGAATTGCTTGCGGCCCAGCAGAAGCGCGGAGTCGGTCAATTCGCGGACAAAGTTGTTCGTGCCGTTCAAACTCAGCGCGCCGCCGAGCACGCCATTCGTCACCCAGCTTGCCGGGCCGACGATCACGCCATCACGGCCACTGCCCGAGGCATCGAGCACATTTGTGCCGTTGCCCTCGTCAAACGTCCAGTGCAGCAAGTTGGTGGACAATCGCCCAAGCGTGTCCACGACAACCGTGACTTCGTCGTAATCGGTGACCTGCCCTTCGCTCACCTCTAACCGCAGCACATACACGCCGCCGTTGGTGAAACTCACCGTGTTGTTGGGTTGACCATTGGTGCCAAAAGAGAACGTGTCCGGGCCGCTGATGTTGGTCCAGTTGAGCGTCAGTGGCGTGTTCGTGTCGCCATCGTCGAATACGGTTGCTTCCAGAATCACGTTCACGTTCGTGCCCAGCAGATAAACGATGCCCGCGGTCGGGCTGGTGATTTGCACGAGCGGGGCGAGATTTGTGCCGGCATCCTCGATGATGACCACGGCGTTGCTCGGTGCGAGGATCGTGTAGCTTGGATGCGGGACCAGCGCGGCAGTGACAATTTCAGCCGGTTCCATCACGAGTTCATTGGTCGGCGAAACCCGGAGATCAATCGCTGTCACACCGCAACCGAAGAAAACGTTGGTGAGCAGCGGCGGATAATCCGCACCCGGCGTCGCCGTGCCGCTGATGGCGAGACGCGCAGTGAATTCATATTCGGGATTGCCAGAGCGCCGGATCGTGAAGACGCCGGATTGCTGGCTGCCTTCGAGCACGTTCGTTGGATTGGCCACGATGCTGACCATCGGCTCGTCGTCCATGATGATCACGGTGGCGTTCGTGGGAATGCCGAGTGTGTAGGCTGGATTGCCCTGCAAAGTGAGCGTCAATGTCTCCGGGCCTTCAACCAGCGGATCATCGAGTGGAACGATGGAGAGTTTCGCCGACCGGTTGCCGGCGGGAATGACAAAGCTGTTCGCAAGTGTGGGATAATCCACGCCGTTGACCGCGCTCCCGCTGAGCGTGAAGAAAACCTGGAGCGGCGTGTTCGTGGTGCCGAAGCGCGTGAAGGTGAAGTCGCCCGGATTCGTGCCCGGCTCGGCGGCGTCGAAATCACTCGCGTCGAGCCAGACGCGCTCGTCATTGTCCTGAATCGTCACGGTCGCCGCCGATGGATACGCCACGCGATACGAGTTGGTGACCGTAAGCGCCAGGATGACGGTTTCCTCGCCCTCAATGAGATCGTCGTCCAACGCGCTGACCGGCATCATGAGTATGGATTGGCCGATGCTGAAAGTAATCGCGGTCGGCAACGCGGTGAAATCCTCGCCACTCCCGGCCGTACCAGTGACTGAAAAATGGATTGTCACCGCCCCAGTCATCGAACCACTGCGGGTGAACACAAATGCGCCCGTCCCGCCGCCTTCCACGGCGTAAGGCTGGTTCGTCGAAGTCACGGCCACGGCGGGCAGGCCTTCGGCATCGTTGTCCGTGATCGTGACGGTGGCAACGTTGGGGGAAATGATCTTCGCCGTCGGCGCGGTGAGCAGTGTGAGGCGGACGGTTTCGGCGTGCTCGACGGTATTGTCGTTGATCGGAATGACCGGCAAGTCCACGAAACCCGCGCCAGCTGGGATCGTCACGGAATTGCTGAGGAAGGCGTAATCTGCCGGGGTGGTGGCGGTGCCGGTCAACTCGAAGTTGACCTGCAATGCCGCGTTCGTCGCGCCGCTGCGCGTGATGCGAAAGTTGCCGAGCACGCCGGTTTCGGTCGCATTCGCCGCCGTGGCCGTCACGCTCAATGACGCGGTATCATCATCCACGATGGTGTAGGTGTGAATTTTGATGCCGTCGAGGGTCGCGCCGATGGGATTAAACAGCGCAATGCGAATGGTTTCGTTCGGCTCAATGTTGGTGTCGTTGACGATGGTGAGCGGAATGGATTTGGCCCGCTCGCCCGGCTCGAAAGTCAGTGGCGGGCCCGGCAGATCGAAATCTCCACCCGATGCCGTCCCGCCGAGCAGGACGAACTCGACCGTAATCGGCGAAGTGGATGTGGCGCTGAGCGAAACACCGATGCCAGGCGATTTGTTTTCCTCCGAGCGCGACGTGCTGAAACTGAAGCCAACGGCGGGCGGGTTGTTTTGGTCTTCGTCGATGATCACCACCTCGGCGCGACCGGCGCCGCTGATGTTGTAATTCGCGCTGGGCAGAATGTGAACAATCACATTCTCATCCGGTTCCTGGTGCAGATCATCGAAGGCGATCAAGTCCAGACTCACCGAACTGACGCCATTGGGGATGACCACGGGATTTTCGAGCGGAACGTAATCCGCGCCACTGATTGCGGTACCACTAATCGTCAGGTTCACCGTGAGATCACCATTGACCACGCTGCCGCGTGAAATCTGGAAGCGCCCGATGTCTTCGCCGGGTTCGGTGGCCTCGTCGTCCGAAGCCGTGATGGTGACGGTGGTCTTCTCATTGTCGCGGATCAACAGCGTTGCGACTCCCGGCGTGCCAATGCTGTAGGAGAGATTGGTCGTCAAGGTGAGCGTGACGGATTCATCGCCTTCGAGCAGCGTGTCTTCCAAGGGCGAGAGTATGATGTCGGCCGAGTTCGCGTCCGCCGGAATCGTGACTGCGCCGCTGAACGGGGTGAAATCCTCGCCACTCGTGGCCGATCCACTCACAGAGTAAAAGACGACCAGATTGCCGGTGAGATCGCCATCGCGTTTGACCGTGAACGTGCCGCTGGTGGTTGGTTCGGCGGCGTTCGCGCCGGTCGGGAAGATGGTCACCGTCAGAAGATCGTCGTCGGTGATTTCAATTTCCGCCGCCGAACCGCTGATGCTGTAAGCGGGATTCGACACCAGCGAAACGGAAACAATTTCATCGGGTTCGAGAAACTTGTCGTCGCGGGTTTGGAACTGCACGACGGTCGTGTCGCTGCCCGCCGGAATCAAAACCACGCCGGGCAACGAGCCGTAATCTGTGCCGGGCGTTGCCGAACCGCTGGCCGAGTAGAACACGGTCAGGTTGTTCTGCGTGTTGCCGCGCCGCGTGAACAGCAGCGTGCCACGGTCCATGGCATTCTCGGGAATGGTTGGGTTCACGGACACCACCGAAACCGCCGGCGCCGCTGCCGTGTCGTTGTCCAGGATCCTGACCGTTGCCGCGCCCGGCGAGGTGACGAAGTAAGTGAGATCCTCCAAAACCGTAAGCGTGAAACCCTCAGCGGCTTCGCCGGTGGAATCGTTGACCACCTGGAAGGTGATGGACACGGTTGCTTCGTTGGTGGGAAACACGATGGCATTCGTCGCCAGCGCGTCCAGCGGCGGATTCAGCGTGAAGTCGTTCCCGACATCGGCAGTGCCCGAGAGATAAACCATCGCTGTCAATTCTTCGGTCAAATCGCCGGTGCGCGTGAGTGTTAAGGTGTGCGCTGAGGTGTTGGTTTCGGAGACGGAGTTTGTGCTGGCGCTTATCCTGATCGTGGGCGATGGCAGCGCGAGGATGTTCAGGTTCGCCGTGTTGGAGGTGATGTTGATCGGATTCTGCCAGGTAAGGTTGGTGAAAGTGTAACCGTACTTAATCGCTTCGAGCGTCATGTCGCCGCTCACGCCTGCAATCACAAAAACGCCGTCGCTGTCGGTAAAGCCGGAGAAGTTGGGGGTGTTGGTGTCGCTGTTCTCCACCCGCACGCCTTCGATCGGATCATCGTTCGCGTCGAGAATGATTCCAGTGATGCGAAAGTCCGTCGGCTGGCCGACCCGCACCACGGCGTTGGCACTGGCGCGACCGCCCTTCATGTCGCTCACTTCGCAACGCACGACATATTCCCCGGGCGCGGACCAGCGCTGGAACGCCCACGGCTGGTTGTTCGTGGAGAACGTACCGTCGTCGAATGTCCACGCGTAGGAAAGCGTGTCGCCATCGTAGTCTTCGGCGGTGGCGTGAAAGCGAACAAGTTGCCCAGGCGCGGCATTCGTGGGATCCACTTCCACGGTCAGGAACGGCGGCCAGTTGTTCGCAGGGTAAACGAGGTTGATTTGCACTTCGATCCACGGATCGGTGTCCGTCGCACCGCGGCCCAGCGGCGTGATGTGAACGCCCGCCGCGGTGTCGCTGAACGTGCGGCCAATGGTGATGGCGGAGTCAGCGCGGCTCGTCGTGCCGGGAGTGGTGTCGAGCAGGTGCGTGCCGCCGGCACTCTGTTCCCACGGCCCCCAATGCAACAGCAGGCCGAATTGCGTCCACGGATTGCTGGCGAACCGCTCATGAAACTCCAGCCAGTATTCGCGCTCGTAGTCTTTCGTCACCTTCGCCGCGTAGAACCGGCCATCCACGCGTTTCGCGGCATCGAAGGGATAAATGCGATACACGCCGTTGCTCAGAACGGGATGCACACTCGGGTCGGGCAGCCAGTTCAGAATGTTTTTGTGCGCGGCGTTGAACTGGTTGTTCCCGGCTGTGGCATTGCCCATCGTGTCAAAGATGTTTCCGTATTCGTGGTTCGTCCCCAGGCCGATGCTGCTGTTGGTGGCGATCCAGAAGTTTGCGTGCCAGAGGCCGTAATTGTGGCCGAGTTCGTGCGCCGTCACGCCCGCGCCCATGCTTTGCAGCCACGTTGATTTTCCATGAACCGCTCCAAGCCCGCCCCAGTCGTAGTCCGGCACGGGCGTCAGCGCGACGATGTCGAGCGGATAATTAGCGGTCTCAAAGCCCGCACGCCGCGCCGCTTCGCGAGCGTGGCTCATCAACGCACCCGGCCCGGCAGTGCTGTACCAGCCTTTCGTCTCCGGCAACGTCAGCAAGGGTGTCACCATCGTCGAGAGCGCCGTCATGTTGTAGGAACCTTCCGTGTAAAAGAGGTTCACGTCGTCCATCACGTCGTAGGCTTGCGCTTCGGAAATCGGCACGGTGAGGTCGTCCGGAAAGTTCACGCGCAGGTAGAGCACGTTTTTCGAACCGTGCGTCCACGCATCATTCGCGGCAGAGGCGAGGCTGCCGTAACCGCCGTTCTCTCCGCCGCTGGCGGCCAGCCGTTGCAGCATCCATTTCTTCACCGCGTAGGCGTGATCCACGCCGCAGAAGAATTTCACTTCTCCGCCCACATCCGCCACGATCTGCTGATTGCGATAATCTGCTTCACGACCCGAAACCCCGCAGATGGCTTCAGTCGGCTGGCTACGCTGTTCGTTCAACGCCGCCGCTTCCGCCGGCTCAAGGATGCGCATCGGTTCGCTGGTCACCGCCATTTTTCCGTCCAGCGCGATGCCGTGCAGGGGAATATTCTGCTGCGAGACTTGCGCGCGGCGCGAGCCATAGACGAACGCCTGATACGTTTGCCCGCCCAGTTCGACCTCACGCGTCACGGTGGCTTTGCGCCGCTCGAAATCGGTTCCTGCATAAACCAAGAGTGAGCCAGTGCCATCCACCCATTGCTCGAAGTGACGAGTGACATTCGCGGGAAGCGTGGTTCGCCAACTAAACGGCGCGGCCAGTTCAATAGCCTTCGCCGGATCGGTTTCGATCAATTCGCGCATCGCTTCGCGCCGTTTCCAAGCCAATGCTTCGCCTCGCGCCGGGTTGGCTGAAGGGTTGTCGGCCAGAAAGTCTTCTGCCCACACAGCAAAATTGGTGATGGCGGCGTGGCCTTCAACCGCTCGTTCCCGTGCGAGCGTCTGGTCGGTCGGAGCGACGATGGCGGATGGAGCTGGGGCTGCGCCTTTCGGAAGCGTGGCTTTGTGCCCGTAAGCTGCGGGCGAATGCACATCCGGTTCCGAATTGAAAGCTCCTTCACGATTCCGGACCAACCCCCACCAAAGCACCGCCACCAGCAAGAAGGCTGCGCTAAGCAGAAGTCGGATGGCAATGCGATTCACGGAATCAGGTGGGATGGTTGAGTATGCGTCATCATGTGCCCCAGGTTACGCCGCAAGTCAACTGGGCGTTGTTACGCACATGGACGAAAAACTTCGGAAAGTTATCAGTGGCCTCGTAGTGGGCTTCAAGATTGGGCTGAGTCCGCAATCGGCCAAACAAGAATTCCAAGATCTGCGTCACGATGGATCATGAAGAGCAAGTGCGCCTACGATCCGATCTTAGCACAGGCTTAGCCGGAGATTGTCGCTTGTGGTTTGCATAAATGATCGAAGCGCGCTGCTTTCCGACCGAGTAACTGCTCAGTGACTGCCTCCGTCCAATCAGACTCAAATGCGGCGTAATCGAAATTCGGAAAGGAATACCTCCGGAGTCGCTCCGGAACCTCCTTTACGAGACGATCCGCTAGGATTCGCCGGCGTTCCGCATGATTAAGCGGCAGCATATCGGGGAGGTGAAGCATGATATCCATGGAGAACTCTCTCTCCTTCTTGGAGAATCTAATCCGCTGCTTGAAGTTCAGTGCGGGATCACGGCACATGAAAACAATACCAACAGCTTTCACGGAAGAACCATAGTCACGGCCTTCAAAGAAGTTTCGCAAATCCAAAACCTTCATTGCGTGGTCAATCTTCGACTCCCAATTGATATCTGATGTGACGAAGACTTTCACGGTAGTTTGGCGTCGTGGCCTACACGGCTAACATTGATGATCTTACCGCCGGTTAGTATATCAAAGGCCATGCATGTGCAAGCGGTCATCAGCGCTGCCGCGATACACAGGTTTTGGCTTTGACGTAACGGCCCAGAAAGCTGTTAGCTGGCCGCGGGTAGCCCGGCTGGGTCGAACCGGCGATCTGCAAACCAAGAATTCCATGAATCTGCTCAAAACCGCCTTCGCCTCCACCGTCATGCTCGCCGTCCTCTTGGCCCCCTCCCTGGCGGCAACAACCGACCAATCCGAGGTCCAACGCCAGGCCAATGCGTGGCGCGCGGAACATCGCATTATTGACCTGCACCAGCACATCAACGGCACCACTCAGCACGTCACGCGCGCGATCAAGATCATGGATGCTGTTGGCGTGGGGACGATCGTGAACCTAAGCGGTGGCACGGTTACCCGGCCTGCCCCAGATCAACCATCCGACTTCGAGCGGAACAAGAAGCTCATGGATTCGCTTTTCCCCGGTCGTTTCCTGCAATACATGAATCTCGATTACCGCGGCTGGGACGAACCGGACTTTGCCGAACGCGCGGCAAAGCAGATCGAGGAGGGGCATCGCCTCGGTGCGGCGGGCTTCAAGGAATACAAACGGCTCGGATTGACGGTGCGCGATCGCACGGGCAAAGCGGTGAAGATTGACGATCCCAAACTCGACTTGATGTGGGCAAAGTGCGGCGAGTTAAGTATGCCGGTTTCAATCCACGTCGCCGATCCAAAAGCGTTCTGGGAACCCTATAATCCGCAAAACGAACGCTGGAAGGAATTGGGCGATCACCCAAACTGGTGGTTCGGCGACACCAACAAATACGCGCCACGCATGGAATTGCTCGAAGCGCTGGACCGCGTCATCGCGCGACATCCGAAAACGAAATTTGTTTGCGTGCATTTCGCCAACAACGCGGAGGACATCGACTGGGTGGAGCAGGCGCTCGACCGCCGGCCCAACATGTATGCCGATCTTGCGGCGCGCATTCCGGAGATTGGGCGGCACGATCCCGACAAGGTGCAACGGCTGTTCGTGAAACATCAGGACCGCATCCTGTTCGCCACGGACTTCCAAGTTTACAACAAGTTGATCCTCGGCAGCAGCGGCAATGAGCCTCCGCCCACAGACGCTGACGGCGAAGTGTTTTTCGCCAAACACTGGCGCTGGCTGGAAACGCGCCACAGAAACTGGCCGCACATGACGCCGATTCAAGGGGACTGGACGATCAGTTCCATCGGTCTGCCGGCGCCGGTGCTGCGGAAGATTTATTTCGACAACGCCCGCAAGCTGCTCGGGCGTTCGCTGCCGCTGCCTGCGGTTCAGGCACGGCGCATCAGTCAGGATTTTGAGCCCAATGGCGATCTGGACGAACCCGTCTGGCAAACCACGAAACCAGTCACGATGGAGTACGCCTCCGGCAATTACTCCGCGCGCCCCGAAATGACCACAACCGTTCGCATGCTCTGGTCCAGTAACTGGCTCTACCTCGCCTTTGAAAGTCCTTACTCCAAGCTCACCGTTTTTGACCCGCAAAACGCGCACGCCGAACGCTATGACATGGACCGCAAAGGGGTGAGCTTGTGGGATCGCGACGTGGTGGAAGCATTCATCGCCAGCGATCCGGCAAACCTGAATCGCTACACTGAGTTTCAAGTTGCGCCCACCAACGAGAAACTCGACCTGATACTGGATCTGCCCAAACGCGACTTCGCCTGGAGCAGCGGTTTTCAGACAGCCGTGGAAGTGGACGCGAGACAAAGCCGCTGGACGTGCGAAACGCGCATTCCGCTCTCGGCTTTATCTCCGGAGAATCCCCGAACCGGCGCGCGTTGGCGGCTTAACTTCTTCCGCTGTGATCAGGCCAACCAGGCTTTCCTCGCTTGGAGCCCGGCGCTCACCGGCAGCTTCCACACTCCGGAGAAATTCGGCTGGCTGGAGTTTACGGAGTGAACGGTGCGCGGGGTGAACCGCCTGCCGACGGAAAGGAACTGGTGTCGTTCCATCCTCCGGGCTTTCAGTTCAATGCGAAGTGCATCTGGGTTCGCTCGACTCCGAAATAGGATTCCCGTCCGGGATTGGCTCAGTTCAGATTCTTGTCATAAATCAACCAATCCGGATTTTTTCATCAAAATCCTGGCCATCCGCATTTCCAGGTTTTGCTTTGCGTGCCGACGCGGTAAGCTCACCCCATGCAAAAGCTGCGACCGATCGTTGCGTTCATCCTGATCGCCGGAATCTTCGCCGTCGGCTTATGGCTGGGTTTCAAGGCGCCGCGTTGGTTGGGCATTGGTTCCACGCAGCGAGTTCTGGGAACGGCCACCGTCCTGCAGCAGGTGCAGACCCTTTCCGAACTCATCACGGTGAAATACGTGATGGAGAAGGTCGTGATTTTTGAGGACGTGAAATGGTATCCGGGAGGAGACAACCGCGTGCTGCTCGTTGCGCATGGCATCGTGAAAGCGGGCGTGGACCTCAAACAAATCGAACCGGGAGACGTTTCGGTAACGGGCAGGTCCATTTCCCTGCGGTTGCCATCGGCGCGGATCACCGACGCCTATCTTGATGACAAGGAAACCCGCGTGATCGAGCGCACCACGGGCATACTGCGATTGTTCGACAAGGACCTTGAGCAAACCGCGCGGAAGATCGCAGTGGGCGACATTCACCGTGCGGCCCGCGAAGCGGGCATTCTCAAGGACGCGGAGGATCGCGCCCGCGATCAGCTCAAAATCCTGCTGCTGCAATCGGGCTTCGAGCAGGTCGAATTCCGGACGAGGTAATGCGTCAGCGAAAATGTCCTGGGATGGCAGCGTTGCCCGGCAGGGATTTGTGGAAGCCATGTCCCAAGCCCGCGGGACACTGACCAGAATTGAGCCAGAATGTTGTGCCCGCTGGAAACCTGCGGAGGCGGTAAAGGAGAACGCGGCGACCCTTTGGCCGCCGCGTGAAAGTCAACCCACCACGAACGGCAATTCAGATTTATCGGCGACCGTGTGGTTAATCTTGATCGGCGCCGGCGCTTCACCGGGATTCTGCCATTGGGCGGTAATGGCGAGACGTTGGGGCGGTTGCGGGCGACCGTGTGCGGACGCATTACGGCGGCGCAACTGCATCAGGTAGAGCATTGGCGCGGCGGGGTTCGGCCGCCGGTTCGTGACATTTGCATGGCCACGTATTTCCTGCAGCAGCTTCATGAGAATAACTTTTTTTGCCATAACGATCGTCCTTGGCCGGGCTACCGCATGACATGTGCCATGCGCGGATTCGCGAATGAACCAGTTCCGGCGCGCTGGAAATTCGTGGGAATCCCGTCCGATGGTTCCTTCCGGGATGCAATTTTCTGTCAACTTGAGTGAGCGTTGACGCGAGTTCGGAATATCCCGCCGGGCAAATGCCGCTTGGCACTGGGAAAACGTTCTGGTTAGCTCCCCGGGCCTGATGAACAAACTCCGCCATCTGCTGGTGCTCGCCGTCCTGTGCGTTCTGCTGCCGCTTGCTGGCCAGGCGCAGTTGGAGTCGCCGTTGCAGATTGACACCCCCAATGGCTGGATTGAACTCGATAGCGACGGCATTGCCACCGTGACGAACTACGTCATCGTCCGCTACGCCGGGGCGATTCTCACCGCTGACCGCGCCCGGGTGAACCAGAAAACCGGCGAAGTCGAAGCCGAGGGTCGCGTCCGCATCCAGCGTGACGACATGATCTGGGCGGGCGAACACATCAAATACAACTTCAAGACCCGCGTGATGGAAACGGCCCTGTTCCGCACCGGCAAGTCGCCGGTATTTACGGAAGGTGAGAGCGTGGCTGGCGGTGGGACCACCAATGCGGTTTACACGGCGCGCAACGCCTATGTCACAACGGACGATGTGGCTCGGCCCAACTCCAAAGTCCGCGCCAGTTCGATCACCTACTATTCGGACAAGCGCATTGTTGCCCGGAACGCCACGCTCTACGTTGGCGGGATGCCGGTGTTTTACTTTCCCTACTACAGCCACAGGCTGGACGAGAATTCCAACCAGCTCATCTTCACGCCCGGCTACCGCAGCGAGTACGGCGCGTTTTTGCTGAGCGGTTACCGCTGGTTTCTCAACGACCAGCTCGACGGAGCGGTCCACCTCGATTACCGGACGGAGCGGGGCTTGGGCGTGGGGCCGGATTTCAATTTTGACTATGGCCGCTGGGGTATGGGCGAACTCCGTTATTACTATCTCAACGATCGGGAACCCGGAACCAACTT
>Ga0315910_10002738_pt1 | contig 15262 bp, 13 predicted proteins | sample EdamamesoilMG_FD_204470 | JGI IMG/M metagenome (GOLD analysis project Ga0315910, IMG submission 204470) | Garden soil microbial communities collected in Santa Monica, California, United States - Edamame soil | ecosystem: Environmental > Terrestrial > Soil > Garden | place: USA: California...
GAAGGATGCGGACGCTCCCCAATCGCTCGTGCTCGACGAAAACGAGACCCGAGCTTGGGTCGAGAGTGCCCACGGGCAAGCGGGCACGAATTGTTCGGATTGCCATCGAGCGAAGGACGGCGAATGGGAGGCGAGCGTGTCTGGCGAACGGTGCGGTGAATGCCACCAAGCGGAGCGAGACGGATACCTCGCCGGCCGGCATGGCATGCGTGAAGCGGCTGGCCTGTCTCCGATGCGGGTCGGAGACGCACGCCAGCCGATGCTTCCGGTCGCGAAGGACAAGACGCTCGGTTGCACGTCGTGCCACGGGGCCCACGGGTTCGACACCAAGCATGCCGCTGTCGAAGCCTGCCTGGGATGCCACGCGGACGAACATTCGACGCAGTATCGACAGAGCCAGCATTTCGAGCTGTTTCGTGGCGACAGCAGCGGCAGAAGCGGCGCCTCGTGTGCGACCTGTCATCTGCCTCGCGTCGACGAGGCGGGCGCTGTTCGCGTCGTCCACAATCAGAACGATACGCTTCGGCCGAACGAAAAGATGGCGAGGGCCGTCTGCCTGAACTGCCACGGGCTCTCGTTCTCGCTCGACGCGCTCGCCGACACGGCGCTCATCGCCAAGAACTTCGTGGGGAGGCCTAGGGCGAAAGTCGAAAGCTTAGAATGGGCTCACCGCCGCGCGCATTGAACTCGGTCGGTGCCTTAACCATGTCCGAAAGGAGTCGATTACGATGAAACGAACTATCTTCAATTGCCTGCTGGCCCTCGGGGCGGTGACGGGCCTCACCGGCTGTCAGAGTGACAAAGGCGGGGGCGGCATCGAGCCCAAGGTGATGGCGGACGCGCTGCACGCAGTGATGGCGTCAGATCGCACCGTGTACACGAAGCAGGTAGTGAATCGGCTGCAAAACGAGGAAGGCGTGATCAAAGCCTCCGAACACTGGAAAGACGACAAGGCGCTGCCCTTGCCCGCGCAGATGTTCCGCATGGGTGCCGAGATGGTAGCCGAGAAGAAGGCAGGCTTTACTTACTCGCTGTTGTCGATGTGGCCCGTCAACCAGCAGAACAAGCCGAAGACGGAAGTCGAGACGGCGGGTCTCAAGTTCGTGGCGGACAACAAGGGCCAGAACTACTACGGTGAAGAGACCCTGGGAGACACGAAGTACTTCACGGCCGTGTACGCGGACACCGCGGTCGCACCCGCTTGCGTCAAGTGCCACAACGAGCACAAAGACAGTCCGCGCAAAGACTTCAAGCTCGGCGAAGTCATGGGTGGCGTCGTGCTGAGGATTCCGTTGTCTGGCTGAGGGTAGCCCGGGCAACAAACGAGCTCATCAACACAAGAAAGGTACATAACGTGACAGCATCTCTATACGAACGCATCGGGGGCGAAGCGGCAGTAAACGCGGCCGTCGACCTGTTCTACCGAAAAGTTCTGGCGGACGACCGCATCAGTCATTACTTCGACACGGTCGACATGGATGGGCAACGCGCCAAGCAGAAAGCCTTCCTGACCTTCGCTTTTGGAGGTCCGAACGCTTACAGTGGCAAAGACATGCGAGCCGCTCACGCCAAAATGAAGTTGAGCGAATCCGACTTCACGGCGGTGATGGAGAACCTGGGGGCCACGCTCAAAGAACTGAACGTTCCGGATGAACTCATTGGTGAGGCCGCGGGCATCGCCATGAGCGTCAAGAGCGACGTCCTCAATACCTGAACTACTTCGATGATTCGATTCCGGGGGCGCAGCCTCGATCTGCGCGACGGTGAGACGGTGCTCGAATGCCTCGAGCGAAGCGGCGAACAGGTTCCATCGTCGTGTCGCAGTGGCGTGTGCCAAACATGCCTCATGCAGGCCACGTCCGGCGACGTGCCCCCGGAATCGCAAAAGGGTCTGAAACCGACGCTGGTGAACCAGGGCTATCTGCTCGCGTGTGCCTGCCGGCCCACTTCGGATCTCGAGCTTGCGGACGGCACGCCGAACGAGGTGACGTCGCGCGTGCTCGGGACCCGCGCGCTCGGAGCGAATGTGGTCCAGGTGCAGTTGGAGCGACCCACGGGTTTCAGCTACGACGCCGGCCAGTTCGTACAGGTCGTACGGCCCGCGGATGGCCTCACGCGACCGTTCTCGCTCGCGTCGCTACCGTCCGAAGCGGGGCTCGAGCTGCATGTGGCGGTGAGGCCTGATGGCAATATGAGTCGCTGGTTGGCCGGGGCTCAGGGCGAGCCAGTGCGGCTGCGCGGGCCGCTCGGCGAGTGCAGCTACCGAGCAGCCGATCTCGCTGCGTCCTTGCTGCTGATCGGCACGGGCACTGGCCTTGCTCCCTTGCTCGGCGTGTTGAAGCAGGCTCTGGCACAAGGACATCAGGGGCCGATCGCGCTGCATCACGGCGCAGAGAGCTTCGAGGGGCTGTATCGGTGGCGCGAGCTGTGTGAGCTGGCCGAGCGGCATGCGAATCTCGAGCTCTTCGGCTGGGTGGGCGTCGCGCCGCCCGCGCTCGAGCCGCGACTGCGGGTTGGGCGCATCGACCGGCAGCTCCTGCAAAACTACGCACCCATTCAGCACGCCGAGATCTATCTGTGTGGGAACCCCGCTCTGGTGGCTAACCTCAAGAAATACGCCTACCTTCAGGGTGCGTCGCTGGACCGGATTCACTCCGATCCGTTCGTGACGGCGCCTGCCCCCACAGGCGTGCTCGCGAGCGCCTAACTCGCGCTCGGGCACCCGCTCGTCGCTATTGCACCCTCGAATTCGCGCGGAGCGGGGCGCAGGTTGTGCTAGCGGGGGGGCCAGATGTCCGTGCTTCCCCGGTGGTGGCTGTTGGGCGCGGCACTGACGCTGCTCGCCGGGAGCGCCGTGGCCGCCGACGCGATACCCGCACTGCCGCCGCCCCCGCCCGGCTTCGACGGCAAACAGCCGTTGTCCCCCGACGACTACGCGCGCAAGAACGAAGGGGGCTACTTCACCGGCCTGCCGCTCTTCAACTTCGACCCGAATACGGGTTTCGGCTTCGGTGCTCGCGCCTACTACTACTACAACGGCAAGCGTGAAGATCCGCTGTTCGGCTACACGCCCTACTTGCATCGAGTCTTCTTGCAGGCATTCGCCAGCACGCGCGGCGTCCAATTCCACTGGCTCGACTACGACGCACCTGCGGTTGCTGGCACCCCGTATCGCATCCGCTCGCAGGCGATCTACGCGCGCAATACGGACCAGCACTTCTTTGGAGTCGATGCCGACGCGATGCAGGCGTTGACCTTTACGGGTGCGGGCAGAAGCTACGATCGCTTCGCAGAGTACAACGATGACCTCAGAGCGTTGCGGCCGGATGGCACTACATTGTCGCGCTACGACCATTTCGACGTGATCCGGCCGCTCTGGTTGATCAGCGTCGAGCGCACGTTCTTCGACGGTGTGCTGCGGCCACTGTTCGGGTTCGGATTTTCGTACGCGATAATCGACGACTACACTGGGGAAACCGTCACCGCGATCGACGCAGCGGGCGATGAAGTCGAGGCGACGATGGGGCCGACACGGCTCAGCGAACAGTGCGCCAGCGGTCTCGTCGGTTGCGAGGGCGGCTGGGACAATGGGTTTCGTTTCGGCCTTTCATTCGACACACGCGACTACGAACCTGACCCGAATAGCGGCGTGTTCGCCGACGCGGCGTTGGACCTCTCGTCGAGCGTGCTGGGGTCGGACTACGACTACGCACGCTTCTTGACCTCGGCGCGCGTCTTCGTGAGCCCCATGCCCACCCTCGCCGATCTGGTGCTTGCGTTGCGTGGCACCTTTCAGGTGCAGTCCCGGGGTACGCCCTTCTTCTCGCTGCCCTTTTTGCCCTACACCGAAGACTTCCGCACCGGGCTCGGGGGGCACCGGACGCTTCGGGGATTTCAGCAGGACCGGTTCGTCGGGCATGTGCTGAGCCTGGTCAATCTGGAGGCGCGCTGGAGCTTCTACCGATTCGCGGTGCTCGAGCAGAAATTTGCGCTCATGCTGGTGCCGTTCGTGGATGTGGGCCGCGTCTTCCCCAGCGTGGCGGACTTCAGCTTCAGCGACTGGCGTCGCGGGCAAGGCGCTGGCTTCCGCGCTTCGTGGAACCTGGCGACTGTGATTTGCGTGGACTACGCGTTCAGCAGCGAGGACAGCGGGCTCTACATCAACTTCAACCACCAATTCTGACTGCGCGCTCAGGTCGTGGCGAGGCGCCACGCGCGTGGCCGTGTGCCACGCGGGCGTCGTCCGAGCCGCTCTGCCAGAGCTGCCGCAGCCACGCGCATAGGCCGGATACAGGGCATGGGAGCGTGCAAGAACTCATGTGGCGAACGTATTCGCCCTGGTACGGGGATTGCAACGATTGCTCGTTCCACCACGGCCCCGGAGCACGATCGATGCGAGCAGACAGGGTGAGCCTACCCGAGATCGGCGAATGTGAGCTACCGCACCCCCATTCGCTGCTGATCGCCGCTGACTTCAGCGACGAGAGCCTGGCAGCCCTGATGCTGGGGTTCGCCACGGCCAATCGCTGGCGCGCCAGTCCCCACGTGCTGCACGTGTGCCGGGCGTCCGCCGAGCATCTCGTGATCGAGAAGAACGGAGAAAGTGTGCTGATGACGCCGGAGCAGGCGCAGCGCTTCGTAGCCGATCACGTCGACCAGTGCCTCGCCCTGTACCGTATCGCGCATGGGGAGCCGGCGTTCGACGTCGTGGTGAGCCACGTCGTCGCGGGCGAGCCTGCGACCTCGATCGTCAATCTCGCAGAAGAGCTCCAGGTTTCTTTGGTGGTCGTTGGGAAGTCGGGTGCGCGTGGCGCGCAGGGCTCCTTGGGTTCGACCGCGGAACGGGTCGTCCGCACCGCGTCGGTGGGCGTGCTGGTGTCCCGGCGGCAGCTGGAAGATGCGTTCGAGCAGGCCGAACCAACGTGTGCAGCTTGTATCGACGTTCGACAGCGTTCGAGCGGCGTGACGCTGTGGTGCCAGTATCACCGAGAGCCCCAGACGCGACGACACACATTCCACTATCGAGACAGGGATGCACGGCGTCCCCAGAATTTACCACTCTTGGTGCCGATGGCGCCGCCAGCGCCATGAAGTTTCTAACGAGGTCGAAGATGAAGCCCCACGCGAAGGCAGAAATGCCTGCTGAAGAAGCAGAGGTTTTGGAGATGATCAACGAGGGCGGGCCGGTGAAGCCCGCCGAAACCGCGACGGAGCGCGCGAAGCGGCGCTGGCCGGGCCGCGCAGCGCGCCGCGGGACAGCAAGCACAAGCCGCTTTCGCGCTACGAAAGCGGCGCCGGCCCAGTGGTTCGGGCGCCAGCTCGACCGAGTTTCGGAACGGCTCGGTCGGGGCTATCTCGAGCTTCTGGGGCGCGGGGGGCGTATGTCCGAGACCGTGCGGGGCGCGCCGAAGCGCATGCGCAAGGTCGCCAATCAAGCCGAGCTGGTCGTCGAACTGATCGACGACGTTCGCGACGGGACCTACCGAGACCTGTCCTGGCGCTCAGTGGCGATCGCGTCGGCGGGTTTGTTGTACAGCGTCAGCCCGGCTGACGTCGTTCCGGAGTTCGTCCCGTTTCTCGGGGCGCTGGACGACATGGTGGTGATGGCGCTGACCACGCGCTGGATCGAGCGCGACCTGCGCGCTTACTGCCGCTTCAAGGGGTACACGGAGAGCTCGTACTTCTAATCGGATGCCCAGCCGCACACTACTGCGTGCACGCGGTGACCGAGCACACGTATGGCCGCACGATGGTTTCCGCGATCTCGAAGATCAGCTGGTGGCCGGCGTCGTTCAGGTGAATACCGTCGCCCGAGCCGTACTCCTCGGCGATGCCGAGTGACGAGTTCGCGAGTGCGCCGAAGACGTCGATCAAGCACGGCGAGTGGCGCGCCACGCCCGGCGTCCAGCAAGTGTCGAACTCCTCACGCATCTGGTTCGTCCACTCGAACAAGCGCTGTTGCTCTTCGTTGCTGAGATCTTTTGGGGCCGTGCTCACGAAGAAGACTGGGACGCCCGCCTCGGCCGCGCTGTCGCGGATCGCCCTCAGGCGAGCGAAGAACGTCTCCGTCGAGACGCCATTCGAGAGATCGTTACTGCCGGCGAGCGCGACGATGACAAGGTTTGGGGCTTCGTCGACCGCGTCGTCGATATTGCCGTTCGAGTCCGAACCAGGCATGAGGTTCGACGTGGCGTAGCCGCCGACCGACAAATTCCTCGCCACGAACTCGCCGCGCACGCGCTCGTCGAGTTCGTTCGCGAGTAGGCTGACCCAGCCGCGCGAAGAGCTGCTGGCGCCCTCGCCGGCCGCGGTGGAGGAGCCGATCACCGCGAGCGTGAAGGTTTCCAGGCCTCCGGTCTCGGACGTGCCCCCTGCATCCGTTGCGCCGCTGTCGTCCTGCCCGGCCGCCCCGCCAGCTGAGGTGTTCGCTGTGGTCGCCGTGCTGCCGCCGGTTGCACCCGCGCCCGCGTTGGTCGCCGTGCCGCTACTTGCGCTGGCTCCGCCCGTTCCCTCCGCTTGGCCTGCGCCGGTGGTGCTGCTGCTCGTGGCCGTCAGGTGGCTCGATGCGCTTGGGCCCACGGTGCCTGGGCCTGCCGCGGTCGCTCCGCCGCCGACCGAAGTGCCGGACCCTGCTGCGCGCGCCTCCTCTGCGGGGGCGGCGTCGCTGCAGGCAAGTAGGTACCTACCCAGGCCGAGGACGAGCGTGAGGCGGAGTGAAGCGGCCATGCCTTGGTTCTATGAACCCGGGCGAAGGCGGCGCGGTTCAACTTTGTTCAGCGCCCCTCGCCCGCGAGGCGACCCATCTCAATACATCGAGTGCACCGCGAACTCGCCGCGGCGCGTATTCAGGGTCAAGTAGCTGAGGCGACCTTCGGCGCAGGAGCCGCTGTTGAGAAACAGACACGGCCCATGCTCTGCGCGCACGGGCACGTGCGTGTGCCCGGCCACGATCACGTCGGCTTCGCAGGTTCTGGCCTGCTCGAGAGCCCACCGCCGCACGACGCAGCGCGAGGATTCCTCGCCGGCTCCTTCGCGCAACGACTCGAGGCGGCTCAGGAAGGTGTACGCTGCGTGCAATCCGACGCGCCGGATCCACGCGCCCAACCAGACGCCGATTTCCGAGAGCCAGCGGTGTTTCGACGTGAGTTGGTCGCCCTGGTGGCCGTGACTGAACACCAGGCGCACGCCGTCCGCGTTCAAGGTGAGCTGCTCGGGAGCGAGCAGCACGTCGCGCGCGACCAGATCGTGGTTGCCGTGCACGTAGGTGTAGCGCGGTCGCTCGAATCTTCGAGCAATTTCCGGGTGATGCGCGCGTGCGAGTTCGAGCTCGCGTGCGGCGCCGCCGAAGGCTTTCCCGGTGAGCGTTTCCCAGATGTCGCCGAGCAGGACGATGCGCTCGAAGTTGCTCTCGAGAAAGTTCAAAAACCGCAGAAATTCGTGGTCGTCGTGGCCGAACAGATCGGTTGGACCACCCGAGCCAAGGTGCAAATCACTGATAACGGCGATCTCCATGGTTGCCTCCGATCACGTGCCCCGAGAGGCTGCGGGCGGTCGAGCCGTGCAGGCCTTTCGGGCAAAAAAAAGCGGGCTCTGGAGCCCGCGGGGTGTCTTCGGTCGGACACGGGGTGGCGGTGACCACGACGCCAGCTATCTCCCTCGAACCAGCTCAGCGTTCTCGTCTGCCGTCGCATGTGTTAGCGCCTCGTGTGCCCAGCTTGTAGGGGTGCCAAGTGACAGCAACGTGCCCTCGCAGCAACGAAGCCGAAAATTGAGGGCCGTTTTGCGCGACGTAGGGCGCGTATCACATCCGCTACTGGGGTCTGTATGCCCTGGTTCCAGTTGCCTTGGAACGTGGCCAGCCTGCGCGGCGGCGCTGATCGAGGCCTGCTTCGGTCCGCCCGAGATGAAGAGCGACGCGAGTGGGCGTGCCCCGTGAGTCTCCGCTCCAGGCAAAGTGAGACGCGGACCAAGGGAGGATGCGTGCGCTGTGGTAGTCGCGACGCGGTCAGGCGAGAGTTCGAATCGGATGGAAAAATGCGCCCGGCGCGTCCGCTGCCACATGCACTTACACTGCGCGGGGCTGGTTCAGGTGACTTTGACTTTGCCCGCGCTTGCCATTCGCGCTTCGCCCGTTGAACGGCTATCCGCGGCCGTTCATAGTGAAACCATGCGCTGGCCGCTCGTATACCTGACCGTTCCGTTCCTGGCGGTCCACTGCTCAGCACCGGACGACTCGACGAGTTTTGAGGACGATACGCTTGGGGGGATGGGCGGCGCCACGACGACGACCACCACCTCGGCTTCAGCGGGAGGCAGCGCGGGCGGTTCGACGTCGGGCAGCGTGGGGACGGGAGGCGGCTCCGGTGGCGATGGCGTGACAGTCACTACGAACGACGCTTCGTCGGTAGGTGGGACTGGCGGCTCCGGTGGCTCGGACGTGACGACGGGTACGAATGGCGTCGGAGGCGACAGCACCAGCTCGACCACGGGCGACGCGGGTAGCGCCGGCACGGGCGGCGCTGGCGCAGCTGGGGGCACGGACGCAGCTGGGGGAACAGGTGGTAGCAACGGCGGCAGCGCGGGCACGGGGGGCAGCGCGGGCACGGGGGGCAGCGCGGGCACGGGGGGCAGCGCGGGCACGGGGGGCAGCGCGGGCCCGGGGGGCAGCGGTGCGACGGGGGGCAGCGGTGGCGCGGCATGCGTCCCTGCCGACGAAATCTGCGATGGGGCGGACAATGATTGCAACGACAGCGCCGACGAAGACGCCGTTTGCCCCGACGGCTGCAAAGGGGCGAGCTTCGGATCGCACAGCTACTTGTTTTGCGATCGGCCGCGCATCAACGGTGGCAGCAGCGAACCGGCGCGCAATTGGCAGCAAGCCATGCAATATTGCATCAACCACGGGCAACTTCTGACTCTGGTCGACTCCGAAGACGAGAACGCCTTCATCTATCAGACGCTCGTGCGCCTGGAGGCGAACGGCGACGTCTGGATGGGGGCAACCGATCAAGACGACGAAAACCTGTGGAGCTGGGCCGCCGGTGAAGACACCAGCGACTGGATCCCCTTCTATGACCAGGACGCCGGTGAACCCCTCGGGGACGCGTTCGTCGATTGGCGCGACGGCGAGCCCAACAACGACGGCGGCGAAGATTGCGGCATCTTCGAAGATCTGGGCGACGAGGAATGGGCGTGGGACGACCGCAACTGCCAGAACGATTACGACCTGCTCGTGTGCGAGTCGCTGTGAGCGGTTCGTGACTTGTGAGCGGGCACGGGCACGTTCACGTTGGCGCTTGCCAGAGACCCTCGATCGGGGAGACGCCGTTCTTGTAGAAGACCTCGCTGTCGAAGCTGGGCATTGGGTCGGCTCCGAGGTATGCCTGGGCGATCGTCATCCATAGGTCGTTGACCGATCGGCCCCCGCCCGAGAAGTTCTGGAACTGACCGCCTTGCATCCCGAGCGCACGGCCGCCGAAGATCATTGCGGGCATGGGCTCGCGCGAGTGCGTGGTTTCCGCCACTTCCGTGATGTAGGGGATGACGGTGTAGTCGAGCAGATTGCCGCCGTGGATGTCCGTTGCATCCTTGAAGCTCTGGATGATCGCGGCGGTCTGGGCGTTGTACCAGGTTTGCACGTTCACCAGGAACTCGACGACGCTCGCTTCGTAGTCGGTGCTTGGAGGGGCATCCATCGCAAAACCGCGGTCGAGGATGCGATGGCTCAGCGGGTGATGCATCAAGATCGCACCGGGGTCGTCGGGGAACTGACCGCCGAACGACACGTGGTTCGTCCCCGGTGACCACTGAAAAGTAGCGACTCGGATGATGTCGCACTGGAAAGCCGAGCGAATGATGCCCGCGTGCAGTTCGCCGATCTGCCGGTGGATGTCTTCGTCCGAGGTGCTGGTGGATTCGGAGCCGTAGTCGAATTTGGATCCGGTCTTACCGATCAGTTCGGGGTCTGGTGCTTCCGGCGGCGTGCACCCCATCGCAGGCCCGGAACCGTTTTCAATCTGGTCGGAGAGCTGCGTCTCGATCTTGCGGATTACGGCCGCGTGCTGCTCGATCTTCGAAGCCTGGTCACTCGGGGCCAGCGTGCGCAGCGCACCGAGCTCGTCGAGCGAATAGTCGAGCACGCTCTTGCGCATGACGAGCGCCCGCTGCAATGCCTCTTGATTGTCGGTCGGGTCGCCCGGCATGAAGCCACCGAACAGCTGCATGTACAGCTGGACTGGGCTGAGCTCCGGCAATAGCGGCACCGCTTCCGTAATCTTGCCGCTGCCGCAGCCACCGGCGACGCGCGCTGCGGCGATCTCGCGCGTGGTGTACCCGTACGACAGACACTGTGTCGACGTTTCTTGCGAGTCGACGCGGGCGTCGCAGATCGCGTTGACATAGCCGATACCCGGCGTTTTCAGCGCCGGCACGTGATTCAGGAAGATCTGGTCGAACGAAGGTCCACCGGCCGCGCCGTCGTCGGCTTCGCCACCGTTCGAGCGAGTCCCCGGCACGCTGGCTCCCGTCGTTGCCATGGGCGTTCCTGACTCGTGGCCGCCGCCGCAGCCTTGATCGATGCCGCGAAAATGCATGCCGTAAAGCACGATCATGTCCTCGCGCAGGCCTGCGTCCTCGAACGGTTGCAGGATGCGCGACGTGGTATAGCTCGTGCCGCTGCCCGTCGGTAAGAAGTGGTAGCGGATCGTGCCCACCGGCCAGTGCGTCATCAAGAACCGCGGTGGCGGCGGTGTATCTTGGGCTCCGGCTTCGAGATTACGCAGCAAAATGCGTAGCCCGACGGCGCCGCCGATGCCTGCGAGGAACGAGCGTCGAGCTAGGCGATACGAGCGTCTCATGGTGCGGCTCCTGCTAGACGCGCGGCTAGCGTCGGCGAAGCCGCGATTTCTCGGATCAAGTCGCTGAAGGTTTGTGGTGTCTCGTTGAAGCGGTCCATCACGCCTTTCACGGCACAGCTAGTCGCAGGCAGGTCTTCGGAGACTTCCGCCAGCGAGTAGTCGATCAAGTGTTTTGCCATACAGGTTGCAAACTGACCGCTGACGGCGAGCACGTTCGCGAGCTCGGGCAGGGTAGTGGTGCTGGTTCCATCCGGCAGTGTCACAGCGGCGCTGATCGGCCGACCTTCGGGATCGGTTTCGCGGTACGTGCCGATGACGTCGAAGTTGTCTAGCGCCAGGCCGTAGGGATCGATGCCGCGGTGGCAGGTGAAACACGGCGGCGTCGTGGTTCGGAACTCCGACTTCTCGCGCTCCGAAGCTCCCGCGAGCGCGGCGGTCGCTTCTTCGATGGCTTCCGCGAGATCTTCTGGGAATACCGGCACTTCGGCGCACAAGATCGTGGCGTTCACGAGGATGCCGCGCCCCACCACCGAGGGCACGTCCGGTCGCGAACGTGCCGTGAGGAAGCCGGCGTTCGACAGTAGGCCCGAGCGATTCGGGCCGAGCTCCGTCAGCGCGAAACCGTCAGCGTCCGGCGTGCTGCCGGAGGGCGGATAGTCGACCTCGTAGAGCGTTGCGAGGCTCTGGTTGACGAACGTGGTGCGCGACAGCAAGAGGTCGTTCAGGGTGCCGCTCCACAAGTGATGGTTGATGAACAACTCCGTCTCTCGGTACATCGAGCTGCGCAGGCCGTCGGTGAAGGTCGGCGCCACCTCGGGATCGATGACCACGCTGTTGAGAGCAGGTAGCTCGAAGTAAGCGAACACTGCGGCCTGCAAGTTTTCTCGCGCAGCCGGCGTGAGCAGCAGGCGGTCGGCCTGCGTCCGGAGATCGTCGGCCGTCGTCAGCGCCCCGTTCTGCGCTGCGTCCAGCAGCTCTTGGTCGGGAGGACCATCGGTGATGAAGAACGCCAGCTGGCTCGCGAGCTCGTGCGGCGTCAGCGTCTCTTCTTTGGACACGTCCGTCCCGAACTCCGTTCGGTAGAGGTAGTGGGGCGACTGCATCACGGCGTAGCTGCCGTATTGAGTCGCCTCTTGCACGCTGCCACCGGCCGCGATGGCTTCATCGAAGACTTGCAGTAAACGCGTGCGTTCGCGTTCGTCGAGCGGTCGGCGAAACGCGCGCTCGGCAAGCGCTGTGACGTAGGCTTTGCCACAGTCCGCCGTGGGTGGATCGCTGCAGCCGGTCACGCTGGTGAAGTTGTCGAAGACGTATTGTCCCACCTTCTGCGCGATCGCGTCGCTGCTCTGCCAGACCGCATCGATGAACAGTGAGCCTTCCCGAGGGCTCGCCAGCGGCGGGAAGTCCCGGTCGGAGAGCGAGCCGATCTCGAAAGTTGCGACTACCTCGTCGGCCAGGGCGTCGCCGAACAAGGAGCGCACCGAGTTGGCGAGTTGGTTGAACGTCAGGCGCACCATGCGCTTGGAAGCAGCGACGGTCGAACCTTCGCAGTCCACCGGCATCGGCCCGGAGGTAGTGGTGCCGCTGCCGCCGCCCGAGCCAGTCGTCGACGTGCCTTGGGTAGTCGTTGGCGTACCGCTGGTATCGGTCCCAGCTCCCGTCGTCGAAGTGACCGTGGTGTTGCCCGCCATCATGCCGTGCTGGGGAACCTCGGCTTGGCAGGCTTCGAGGAGGCCCGCCGTGCTCAGAAGCACACACCAGTTCCACGCTGACAGCGGTCTGGCACGTCGCTCAGTGAACCTTGTCATCGCGCATTTCGTCGATCTCGGAACCGTTTCCGATGCATGGTAGTTTGCACGATGCAGACGATTGCGGGGGCCTCTGAAGTTTTGTGCTCGGGCCGGAACGGTCGCGCTCCCGGGCTCGCGCACGGTTAGGCGGGTTGGGCGTTGGGAGCACTGCCAGGGCGACGACGCCGGTGAAAGTCGCCAGTCCTGCCAGCAAGAAGATGCTGGGGAACCCGGCGATCTCCGCGATTGCGCCAAAGCTGACGACGCTCATCGCGAAACCAAGGTTGAAGGCGCCGTTGTAGCTCGTCATCACGACTCCGCGGGCGCCCTCCGGGGTGGACGCGACGAGCAGGGCGTTGAGGGCCGGATACAAGAGACCGTGCGCGACACCGAGGCCGAGCCCGATGCCGAGCAGCCAACTCGGCTCCAGCCGCGTCGTCGCGAGCAGCACCAGCCCGTACAGCGCCAGCGAGGCGAGCGCGACCGCGCGCCGACCGATTCGGTCTGCCAAGCTGCCGAGCAAGAGCCGGACAGCGACGGCCGCAGCGGCGTAGCCGACGAACAGTTGGCTCACCGCCATGGCCCCGAGGCTGAGCGCGAACGGTTGGGCGTAGGTCACGAGCGTTCCGAAGCCCAACCCCATGATCGCCGAAGCGTAGTAGATCGTGATGGAGCGCCGATCGAGGAGCGCGGGCCAGTGAATGGGCGCGCGCGCTCGGCTCGCTGCTGGTCGCGCGATGCCGCGCGCTAGAAGTGCTGCGGCGATCGCGGAAAGGGCCGCGAGCTCGAACCCTATCGACCAGCCGAAGCGGTGCACCATGGGTTCGACCAGTGCTGGCGCGATGGCGTTGGTGCACAGACTGGCCACCCCGAAGATCCCGAGCGATTGGCTGAGGCGCTGCGGTGGTGACAGCTCGACTGCGAGGGTGGCCGACGTGTTGAAGGTGGTCACGAACGCAACCCCTTGCAGAGCACGCAGCATGTACAGAAGCGGTCCGATCTCGGTGACCCACACATGGCCGAGCGCGGCCCCAGCCCCGAGCAGCGTACCGAACACCAGCAGGCGCTGGCGCGGCACCCGGTCGATCAGGAGCCACAAACAGGGCACGCCGAAGACTGCCGAGAACAGGCTGACGCTCGTCACGTTGCCGATTTGGACGGGGGTGGCTCCCAGCTCCTGGGCGAGGAACTTCGGCAGCAGGAAGAACGTAGAGAACGCAAAACCGAACGTGACTTGGATCAAGAACACGCGCACGAAAGCGCGGGTCCAGAGCCGCTGCCCCTCGGGGTTGCCAGGGAGAGCGACGGTCGCGACGACGCTGCGTAAGGGAGGCTCGCTGCTGCTAGGACTGCTGTTCACGGCTGGCTTCCTTTGCCGGAGCAGCGGTGGCAATCCTCTCGAACATGCCCAGCCCGCGTTTCCAGCGGAGAGGGCACACTCGGTTACGTTCAGGCTCGAACCGCGCTGCCCTCGATCGCCGTCGAAATCCACATAGCCGTGGAAATCCACTTTACGAGATGGAGGCAGTGCTTGTGAGCCACGAGCGAACTTTTAGCGCACCGCGCCGCATTCGTCAACGCTCCGCACCATTGAATCGAGCGCCAGTGTCCAGTATGCCCCCGAGACCCATGTTCCGCCTGCTGAATGGTTTGTTCCTGCCGTTTTGGACTGCCGCGGTGACCGTGACGGCGGTCACGATCGCGAAGCTGCGCGGAGAGCACAGGTACGTGACGGAGGGTGAGCGCTTCTGGGCGCGTGGCTTGCTCAAGGCTTGGGGCGTCGAAGTGACTACCGAGCATCTCGAGCGCTTGCCGCGCCAGGGGCCGTACATCCTGATGGCAAATCATCAGAGCCACGCAGATGTGCCGATACTCTTCGCCTCACTGCCGCTCATCCCGGGGTTCTTGGCCAAGAAGGAGCTGGCGCGCATCCCCTTCCTATCGATGGCGCTGCGCAACGGCGGCCACGTCCTCATCGATCGCGCGGACAGGGGCAGTGCCCGCGAGGCGTTGAAGGTGGCAGCGAGGGAGATCCAGTCAGGCAAAACCATCGCGATCTTTCCGGAGGGGACTCGCGGTGGCAGCGATGCCCTGGGTGAATTCAAGAAGGGAGGCTTCTTGATTGCCAAGAAGGCCGGCGTTCCGGTGGTTCCCGTCGGAATCGTGGGTTCGCGCGCGGTGTGGCATCGCGACGCTTGGCTACCGCGTGGCGGGCGCGTCTGCGTGCGCGTGGGCGAACCGATCTCGCCCGAAGCAATCAAGCAACTCAGCGTCGATGGTCTGTGCGCTCGCGTACGCGAGAGCATTCTCGAATTGCTGGGCTGGCCCGAAACCGAGGACAGTTCGCCACCGGCTTCGAGCACTTCGCGGCCGGTCAGCGTGCGGACTGGAGTTGGGGCTAACGGCGCCGGCTGAGCGGTAGCCGCCGACGCCGGCCGACAGCGAGGGCGCCGGCCAGAAGCAGCAGTACACCCGCGCCAAGGGGTCGAGCTGCGCCCGTGCCGCCACTCGCCAGCGAGCAGGAGAACGTGGCGTCATCCCCCTCATCAGAGGCGCACTCCGAGCGCGAGAAGCTCAAGACCGCGGGATCGGGTTCCATGTCTTCGCCGGCGATCA
>Ga0315910_10002739_pt1 | contig 15260 bp, 14 predicted proteins | sample EdamamesoilMG_FD_204470 | JGI IMG/M metagenome (GOLD analysis project Ga0315910, IMG submission 204470) | Garden soil microbial communities collected in Santa Monica, California, United States - Edamame soil | ecosystem: Environmental > Terrestrial > Soil > Garden | place: USA: California...
GAGTCGCAGCCCTATCGCATCGGCGGCGCATTGTCCGACCTGATCAATCTGGCGAGTGCGGCGGTGGCCGCCATCGTGGTGCTGGTGCTGCTGCTGCTCCTTTCCTGGCAGCTGACGCTGCTCGCCGCGCTGGCGCTGGTGCCGGTGACGCTGGTGGTGCGGCAGCTGAGCCGTCGTGCGCATCGGCTCGGTGAGGCGCTGAACGACGCCTATGCGGCCCTGGCCGGAAGGATGATGGAGCTGTTGATCGCGATGCGGACCATCCGCATCTTCAACCAGCAGCAAGGTGAGCATCAGCGCATCGGCCGGGTCGCGGAACGCCTGCGTCATCTCTTCGTGCGGACCGAACGACTGACTGCAAGCGTACCGGCCATCAGCGAGCTGCTGTACCTGCCCGCCTTCCTGGCGGTGCTGGCCTACGCGGTCAACCGCGGCGTGGGCCTGCCCAGCCTGCTGGCATTCGCCGCCCTGCTGTATCGCCTGCAGCCGCAGCTCAAGATCCTGAACCACAGTCGCGTTGCCCTCGACTCCTATGCCGGAGGCATACAGCAGGTCGTGGACCTGCTGCGCGAGGACGACAAGCCAAGGATCCCCTCTGGCACCGTGCGGTTCCAGACGCTGCAGCAGGGCATCACTTTCGAGGACGTAGGCTTCAGCCACCCGGGCGCGGAAGTTCCCGCCGTATCCGGGTTGTCCTTCAGTATCCGGAAGGGAGCGGTTTTCGCCATCGTCGGCGGTTCGGGGGCCGGCAAGTCGACGGTCATCAGCCTGCTCTGCAGGCTGCACGATCCCCAGCACGGCGGGATCAGCGTGGATGGCGCACCACTCTCTGCTCTCGATCTGCGCTCCTGGCGCGACCGGATCGCCTTCGCCGGACAGGACAGCGAACTGCTCGAAGGCACGGTGCGCGAGAACATCCTCTTCGGCTCGCCGTCCGCCGGTGACGCGGACGTCATCGCCGCAGCGAAGCTGGCACATGCGCATGATTTCATCGCCGAACTGCCGCAGGGCTATGACTCCATGCTCAGTCCCCGCGGCATGAACCTGTCAGGGGGACAGCGCCAGCGCGTTGCGCTCGCCCGGGCATTGATCCGCAATCCCGAGCTGCTCATCCTCGATGAGGCCACCAATGCCGTGGACAACATCACCGAGATCGCGATCCAGGAGACTTTCGAACAGCTCGCAGGCCACTGCACGATGCTGATCGTCGCGCACCGCCTGGGCACCATCCGTCGCGCCGATCACGTGCTGGTGATGGCTGGCGGCCGCATCGTTGAACAGGGCCGGCCCGGAGAGCTGCTGGAACGCGGCGGAGAGTTTCTCCGGCTCCACGAACTGGCCGTGACCCGCTAGCCGCCGCCGCCCAGGTTGCGTTCACCAGAGCGCTGCACGCGCCGGAGCGCCGCCGCGAGCTTCTGCCGTCCCCGCCATTCCACCAGCCTGCGCAGCAAAAAGGGCGGCACGACCCGGGATACGAGGTTGCGCAGCAGCCTCCAGCCTTCGCGCGGGAACTGCCGCAGCTTCCACAGCCGCGGATGACGAAAGGGCCACAGCAGCGCATCGAGACCCGCATGCACGGCCGGATCGCGCACGCCCTGCTGCCCGATGTAGCCGTCCAGCCACTCCAGGTACTTGCGCCGGGCTGCATGCGGCCTGCCTGGCGTGTACTCGCCGGAAGACTTCGCCTGGTGCAGGGATGACGCATCGTGCAGGCGGTAGCGCGCCAGCACCTCGTCGATGACGTACACCACGCAGGACAGGTACAGCTTCGCCAGCATCACCTGGTCCTCGTAGGTGCTGCGGAACGCAACCTCATAGCCGCCAAGCCGCAGCATCACCTCGCGGCGGATGGTGATGCTGCAGACTCCGGGACAGGTGGCGCCATTGGTGTCGAGCATCAGCGCCAGCAGTCCCGGCGGCTTGATCGCGGTACACAGGGGTACCGGCAACGGGTATTCGAGGGCGTCGGGCCTTGCGCCGCCGTCGGCGCGCCAGCTGTACCAGTCCTCGAGGCGACTCTGCACGACGTCGACGTGGGGATGGGCGTCGAGCAGCTCGCGGTGCCTTGCCAGCCTTTCCGGCAGGTAGACATCATCGGCATCCAGGAAGGCAATGTATTCACCGCGCGCCACGGCAAGGCCTGCGTTGCGCGAAGCGCTCATGCCGAGGTTGGCGTGTCCCGCATGGTCGAAGTAGCGCACGCGGCCTGGCAGGCGTGCCGCATGGTTCTGCGCGATCGCGGTGCCGCCGTCGCTGGAACCATCGTCGACCAGCACGAGCTCCCACGAGCCTTCGGTCTGCGCCAGCACACTCTGGATCGCCTCCTCGATGAATCGCGCGGCATCGAGGAAGATCATGATGACCGTGACCTTCGGCCCCTGCGCGCAGCCGTCGACGGGTTGGCTACCGGGCGAGGCCAGCGAACTCACGAAGGCTCCCTCGCGTCGGGCATGTGCCGCCTGCGGTCGCGCGCCCGCTGTGCGCGCCAGCGCTCGATCCGTGAATGAACGGCGGGAGGCAGCAGGGCGCCCGCGACCGCCCTGGCGGCGTCCAGCGAGGCTTCGTACAACGCGTTCAGGCGCGGATGCCTCCGCGGCCACAGTTTCCGCTGCAACGAGCGATCGATCTGCGGACTTTGGATGCCCTGCTCGCGCACCGCCATTTGCAACCACTCCAGGAAGGCGAAACGTGCCGCGTGCGCGCGACCGGGCCGGTACGCCCCGCTCTGCCTCGCGCGCGCGGTCAGGGAACGCGGATGCTGGCGGTACCTGGACAGGCACTCATCCAGCACCACGACGCTGGCCCTCATCAACAGCTGGCAGAGCAGCACCTGATCTTCGTACTGGTCGCGGAATACACGGGGGATGCCGCCCGCTGCCAGTGCCACATCACGCCGGAAGGTAACGGCGCCCGGTGTGGGTATGGGAGCTCCGTGCGTCGCCATGATCGACTCCAGCAGCTTCGGCGCCGCGATCGGCACGTTGTGCGGCGCCCACAAGGTCACCACCTGGTCCGGCGCAGCGACTGTTCCCGGTTGCCAGCTGTGCCAGTACAGATCGCTGCTGATGACCACGCCTGCTTCAGGATACGCCGCAAACACCTCCAGATGACGCTGCAGACGCGCCGGCAGGTATTCGTCGTCGGCATCCAGGAAGGCCACATACCGGCCGCGTGCGGCGGCAATGCCGGCATTTCGCGACATTCCGGTGCCGAGGTTGGCATGTTCATCGTGCTCGATGCAGCGGATGCGGCCGGCATGCCGTCGTACGTAGTCCTGCGCCACCGCGGTGCTGCCATCCGTTGAACCGTCATCAACGAGAATCAGCTCCCAGTCCGTGAAGGTCTGGGCGAGCACGCTGTCGATGGCTGCCGCCATGAATTCGCCGGCGTTCAGGAAGATCATCACTACCGAGACCGGAGGGGCACCGCGCTCCGGGCCTGGCGTCGTCACCAGTGTTCTCCGCCGAGACGCGCGGAAATCGCGGCGCGGTCGAGCCGCCTGCACAACTCGCCATACCGACGCCTTGCCCGCTCAGCCTCCCGCAGCATCACCAGGCGCATCAGCCTGCGATGCAGTGATGCGGGCAGCAGGCGCAGCAGCAGCTGCACGGACGCCCTGACCGTGCGCGTCGCCCACGACGCACTCCTCGCCGGCACCGCATCGAGACTCTCCAGGGCTTCCTCCAGCAGCGCATGGCGCGCACCACGACGCTGCGCCACGTACTGTTTCAGCCAAGAATGGAATTCGCGGGCCGCCAGGTCATTCGTTCCCTTCATGCGACGGGTGCAGGATTCGGAATGGCGGCGGTACATCACGAGGTAGTCGTGCAGTACATAGACGACCTTCTCGAGGTACACCTTGCTGGTGAACACCTGGTCCTCGAACAGGGCCCGGAACCGGGGCTCGAAACCACCCAGCTCCAGCGCAACGCTGCGGCGCACGGTGATGTTGCAGATGCCGGCGCCGAGCCACGGCTCGGCGAGCACGACCAGCATTCCCAGGGGTGGCGGAAGGACGCGGTCGCCCACGCTCAGGAACGGCCGCACGTAATCCTCGGAAGGGCGCTGCGAAGCTGACTGCCAGCTGTGCCAGAAGATCAGGTCGCTCTGGACCATGTCCACCGAGGGCATGGCATCGAGAATATGGACGTGCCTCGCCAGGCGCTCTGGCAGATAGACGTCGTCGGCATCAAGGAAGGCGACATGGCGACCCCGGGCATGTTGCAGGCCCAGATTCCGCGAAGCACTCATGCCCAGATTGGCGCGGCCGGGATGCGCGAGGTAGCGCACACGGTCAGGTCTCGCCGCGGCGATCTGCTGCGCGACCTCGGCACCACCGTCCGTGCTGCCGTCGTCCACCAGCAGCAGCTCCCAGTCCGTGAAAGTTTGCCGGAAAACACTGTCAACGGCTTCGTTGAGCCATGGCAACGGATTCAGGAAGATGATGATGACGCTTGCACCTGGGCCGGATTCCGATGCGACCGCAAGTTCCCGGTCTCCGGCAGCGTTCACATCAGCCATGTAGTCAGCAGCTCCCGCTCGAAGGCCTCACCCGCGACGTTGCGCGCCTCCACCCTTGGCAGCAGCAGCGGGTCGCCGTCCTCCCAGGCAAGCTCCGGGTAGGTGGTGCATGCCCGGGCAAATCCGCACTGTGCGACGACCTCTCGAACACCCGCGTCGAAGTCACCGTACGGATACGCGAAGCTGCCCGGCAAATGTCCGAGCAACGCCTCGCAACCCGCCCGCGACCCCTCGATCTCGCGGTGCTGCTCGGCGGTCGACAGCTTCGAGAGCGGCCGATGATTGACGGTGTGTGCTGCGAGTTCCACCAGGCCGGCGGCCTGCACCTGGCGCACCTCCTGCGCGGTCATCGGTCGCGCGGCACCGACGCGCGCCGGATCGAAGCCGGTAATCCGGCAGAGTTCGCCCAGCGCGACGACCCGCTCGTCCTCCCCGGCAGTCTGCAGGCGCGACCACAGTGCGATATGCAGGGCCTTGCGGTCGACTTCGCTCCGTTCGCGGCGCCATGCAAACACCCCATCACCGACGGCCAGCTCGATCGCCTCGGGCAAGGTGCCCGCCAGCACCAGTTCGGAAAGCAGGTCCCACCAGAAGGGCCCGGGGCGACCGATCCAGCCGGTGGACAGGAAGAACGTGGCGGGCGCACCTGCCTGCTGCAGCAGCGGCAGCGCCGCGGTGCAGTTGTCCAGGTAGCCATCATCGAAAGTGATCGCAACGGTCGGGCGCCGGCCACGCGCCGTCTGCAGGCGCTGCGTGAACTGCTCCAGCGGCACGACGTCGGCAGATCGCCGCAGAACCTCCAGATGCTCACGGAAATTCGCCGGTGTCACGCAGAGGTTCCACGGGTCATGACGTATCTCCGCAATGCGGTGGTACATCAGGATCAGGCCATGGCGCCGCAGACGGCGCAGCAGCGGCCTGCGAACGCGCCGCACCACGCTCTTGACCGCCTTGCGCAGACGCAGGGCCATCAGGCGCCCGCCTTCCGGACGCGTGCCGCGATGATGACCGGATAGCTCGGATCGTAGTCCGTGAGCTCCGCGGGCAGCATCTCTTCGGCGGCGAGCCCGTGCAGGAACGCCGTGGCCGCGAGGACATTGCCGTGCACTTCGAGGGAGAGCGACTGCGTGCCAAACGTGGACTCCAGCAGCCGGCGCATCGAGATCTCCGTGAAGGACCACATCCACATCGGGCCCCAGACCGTGCGCGCGCCCACCGGGCTGATGCCCGGCACAGTCAGCAGCAGCACTCCGCCGGGCTTGAGTATCCTGTGAAGATTGCGCACGGCAGCGGTGAAATCGAATATGAACTGCAGGGTCTGCGTCAGGATGATGGCATCGAAGCGGCAGTCCGGAATCTGCGGGATGTCGGACAGGTCCCCCACGATCGTGGCCCTGGGATTCTGGTCATCGATGTGCAGGATGTCCGAGCGCGTGACCCGCCCCGCGCCATAACGGCGCGTGTAGACGTCTTCGCCGATCTCCAGGACGTGGCCCTTGACGTCCTGCGAGTGGCGCTCGAGGAAGGCATGGACGTAGAAGCGGTCCAGCGGCGTGCCGCGATCCTCGCCGAATTCGTCGCTGATCGGCCGCCGCCGCCGCAGGTCACCCATGTCCACTTTGCCGACGCCTGGCACGCCCGTCAGCAAGCGGCGCGTCGCAACCGCCATGGGCATCACGGGACGCAGCAATGCCTTGATTGCGGGCCTGAGCCTGCGCTTCACGGCTGTGCGTCGCTCGGCGTGGAAACCACGCCATGCCGAACATGCTTCAATACGTCGTCCATGCCGTGACGGACCTCGGGTCGGGAGCCCGCTTACTGTAGTTGTGGCACGCTGAATGCGGAAGGTACGGAAGGTGGTCATCCAACATAACTGTGTACGGGATCTCATGAACGAGGCCAGCGGCAAGGGCATTTCCCGCCTCGACGCCGAGGTGCTGCTGGCAGCCCTCACGCGCCTGACCCGCGCGAGGCTGGTTGCCTTTCCGGAGAATACTGTCGATCCCGTCGCGGCGGCCATGTTCCGGGTCGGGATCGACAGGCTGCAGGCCGGTGAGCCGCTGGCCTATATCACGGGAACCCGCGAGTTCTGGTCGATGCCGCTGGTGGTCTCGCCGGCGGTACTGGTACCCCGGCCCGAAACCGAGCTGCTGGTGGAGCTGGCCCTCGCTCGCCTTGACGCCGCGCCGCGCCAGGTCGCGGATCTGGGCACGGGTTCCGGCGCAATCGCGCTGGCACTGGCGCGCGAGCGGCGCGACTGGCGGATCATCGCCACCGACCTGTCGACCGCGGCGCTGGAGATTGCGCAGATCAATCGCCAGCGTCTCGAAGTGACCAACGTCGAACTGCGCCAGGGCAGCTGGTGCGACGCGCTGGGTGATGAGTCCTTCGACGCCATCCTCTCGAACCCGCCCTACGTCGCCGACGGGCATCCGGCACTGGAACATCTGCATCACGAACCAGTCTCGGCACTGGTAGCGCCGGATGGTGGTCATGCCGACCTGATGGCCATCGCCACGCAGGCGCGCGGCCACCTGAATTCCGGTGGCATGCTGCTGCTGGAGCACGGCAGCGAGCAGGCGCCACGCATGCGACGCGAACTGGCCGCGCTGGGCTACCGGGATGTGGCCAGTCACCGGGATCTGGCCGGCCACGAACGCGTCACGGCCGCGATCTGGCCGTGAGCGCGGACTCGCTGTACTGTTCGCCCCTACCGCCAATCTGAAGGACATTCAGCATGACCGTCCGTTTCGAAACTTCCCTCGGCTCCTTCGTCCTCGAACTCGACTCGGAGAAGGCGCCCATCTCGGCCGAAAACTTCCTTTCCTATGTCGATGAGGGTTTCTTCGACGGCCTGATCTTCCACCGCGTGATCCCCGGCTTCATGATCCAGGGCGGCGGAATGACGCCCGACATGGGCCAGAAGAAGAACAAGGCGCCGATCCGGAACGAGGCCACCAATGGCCTGAAGAACAAGCGCGGCACCATTGCCATGGCGCGCACCAACGATCCGCACAGCGCCACCTCGCAGTTCTTCATCAACCTGACGGACAACGGCTTTCTCGACGCCTCGCCGGGCAATGATGGCTACGCCGTGTTCGGCCGCGTGGTCGAGGGCATGGACACCATCGACCGCATCGCAAAGGAGCGCACCGGACGCCGCAAGGGTCATGACGACGTGCCCGTCACCGATGTGGTGATCCAGTCGGCGAAGCGCGCCGAAACCTGATTTCGCGCGGCGGATAGCGGGAGTGACTCGCCGGCGCATGGGTCCGGTCAAGCGGGCGTTCTGCCTGCTGGGCATTCTCGCCGCCGCCGCATTGCTGCTTTCCGTGGCGGCGGTGCTGACGCTGCGCTTCGTCGATCCTTGGACCTCGGCCTTCATGGTGGATGCGCGCGTCGCCTCCTGGTTCGACGACGATACCCGGCCGTTCAGGCTGCAGTACCGCTGGCGCGACTACGAGACCATCTCGTCGCAGCTGCCGCTGGCGGTGGTGGCTTCCGAGGACCAGCTCTTTCCCATGCATCGCGGTTTCGACTTCAGGCAGATCCGCAAGGCCATGGACGACGCCGAACGCGGCCGGCGCTCACGCGGCGCCAGCACCATCTCCCAGCAGGTGGCCAAGAACCTGTTCCTGTGGAGCGGACGCAGCTGGATTCGCAAGGGACTGGAGGCGTGGTTCACGGTGCTGATCGAGGCGCTGTGGCCCAAGCGCCGCATCCTCGAGGTGTACGTCAACATCGCCGAGTTCGGGCGCGGCATCTATGGCGCGGAGGCGGCTGCGCAGGCCTTCTTCCACAAGCCGGCGTCGCGCCTCACTCGGGAGGAAGCCGCGCGGCTCGCAGCCGTGCTGCCCAACCCGGTCCGCCTGCGTGTCGATGCGCCGGGTCCCTTTGTGCAGCGGCGACAGCGCGAGATCGTGCGCCAGATGGCCGCGCTGGGCGGCACTGCCTACCTCGCGGAATTGCAGAAGCGCTGACCGCGCTCAGTTCAGCCGCTGCGAACCTTCGCCGCCGGGCGTTTCCAGGAACAACTGCCGCACATCCACGGCATCGAAGCGGTACGGCCGCTGGCAGAACTCGCAGGTGACCGTCACCTCGCCCTGCTCGGCGATGATCGAATCCACCTCGGCGCGCCCCAGCCCCTTCAGCATGACGCTGACGCGCTCGCGGTCGCAGCGGCACGAGAATCGCACCGCCTCGCCCTCGAACAGCCTGAGCGATTCATTGGAGAACAGCCGATGCAGCAGCACCTGGGGATCAAGCTCCAGCAGCTCGTCACTGTGCAGCGTGCGCAGCCGCAGCACGGCTTCGTCCCAGATGTCGTGGATGCGCGCTTCCTCGCCCTCGCCCGCGCTGGCCGGTGTCGGCAGTTTCTGCAGCAGCAGGCCGGCGGCGCCATGTACATCGGCAGCGAGCACCATGGCCGTCGGGAGCTGTTCGGAGACGGCGAAGTAGCTTTCGAGGCAGGCTGCCAGGGAGCCGCCATCCAGCGGCACGATGCCCTGCCAGGGCGCGATGGCGCTGCCCCGCTCCACCGTCACCACCAGCTGTCCGCCCTGGGTCAGATCGTGGAATGACGCATCGGGAGCCGATGCGCCTTCGGCCTCGTGCACCACGCCGCGCACGCCCAGCGAATCGGTGGCCTGCGCGATCAGCATGGTGATGCCGCCCTGGCTGCCGCGAAGCTGCAGGCTCAGGGTCCCCTGGAATTTCAGTGAACCCGCCAGCAGACTGCTGGCGGCCAGCGCTTCGCCCAGAAGGGAAAGAGACGCTGGCTGCAGCGACTGGTGCTCGCGCGCTTCGCGCCACGACTGGTCGAGCCGTACCCAGTGACCGCGCAGCGGCGCATCCTCGAACAGAAAGCGCCGCAGGCGATCGGCGCCGCTCACGACGCCCACCGCTTCCGGCGCGGTGCCCTGTTCACGGCGCCCACCGCTCTTGGCGGCGGGAGTTCACGGCGCCAGCTTCTTCTTGAGCAGTTCGTTGAGCAGAGCCGGATTCGCCTTGCCACCGGTGGCCTTCATGGCCTGGCCCACGAAGAAGCCGAACAGCTTGTCCTTGCCCGAGCGGAAATCGGCGAGCTGCTTCGGATTGGCGGTGATGATCTCGTCGATGACTTTCTCGATGGCGCCAGTATCGGTGATCTGCTTGAGCCCGCGCGCCTCGATGACGGTATCGGCATCGCTGCCATCGGCCCACATGACTTCGAACACTTCCTTGGCCAGCTTTCCCGAGATGGTGTTGTCGATGATGCGCCCCAGCAGGCCGCCCATCTGCGCGGCGCTGAGCCGGCTGGCGCTGATTTCCAGACCGTCCTTGTTCAGCGCGGCGGAAAAGTCGCCCATGACCCAGTTGGCGGCCAGCTTCGCATCGGCAGGCACGGCTGCGGCCACGTCCTCGTAGAACTCCGCCATTTCGCGGCTGGCGGTCAGCAGCTGGGCGTCGTAGGCAGGCAGGGCATACTGCTGCTGGAAGCGCGCCGCCTTCTGGTCCGGCAGCTCGGGGAGCTTCGAGCGCAGTTCCTCGATGAATGCATCTTCCAGCACCACGGGCAGCAGGTCCGGATCCGGGAAGTAGCGGTAGTCATTCGCCTCTTCTTTCGAACGCATGGAGCGCGTCTCGTCCCGGTCGGCATCGTAAAGGCGCGTCTCCTGCACCACCTTGCCGCCGGATTCGAGGATGTCGATCTGGCGCTGCACCTCGTGGTTGATGGCCTTCTCGACGAAACGGAAGGAATTGAGGTTCTTCAGTTCCGCGCGCGTGCCGTACTTCTCCGCGCCCAGCTTGCGCACCGAGACATTCGCATCGCAGCGGAAGGAACCTTCCTGCATGTTGCCGTCGCAGATGCCGAGGTACCGCACCAGCGTGTGCACCTTTTTCATGTAGGCGACGGCTTCCTTCGCCGAGCGCATGTCAGGCTCGGAGACGATCTCGATCAGGGGCGTGCCCGCGCGGTTCAGGTCGATGGCCGACTCGCCGACATGACCCTCGTGCAGCGACTTGCCGGCATCCTCTTCCAGGTGCGCGCGGGTGATGCCCACCCGCTTCATGCTGCCGTCTTCCTGCATCACGTCGAGATGGCCCTTCGCGACGACGGGCAATTCGTACTGGCTGATCTGGTAGCCCTTCGGGAGGTCCGGATAGAAGTAGTTCTTGCGCGCGAACACCGACTTGCGCGTGATCTGCGCATCGATGGCCAGGCCGAACTGCACCGCCATGCGCACGGCGGCTCCATTGAGGACCGGCAGCACGCCGGGATACCCCAGATCGACCAGGTCGGCCTGCGTGTTGGGCTCGGCACCATACGTGGTGGGCGACCCGGAAAAGATCTTCGAGTTGGTCGCAAGCTGGGCGTGGATCTCCAGCCCGATGACGGTTTCCCAGGTCATGGCGCGAACCCTGGTTCGAATGCTGGCGCATATCCGGCGGGAGCCTTCAGATGCCAGTCGGTCTCCTGCTGGTAACGATGCGCAGCGGCCAGCAGCCTTGCCTCACCGAAGTGCGGACCGATGAGCTGCACACCCACTGGCAGCCTGCCGCTGAAGCCGCAGGGCATGGACAGTGCCGGCAGGCCGGCCAGGTTGGCGCCGATGGTGTAGATGTCGTTCAGGTACATGGTGATCGGGTCGCTGGTCTTGTCGCCCAGCGGGAAGGCCACGGTCGGAGTCGTGGGTCCCAGCAGCAGATCGACTTCGCCGAAGGCACGGGCGAAATCCTGATTGATCAGTGCACGGACCTTCTGTGCCTTGATGTAGTAGGCATCGTAGTAGCCAGCAGACAGCACGTAGGTGCCGGTCATGATGCGGCGCTTCACCTCGGCGCCGAACCCTTCCGCGCGCGAGCGGGTGTACAGGTCGCGCAGGTCCTTCGGGTTCTCGCAGCGATGCCCGTAACGCACGCCGTCGAAACGGGCCAGGTTGGACGAGCACTCGGCCGGCGCCACAACATAGTAGGTAGGCACCGAAAGCGGCAGGCTGGGCAGGCTCACTTCCTTCACCTGCGCGCCAAGACGGGTGAACACCTGCAGCGCCTCCCGTACCGGCCCCTCGACATCGGGCGCAAGGCCCTTCTCGAAGAACTCCTTCAGGATGCCGATCTTCAGGCCGGCCAGGGGCGCATCCAGCGCGGCGGCGTAGTCCGGCACGGGCGTGTCCACGCTGGTGGAATCCCTCGGATCGAATCCTGCGATGGCTTGCAGCGTCAACGCCGCGTCGCGGGCCGAGACGGTGATCACACCGGCCTGGTCAAGGCTGGAAGCGAAGGCAATCATGCCGTAGCGCGACACCCGGCCGTAGGTGGGTTTCATCCCCGTGACACCGCAGAGGGCTGCTGGCTGGCGGATCGATCCGCCGGTGTCCGTGGCGGTGGCCAGCGGAGCCAGTCTTGCGGCCACCGCCGCCGCAGACCCCCCCGACGAACCGCCGGGCGCCCGCGTGGCGTCCCAGGGATTCTTCACGGCGCCGAACCAGCTGGTCTCGTTGGACGAACCCATGGCGAATTCGTCCATGTTGGCCTTGCCGACCATCACCATGCCGGCCTGCTTCAGCCGGGCCACGACCGTGGCGTCATAGGGCGAGACGAAATTGGACAGCATCCGCGAGGCACAGGTGGTCAGCACCCCCTCCGTGCAGAAGATGTCCTTGTGGATCATCGGTATGCCGGTGAGCGGGCCGGCGTCTCCGGCAGCCAGTCGCTGGTCTGCGACAGCGGCAGCGGCCAGCGCGGACTCACCCGTGATGGTGATCAGGGCATTCAGGGTGGGCTGCGCACGTTCCACCCTGGCCAGCGCCTCGCGGGTCAGTTCCGTGGCGGAGTACTTGCGGGCAGCGAGGCCGGCTGCCAGCTCGGCGAGCGTAGGAGCGGCCATTATTCGATGACTTTCGGGACCAGGTACAGGCCGGCCTCGACCTGCGGTGCATTGCGCTGGTTGCGCTCGCGCTCGTTGCCGGATGTGACCTGGTCCACACGCAGCCGCTGCACCTGCCCGGCCAGAGGGTGCGCCATGGGCTCGACGTGACCGGTGTCCGCCTGCTCCAGCTCACCCACCAGTCCGAGGATGCGGCTCAGTGAATCGGCGTACACGGGAATCTCATCAGGCTGGAGCTTGAGGCGCGCCAACCCTGCGATGGTTTCGATCTGACTGGGAGTGAGACGCATGTGAAGGAGGCCGCAAACTTCGGAAAAAACAGCCTCAAATGATACACCGTCGCCTTGCGGGATGTCCCTGCCGTTGTTATGTTAGCGCCCGCTTCAATCCCCAACGCCCGCCAAGGTTTATCTCTCAATGTTCAAGCGCCTGCGCGGCTACTTTTCCAGCGACCTTTCCATCGACCTTGGTACGGCCAACACGCTGATCTACGTGCGCGGCAAGGGCATCGTGCTCAACGAGCCCTCCGTCGTCGCAGTGCAGGACGAAGTGGGCCGCGGCGGCAAGATCATCGTGGCCGTCGGCGCCGAAGCCAAGAACATGCTCGGCCGCACGCCCGGCCACATCACCGCGGTGCGTCCGATGAAGGACGGCGTGATCGCCGACTTCACGTACACCGAGAAGATGCTGCAGTACTTCATCAAGAAGGTGCACGGCAACCGCTTCCTGCAACCATCACCCCGCGTGCTGGTGTGCGTTCCCTTCGGCTCCACCCAGGTCGAACGCCGTGCCATCCGCGAATCGGCCGAGGGCGCGGGTGCGCGCACCGTCGCCATCGTCAGCGAGCCCATGGCGGCCGCGGTGGGCGCAGGCCTGCCCACGCATGAGGCCCGTGGCTCCATGGTGCTCGACATCGGTGGCGGCACTTCCGAAGTCGCCGTGCTGTCGCTGAACGGCATCGTCTACGCGAACTCCGCGCGCATCGGCGGCGATCGTTTCGACGAAGCCATCATGAACTACGTGCGCCGCAACTACGGCATCCTGATCGGCGAGGCCACGGCCGAGCGCATCAAGATCGAGATCGGCTCGGCCTATCCGGGCCAGCAGGTCAAGGAATTGTCGGTGAAGGGTCGCAACCTCTCCGAGGGTGTGCCACGCAGCTTCACACTCAACAGCAACGAAATCCTCGAAGCGCTGCAGGAACCGCTGCAGGGCATCGTCGGCGCGGTGAAACAGGCGCTGGAACAGACGCCTCCGGAACTGGGTGCGGACGTCGCCGAGCGCGGCATCGTGCTCACCGGTGGTGGCGCGCTGCTGCGCGACATCGACAAGCTGCTGATGGAAGAAACCGGTCTGCCGGTCGTCATCGCCGAGGATCCGCTGACCTGCGTCGCGCGTGGCGGCGGGCGCATCCTGGAGCTGATGGACGAGCTCGGACCCGGACATTTCGGCCTGGAATAAGGGAGCCGCATGGCCTACGCCGGCGGCCTGAACAATCCCACCGCGCGCGATTCCGCGCCCGGTCCGCGTTTCTTCATCTTTGCCGTCCTGTCCATCGTTCTGATGTACTTCGACCAGCGCGATGGCTGGGGCGAGCGCATCCGCTACGTGCTGCAGGCCGCGGCCTATCCCATCCAGGTGGCAGTGGGTTCACCCCGGCAGCTCTGGAACGCGACTTCCGAGCTGTTCGAGACCCGCGGCAGCCTGCGCGAGGAGAATGCGCGTCTGCTGAAGCGCGAGCAGGAACTGGCCCTGGCCACGATGCGCTTCGATGCGCTGGAAGAGGAAAACGCCAGACTGCGCGCGCTCACCGGCTCGCTGCCGCCGTTGGTCACCAAGTCGCAGCTGGCTGATGTGGTAAGCGTCGACTTCGGCAAACAGCGACAGCGGCTGGTCATCGACAAAGGTGACAGCGCAGGCCTGTACCGTTCGCAGCCGGTGGTGGACGCGAACGGGCTGGTCGGCCAGATCGTGCGGCTCGGCCCGTGGAGCGCCGAGGTCATGCTGATTACTGATCCCAGCCATGCAGTGCCGGTGGAAATCCTGCGCAACGGCACCCGCAGCATAGCCGTGGGCAACGGCAATGAATCCGAACTGGAACTGCCACTGCTGCCGGCGACCACGGATGTAAAGGTCGGCGACGTCATCGTCACCTCGGGTCTGGGAGGCGTGTTCCCCGCCGGACTGCCCGTCGGCACGGTCACCGAGAGCAAGCGTGATCCGGATGAAATCCTGCTCCAGGTGCGCGTGAAACCCCGCGCCGCGCTGACGCAGGATCATCAGGTCATCGCGCTGTGGTTCGATCCGGATCATCCGGCTGCACCGGTGAATCCGGCGCTGGCGCGCGACCTGCCGGATGCGCCGCTGGCGCAGCCGGTCCTGAAGCCGCCCAGCGGCACGACACCTGCCCCTGCCAGGACCTCCGCGGCGAAGCCCGCGGCGGCAAAGCCTGCCACCCCGACCTCTCCTTTGCCTGCCCCGGCGGCACCCGCGACAACTCCTGCTCCCGCTGCGCGTGCTCCCGCCGCGCCAGCTGCCGAGGCGCCCGACCCTGCCACGGCGCCCCCCGCCGCTGCGGAGCCACGCTGATGCTCGGCGCACCGCGTGAATCTCCGTTGCTGGTGTGGATGACCGCGCTGATCGCGCTGATGCTCACCATCCTGCCGCTGCCTCGCATCCTGTCGACAGTCTGGCCCAACCTGCTGGTGCTGGTGGTGCTGTACTGGTCGACGATGATGCCCCGCGCCGGCGGCATCCTCATCGGTTTTCTCGGCGGCCTGTGCCTCGACGTGCTCACGGGCTCGCAGCTGGGTCAGCACGCGCTGGCGTTGTCGCTGCTCTGCTATCTGGCCATCCGGTTCCACCTGCT
>Ga0315910_10002741_pt1 | contig 15252 bp, 13 predicted proteins | sample EdamamesoilMG_FD_204470 | JGI IMG/M metagenome (GOLD analysis project Ga0315910, IMG submission 204470) | Garden soil microbial communities collected in Santa Monica, California, United States - Edamame soil | ecosystem: Environmental > Terrestrial > Soil > Garden | place: USA: California...
GGAAGTAAGCAGGGAAAAAGTGAGGGCAAAAAATATGTAAAAACGAAGGATATTCAGTCTCATGACCCGAGGTTTAGGGCTAAAATTATGCCACGTCCGAAAGATAGCGAAATTATAAAGGAGAACGGGGAGTTCAATCGATTACAGCCAGAGGAAGTTCCAAAAGACCGCAATTTCGACATCCGGTTATAGCCCAAATCCTCTTTATATTTGCGCCTCACTTAATATCGCCAACTCAAAAAACGAAACCATGAACAAGAAAGTATTGCTGATGATTTTAGACGGCTGGGGTCTGGCCACCAACAAAGCCGTGTCAGCGATTGATAAAGCTAAAACTCCATTTGTTAGCTCCCTCTATGGCAAGTATGCAAACAGCAAACTGGAAGCTTCAGGGCTTGCTGTCGGGCTCCCAGCCGGACAAATGGGGAACTCTGAAGTTGGGCATATGAACATCGGTGCGGGCCGTGTGGTTTATCAGGACCTGGTTCGGGTGAACAAAGCGATTGACGACAAAGAGCTTGACAACAATCACGTTCTTACGGACGCACTTGCTTACGCCAAAATTAACAATAAGAATGTACACCTCATCGGACTACTATCGGATGGTGGCGTTCATTCTCACATTGATCACCTGAAAGGTCTTATCACAATCATCCATAATAACGACATTAAAAATCTTTTTATTCACGCGTTTACGGACGGAAGAGATACCGACCCCAAGGGAGGTCTCGGCTATATCAAGTCATTGCTTGATCACATGAGCCAAACATCCGGCAAATTGGCCAGCATAGTAGGTCGTTACTATGCCATGGATCGCGACAAACGCTGGGAGCGCGTCAAGCTTGCTTATGATCTTTTGGTAAAAGGTATTGGTGAAAAATCAGCCGATGCATTAAAGAGCATTCAACAGTCATATGATAATAATGTTACGGACGAATTCATCAAGCCGATTGTCATGATCGATCAGTTCCAGAAACCCGTGGGCAACATCCGCGAAGGCGATGTGGTACTTTGCTTTAATTTTCGCACCGATCGTGGACGACAAATCACACAAGCCCTCACGCAACAGGATTTTCCGGAACAGGGCATGAAGGCATTACCCCTGTACTACGTTACCCTCACTAATTATGATGATTCATTTAAAGATGTAAAGGTCATTTTCGATAAGGATAACCTGGAGAAAACACTTGGTGAAGTTGTTTCCAATGCAGGGAAAAAACAGATCCGCATTGCTGAAACAGAAAAATACCCGCATGTTACTTTCTTTTTTTCCGGAGGAAGAGAAGAAGCCTTCCCGGGTGAATCAAGGATTCTTTGCCCTTCGCCAAAAGTAGCAACCTATGATCTGGCTCCTGAAATGAGTGCCAACGACATCAAGAATAAAATCATTCCTGAATTAAATTCGAAAGCGCCCGACTTCATCTGTCTCAATTTTGCCAACCCGGATATGGTGGGCCATACCGGAGTATTTGAGGCTGCTGTAAAAGCATGTGAAACGGTGGATAGCTGTGCACAACAGGTAACCGAGGCTGCGTTGAAGAATGGCTATAGTACCATCATCATAGCAGATCATGGTAATGCCGATATGATGATCAATGAAGATGGAACTCCGAACACAGCACATACCACTAACCTGGTTCCGTGCATCCTGGTTGATAGTGAGTATAAAGGCAAGTTGAAGGATGGTAAACTGGGAGACCTCGCACCCACTATCCTCACGCTGATGGGCATAACCATTCCGTCTCAAATGACAGGAACGATACTAATTGACAAGTAAACAACCTGGAATTGCTCGCACGATTTTACTTCATTCTCATTCTGGCGCTTGTTTTCAGCTCTTGTAAAAAGAAGCCTGAAACACATGTGGTGTTATATAATGTTGACAGTCTGCTTGGTATTCAGGTCAGTCTGTTGTCGGAATTAAAAACGGTAACACACAAGCGTGCTATCCTGGACGGAAAGGAGAATGTTACTAAGCTGCAATTGAAGGATAAACCTGCATGGGAGAATGAACTGGCTATCTTCCATGAAATCGATCTTGTCAACAAGCCGGTTAATCGTGCCTATTATCAAATTGAAGACGGAATACGGGATACAAAAAGTAATCTTATCATTAGGTCTATTTCAACTACGGAAGATCTTCCCGTCAAATCGTTACGGGTGTATTATCATGGTGTTCCCAAAAATATTAAACGACTTGAAGCATACGTTCAGCAGACTAATTCCCTCTTCTCCAGTTCGAAACTGTTGACGTTAGGCTTTGAGGACATCAACAGCCAGACCACCCTCACCTATTTTTCGATAAAGGGTGGACAAAAAATGTTTATGGATGACTCGGTGCAGTATCACCTTGAAGGATCAGTGGTCATACCGTAATAATTTAACTTTTCACACGAATCACGAGAGATCAATCATGGCTAAGAGGAATGCAGAACCTTTGCGGGAAGAGGAGAAGCGAAAATTGAATAAGGAGAATTTACGGAAGCTGCTGGGAATCTTTCAGTTTTTGCTGCCTTATAAGGGGTTATTTCTTATTGGATTCATAGCCCTGTCGACCTCCAGCGTTATGTTGCTGGCCTTTCCGCGGATTGCCGGTGATATGCTCGACATTGCATCTGGTAATCCACAATATTTTTCATCCGTCAAACAAGCCGGATTGGTTCTGCTGGTTATTCTGTTTGTACAGGCCATCTTCTCTTTCATCAGAGTATATACCTTTTCCATTGTTACCGAAAAAGGATTGGCTAATCTGAGGAAATCCGTTTATAAAAAAATCATCTGGATGCCGATGGCTTTTTTTGACTCCAGGCGAACCGGTGAATTGATGAGTCGCATCACGTCAGATATTGAAATACTACAGAACACATTCAGCTTCACCCTGGCGGAGTTTTTCCGGCAGGTAATTACATTGATTGGTGGAACGATCTACCTCTTTTATTTTGCACCGAAGCTTACCGGTTTCATGGTGCTGACATTTCCGGTATTGGTGGTTATCGCGCTGGTGTTTGGAAAATTTATCCGCAAGCTTTCTAAAAAAACGCAAGACGACCTGGCCGCTGCCAATGTAGTAGTTGAAGAGTCTCTCCAGTCTATTTTTGTGGTGAAAGCATTCACCAATGAATTATTTGAAATCAATCGTTACGGTAAGTCAATTGATAATGTAGTTCGTTCGGCAATTCATGCTTCACGTTATCGCGGGTTCTTCATTTCGTTTATCATTTTTGCATTGATGGGAGGAATTGTGGCGGTTGGGTGGTTTGGCGCCTCTCTGGTTGAAAGCGGCTCCATGGAACCAGGCCAGTTATTTTCCTTTATTCTCTATACCGGGATCATAGGTTTCTCTATTGCGGGCCTGGGCGATATTCTTGCACAGCTGCAACGCTCCGTTGGGGCTTCGGAACGGGTTCTTGAAATTATCCAGGGTGAAGACGAGTATGAACACACCACGCGATCGGTTAAGCTTAAGGGTGCTGTAGCGTTCCAAAATGTTTCTTTCACGTATCCAACCCGGAAGGACTTTGTTGTACTGAAAGGCTTGAATTTTGAAATCAGTTCAGGTGAGAAAATTGCATTGATCGGACAAAGCGGCTCCGGCAAATCAACAATCATAAATTTGCTGATGCGTTTTTATACGGTTGAACAGGGCGGCATTCGGGTAGATGGCATTTCGGTTTCGGATTACAACTTGTCAACGTATCGCCAGAATATTGGCATCGTTCCGCAGGAAGTAATTCTATTTGGTGGCACCATCCTTGAAAATATTGCCTATGGAAAACCGGGGGCCAGCGAAACGGAAATCCGGGAAGCTGCGCGCAAAGCGAACGCCCTGGAATTCATTGAAAGCTTTCCTGAAAAATTCAGCACCATTGTAGGCGACCGGGGTATTAAACTTTCCGGGGGGCAGCGCCAGCGGATCGCTATTGCCCGCGCTATTTTGAAGGACCCTGCCATTCTTATCCTGGATGAGGCCACCAGTTCTTTGGATGCACAGTCGGAGGTATTGGTTCAGCAAGCCCTGGAGAAACTTATGGAAGGAAGAACCACTATTGTCATTGCACACCGGCTGAGCACCATAAAAAAGGTAGACCGGATATTCGTTATCCAGGAGGGTTCACTGGCCGAAACCGGGTCACATGCGGAACTGACCCGACTGGATAATGGTATTTATAGTAACTTGCTCAAGCTACAAGTGCATTAAAAATGGATGCTGCTTCTGATCATTTGCTTAAAAATTTCAGACTTCGTTCAACCCCAAGCCGGCAGGAAATCCTGCACCTTTTCCTGAAAAGTAAACACGCCCTTTCTCACGGGGACATCGAAAAGGAAATAGATGCCAGTCTTGATCGTGTAACGGTTTACCGGACGTTAAAAACCTTCCTGGACAGGGGGTTAATACACAAGGTGCTGGATGATGAAGGTAGCCTCAAATACGCCCTTTGTAACGCCACCTGTGGCACCACCGGACACCATCATGACCACGTGCATTTCAAGTGTGTTCGGTGTGGCCAAACCAATTGCCTGGATGTTGAGATCCCTCCGGTAAAGCTTCCGAAAGGCTATAGCCCCAGTGAAATTAACCTGCTTATACAGGGTACCTGTGAACGCTGTGCTAACTGAATTTTGAGCAAAAAAAAACTTTTAACAATAGGCGTTATTAATTCGTTCAGGCAAGTTTCTGGGATTGAAATATATTTGTAGTTTTGAGATTCACAGCTCTGTAAAGCTGTGATTTTTTGATGTTTATGGCCTTTAATTACTAACCGGAAAGATCCCCATTGTCATCCTTATCCAACATACTTGTATTTGCCCTATTCCGGAATCAAAGTGAACGCGAGACTATTCTTTTTGGGGTATTCGCGGTAATTATCCTCCTCTTTCTGGTTTTGGACCTGGGCTTGTTCAACAAACATGCCCATAAGATCTCTACCAAATCGGCCCTTTATCAATCGATTTTCTGGGTTATCATAAGCACGCTGTTTGGTTACCTGGTGTACCTTCAGGGGCCTTACCCTCAGGATGACGGGAAATTGATTAGCGGTGCTGATGCTGCCGTACTTTATTTCTCGGCATACCTTACCGAATATGCCCTTTCCGTAGATAACATTTTTGTCATTCTGCTTATCCTGAAATATTTCAAGGTAAAGGAGGAGTACTACCATAAGATTCTTTTCTGGGGAATTTTCGGAGCCATTGTCTTCCGGGCCGTTTTCATTTTTGTGAGCGCATTTCTTATTCACAAACTTGAATGGATATTGTATGTGTTTGGTGTGTTCCTGATCTATTCGGGTATCCGCATTTACTTTGAAGACGGTGATGAAAAGATCGACCCGGAAAAAAATCCGATCATGAAATTCTGCCGCAGGTATCTGCCTATGACAAATGATGAGCACGGTGGCAAATTCATTGTAAAGGAAATGGGCAAGACGATGTTCACGCCACTATTCCTGGTAATTGTCTTGATCGAAACCACCGACCTGCTTTTTGCCGTTGATTCCATACCTGCTGCATTTGCCATTACCCGTGATGAGTTTCTGATTTACACATCCAACATTTTTGCCGTAATGGGATTACGAGCCATGTTCTTCCTACTGGCGGGCATCATTGATAAGTTCTATCTTTTGCAAAAAGGCCTGTCGATCATCCTCTTCTTCATTGGCGCTAAAATGCTATTGGAAATTGTCGATTATCACGTGGGCGTTTACCTGTCATTCTCGGTGATCATCGCCACATTGACATTATCAATCATTCTCTCCATTGTAGTACCGAGAAAGAACAGTCCGGAGCACGACTAAGTAAGAACGTTTTAGATTCCTTCCGCAAATAAATTCTTCGGGAGAATTTTAAGAAGAATAGGAAGCGTTAGAAACTTCTGCGGAAGGGATATAATTACGAAAGTCGGGATGGTTTTCAGCATTTGAATAAGTTCCAGCCGCATCTTCTCCTTTTCTTCCAGGCTAAGTTCATTGGCGCTTGCTTTCTTCAGCAGGTTGATGATGTCTTCGTTGGATTGCATTTCTTTCACCAGCCGCGACTTGTTCCGTTCTGCTACCCGTGACACCCGTTTGATAAATTGTTCACTTACCTGGTGGTAGTCCTGCTTGTTTTGCAGGTGTGACAACTGTTCCCAGTGTTCCAAAACAAATCCTTCAATGGCAATCATGCTATTATCCAGATCGTCATCTGAAAAACCCAGGTAGTGACAGAAGACTTTCAGAAAATCCAGTTCCGATTGCTCTACCCGTTTATCGGCCCACAGTGTGAGTATCGCCAGCTCGAGAAAAAACTTTTTGAGTATCCATGAATTTTCGGAAGGCAGGTTAATATCTTCTACGGCAATGCCATCCTCAAAAATCTTCAGCGCTTCTTTTCTCCGGTCGCCCGCGAGGTCGGTGCTTTGAAGAAAGTATTCGAATAATTTTTTCTCCTCATACACTACTTCCTTGTTCGCGTGTGCTGCCGCAGCAATTACTTTAATAACTGAGAACCGGAGTTCTTCGCGTTCATAGCGGAAAAAATCGGCTACTACTTTATCGGCATTGGTGTGTATCCATTGGCCAAAAATGAAGATGTCGAGAAATAACAGCGCGTTGTGAAAGAAATAAGTCCAGAAGTTACCTTCAAAAGCGGTTGTATGTTCGATGCGTTTGTCAAGAATCTTTTCAACCAGTTCCAGGGGCGATCGCTTTCTTCCAAATAGAGTCTTTGTAGGTGTTGATAGCTCTGGAAAAATGTTATTGTAAAAATTGCCAATGCTCTCAAGCGTTTTAAAAAACACGTTGGAAAGTTCTTCTGCCGTTTCAACCGGCCGATCATGAAAAAGTAAAGAACTGCTGATCAGGCTTTCGGCCAGCAGAATTTTCATCCGGTCTCGCTCGGTCCACTCCTCAAAATTAGGAAACCCGATTTCGCCAACTGATTGGCCATACATTAACCCCGTTGGTTGTATAACCCGATACAACGAATGTTCGGGATGGGAGGATTTTCGCTCAGCTTCTGCAGTTAAATCTTTTAACAGCTCCTTGCGGAATTCCAGGTATTCTTTAAGCCAACCAGTTTCACTGGGTATCATAACGTGAGGGTATACTTCAAAATGAAATTACAGAATTTGAAAGAATCCAGGAAAAAGAAAAATCATAAAGCGCTTTTCCACCCCTTCGATTCCATGTTTTTAGCGGCAGATTCCACTTTTTTCTGAAGAGATTTTTTGAATTCGTCCAGGCGCTTGGCTATCCGCTTGTCGCCAGACCCTACAATCTGAGCCCCGAGAATTCCGGCATTGCGGGCGCCATCTAACGCTACGGTGGCCACAGGAACGCCAGCCGGCATCTGCAAGATCGACAATACGGAGTCCCATCCGTCAATGGAATTGGATGATTTCACCGGCACGCCAATAACCGGTAACGAAGTTAAGGATGCCACCATGCCCGGCAAATGTGCAGCGCCCCCCGCACCCGCTATAATTACTTTTAATCCCCGAGCTCGTGCCGCGGTTGCATACTCCACCATGCGCATAGGCGTACGATGCGCAGATACTACGGTAACTTCATAGGGGACATTCAATTCATCCAATACTTCTGCAGCCTCTTTCATGATCTTCAGATCTGACTGACTGCCCATAATTATACCGACTACTGGTTTGCTCATATCAGGATATTACTTTCAAAGTTGCTTTAACAAAGTTGGCTTTCTCTTTTAAACGCTCAATACTTTCGTCCACAATGGTTACATGACCCATCTTACGAAAAGGCTTTGTAAATTTTTTCCCATATAAGTGAACGTGAACTCCCGGTACTTTTATTACCTCCTCAAAACCCGCGTATCGCGCAACGCCTGTGTGTTCGGGTTCACCCAGCAAATTGACCATAGCGCTCGGCAGGATTGATCGGGTGTCGCCCAACGGAAGATTTAAAATTGCCCGCAGGTGTTGTTCGTACTGTGAAGTAATATTTGCTTCGATGGTTTGATGGCCACTGTTATGCGGACGTGGGGCAATTTCATTTACCAGCACATTACCATCTTTGGTAACGAACATTTCCACGGCCAGAAGGCCAACCATATCCAGTTTTTGAATGATGTCCCGGGCAATCGCGTCCGCTTCATCGCTGGTCTTTTTTGAAATAGCGGCAGGTGCAAATAGGTATTCGACCAGGTTTTGAACCGGATGAAATACCATCTCAACTGCAGGAAACGTTTTTATTTCACCGCGTTGATTACGGGCAACGATTACCGATATTTCTTTTTCAAAGTCGATTAGTTTCTCTAAAAGTCCCGGGGCATCAAAAGCTTTCTCCAGATCCGATGCGGACCGAAGTATTTGTACACCGCGCCCGTCATACCCTTCACGACCTAACTTATTAACTGCGGGCAAAAAATTTTGATGGCGTTTAACATCACTTGCATTTTCAATGAGTATAAAATCCGCAGTGGGTATTCCGCATTCGCGATAAAATATTTTTTGGGTACGTTTATCCTGAATAAGTTCGATCACCTCAGGCTGCGGGAACACCTTTTTGCCTTGTTCCACCAATGCTTTCAACGCCTTTGTGTTTACGTGCTCTATTTCAATGGTAACAATATCGCACGCTGAACCGAATTTCATAACGGTGTCGAAATCGGTGAGTTTGCCGTGATGGAATTCGGCCAGTGTTGAGCATGGTGCACTGGCATCCGGGTCCAGGATAGTAAAGGGTATATTAAAGTCTATCCCCGCCTGGATAAGCATACGGCCCAACTGGCCTCCTCCTAAAATACCGAGTTTGAAATCCTGATGAAACGACTGACTCAAGGGAATAAAAATTTGAGCGTGAAAGTTAAAATTAAAACACACATGAATCACTACCTTTCTGTGAAGCTGACCAAATAATGCACCTTCCTTCCGGCTACCCGTTGATCTCCTGCTTGTGTGTTACAGAAAACCGCGTGCCCTTCCTGAGCAAAGCTGTCTCGCTATTCTTCGGCCAGTCCTATCCAAATAAAGAGTTGCTCATCGTTTTTCCGTCAGACGACCTGGATACGTCCCGTTTTCTTGAAACGTGTGACCATCCGGTTATTCCCGTTCCTTTTGAGAATCATCCGCCACTTAGCCTGGGTGCAAAACGCAATATGGCGATTGCGAAAAGTGGTGGTAAATACTTTTGCGTTTGGGATGACGATGACTGGCACCATCCCGAGCGGCTGATGGTGCAGTTCAATGCCTTATTGAATTCAAAAGCAAAAAGCTCCGTGCTTTCCCGAATTTTTCTTTACGATCAAGTTACTGGTAAAAGCTATTTATCCGGAAAAAGGCAAGCCTGGGAAGGAACCTTACTTTGCGAAAAGGCAGTGATCAGCAGTTCGTTGATGTACGCAGACCTGGAGAAGGCTGAGGACTCTGCGCTGCTTGCTGCACTTTTAAAACACAACCTCGAAGCGGCCATCGACACTCCCGAATTGTACATCTACATATACCACGGTCACAATACGTGGCATCGCCAACACTGGGAGAAAAATATTGTCGGCTGGGGTACCGCACTGCCGGATGACTTGCCCAATGTAATAGAACATATTGTACAAGGCGAAACTACCCTGTTCGCAAGTTCTTTATTAAGCGATTTGCGGATGAAATTACTTTGACGTTGCAGGGGTTGCCAATTCCACGGTAAGGATGAGATCCCCCACCTCCATGCGATGCACTACATCCATCCCTCCGATTACTTCGGCAAAAATGGTGTAGCGGCCATCCAGGTGTGGGGTAGGTGAATGGGTAATAAACCACTGCGTGCCCTCGGTGTCTTTCCCCGCAGAAGCCATTCCGACACTTCCGGTTTTATATTTTCGTTGCGTGAACTCCGAACGAATAGAATAGTCTTCACTACCCCATCCATCACCGCGATTGCAACCGGCCTGTATCACAAAGTTGGGCACTACGCGATGAAAAAATTTCTGATCAAAGTATCGCTGGTTGACAAGTTGAACAAAATTGGCCACTGAACCCGGAGCATCGTTCACCAACAATTGAATAATAATATTTCCTTTGGTTGTTTTTATCGTGACCTGTTGATCTTTCGGTATCGACCTGACCAGGTTCCAGTCGATCGGGTGATTGAATTCATTTTTTACAGCCGGGGGATTTTTCTTTCCCTCAAAGTATGCAATGGCTGCTTCAAGCGGTTGCAGCGCTTCATTGTCTTTCGGCAGCGACAACTTTTGTTTGGCCCGATACAAGAAAGAAAAATCCTTAATGACGGATTTATATCCTAACGTGGAGTCACCCAGCGCACCGGCAATGGTACCAATTACCGCGAGGTCATTTAGTTCCATAGCCTTCTGATAGATTACTGAAAACTGTTGCTTCAATGATGGGTCAAAACTTTGATGATAATTCATGGCCACAATGGCGCTTGCCGCGGCCGAACGTACTACCGGAGTGTCCGCTTTAAACAATTGCTCCTGAACAAATCCAAACGACATTACGGATTGCTGAAGTGCCGTCAGTAGCGCAGCTTTATCGTAGGGATTTATGGTTTTCTCATATTCGTGTGCAATCTCTTCTGCCAGTTCTTTGCTGTTACCTGCGTGAAGCGAAGCTTCATAAAGGTTTGCTTTGATCCTTCCATTTTTTGCATCACGGGCAAAGGGTATAATTTCTTTCCATGCTTCTTCCGTGAGAACTGTTTTCAATACTTCTGATGCCGTTACGCCTACATTTATATTTTCATCAGACAGGGCTGCCGTTAACGAAGCCTGTGTTTCCCCGAACGGAAATACCTGTAAAGCACGCACAGCATTTACCCGCACGCGATAATCGGTATCTGATTTTACAATTTGTTGAATAGCCTGCCGCGATGAATCGGTTTTAATTCTGCGAAGTGAAAATACAAGAGCCATTCGTACTTCAGCATCCGGTTCTGAGAGCGTATACCGGATCAGCGTCTGTTGATATTTTTCGAAACCCTTTGCTCCTCGTGAGAAAAAATGCGCTGTACCAAGCCGGATATCAACGCGGTTTTCCGGCTTTAACAAATCAATAGCTTTTGCCAGCACTGTACTGTCAGTTATGCCACGGAGTCCGGCCCGGTATAGGGCCCAGGCAAGGCCATCCGCTACCAATGCCGATTTAATCATACCAACATCGTCAATTTGTTTTCCGAACGACTCCAGAATTTGCGCCTGAACGGCTCTGTCTTTTTCTTGAGCAAATGCACGTTGCAACGCAAGGCCACTTCGCTTACTTTGAATCTGGCCCAACGAAAAAGCGGCCGCCTGGCGAATCGCCATTTCTTTGTCGTTCATGAGAACATCACTGAGCTTTTCAATTGCAAACGTGTCCTGAATAGACGCAAATGCAAGTACGGCATCCAACCGATATTCGGGGTTCTCACTTTTGATGTATTGATAAAGGCTATCCGAATATCTTCGATCCTGAAACTCCGCAATCTGTAGAAGCGTTGGATCACCGAATTTATTCAGTTGTTGGTTTTGCTCTTTGCAGGATACAATGGCAATGAGGCAAAACAGAAAAATTACAACACGCATGTTATAGAATTCTTTTACGCTTGGCGTGGTTGACCACATCATCAAACTCCACGCCTGCCGATTTTATAGAATAAAGTAAAAGTTTTATTTCTTTCACATGAACCCGGCCGTCTACTTCCGAGAGGCAATACAACGTTGAAAATGCATTTAGTCTTTCTTCCAGCGAACAACTTTTGATAAGCTCAATACCCCTTTCATAGATGTCACGTTCTTTCAACGAAGGCAGTGGTTTCTCAAATTCCTCAAAAGTTTCGTCAGGGATTTTTTCCATTTTCTTGATCGACCGGATGGCCTCCAGTTCCTTGGCATCCGCGACACCATCGGCATCAATTAAAAGCTTGACCAGGTAGAGTAACCCCAGGTGATAGTTTTTATTCATTCGGTCGGTTTGAAGTCTCTAATATAGAGATTCTACCGTCAGGAAAGTGTTTGAAATACGATCAACGCGGACAGATAAGCCAGTATCGTCATATAGGCCAGCTGGATTAGTGGCCATTTCCACCCTTTGGTTTCACGGTAAACGACTGCAATGGTGCTCATGCACTGCATGGCAAAAGTGTAAAATACCAGCAACGACAACCCGACAGCCGGAGAAAAGCGCGGGCCACCTGTTTCGGGGTTGACTTCTTCCCGCATACGTGACTTAATGGTAGCATCATCGTCATCATCCACACTTCCTATGCTGTAAATCGTAGCCATTGTTCCGACAAACACTTCTCTCGCTGCAAAGGAAGTGATCAGTGCAATTCCGATTTTCCAGTCGTAACCCAATGGCCTTATCGCTGGTTCAATGGCTTTACCGATAATGCCTGCGTAAGAATGCTCCAGTTTATATGCAGCTATTCGATCTTCAAGCCCTTGTTTGGTCAGTCGCATATTCTTTGATTCCTCCAAAACATGCTGCCGCGCATTTTGGATGGCATCCCCCGGACCATAACTGGCCAGTACCCAAAGTATAATAGCAATAGCGAGTATAACTTTACCTGCTTCGAAAACAAAGGCCTTGGTTTTTTCGATGATGGTGTATCCTACATTAGACCACTTCGGAATCCGGTAGGGTGGCATCTCCATGATCAGGTAGCTTCGCTCTTTAACCTGGATCAGGAGTTTCATAATCCAGGCCGATACCATAGCAGCAACAAACCCCAATACGTACAGGCCCATTAACGCGAGTCCCTGCAAATTGAAAAAACCCAGGGCTTTCTCATCCGGTACAATGAGCGCAATAAGAATCGTAAATATGGGAAGGCGTGCCGAGCAACTGATCAACGGAGTTACTAAAATGGTAATCGTTCTTTCCTTCCAGTTGTCAATGGTGCGGGTAGCCATAATTGCCGGAATAGCACAGGCTACACCTGACATCAACGGCACAACGCTCTTGCCGTTAAGACCGAACTTTCGCATGATCTTGTCCATCAGAAATACAACGCGCGCCATATAACCGGATTCTTCCAGAATGGATATGAACGCAAAGAGAATGGCAATCTGCGGAACAAAAATGACGATACCCCCTAAACCCGGAACAACACCTTCTGCCAACAGGCGGCTTAGCGGTCCTTCCGGGAGCGCAGTTTTCAGATACTTGCTCAGGTTGGCAAACTGTGCATCAATAAAATCCATTGGTAATTCAGCCCATGCAAAAATTGCCTGAAAGATCAGAAAGAGAAGCCCGAAGAAAATCAGATATCCCCACACTTTATGTGTCAGGATACGGTCAATCTGATTCGAATATTTTTTCCAGGAATGATCTGTTGATTTTAGCGTCACATCATTTAGTAAATCCTGAATGAAGCTATAACGCTGAATGGTTTCTGCACCTTGAAATTTTCCAGGAAAAAACTGATAGCGTTCGCGGATTTCGTCTACTATGTTCTTTTTTTCTTTTGGCAAAAAAGTCAATGATTGGGGCTGTTCCAGAAAAAGGTAAGCCTCATAATCATTGTCAACCTCAAGCAGGTTTCTTACTTCTTTAACCGGGGCCTTGGCGTCATGCCAGATCTGAAAGACACTTTTCTCCGGAGCAGGTACGTGATGACTTAACTGCTTCTTGAGCTCTTCCAGGCCAACACCGTTACGGGCATTGATTGGCACTACCGGAACGCCAAGCTTCCTCGATAAGGTATTGAAATCGTAACTGATGCCAGCCTTTGCCACCAGGTCCATCATGTTCAGAACAAGGATAGTAGGTAAGCCAACATCGATGATCTGTGTGAGTAGCAGCAACCCCCGCTTCAGGTTGGTGGCATCCGCAACCACAACAATCTTGTCGGGTGTATTCGGTGAATGATGATCGAGTAATACTTCGGATACAATGCGTTCGTCAAGGCTTCTGGGGTAGATGCTATAAATCCCAGGTAAATCGATGATCTCAGCAGCGGAACCATCAGGCATAGTACAGAGACCTGACCTTTTATCAACTGTTACTCCGGGAAAATTCCCGATCTTCTGGTTCAATCCGGTAAGGTGATTAAACAAGGAAGACTTCCCGGAGTTGGGATTACCGACTAATGCGATTTTTGTCCTGGGGTTCGGGGCCATTAATTGAGAATTGATATCGTGGCCGCCTCTTCAACACGGAGGGAAAGTTCATAGCCAGAAACGCTTATACAGATGGGGTCACCCAGGGGAGCTTTGAAATTAAAGCGAACTGCCGCGCCTGGAAGACAACCCATTTCCATAAGTTTTACCGACAGATGCTCATCAGTAAAACCTGACACAATTCCCACCTCCCCAGGCTTCATTTCAGCCACATTCCGGACTAGCTCGGCCATTTCTGCTTATTTAGATTAAATTCAAACAAGGCAAATATAGAGGTGTGGGCCGGGCTGTGCAATGATTTCGGTCAGGAAAATCCACCTTCGGAACGTCTGGAATACAGGAGGTGATTGTGACCTTTACAGGATGAAAAAATCAAAGAAGAAAGCAAAACCGAAAGATGTGGTGCCTGATCCAAAATCGGAAGGCGCGGTGAAGCCCGAAAAGGAAAAGCCTTTCGACTTCGGAGGGCTTCCGGATCGGGATCTCAAAAAAAATCTGGGCTGTGGCTGATCAAACCGAAAAAATCGGGGGTTGACACGCCTGAAGGTTTTAGTAGTTTCGAAGCAACGTTAACTGTTATTTTATATGAAAAGCCTTGCTGCATTTTTGGGCGCAGTGGGCATGACCTGTTGCTTTGAATCGGTAAGCGCCCAAGTCTCAACAATACAACCAGGTAACTGGCATTCACCAGAAATATGGTCAGGAGGTTTTGTTCCTGACTCCAGTGAATTGGCCATTACCATTGCACACCCGGTTATTATTACCGAGGGAATAGTAATCGCAGATGAACTCATTGTTCAAAACACGTTAACACTCGGAGAGGCTGCAACCCTGGTGCTTTCTAATTCAAAAAATGTTAATCCCGATTTACAGCTGACTTCAACGGGAGTATTAGATGTATCTGGAAAATTGATTTGCAAAGACGGTGCAACTTGTGGCGGCACGAATGCAATGAACAATCATTTCCGAAGCGGTTCAGTCTATGAGCACCAGTATTATTTAACTGCCGGAGAACCTCCCCAGGCCGACTGGGATGTACATTCTACCGTACTCATTTCCGGCTATACCAGCAGCCGCTCATTGAATACTTCCGGCTGGAGCCAGCTGTTTGGTCACGTTGAATATAATTGTCCCAATCAACTTCCGAGCGCCTTTGTAGAGATGCTCGGAAATCTGAAAAACATCAACGGCAATTTTACC
>Ga0315910_10002744_pt1 | contig 15233 bp, 11 predicted proteins | sample EdamamesoilMG_FD_204470 | JGI IMG/M metagenome (GOLD analysis project Ga0315910, IMG submission 204470) | Garden soil microbial communities collected in Santa Monica, California, United States - Edamame soil | ecosystem: Environmental > Terrestrial > Soil > Garden | place: USA: California...
CTGCGCGGCGGGCACGAAGACGACCCGTTCCAGCGCCCGGGCCTGCTGGGCGCAGCGCGCGGCATGCAGGTGCCCGCGGTGGACCGGGTCGAAGGATCCCCCATAGATGCCCACGCGCGCCAGGCGGGCCCACGAAGGCGAGCGAGGTTCGCGGTCCTGCAGCGGCGCGGGGTTACCCGCGGCCGAGCCGGGATAGCTCATGCCGGGGAGCGCGGCGGGCCGTTCCGGATCCTTGCTGGGCTCGCCCACGTTGACCCCCTCCTAACCGACCCCTAGACTCTGGCGCAAGTTTTGCCCCCGCGAAGCGCTTCGGTGTGAGTCCGGGCCGCCGCAAGGCCCCTGCGTCACGCCCCAACTTGGACCGTCGATCCCACCGGCCGCCTGGCGGCAACCCCCAATCCCCCATGAAACTCTTCCCCGCTGCCTGCGCAGGTGTCGTCCTCGTTGCCCTGAGCCTGTCGGGCTGCACCACCGCCTCCTCGGCCCAAGCCAACCACTGGCGGGTCGAGTCGGTCGGCGCGCGCATCACCTACCATTTCTCTGGATACGACGGCTCGAACGACGGCACGCCGGGCGAGTTCGCCTCCTCGGAGGCCAGCAGCTTCGGCAAGACCCTGCAGCGCCGCCTGCTGAACTTCAACCCGGACAACCCGCTGACCGGCAGCAACTGAGCGCGTCCATCGGCACGAGCCAGGACCGCGGCCCCAGCGGCGGCGGTCCTGGTTTTTTCATGCCCGCAGATGCTCGAGCGCGAGCGCCAGGGCCCGCGGTTCGCCGGCGCGGATCCAGCGGATTTCTGGGAACTGGCGGAACCAGGTGCGCTGGCGGCGCGCGAACTGGCGCGTGCGCAGGTTGATTTCGGTTTCGCAGGACTCGCGCGTGCGCCGGCCATCGGCGAGCTCGAGCACCTGCGCGTATCCCAGCGCCTGGGCCGCGGTGAGGCTGAAGCCCGCGCCGGCGCGGATGCGCCGAACCTCCTCGACCCAGCCGGCGTCGAGCAGGGCGCGCGTGCGCAGCGGGATCAGGCGCTCGAGTTCGGCGCTGTCGACCTCCAGGCCCACGATGCGCCGCGTCCGGCCCGCGGAACGCGCCGCTCCATCGCGCCACTCGCGTTGCCAATCGGAGAGCGCCCTGCCGGATTGGTTGAAGACCTCCAGGGCGCGCAGCACGCGCTTCTTGTCGTTGGGGTGCAGGCGCAGCGCGCTCTGCGGGTCGATGCGCGCCAGCTGGGCGTGCATCGCCTGGGAGCCCTCGGCGATCCAGTGCCGTTCCAGGCTCTCGCGCAGCAGCGGATCGACGTCGGGCCCGCGGAACAGTCCGTGGGTCAGCGCCTTCAGGTAGAGCGCGGTGCCGCCGACGAACAGCGCCGCGCGGCCGCGCTCGCGCAGCTCGCGTCGGCAGCGGCTCGCATCCTCGACGTAGCGCGAGACCGAATAGGCCTCGTGGCTCTCGACCAGGTCGATCAGGTGGTGTCGCACACGCGCGCGCAGCGCCGCGTCGGGCTTGGCGGTCCCGATGTCCATGCCGCGGTACACGAGCATCGAGTCCATGCTGGCGATCTCGGCGCCCCGGGCCGTGGCCAGCTCGGGCGCGAAGGCGCTCTTGCCCGAAGCGGTCGGTCCGACCAGCAGCAACAGCGGCTCATCTTCCTCGGCTTCGCGCGGCATGGCCGCGCAGAATAGGCCCGCGGGCCTGCGCACGCGACGGCGCGTGTATGAGCTGCTCTCATTCCAGCGCCGGACCCGTGACGGCGCGCGCGCTGCGGCCTACGCTCTAGCCCATGATCCAGCTCGCACTCCTGGGGCTGTTGTGCCTGCAGACGCCCACGCCGCAAGCGCCACCCCCCGTCCCCGAAGCGCCGGCCGTTCCGGCTGGACTCGAACCGGGCGTGCTGCCCAAGGACACGCTGCCCGAGGCGCGCGAGGCCTGGTCCGCCCTGGTCAAGGCGCTGAGCCCCGAGCTGCCCGCGGGCAAGCCGGCGGTGCCGGTCACGGCCTTCGACCTGACGATCCAGACGCGCGTGAAGACGCTGCGCGAGGGCGGGAGCACGCAGCAGAACGACGTCATGCTGCGCTACCGCTACCTGGGCCCGGGCTTCGTGCGCACCACGTTGCTGGAGACCGGCGTCGAGCGCATGCGCGGCCCCGACGGCGACTGGCTGTGGGATGCCAAGAAGGGCGACCTGTTCCAGCTCACCGGCCGCGAGTACGTCGAGGATCGGCGCGAGCTGTCGCAAACGCTTTCGATCTCGCGCAACTACATCGCGTTGTGCGACCCGGCGCGGCTGCGCATCGCCAGGCTCGAGCTGCTCGCGGCTGTGCCTGCGGGCTTGCCGCAGCTCGACGGCAAGCTCTCCAAGGGCAGCGCCGTTCCGCTGGCGGCGACGCTGCAGTGGATCGCGATCACCAGCCCCGACTTCCAGGTGGTCGAGCCGGTCAAGTCCAAGGAGGCGCCGATGTTCAAGGCGCAGATCGGACTCGACCCCAAGACGCGACTGCCGCTGCTGGCGACGATCTGGCAGGACGAGAAGGGCGCCCAGGTCGCCGAGACCGCCGTGCTGGTGGACCTCAAGGGCGCGAACAACTACCGTCGCATCGACGGCCGGCTGGTGCCGACTTTCTTCTCGGTGCACGATCCGCAGCTGCCTTCCTCGCCCTTCGTGTTTCAGGCGACTCCGCGCGTCGACGTCGTGGTCAACACCGCGTCGAGCACGCTCAGCCCCAAGCTGAGCGCCGCCGACTTCCGTCCGCCGAAGCAGTAGCGCTCAGCGCCGGTGGAAGGCCTTTTCCAGGTCGGCCAAGCTGAAGCGCACGCGCGTCGGGCGCGCATGCACGCAGGTTTGGTCGCTCTCGATGCCGGCGCCCTGGGCCAGCAGCGCGCGCATCTCGGATTCGCTGAGCTCGTCGCCGGCCATGACCGAGGAGCGGCAGGCGGTGCGGTGCAGCACCTCCTCCAGCAGTTTTTCGCTGCTCGGCGCGACGCCGCGCTGCTCGATCAGCTCGATCACGTCGCGCACCAGGCCCACGGGATCGACGCGCCGCGCGCGCGCGGGCACGCCGTGCACGGCGACGGCGGCGGGTCCGAAGGGCGCGACCACCAGGCCCAGGCGCTCCAGGGCTCCGGCGTGTTCCTCGGCCAGCGCGACCTGCGCGCGCGAGAGCTCGACGATCTCGGGCACCAGGAAACGCTGCGATTCGATCGCCCCGCGATCGAGCTCTCGCTTGAGCCCTTCGAACGTGATGCGCTCGTGCAGCGCGTGCTGATCGAGGATCTCGAAGCCGTCGTCGAGCGCGCGCACGATGTAGGTGCGCGCGACCTGGAACAGCGGCGAGGCTCCCAGCGGCTCGCAGGCGGCGCTGGTCGCGCGCAGGTTCACCGGCGCGCCGCCCGCGGATTCGCGCACCACGATCGGCGCGGCCTCCGCGCGTGCCGCCGCGGGAGCGCTCGACCAGGCCAGCGTCGGCGCGTTCGCGGCGGCCGGCGCGGGCGCCCAGGCGCCGCGGCGCTCGGCGGAAGCCAGCAGCGATTCGCCCGGCGTCGACATGTCGGTCGCGCGCACGGCCTCGCGCAGGTGGTGCACCAGGAAACCGAACAGGCGGCGCTCGTCGCGGAAGCGCACCTCGGCCTTGGCCGGGTGCACGTTGACGTCGACCGCGGCCGGATCGATCGAAAGCGAGAGGAAGGCCACCGGCTGGCGGCCGTCGACCAGGAAGCCGCGGTAGGCGTCCTTGAGCACGCGCGTGAGCAGCTTGTCGCGCAGCGGCCGCGCGTTGAGGAACCACATTTGGCGCGCGCTGTCGTTGCGCGCCAGCCGCGGCGGCGCCACGAATCCCGAGAGCCGCAGCGTGCCGTCGCGCGCCTCGACCGCGACCAGGGCCTGCGCCAACTCGCTGCCGAAGGTGCGGCGCACGCGCTCCTGCAGGTTCATCTCGCGCTCGACGTCGAACAGGCGCCTGCCCTCGTGCGTGGCGACGAATCCCACGCCGGGATTGGCCAGCGCCAGGCGCTGGATCACGTCGATGCAGCGGCCGAGTTCGGTCGCCGTGGTCTTCAGGAAGCGCCGGCGCGCTGGGGTGTTGAAGAACAGGTCGCGCAACTCGATCGTCGTGCCTTCGGGGCCCCCGGCTTCGCGCAGCGCACCGATGCGGCCGCCCTCGTTCTCGAGCTGCGCGCCCAGGATCGCACCGCGGGCGCGAGAGAACAACTTCACGCGCGCCACCGAGCCTATCGATGCCAGGGCCTCGCCGCGGAATCCCAGGGTCGCGATGTGCTCGAGGTCCGCGACCTCGCGCAGCTTGCTGGTCGCGTGGCTGGCGAAGGCCAGCTCGAGGTCCGCGCCGCCCATGCCGCTGCCGTCGTCGCGCACGCGCACCAACGCGACGCCGCCCTCGGCCAGGTCGATCTCGATGCGCGTCGCGCCCGCATCGAGGCTGTTCTCGATCAGCTCCTTGACCGCGGAGGCCGGACGTTCGATGACCTCGCCCGCGGCGATCTGGTTCTTGACCAGCTCGGGGAGCACGGCGATGCGCGCTGCTGCCAAGTGGCTCATGGCTGGGCGGCGGTCCTGGGCTTGCGCCAGCGCACGGCGAAGCTCGCGAAGTCGTTGACGTCGACGAGGTGGCCGCTGCGAGCTTTGCGCTCCAGGCGCGCCAAGTCCGCAGACATGGCGCGCCACGCGGCGGGAGCGCGCGCGCCCAGCGCGAGCTGGAAGTCGCGCATCTGGTAGGCGCTGACGCCCGCCTGGTTCGCCGCCTCCTCGGCCGAGAGGCCGGCGCGCAGACCCTCGGAAGCGGCGACGCCGCGGCGCACCTGGGAGCGCAGGCCGCTGAACAGGATCTCGCGCAGTGCGTCGGGCTTGACCTCGAGCTTGCCGTCCTTGCTCTTGTAGCCGGCGTGGAACAGGCCCTCGGCGTCGCGCAGCGAGGCGCGCAGGTCGCCGCGCAGCAGGGCGTTGGCCAGATCGAAGGGCGAGACCGGCGCGCTGGCGTCCAGGCGCTGGAAGAACTCGCCGCCGGGCAGCAGCGCGAACTCGGCCAGCTTGTTCTCGAGCACCGCGAGCTCGCCGCCGACGCTGGCGATCAGCAGCACCACCTGGTCGGCCGAGATCTTCACGCCCCGCGCCTTCGCGCGCGCTCCGACCCACTCGCTGAGCTCGGTGCGACGCGGATCGGGATGACGCTCCCAGGGCGCGGGCTTCTCGTAGAGCTTGCGGAAGGACAGCAGCGAACCTCCCGCGGCGACCAGGGCCTTGACCGTCGCGTTGTCGGCGCGCAAGCCCTCGGCCACCAGGACCACGCAGCCGCCGCCGGCCGCCAGGAACTTCGGGATCGCGCGCGCCAGCGGGCGCTCCTTGGCGCCGTCCTTCTTGAGCAGCTCCTCGGGCGCATGCACGACGATCATCCGGCCGGCCGAAAACAGCCCGCCGCCCGCGAGGTCGCCCAGAAGGCGCTGCGCGTCGAAGCCGGGCTCCTTGGCGTCGTGCTGGCACAGCTCGAGATTCTTCGAGCGCGCCAACGCGCGCAGCAGGTCGAGCGCCGCGTTGCGGTAGTACAGCTCCTCGCCGCGCACCACGTAGCCCGGCGCGAGCCCGCGCGCGCCGGTCGCGGAGCGCAGTTCGGCGAGCACTTCCTCGGGATGCGCTTCCTTGGCCACGGCAGCGAGAGTCTAGTGTCCCGATCGCCTAGTGCGATGCCCGGGGAGGTCCGATTGCGGCCTCCGGGAGGGGCGCGCTGGGCCTCGCACTCCGGCGCCAGGCCACTAGCCCAGCAGCGCCAGATCGAGCACCAGGCCGAGGAACAAGCCGACACCCACCCAGCCGTTGAGCGTGAAGAACGCGAGGTCCACGCGGCTGAGGTCCTCGGCGCGAACCACGCGATGCTCGGCGACCAGCAGCATGGCCGCGAGGCCGATCGAAGCCGCATAGATCCAGCCCAGATCGGCGCGCCACCACAGCGCGCACAGGCAGGCCACGGTCAGCACGTGGGCCCAGCGCGCGAAGATCAGCGCGCGCGCGACGCCGAAGCGCGCCGGGATCGAATGCAGCCTGGCAGCGCGATCGAACTCGGCGTCCTGACAAGCGTAGATCAGGTCGAAGCCGGCGACCCAGGTCAGCACGGCACCGGCGAGGCACAGCACGGGCCCGATCTGAGCGTCGATCTCGCCGCGCAGCGCCAGCCAGGCGCCCAGGGGCGCCAGCGCAAGCGCAAGCCCCAACAGGCCGTGGCACAGCCAGGTGAAGCGCTTGGTCCAGCTGTAGGAAAGCAGGATGCCCAGCACCAGCGGCGAGAGCTTGCCGCACAGCGGATTGAGCTGGAAGGCGATCAGCACGAAGGCGACGGAGCAGGCGAGCACCAAGCCGACGACGCTGGAACGCGACAAGCGCCCCGCGGGCAACTCGCGGCTGCGGGTGCGCGGATTCGCGGCGTCGATCTCGCGATCGACCAGGCGGTTGAAGCCCATCGCCGCCGTGCGCGCGACGACGCAGGCGAGCACGATCCAAGCCAGCTGAACCGGCGGCGGCACGCCGCGCGCGGCCAGCCACGCGCCCTGCAGGGCGAAGGGCAGGGCGAAGATCGAGTGCGAGAAGCGCACCAGACTGGCGTAGGTCCCCAGCCGCTGCGCGACCTCGGCCGCGCGGCTCATGCTCCTGGCGCTCCCGAACCACCTGCCAACGGATCTCGCGGCGGCGCAGCGCCGGTGCCCGGGTCCTCCGCGGCGGGCTGCAATCCCTTCCACCGCGCGCCGACCTGGTTGACCAGGCCGAGACGGTCGAGCACCTTGCCGGCGATGTGCGCCAAGAGATCGTCGATGCTCTTGGGCTGGTGGTAGAAGCCTGGGCTGGCGGGGATGATCACGGCGCCCAGGCGCGCCAGGCGCAGCATGTTCTCCAGGTGGATCGCGGAGAGCGGCGCCTCGCGCGGCACCAGGACGAGCATGCGGCCCTCCTTGAGCGCGACGTCGGCCGCGCGTTCCACGAGGTTGGAGCTGAAGCCGGCCGCGACGCGCGCCAGCGTGCCCATGCTGCACGGACACAGGATCACGCCGCCGGTCAGCGCCGTGCCCGACGAGGGCGGCGCCTCGATCGCCTTCGAATCGAAACAGCGCACCTGCGCGGCGACCTCGGCGCCGACCCATGCCGCGAGATGCTGCGCCAGCAACTCGCCGTGCGTGCCGGCCTCGATCCCCTGCTCGTGCCGGAGCACCTTGCAGCCCGCCTCGGTCACGGACACGTCGACGGCGCATCCGCTGCGCACCAGACCGCGGATCAGTTCGCGCGCGTAGGCGTGGCCGCTCGCGCCCGTGATGCCGACGAAGTAGCGCTTCATGCGAGGACATCCGGATCGATGCCGACCAGGAGCGCTAGATTGAACAGTCCGTGCGCCACCGCCGCGACCCCCGGCCCGCGCCAGCGGTAGACCAGGCCCAGCAGCAATCCGGCCAAAACCAGCCACAGGAACATCGGCGCGGAGAATTCCAGGCCGCCCGACCACAGCCAGCCGGTGAAGCGCTCGAAGTGGAAGGCGGCGAATCCGCAGGACGATCCGACCAGGGCGAACAGCTCCGCCGACCAGCGCGCCGCGATTTCGCCGGCGCCGAGCGAGCGCACGGCGCGCACCGCGGTCCAGAACAAGATCCCGTAGAGGCCGATGCGGAAGACCAACTCCTCGTAAACCGAGCCGCCGAACAGCAATCCCGCGACGGCCAGCCCTGGCGAAGCGCGCGAGGCGTCCCAGGAAACGTCCAGACGCGGCACCCAGCGCGCGGCGAGCGCCGTCAGGCCGACGAGGATCGGCCCCAGCGTCAAGGCGACCAGCACTCCCTCGAGCCAGATGCGCGCCGCCGCGTCGATCACGCGGATCTTGCGCCGGCGGCACAGGTACAGCGCCACGACCGCAAAGGCCGCGAGCAGTCCCCAGCGGATCCCGTCGGCGTGCTCGCGCAGCGGACTCATCCACAGCCCCAGGAACTCCTGCGCGGCGTTGCGCCGCGCGCCGCCGAGTTCGCGCACACCGAGTTCATAGGCCAGGAACATCGGCAGCATCGCCAGGTAGGCTGGCGACAGCGCGTGACGGAAGGCCTCGGACTCGAGCGCGGCCTCGCCGCCTTTGCTGCGCGCGGCCATGTTCAGCTCGCGCCCGCGACGCGGCCCCAATGCAGGCAGGCGATGCCGCGGCTGAACCTGCGGAATCCGCACTCGACCAGGCCGACCTCTTCCATCGTGCGCTGGAACTGTTCCGGGTCGGGCCAGGCCAACACGCTGCGCGGCAGGTAGGTGTAGGCATCCGCGTCCCGGGAGACCCAGCGGCCGACCGTGGGCAGCACGCGCGTGAAGTAGAAGCGGTAGCCGCGGCCGAGGATCGCGCCCGGAGGCGTGGTGAACTCCAGCACGAGCACGCGCCCGCCGGCCTTGGTCACGCGCGCCAGCTCCGCCAGCCCCGCGCGCGCGTCGGCGAGGTTGCGCACGCCAAAGGCCACGCTGCAGACGTCGGCGCAGCCCGAGCGCAGCGGCAGGCGCAGCGCATCGCCGTGCACGAAGAGCGTGGGCGCGTGCACGGAAGTCAACTTCGCTCCGGCGTGCTCGAGCATCTGCGGCGTGAAGTCCACGCCGATCACCCGAGCACCGCGGCGCGCGAAGGCCTCGGAGAGATCGCCCGTGCCGCAACAAGCGTCGACGACCACGCGGCCGGCCAACTCGCCAGCCGCAGCGACCGTCCAGCGCCGCCAAGCCTGGTCGATGCCCAGGGACAGCACGCGGTTGAGCAGGTCGTAGCGCCCGCTGATGCGGGCGAACATCGCACGGACTTGTGCGGGATCGGGCATGTTCAGCGCACAGGGTAGCAGCAGCGCCGTGGTCAATGAGCGCGGCGCCCGCGAGGTCCTTCCCCGCGGGCGCCGCGCCGTGCACTGCCTGAGACGCTGCTTATTGGCGCCAGTAGTCCATCAGGCCCGAGACTCCCGAGGCCGGGATCGACTGGATGCCGCCCACGAACACGTTGGTGTCCACGCGGCGGTAGCCCGGAGAGTTGATGTCGATGACGTCGACCACGCCGGGCCCCTCGGTGGAGGTCGGGATCGCGAGGAACAGGAAGTTCGGGTTCTTCGCGCCCACCACGGCGTTCTGCCCACCAAGGCGCACGGCAGACTTTCCGTTCGTGTTCAACGGCGAACCCGCGCCTTGCGTCGGAGCCTGGTTGGGTGTGCCACCCAGGTTGACCATGTCGTCCAAGGCCATGTCGATCGGAACGCCGGTCAGTTCGTCCGGCCCGATCGATGCGTTGACCTTGAAGTTCATGTCGCGGAACGCCGGGATGAGCAGCGATTGGATGTTCAGCGGCAGCTGACCACCGATCGCCGAGTCCACCACGATGTTGGTCACTGCGCCACCGGGGATGCCCGACTGCGAGCCATCGACGTTCAGCTTGTTCTCGTGGAGGATCCACACGCTGCCGTTGACGCGGTTGTAGTCGAGTTGGATGCGCTTGGGATTCTCGAACGTGAAGGGTGGCACGCCGATGATGTCGTCGTAGCCCCAGCCGTTGACCCCGTTCGGGCCCGATTCGAACACCGCCATGTCCCCGTTGCGGTTGAGGATGAAGGCGTTGTAGGTGTTGCGGAAGTAGCCGAAGTTGAAGGAGCGCTGCTGGATCGCGACGTCGAAAGGACGGTTCAGCTGGCTGGAGACCGTCTTGCGGATGACCAGCTGGGCCACGCTGATCAGCGACACGGTGTTGTCGAACTCGTTGCAGACCAGGATGTCCTCGTTGCCCGGGTCCCATGCGATGCCCTGCGGGCTGCGGCCGACCTCGATCACCTTGACGATCTGGTGGAAGGTCGAGGACGAGGGCTGGATGTCGATGAAGCTCACGCTGTCCGCCGTGCGGCTGGTGACCGCCATGAAGTCCAGGTTGGGCGACATCGCCAGTTCCGTCGGATCCGGCACCGCGATGCGGTCGAGCACCGTGAAGCGGTTGGAGTTGAGCACGACGATCTCACGCCGCGCGTTGTCGATCACGTACAGGAAGTGACCGACCTGCTGGCGAACCATGTAGTCGACGCACAGGTTGAGCGCGCGCACCGGGCTCGGGCCCTCGAAGAACCCATTCTGCTGGCGGGTCAGCAAGCCGCTGGGCTTGAGGTTGGTACCCGGGTTGCCGAAGGGATCGCCAGGCGTCAGCAGGTTGGACAGGCCCAGACCGAAGGCACTGTTCGGCGGCGGAGGCTGGATCACCTCGTAGGAGGTCGGCTCGTTCCCGCCGATGAAGGGCGAGATGCACAGCGGCGGGAAGACCAGCGCCGGCGGGTTCGGGCAGGGCGCCCAGGAAACCAGGTTCGGACCGCCCTGCGAGAGCACGGCCAAGCCGACGCCCGGCAGACCGGGAACGTTGCTGGGCACGATGCCCGCTTGCGGACTCAGCGAGCCGAAGGCGCCCGAGATGTTCTTGCGACCGCGGATGGCGCAGATGTTGCCGCCGCCCGCCTGGCATCCCGAGGCTTCTTGGCCATTGTTGTAGACGACGTCCAGCGCCCAACCCAGGGCCATGTCACCGACGGTCGTGATGACCGGCGAACGCAGCAGCAGGTCGTTGAGCGAGCTGTCCAGCGTCAGCGTGAACGTGCCGGCCGATCCCCCATCGAGCGTGCAGCTTCCCGGAGCCAGCGGCGGGCGCATCAGCGAGCCCTGGATCAGGTTCGGGTTGTAGGGGAAGTGCGTGTTCCCGGGGACCATCGCATTCAAGTTGAAGGTCGGGTTGCCGGTCGACTGCCCGAAGCCGTTCAGGTCGATCACGGACAGGCCGGGAATCGAACCGCCGCTGCGGCGCACGTAGATCGCATCGGGCGTGACCGGGGCGTTGACCAGACCCGGACCCTCGCCGGTGTCGAAGGACGTTTGCGTCGGCGTGGTGTTCAGGTTGGTGGCGAGGTCGATCACCTGGGTGCTGTTGAAGGCCACGGTCACGCGATTGAACGTGCCGCAGGCGAACAGGTCGGGCCCCGAGCCGGGGAAGTTGAAGGCCGGAGTCAGCTCCCAAAGCGAGAAGTCGTAGATGCTGACCGGCAGGATCGAGAAGGGCACGTTGACGATCTTCGTCGACGGGCCGAAGGTCACCGAGATCGCGGGGCTGGTGGTCGGAATCAGCCCGGTCGGAAGGCTGCCCACGCTCAGCGGCTGCACCGGCTCGGTGTAGCGCACGATGATGTTGGTCATCGGATCCACGTCCGTCGCGTTCAGCGGCGGGATCGTGTCCGGGTGGCTGTTCGGCGCCGGCGTCTGCGCGACCTCGGGCGGAACGGTGTCGGGACCGACGGTCGAGCTGCCCAGCGCTTGCGCGACCAGCGGCTGGCCCTTGGCCGAGCGCACCGCCGTGGTTGCCTGGATCCGGATCTGCTGGTTCGGGGGGAAGGTCTCGTGCGTGCTCAGGTCGCCGTCGCTGTCGACCACGAACACGAAGGTGTTGTCCTGGATCAGGGTCGAGGCGCCGTTGAATCCCGTGACGCTCTCGGTGCCGGGGAATCCCAGGCCCGGTTGCAGACCGCCGACCAGGTTGGCGACGGGCTTGCCGGTCGCATCCAGGCTGACCCAGCTTTCGAGCGAGAGGCTCGGCGGTGTTCCGGTGACGCTGCCGCCGTAGGTCTTGCCTCCGACGAAGCCACGGCCGCGAACCGGCGTCGATGAATTGGTCGCCGGATCGACCGCGATCACCAGGATCGTGCCGGTCAGGCCCGAGTTCGCCTGCCCCGAGGGCGAGGGGCTCAGGACGCTGTCGATCGCGAGGTTCGCCTCGAACTCCAGGTAGACGAAATGGTTGCCTTGATCCCCGTTGGGCAGCTGCGCGCTGGCCGGCCATTCGGTGACGCCGACGATCGGGTTCGAAGGCCGCACGTTCGAGATCAGGTCGTCGACGCTGCGGATCGAGATCAACTCCTGCGTCGGGTTGCCCAGGCCATCAGGCCGGTAGACCTGGTAAGGCACCATGACCCCGAAGCCGTTCGACATCTGGACCAGGTCCATGCCGGACCCGGAGGAGCCGCCGGAAGAAGATCCGCCACAGGCGGTGAGGAGCAGGCTGGAGAGGCCGAAGGCGGCCAGGGCAGACCAGTTGGACATTGGCTTCAAGGCCTCGTGGTGGTGAGCAGGTTCGACCCGAACAAGGGGCACTAGAGTAGCGTCCCCGTGAATCGAATGCCTGGACGGATTAAGGAATGGGGCAGGTGCCAGTGCAATGCCCCAGGCAGGGGCATCGCGATTCCAAGGAGCAGGCGCAGACCCAAGGGCTGCGGTGAAGGGGGCCGCGCGCGGGGGGGACCGGAGATCCGGCCCGGAGTTTGGATTCACGCAGGCACCCCAGAGTTCAAGAGCACGAAAGGGAGAGGGTGGTTACGAATCGCCCCCCGGAGCAAGCGGGCGCGACCCTAGCCAGCACCTGTACCCCCCCTCGACGGCGCGGCAACGTGGCGGCCGGTGCCTTCCGCCTGGAGGCAGCGCGCGGCGCCCGCATGCCGCCCCACAGCGCCTGCGGGCTGTCGGCTGCGGATCCGTGCGGGCCGCGCGGGAGGCGCCCAGCGGGCTCGAGGACAAGATCGTCACCCCGCTGGAGCTTGGGGCCGGCGCGGGAAATCCTCGCGTCTGGCCAGGCCGCGCTGGCCTCGCGCGACCCCGAACTCCCGGCGCGGCGCCGGCGATATAGGAGCAGGTGCGCGCTGCGGGATTCGCGGAAGGCCCGAGGCTCGCCTTTCTGCTGCGGCAGCAAGATCGACAGCGCGCGAGCACGGGCTGCCGCAGCGCTGCGCCGTGCGGACTCGGGCGGGCGCCGACGCGAATCGCCTGCCCGTGCGCGGGCTCCGATGCTCCACGGCGATCGTCCGCTCGCCACGGCTCGATTCTCAACCGGGCCGCTGCAGGGCTATGCTCGCTCCATGGCCGCAGAGCCTTCCCCCTTCGACGCAGCGCTCGCTGCCTCCGACGCAGGCCCGATGCGGGTCGAGCTCGAATACGAGAATTCGCTGCGCCCGCGCAGTTTCGCGGAGTTCGTGGGCCAGGAGCGTTGCCTCGACAACCTGGCGGTGGCGCTGCGCGCCGCGCGCGAACGCGACGAGCCACCCGATCACGTCCTGATCTCGGGGCCGCCCGGGCTGGGGAAAACCAGCCTGGCGCGCATCCTGGCCAAGGAGCTGGATGCCACGCTGCACTCGACCACCGGGCCCGCGCTGGAGCGCGCGCGCGACCTCGTGGGCATCTTGACGCAGCTCAAGCGTGGCGACGTGCTGTTCATCGACGAGATCCACCGCGTTCCCGCCGCGGTCGAGGAGTTCCTCTACACGGCCATGGAGGATTTTGCGGTCGACCTGACGCTCGACCAGGGCCCGAATGCGCGCGTGCTGCCGCTCAAGCTCGCGCCCTTCACCTTGGTGGGCGCCACCACGCGCGAAGGACTGCTGTCGGCGCCCTTCCGCGGGCGCTTCGGCCATCTCGAGCGGCTCTCGCCCTACCCGGTCGGCGATCTCACGCGCATCCTCGCGCGCTCGGCGGCGATCCTAGGCATCGAGTTGGACGAGCTTGCCGCCACCGCGATCGCGCAGCGCAGCCGCGGCACGCCGCGCATCGCCAATCGCTTCCTGCGTCGCGTGCGCGACTTGGCCCAGGTGCGCGGCACGGCGCGCATCGACCTGGAGATCGCCGTGATGGCGCTTTCGCGCTTGGGCGTCGATGCGCATGGACTCGACGACGTCGATCGCCGCATCCTGACGCTGCTCTCGCGCCACCCCGATCGTCCGCTGGGCCTGAAGACCATCGCCGCCGAGGTCGGCGAGGCCGAGGACACGATCGAGGAGGTTTTCGAGCCGCACCTGCTGCGCTGCGGATTCCTGCAGCGCACCTCGCGCGGGCGCACGATCACCGACGAGGGGCTGCAGGCGATCCACCGTCCGGCTCGCGATGGCGCCGCGGGCGCTGGTCCCGCGGATCTGTTCTCCTGAACGGGTGAAGCCCTCGCTCCGATTCCCGCGCAGGCAGGCTGCGCTGCGCGCCCCGCGAGCGCTGGATCTGCTTTCGGCGGCGGCCTGCCTGCTGGCGGTCCTGCTCCCGCAGGCTGCCGGTTGCGCAGGACCGCGTGGGACGCCCACGTCTCCTGCGCCTGCGCGCTCCGCGCCCGCGCACCAGTCGCGGATCGTACCGATCGCGCCGATCTTGCCGTCGCCCGCGCGCGTCTGGCGCGCCGAGGGCGAGATCTGCGTGCGGCTCACGCGTTTCGAGTCGAGCCAGACGTTGAACGTCGCCGGCGCGAAACAGGCGGGCGGCACGCTGCGGATCGAACGCGCTGGCGCTGCGCTCGAACTGCAGGGCCTGCGCGGCACAGGCCCCACGCCCAAGCCGAGCGAGCTGATCCTGGAGCCCAGCGATCCCGCGGTCGGCCTGCTGGTTGGAGAGACGCGCTACCCCGGCAGGCTGCGCGTGCGGCCGCTCGAGCCCGCGGCAGCCGGAGCCGGCGCCGGACTCGCGGTCGACAACCTCGTCGAGCTCGAGGACTACGTCGCCGGCGTCGTCGCCCGCGAGCTGCAGCTGATCGGCTCCAAGCCGGCGGAGCTGGAGGCCCAGGCGATCGCCTCGCGCAGCTTCGCGCTGGCGCAATTGGCCGCGCGCGGCTCGCGCTCGCTCGAGGTGCGCCTGCTGGACAGCACGCGCGACCAGGCCTACCGCGGCCGCTTCCTGCCTGGAGCCGACCCGCGCGCGCAACAGGCCGCGAAGGCGCTGGCTGCGGCGATCGAGGCCACGCGCGGGCAGATCCTGGTGGAAAAGGGCCAGACGCTCGACGCGCGTTTCCACGCTGCCTGCGGCGGACGCAGCGCTTCGGCGGCCGATGTCTTCCCGGAGGCGGCGAAGTTCGCTTCGCTGGCCAGCGTCGATTGCGAGATCTGCCAGAACCTCGCCGAACCCGGCGGCAACCCGGCGCGCATCGAAGCCAGCGCGAAGGACATCTCCTGGCGCGCGCGGCTCGAATCCGCCCAACTCGACGCGCTGGCGCTCAAGTTCGGCGCCGGACCGCGCCTGCAGCGCCTGGAACCCACGCGCAAGGACCGCGGGGGCCGCTGGCTCGAGGTCGAGCTGCTAGGCGCGCTCGGCGCGCGGCGCGTCAACTTCGAGGCCCTGCGCAAGCACCTGCCGGAGGGCACGCTCGGCTCCAGCCTGGTGCTTTCCGCCTGGCCGCGGCCCGGTGCGCCGCTCGACCAGGGCATGA
>Ga0315910_10002745_pt1 | contig 15232 bp, 6 predicted proteins | sample EdamamesoilMG_FD_204470 | JGI IMG/M metagenome (GOLD analysis project Ga0315910, IMG submission 204470) | Garden soil microbial communities collected in Santa Monica, California, United States - Edamame soil | ecosystem: Environmental > Terrestrial > Soil > Garden | place: USA: California...
TCGAGCTTGCCGTTGGCGGTCAGCGGCAGCGCGTCCAGCGGCACGAAAGCCGAGGGCAGCATGTACTCCGGCAGTTGGCGAGCGAGTTGCGCGCGCAGCGCGTCGGGCTGCGGCTTCGCGCCGTCGTTGGCAACGTACCACGCGATCAGGCGCTGATCGCCGGGCGCGAACTCGCGCAGGTCCACGGCGCATGCGGTAACGCCGGGGGCTTCGCGCAAGAGAGACTCGATCTCGCCGAGCTCGATGCGGAAGCCGCGCAGCTTGACCTGCTGGTCGAGTCGGCCGAGGTATTCGATGCGTCCGTCGGCGCGGCGGCGCGCGAGGTCGCCGCTGGCGTACATGCGCTCGCCGGTGTGGAACGGATCGGCGACGAAGCGCTCGGCGCTCAGCTCAGGCCTGCCGTGGTAGCCGCGCGCCACGCCGGCGCCGGCGATCCACAGTTCGCCGGGCGCGTTGATAGGCAGCGGGCGGCGCTGCGCGTCGAGCACGTAGAGGCGCGTGTTGTCCAGCGGCCGGCCGATCGTCACCTCGCGCGCGTCCGCGGGGATCTCGTCGATCGAGGACCAGATCGTCGTCTCCGTCGGTCCGTAGACGTTCCACAGCTTGCGCGTGCGGCGCGCGATGTCGCGCGCGAGATCGGGAGCGAGCGCTTCGCCGCCGCACAGCGCGAGCAAGCGCGGAGAACCGGGCCAGCCGGACTCGATCAACATGCGCCAGGTCGCGGGTGTTGCTTGCAGGCAGGTCGCGTGCTGCTGATCCAGAAGCGCGGAGAGCGCGTGCGGGTCGGCGGCCTGCTCGCGCGTTGCGATCGACACCGCGGCGCCGCAGCACAGCGGCAAGAGCAGCTCTAGGCCGGCGATGTCGAAGGACAGCGTGGTGACCGCCAGCAGCACGTCGCCGGTCTTGAGTCCGATGCGCGCGCGCATGGCGTTCAGGAAGTTCACCAGGTTCGACTGCGTGACTTCGACGCCCTTGGGGCGGCCGGTCGAGCCCGAGGTGTAGATCACGTAGGCCAGGTCTTCGCCGCGCGCGGGAGCAGATGAAGTTGATGCTTGCGATCCCTGTGCCGGCGCGTCGATCGCGATCGCGGCCGCGCGCACGCTAGGCGGAAGTTGCGCGAGCAGACTCGTTTGCGTGAGCACGCAGCGGCGCGCGTTGGCGCCGAAGGCGTCGCCGACCACGTACTCCAGGCGCTCGGCGGGAAGCGCGGGATCGAGCGGCAACCACGCGGCGCCGCGGGCCGAGATCGCCAGCAGCGCGACGAGCATGTCCAGCGAGCGCTCGAGGCACACGCCGACGAGCTCGCCGCGTGCGACGCCCTGCCGTGACAAGAGAGATGCCGTCGCGTCGACGCGCTTGGACAGTTCGGCGTAACTCAGACGCTGCGCTCCGCAGGCAGCAGCCAGCGCTTGCGGCGTGCGCTCGACTTGCTCCTGGAAGAGATCGATCAGCCCCTTGTCGCGCGGGAACGGCGTCGCGGTCTCGTTCCAGCGCCCCAGTTGCTCTGACTCCGCCGCCGTCAGCATCGACAAGCTCGAACACGGCGCGTCGAAGTTCGCCTCCAGGCCTTCGAGCAGCGTGCGCAGATGGCCGACCATGCGCACGACCTGCTCCTGGTCGAAGAGGTCGGTGTTGTATTCCCACTCGATGATCGAGTCGCCGTCCTCCTCGGCATGCGCGCGACCGACGCGCTGCTCGCTGCGCGGGATCACGACCAAGTTCATGTCGAACTTCGCCGAGCCGTTGTAGCGATAGACCATGCGGCCGACCGCGGAGCCCATCGCGAGATCGGGCACCGGCGAATCGTGGAAGCTGAAGAGAACCTGGAAGATCGGGTTGTGCGCGAAGTCGCGCGGCGGCTCGACGGCGTGCACGATGTGCTCGAAGGGCAGATCCTGGTGTTCGAAGGACTCGAGCGCGCTGCTGCGCACGCGCTGTGCGAGTTCGCGGAACGTCGGATCGCCGCCGCAGTCGACGCGGATCGGCACCGGGTTGACCATCATGCCGATGATGCCCTCGGTCTCGCGCGTGCGCCGGTTGGCGGCCGCGGTGGCGATCACGATGTCGCTCTGGCCGCTGTGGCGCGCGAGCAGCAGCTCGAAGGCGGCGAGCAGCAATTGGAAAGGCGTGAAGCCTTCGCGGCGCGCCAGGCTCGCCAGACTCTGGAACAGCTGCGGCGGGATGCGCAGCACTTCGCTCGCGCCGTTGAAGGTCTGCAGCGCCGGCCGCGCTCGAGCGGTCGGCAGGCTGAGCAGGGCGGGCGCGCCGCGCAGGCGCTGCTTCCAAAAGTCGATCAGGCGCTCGCGGCGCGCGCCGGCGAGCATTTCGCGCTGCCAGGCCACGTAATCGGCGAACTGGAAGGCGGGCGGCGGCAGGCTCGGCGCGCGCGCTGCGGCGAGGTCGGAGTACAGCGCGCCGAGATCGCGCAGCAGGATCGCGATCGACCAACCGTCGTGCACGAAGTGGTGCTCGACCTGCACCAGCTCCCAGTCGTCGGCGGCGCGGCGCAAGAGCGTCCATTCGACCAGCGGCAGCGAGCCGATCTCGAAGCGTCGGCCGCAAAGTCGTGCGCAGATCTCTTCCGCGCGCGCCTCGCGGCTCGACGCGGGCTCTTGCTCGAGGTCGACGAGATCCAACGGCGGAGCCCATCCGGCGTGAATCACTTGGCGCGGCGCGCCCTCGTGTTCCTCGAACGTGGTGCGCAGGATCTCGTGGCGCTCGACGAGCAATGCGAGCGCGCGCCGCAGCAGATTCGGATCGAGCGCACCGGCGAAGCGCACCGAGAATTGCGTGTTGTAGGCCAGCAGGCCCGGTTCGAGCTGCAGCAGGAACCACACCGGTTCCTGAGATGCGGAGAGCGGGATCGGCAGGGCGCGATCGACGCGGCGCATCGTCGGGTAGGGGGGCCAGGGGTTGCCCTGGCCGGCGTCGATCGCGGCGGCGAGCGCGCCCAGCGTCGGGTGCTCGAAGATCGCGCGCGGCGCGAGCTCGAGCTGCGCGCGCTCCGCGAGCCGGCCGGCGAGCTGCATCGCGAGCAGCGAGTGGCCGCCGAGTTGGAAAAAGTTGTCGTCGCGGCCCAGCTCGGACACGCCCAGGAGTTCCGACCACAGTTTCGCGAGCAGCAGCTCGGTCGCGCCGCGCGGCGGTTCGCCGCTCGCGCCGCGGCGCGGAGCGGGCAGCGCGCGCCGGTCGAGCTTGCCACCGGGCGTGCGCGGCAGCTCGTCGAGCACGACCAGCTGCGCGGGCAGCATGTAGTCGGGCAGCGTGAGGGCCAATTCGCGCAGCAGCGACCCCGGCTCGAGATGTGCGCTGCCGACCGCGGTCACGTAGCCGATCAACTGTCGCGCGCCGGGCGCATCCTCGCGCAGGCTGACGGCCGCGGCGCGCACGCCGGGCAGCTCGCATAGCCGCGCTTCGATTTCGCCGAGCTCGATGCGGTAGCCGCGCAGCTTGACCTGATCGTCCTCGCGACCGAGGAACTCCAGCGCGCCGTTGGCGCCCAAGCGCGCGCGATCGCCGGTCAAGTACATGCGCGCCTTGGGATCGTCGCTGAAGGGATCGCGCACGAAGCGCTCGGCGCTGAGCTGCGGCGCGCCGAGGTAGCCGCGCGCGACGCCCTCGCCGCCGATCGCGAGCTGGCCGATCGCGCCCGCGCCGAGCCTGCGCATCTCGCTGTCGACGACGTAGGTGCGCACCCAGGGCAAGGCGAAGCCGATCGGCACGCTGCTCGCCGCCGCGTCGACTTCACCCGCGCGCGGCTCGAAGGTGGTGGCGGTGATCGTGGTTTCGGTCGGGCCGTAGCCGTTGATCCAGCGCACACGCTCGCCGAACAAGGACTTCCATTGCGCCAGGCTCGCGGGCGAGACACGCTCGCTGCCGGCGATCAACAGTCGCACGCTCTCCGGCAGGCGCGCGCCGCCGTGGGCGAGCTCGCTGGTCCACTCCTGCCAGAAGCCCGCGGGGAGGTTGAGCACGCTGATGCGGCGCGCTTCGACGAAGGAGCGAAAACTCGCGAAGGAACGCACCAGCGACTCGTCGCGCAGGCACACGCAAGCGCCGGCGATCCAGGTCGGAAAAAGCTCTTCCGCGGCGACGTCGAACGCCAGCGAAGCGAACTGCAGCACGCGGTCCGCCGGCTGCAGCACGTAGTGTTCGGCCATGCCGTGCGCATGCGCCGCGAGCGAGCGATGCTCGACCATCACGCCCTTGGGGCGGCCGGTCGAGCCCGAGGTGTACAGGACGTAGGCCAGGTTCGAGGCCTGCGCGGGCACCGGCGACTTGCGCGCGGCGGGCAGCGCGTCGACGCAGATCACGGGCACTCCGGCCTCGGCGCAGTGCTGCGCCAGGCGCGTCACGCTGAGCACGGCGATCGCGCCGGAGTCCGCGACCAGCTCGCGCAGGCGTTCGCTCGGCGCGCTTGGGTCGATCGGCAGGTAGGCCGCGCCGCTGGCGAGCACGCCGAGCAGGCCTCCACCCATTTCAGGGCCGCGCTCGAGGCAGGCCGCGACGACCCGCTCGGGGCCCGCGCCGATCGCGGCCAGGCTCGCGGCAACCTGCTCGGCCAGCTCGGCCAGCTGCGCGTAGGTGCAGCTGCCCGTCGACGATTCCAGCGCCATCGCCAGCGGCCGGCGGCGTGCGCGTTCGAGGATCGCGGTGTGGACCAGCGGCAGGGCGCTGCGAGCGGTTTGCATGGTGCAAGGCGCCGGCGGCGCTCGACGTCGATCGTACCACGCGCGAATTGCGCGCCGCGATCAGCCGGCGCGCTCCAGGGACTCGATCCAGCGCGCAAAACGCTCCGCGAAGGCCCCGAAGTCCGCCCCCAGCTCGGCGATCGTTTCACGTCCGTGCACGACCCGGATGCGGGCGTCCAGCTGTGGCTCGCCGCCGGAGCGCGGCCGGCCAGAGACTCGCGCAACGCCGTCCTTGGCCAGGGCGATCTGCTGCTCGGTGCTGCGCAGCAGCCGCTGGGCCAGGGCGCCGGCTCCCAGCTGCTCGCCGGTCAAGCGCGGGATGAACTCGGGGAACGGGATGCTGTTGCCCGGCTGCCAGTAGGCGCGCGCCAGGTCGGGCCCGATGCGCGGGTTGTCGCACAGCTGCCCGTCGCGGCGCAGGAAGAACTCGCGCGTGGTCTCGACGGCCATCTCGGCCAGGACGTAGCCGTGGTAGTAGGCGCTCGACTCGCCCGCGAGCAGGTGCGGCACGGCCAGCACCGGACGCGGACTGCCCTGCTCGAGGAACAAGAGGCGCCGTTCGATCGCGCGCACTTCCTCGAGCACGCGCGCTGCGTTCAGCTGCTCGTCGGGGATCTCGTACAGCGCGCGTTCGGCGTAGCACACCGCCAGCATCCCGCGCGCGTGCCAGGCCGCGAGCGGCTGCGCGCTCTCGATCGAGCGCTGCATCAGTTCCCAAGGCAGCGCGCGGCCCTGGCGATCGCGTGCGTAGCAGGCCTGCCAGTCGGCGTCGTGCAGCAGGCTGTCGAGGAACATGCTCTGCGTCTCGCTGAAACCAACCGAGGTCGGCGCGAATTCCTGGCCGAAACACGGCGCGGGCATGTCGACGTTGGCGAAGTGCGCGGCGTGTCCGCCTTCGTGGAACAGCGTTTCCATCGCGCGAAAGCCGCTGCCGACCATCCCGGGGATCGCGTTGGCGGTGAAGTGGATGCGCGCGGGGACGTGGCGCGCGCCGTCGCGCCAGGCGACCACCGGGCCGTGCATGAAGCCGTTCTCGTACTTGCCCCGGCGGTCGACGAGGTCGAGCACCAGTTCCGCGCCGCGGTAGCGGATGCCCATGGCGGCGAAGGAGCGGCCGTAGCGACCGATCGCGTCGCCGAAAGGGAAGAAGGGATCCATTTCGCGCGTGCTGTCGCCGCTGCTGACGAAATTGAGGTTCCACGGCTGCACCGCGCAAGCGCCGCGGCGCGCGGCGAGCGCTTCGACCGCCTGCCGCGCGCCGGCGCGCGTGCGCTGCTCGAGCTCGTCGAGCAGGGCGAAGACCTCGGCCTTCGACATGCGCTCGACGCGCCGCGTCTTCCAGTCGTAGTAGTCCTCGGCGCCGAGTTGGCGGCCGAGGCGGTTGCGCGCGCGAACCACGTCGAGGAAACCTGCGTCGAGCACGTGGTTCTCGATGCTGCGCATCGCCTCCCAGGCCGAGCGCCGCACCGACTCGGTCGGATCGCTGCGCAGCAAGGCCGAGAGCTTCACGCTGCTCGCAGGCTGCCGCGCGCCCCCGGCGTCGACGTAGGAAAGCTGCAGCGCGCCGCGCGCCTGCGCAAGACGCCCTTCGGCCTCGACGATTTCTTCCGCCAGCGCGCGCGCCTCGCTGCCTTCGATCGCGTGGGCCTCGAAGGTGCCCAGCCAGCCTTGCAGCGACGTGCGCTGCTCGGGGCCGATCTCGAGCTCGTCGCCCAAGGCCGCGCGCACGCGCGCGACCTGCGCCGGATCCTGCAGGAAACGCTGCAGCTCGATCTCCTTGGCGTCGAAGTCGCGTTGCGCCGCCTGCGCATCGTCGGCCAGGCCCATCTTCTGGACCCAGAAGGCGTCTTCCTTGGCGGTGTGCAGGCGCGCGTAGTCGCGGTTCAGGTCGTCGAGCAGTTTCATGGAGTCCTTGCCTCCCTCGTGGCGAGCCGGTTTTCGCGCGCGCACAGCAGCGCGATCGCGAGGATCAAGAGCATGTCGAACCAGGTCACGATCGACGCGGCCTGCAGCGCGCGCTTGGCCTCTCGGCCGGCGACATCTTCGGACAAGAGGCCGCAGGCGAACCAGTAGACCGCCAGGAAAATCCACCAGCCGCGGGCGGCGCGCGCGCGCTCGTAGCTCGCGCAGCACACTCCGAAGAACAGCGGCAGCAGCGCGACGTGGTGCGCCTTCCAGGTGATCGGCGAGAGCAGCAGCGCCAGCGGGAAGAAGGCCAGCATCGACAACCACTCCGAGCGCGCGTTGCGCGCGCGAACGGCGATCGCGGCCACGGCGAGCAGCAGCGCGATCGAGATTCCGCGCGCGATCCAGGCGGCGGTCGCCGGCTCGAGTTCGACGAGCTGCACGTCGACCGCGCCGGACTCGCCGGGCGGACGCGTCAGTCGCTGCACGGCTTCGCGCAGCGACTGGTTCATGCCGTCCTCGGCGCGCGGCAGGCCGGCTGGGACCAGGCTCGGATCGTGCAGGTCCTCGAGGGCCGAATAGCGCAGCACGCCGCCGGCCCACTCGCCGGCGAGCTGCGCGTAGCGCTGCGGGCCGAAGAACATCGCGGGCAGCCAAAAGAACACCAGCGCGAAGCCCAGGGCCGTGCCGCACGCGCTCCAGCGTTTGCGCAGTGCGAGGAACAGCAGCAGCGGCGCCAGATTGGGTTTGAGCGCCAGGCTCAGACCCAAGGGAATGCCGCTCGCCAGCGCGCGCCCCGCGAGCGCGAGCTCGATGCCCGCGAAGGCCAGCGTGGCGTAGATCAAGTTGCCGCCTCCGCCGGCGAAATCGCGCAGCAGGAAGCGGCTGACCAGCAGCAGGCTGAAGGCGAAGAGCACCGCGGCGTGCGGCGCGGCGAGCGGGAAGGACTCGCGCGCGCGCCGCGCGAGGAGCACGAACAAGCAGGCCAGCGCGCCAACCTGCAGCGTGGCCCACATCCCGCGCGCCACGATCAAGGGCGGCAGGGACAGCGGCACCGCGACCCAAGCCAGCGAGGGCGGGTAGGGGCCGTGCACGCGCACGCCGCGCTGCGGGTCGAGCCACGGATCCTCGCCGGCCAGGAAGCGCGCGCCGAAGGCGCGGTTGAGCTCGATCACGCCGCCGCTCTTGCGCATCGCGCGCGCCACCAGGAACAGCGCCAGGGCGATCGCCAAGAACGCCAGCCAGCGCTGCAGCTTGCGTCGCGCGACCGGATCGGCGGGGAACAGGAACTTCAAGGCCCGAGCATCCTGTGCGTTGGCGCAGCGAGGTCAAGCGCGTCCCGGCTATCCTTGCGCGCGCATGTTCCTGGATCCCGTGCTGCCGCGCGCCCGCTTCCACCGCGCCGCCACCTGGGTCGTGCTGCTGTTTTGCGCGGTGCTGGCGATCCGCGGCGTGCCCAAGGGGCTGCGACCGGGCGGCAACGATTTCACGATCTACTACGAGGCCGCCCGCTCGATGCTCGAGGGCGGCGATCCGCTGCTGGTGTCGGGCTCGATCTACCTGCCAAGCTTCTCGGTCGCCCTCGCGCCCTTCGCCGCCCTGCCCTACCTGCCGGCGCTGATCCTGTGGCAGAGCCTGGGATTCCTGGCCTTGCTCTGGGGCTGGCGGCGCTCGCTGGAGTTGCTCGAGCCGCTGCCCCAACGGCGCGAGTGGGTGCCTTGGCTCGCGCTGCTCGCGGTCTCGCGCCTGCTCGACTCCAACTTCGCCTACTCGCAGGTCAACACGATCACCTTCGCCCTGGTCGCCGAAGCAGTGGTGCGTCTGCGCCGCGGGCAGGCGCTGCGCGCCGCGCTGGCGGTCGGCCTGGGAACGGCGCTCAAGATCCTGCCCGGGGGAGTGTGCCTGTGGTTCCTGATGCGCGGCGCGTGGCGCGCGGCGGCGCTGAGCCTGCTCGCGATCGCGCTGCTCGTGATCGTGCCGCCGATCGCGGCGATGGGACCGCGGCGCGCCGAGCGCAGCCTCGAGAACTGGCGCGCGCGCGTGCTCGAGCCGGTCGAGCACGGCGGCGAGCGACTCCTGAAGGCTCGCGACTACGTCCCGGGCCAAAGCCTGACCGCCGCTTGCTACCGCGTGTTCAGCGCCACGCCCGCGACCTCGGAGGGGCTGCGCGGGCCGCGCGCGAATCTGCTCGACCTGCCGCTGGCCACCACGCACCGGATCGTGCAGGGACTCGCGACGCTGCACCTCGTGCTCTGGCTTCTGGCAAGCTGCAGGCTGCGGCCGAGGCCCGCGTCCGAGCCGCGCTTCGCGCTCGAGGCCGGACTGTGCGTGGCGATGATCCTGGCGCTCGGGCCGGTGGTGCAGAAGGCGCACATGCTCTGGCTCCTGCTTCCTTATTGTGTGCTGATGGGAACTCCCAGCTCGCTGCGCGGCGCCTGGGCCGGTCTGCGCCACGGATTCCTGGTCGTTTCGGTCGCCTTGATCGCCGGCAGCTCACCAGCGCTGCTGGGTGACGTGCTGGCCACGCGCCTGCTCAGCGCCAACGTCATCTTCCTGGGGTTGGAGTGCTGCATCGCTGCCCTGATCCTGGAACTGCTCGGCCCGCGGCGGATCCACCCAAGTCCGGAATGAGGCGCCGCCGATAGGGCGGCTTCCTTCCTCTTCCCACACCGCGCTCGCACCTTGCCGGACATGCTCGAGAAGCAATTCGACGAACTCAAACTCACAGGTTGCCTGCCCTCACCGACAGGGGTCGGGTTGTCGGTGCTGCACCAGACGCAGAACGACGACTACACGCTCGCCGATCTCTCGCGCACGCTGGCCGCGGATCCGACGCTGACCGGTCGCATCCTGCGCCTGGCCAACTCGAGCTTGAACTCGGGCTTCGAGGTCGCGCGCACCGCGCACCAGGCCGCCGTGCGTCTGGGCGCGCGCACCGTGCGCAACGTCGCTCTGGGCTTCACGCTGGTCTCCGGTCACCGCTCGGGTGCCTGCCGCAACTTCGACTACGACTATTATTGGTCGCATTCGCTGGCGATCGCGGTCGCGGGGCAGGTGCTCGCGACGCGCGTTCCGCGGCTGGAGCCCAGCGAGGCCTTCACCTTCGGCCTGCTCTCGGGGATCGGGCGGCTGGCGCTGGCGAGCATCCACCCCGAGAGCTACGCCCGGATCCTCGAGCAGGTGAACGACAGCGACGGTCTGAAGCTGGGCAGGCTGGAGCGCGAAGCCTTCGGGCTGAACCACGGCATGCTGGCGGCGGCGATGTTCGAGGACTGGCACCTGCCCGCCGACTACGTGCAAGCGGTGCTGGCCTGCGCCGAGTCGCAGACCGATGCCGAGCTCGAGCCGACGGCGATGCGCCTGGTGCGCGTGTTCCACGGCGCGCGCGCCCTGGCCGACGCGCTGACGACCACCGACAAGGACTCCGTCGCCCTGTGCCGCGCGCGCAACGAGCGACTGGCCGCGCTGCGCTCGGGCTTCGGCCTCAGCGCCGAGGAGTTCGGCCTGATCTGGAACCAGGTCGCCGCCGATTGGCGCGAATGGGGCAAGATCATGAACATCACGGCCAACACCACCACGACGCCGCGTCGCCTGGTGCAACTGGCCGAGCGCAGCGAGCAGCCCGCGGCGGTCGCGCTCAGCGCGACCAACGTGCTCCCGGTGCCCGCGCCCGAGGGCGAAGCCGGCGCGGCGATGCGCGTGCTCGTGGTCGAGGACGACGCGGTTTCGCGCAAGCTGCTCGCCTACCACCTGGGCAAGGACGGCCACACGGTGTATTGCGCAGAGGACGGCGAGCTCGGCCTCGAGCTGGCGCTCGAGCACGATCCGCACCTGGTGATCACCGACTGGATGATGCCGAAGATGGACGGGATCGAATTGGTGCGCGCGCTGCGCCGCAGCGACGAGAGCCGCCACATGCAGGTGATCCTGCTGACCGGCCGCGAGGAAGAGGCGCGCGTGATCGAGGCCTTCGACGCCGGCGTCGACGAGTACCTGACCAAGCCGCTCAACCCGCGCATTCTCATGGCGCGCGTGCGCTCGGCGCAGCGCGTGGTCGGCTACCGCGAGCAGATCAACCGCGCCGCGGAAGGGAGCAAGCGTCAGGTGGCCGAGATGGCGGTGCTCAACCGCAAGCTGCACAACGCCGCGCTGACCGACACGTTGACCGAGCTGCCCAACCGCCGCCACGCGATCGAGCGCCTGCAGCAGGAGCTGGGGAGCGCCACGCGCGAGGGCACGCGGCTCTCGGTGATCATGATCGACATCGACAAGTTCAAGTCGGTCAACGACCAGCACGGTCACGACGCCGGCGACGCCGTGCTGCGCGACGTGGCGCGCTCGCTGCGCGGCTGCATCCGGGCCACCGAGCTGGTCTGCCGCCTCGGCGGCGAGGAATTCCTGGTGATCTGCCCGCGCGCCAGCGCGGCCAAGGCATCCCTGATCGCCGAGCGCATGCGCCTGGCCAGCGAGGCGAACGTCATCGAGCACGGCGACTTCCGCCGCGCGGTGACGCTTTCGCTGGGCGTGGCCGAGCTGGACGCCGCCACCTCGACCATCGACCGCCTGATCAAGCTCGCCGACGAGCGCGTCTACCAGGCCAAGCAGGCCGGCCGCAACCGGGTGGTCTCGGGCGACCTCACGGACACGAGCATCCGCGCGGCCTGCTGAGCGACCGGCCGCTGCCTGTAGCCAAGCGCGCCTTCTCCGGTACTCTGTGGGCCCGTGCCCATGCCGCGCCGCTCCTCGATCCTCCGACCGCTGGCTCTGTGCCTGTTCCTGGTGCTCGCGGCCTGCTCGGGGGGCGAGCAGCAGGCGCTGGCCGAGGCCCGCAGGCGCGTCGACCGCGGTGAGGTCGAGCAGGCGCTGGCCGCGCTGGGGGAGCTCTCGGGCCCGTCGGCGCAGGAGCTTCGCGGCCGGATCGAGGTCCTGCGCCGCCACCGCGGCGAGCTGGAAGCGCAGGTCGAGCGCATCTTCGCCGAGGCTCCTGAGCGCGGGCCCAACTGGGGTCGCGTCGAGCTGCAGCAGCTGCTGCTCGCGCAGACCGACCCGGTGTGCGTGGCGCGCGTCGAGCAGGCCCAATCCGATCTGCCGGAGTTCCTGATCGAGCGGCGCGCGTCCCATCCGCGCGCTTCCGGGGCCGCGGCCGGGGGAGCGCTGACGGAGGCCGGCGCCACGAGCCCGCAGCGCGAATGGGCCGGCGATAGCGCCCTGGGCCGTGCGCGCGCCGCACAGCGCGAGCGCCGCTGGGCCGACGCCCAGGCCGAGGTCGCGCGCGCGCAACAGGACCCCGCGCAGGCCGAGGACGCGCGCCTGGCGGAGATCGCCATCCGCAGCGCGACGCGCGTCGACGCGGAGAGCGTGCTCAGCAAGGTCAAGGAAATCGAGCGCCGCGAGGGCGCCACCGCCGCGGCGAACAGCCTGCGGGCCGAGCTGGCGCGCTTCCCCGCGGGCGCGCAGAGCCAATCCCTGCGCTTCGAGGCGCAGCTGCTGGAAGCGCGCGTGCGCCGCCCAGGCACGGCCAGCGCGAACGGTTCCGGCCGGCGCCCGGCCGCGGATCCGCATCCGCTGTCCCTGGCCGAGTCCGCCGATGACTGCGCGGACTTGGCGCGGTCCTGCGAGCATGCGGGAGACCTGATCGGGGCGCGCAGCGCCTGGCTGGAGGCCGGCCGGCGTCGCGACGAGTTCCTGTGGCGCCAGGCCTGCGACGCGCGCGCGCGCGAGCTCGACTACCGCGTCGCGATGCGCCAGGAGCTGGCCGACTTCGCCAAGGTCGACGAAAGCACCGCGCGCGCGCTCGGCGAGCAACGCGCGGTGGGCGAAAGCTCCGCCCTGCCCGATCTGGCCGCGATCGAGCTGCTCCAAGTCCTGCAGCTGCTCGAGCACGCGAGCGCCTCCAACAAGGCGCGCATGGGCTGGACCGTGGAGGCGATCGAGCGCGGCGGGCAGCGCGAGCGCGAGCTCGCCCTGGCGCAGCTGGGCCTGGCGCTGCAGCGCGGCGAGATCGACGCGGTGCGCGCCTCGGGCCTGGTGGCGCGCGCCAAGGGCGAGCTGAGCGACGGCGGATGGGACTTCCGGGATGGCCGCTGGATCGCGGCCCGCGCGGCGCGCGAGGCCGGCGCCGCGGCCGCCGCCTCCGAGCGCGCCGCGGCGATCGCCAAGCGCGTCGGCCAGTTCGTGCGCAGCGAGATCCGCGAACGCGACCGGCTCTTCGCCCTGTGGATCGAGGAGGGCGATCCCGAGCTGGTCGCGGCCTCGCTGTGCGCGCGCGCGGAAGAAACCTGGCAGCGGATCGAGCGCGTGCCCGCGCTGCGCCAGCTCGCGGGACTGGCCGAGGAGCGTCGCAGCCTCGACGCGGCGCGCAGCAAAGCGCTGGCGCTGATCTTCGACGAGGTTCGCTACTTCTATCCCTACAACCCGCCCGCCTGTCCGCCGGAGAAGGCCGCCAAGTACCCGGCGGTGCAGCGCGAGGTCGATGTCCTGGTGGGCGAGGTGCGCAAGCTCTGGGAAGGCGCGCGGCGCGTCAAACCCGGCTCGGCGCTGCGCGAACTGCTGGAGGACCTGCGCTGGACGATCGCGAAGGCCGGCGAGTGGCACGTCGAACTGCCGGACCTGCCCGCGGAGTCCGCCTACCTGCTGGCCCTGCCCGCGGGCGAGGAGCTGGGACTGCGCGAGTTCGCCTGGAACGCGAGCGAGCGCCATAGCCTGGAGCAGTGGGATCGCATCGAAGCACGCAACGAGCGCCTGTGGCGCGAACTCGAGGGCGCCAAGCCCGGCGACGCGCTGGCCGACCACGGCGAGCGCGAGCAAGTCCGCGTCACCAACGCCTACCGGCGTCTGCTCGGACGCGGCGCCCTGGCCTGGAACCCGAAGCTCCAGGCGGCGGCCCAAGGCCATTCCGATTACATGGCCAACAGCGGCAACTTCGGCCACTTCGAGGAAGGCGACCCGGCGCGCCGGACGCCGATGGACCGCATGAGCCTGGTCGGGTACACCCTTGGCGCCGGCGAGAACTGTTCGATGGGCCGCGGAGATCCACGCAGCGCGCACGAGGGCTGGTGCCAATCCAGCGGCCACCATCGCAACCTGCTCGCCGACGGTCACCGCGAGATGGCCAGCGCCATCGCTTCAAGTTACTGGACACAGAATTTCGGCGTGGACAGCTCGTTCTCCGCCGACCTTTAGCGCGACGAGCCGACTTCTATGGTTCGATTGATCGTCGAAGACTCCGGCAACCGGCGCGCCTTCAACGTGGGCGAGGGGCGCCTGTCGCTGGGCAGCGGAGCGGAAGCCAAGCTCAAGCTCAGCGCGGCCGGGGTGGCCGGTGTTCACGCGGACATCGAGGTGCACGGCGGCAAGGCGACCCTGCATCCGCGGCCCGGCGTCACGGCGCCGCACGTTCTCGGGCGGGCGATGAGCGGCCCGGTGGTGCTGCAGCACGGCGTGCCGGTCAAGATCGGCGCCGCGGTGCTCACCGCCGAGTACGAGGGCCATGCTGCCGCGGCTCCCGCGCCGATCTTGTCCAAGGCCCAGCGCGGCGCGGCGCGGCCGGGCGCGCGCGGCAAGCAGCGCGAGGAGGACGAAGCGGCGTCGGGCGCGCGCCGCGTGCGCTCGCAGGGCATTCCCAGCTGGGTCTGGATCGCGGTCGGGCTGCCGGTGGTCGGCCTGCTGGGCTGGTTCGCGTTCGGCCAGCTGCTTGGAGGCGACGATCGCTCCTTCAGCGCGACCAGCGCCCAGGCCTATGTGCAGAACGCGCGCGACAGGCTCGCGAACGCGCAGCTCGACCTGGCGCTGGTGCAGTTGAACCGCATCCCCGCCGACGCGCAGCTCGATCCGCAGCTCGCCGCGACGGTGGCGCAGCTGCGCCAGGAGATCGAGACCAAGATCGCCGAGGGCAACGAGTACAGCCGCAACGCGATCGATGGCCAGAAGTACCTCGATTCGCAGCTCAAGAACTTCGTCGACCGCTACATGAGCGGCAAGATCAGCTCGCAGGAGGCGCGCGTGTTCCTCAAGCGCGCCCAGTACTTCCGCGAGAAGTGGCCGACGCACACAGGTCTCGACTGGGTTTCGCGCCAGGAGGCGCGCTTCAAGAGCGCGATCGACCTGAGCAAGCCGCCGACGCTCGAGGACATCCAGTTCGAGGTCAAGTCGCTGACCTGGTCCTTCCCGCGCCAGTACGACCAGGCCTTCGCGATCACGCGCGCCTTCCAGGCCACGGCCGAGGGCGAGGACGTTCCCAAGGTCGCGGCATTCCTGGTCGAACTCGAGAAGCAGCGCGAGGACTGGTTCAAGGAACGGCTGCTGCAGGCGCGCTACCACTTCGACCTGAAGGAATGGGGCAAGTCGATCGGCGTGCTGCTCTCGATCATCCGCTACGCCGGCGACGACCGCATGGAGGACGACGCGGCGCAGGAGCTGGTGAAATACGAGGGCATCGAGGAGTGGCTGCGCGGCTACCGCACCAACGACAGCGAAGGCTTCGAGGCCGTCTGCGCCAACCGCGTGGTCGCCGCCTACCTGAAGCAGCACCCGCTGTAAGCTGCCCGGCACCTGACCGGCGCCGCCTGCGCGCCGCGAAGCCCGTTGAAAACCGGTGCCAGGCATCTATCCACCGCCGCCGGGCGCCGCGCACTGCG
>Ga0315910_10002746_pt1 | contig 15229 bp, 15 predicted proteins | sample EdamamesoilMG_FD_204470 | JGI IMG/M metagenome (GOLD analysis project Ga0315910, IMG submission 204470) | Garden soil microbial communities collected in Santa Monica, California, United States - Edamame soil | ecosystem: Environmental > Terrestrial > Soil > Garden | place: USA: California...
GCCATCAGGGCATCGGCGTCGGCCTTCTTCGCGGCCACCGACTGCTTCAGCGAGGAGATGGTCGACGCCAGGGACGGCGCGGCCTTCACCACCATGCTGTAGTCCTTGTTGGCTAGGCTGTTCTTGAGCTTGCCGATCGACTCGTCGACCTTCGCGAGTTCATCGGCCGCGTACTTCTGGGCATCCGCACGGAATTCGGCGACCGACGACTCAATCTGCGCCAAGGCCTTTTCGGCCGGTTCCTTCTGGCTGGCGCAGCCGATCAGCATCATCGTGGTGGCGGCGAGCGCCACGAAAACTTTGGCAAATCGCATCTGGGTCTCCTCGTGATTCATGGAATCCGCAGCTTTTGGCCGGGTTTTATCTTGTTGGGGTCCTGCAGAACGTCCTTGTTGGCTTCGAAGATCTTCGGGTAGAGCATCTTGTCGCCGTAGTACTCCTCGGCAATCTTCGAGAGCGTGTCACCCTTCTTGACGACGTGATACTGCGCGTACGGGTTCTCGGTGGCCATGCTCACTACCTCGCAATGGTGGCGTGGATTGTTTGCGGCGCGAGTATGTACCGCCGCTACCTACACGAGCTATCAGATTGCGCCGACGTAATCCCCGTGGCGGCAGATCGCAATGCAGCAGGAAGAAACCGCCCGGATCAGCGGTCGGGGAAGCCCCCCATGTCGTCTTCGTTCTGGTGCTTCATGACCCGGAAGTAGATGCGGCGGCCGGGGTTGTCAGGCGCGGAGATGTAGACCACCGCGTAACGTTCGAAGCCGATCTCGGCGAATTCGTGAGGATCGGCACTCCAGCCCGGGTAGTGGGTGCGGATCCACCGGGCAATGAAACGGTCCACCATGAGGTCGCTGGTGGCGACGAGTCGAACCGCGCTTTCCGGAGAATTTCCGGGAGTCTGCGGGTTCGGAATGTTGACCTGCGCGCCCGCGACGGACGCGAGACCTAACAACGTGATGGCGACGAAGCGTTGCAGCGTGTTCATGGCTCCCCCTTGACGCGGTCAATAAATCACAGCCGCGGAAGGATCGTCAATTGCGCCAAACGCGTCCCTGATCAGGGCGCCTTTCAGACGATTCCGACCTTCTTGCCGACCTGTTTGAACATGGCTTCCGTGTCGGGCGAGTAGCGGAAGGCCGCCAGAAAATCGGCCATTGCATAATCGGGCACGCGTTCGCGGATTCGCGCCTTGTACGCGTTGGCTTCGTCGAGACGCCCGGCGAGGCCGAGGGTGAGCGCGGCTATGGTCATGATGTGCTGGTGCGCGTTGGGACGTGCGGCAGCCTTCATCGCCCACTCGGCGGCCTCGTCATGTTGACCCAGCCGCGCCAGGGCCAGCGCACGGGATCCCAGCATCGCGAACAGCATGGGATCGAATGGCGACAATTGGCGCGCGTGGTCCGAGAAGGAGATGGCAGCGCCCGGATTACCCGACTGCGAGTGGACGAACGCCAGCGTGTAGTGGGCGGTCGCGTAGTTCGGGGAAAGGTCGACGGCGCGTTCGAGCTCTTTCACCGCTTCGTCCTGGCCGCCGCGCAGCCACATCGCGCGCCCCATCGCCCAGTGTGCGGCCGGATCGCGGTCATCGACCATGAGACCCCGGCCCGCAGCATCGAAGGCGCGATCGATCTCGGGTGCGGCTTTCTTCCACCCAAGGAACGCGTTCTGGAAATGCGCAAACGAGAGGCCCGCATATGCGCGCGCGAACGTGGGGTCGAGCTCCACGGCCTGCGTGAAGAACTGCCGGGCGCGCTCGTTGTCCGTCTTGTTGAAGCGATACATGTGCCAGAGGCCGCGGTGATGCGCTTCCCAGGCGTCGAGCGAGTTCGGTGGCTTCAGTACCGCGCGGTTGCGCTCGACCATTTCGATCTCGTGCGCGATGGAGGCGACGATGCGGTTGCCGATCTCGTCGAGGACATCGAGCGCGTCGTCCATCTTCTCGTCGAACACTTCGGCCCAGACGATGCGCGCCGTGCGCGTCTCGATGAGGTCCGCGCTCACGGTGAGCTTGCGGCCCACGCGCCGCACCGAGCCACTGACGACGTAGTCCACGTTGAGCATGCGCCCGGCTTCTTCGGGACCGATGGCGCGATCACGCAGCGCGAACGTGGTGCCTTGCGCGATCACGAACATGCTGCGGAGTTTGGCGAGGCGAGTGATGACGTCGTAGGCGAGTGCGTCGGCGGCGCCGCCTTTCTTGTCGGCTTCGGATGAACGATCGACGAAGGGCATGACGGCGATCGACGCACGGCGCGTGGACGACGGTGTGCCAGGCGCGTAGTGGCGGATCTCCGTGAGCTTCGCGCTGACGAGCTGCACCTGGCCTGGGGCCTGGTTCTCTGGCTGCATGGCCGCCGCGTGTTTCTCGCGCGTGGCGCGCCAGAGTTCTCGCAGTGGCGCAGTGTCGAGTCCGTCGGCTTCAAAGAGTTTGCAGGCCGCCGAAAGATGCGCCTCGCCATCGGCAATGCGTCCCTGCCGCGCCAGTAACCCTAACAAGAGCTCATGGGCGCTGCGGTCGAAGGGCGATAGTTTGAGCCACTCGTCTATATAAGGCGCAGCAGATTCGTGCGGCAGCGCGCGCGAGAGGTTCTCGAGCAGCACGGTCTGGATGCCGCGGAAGCGCCGGCGCTCCGCGGTGATCCAGGCGTCGAACATCGGGCTGCGCGCGATCTCCAGGCCTTCGAGCAACTCACCGGAGAAAAGCGCGGCGAGCGCCTGCTGCCGGTCGACGCCTAACTTCTGGATGCCGTGTTCGGGCGCGCGCGTGACTTCGAGCGTGTCGACGACACAGTCCGAGAGATCGACACGGATCGTGTTGCCGTCGGCGATGACGCGCTTGCGGCCTTTCTCGTCTATCAACCCTCGGATCTTCGAGAGGCACCAGCGCAGTTCGCCGCGCGGGTCATTGGGCACGTCCCACAGCAGCTCGCAGATCTGCGAGCGCGTCACCGGGCGGCTGGCCAGCGCGAGGTAGCCGAGCAGGGCGCGCACTTTTCTCGACGACGGCAGCTTCAGAACCTCGCCGCCGCGCGACAGCTGGAGCGGACCGAGCAGCCGGATCCCGAGCGATTCCACGGGCGTTCCCACGCCCGTTACCACGCGTGCCCCGTAACTTTGACTGCGAAGTCTGGAAGAAAGGGAGTAGTCATGAGCGCAGTTCTTTCGAGAAATGCCCCGCGTATCGATCATCGGGCGGTCATTGCACGCCGGCACCTGCCGTACGCGAGCATGGATTATGCCGTCACGGGCAATGCGCTGCAGTTGGTTAGCGAAGAACTCTGTGAAACCGTGAATTTATGCCAGGACCGGCGTGTCCTCGACGTGGCGACGGGAAATTTCGATGCCGCGCTCGCCGCCGCTCGCCGGTGGTGCGAGGTGACCGCGGTCGACCATTCGTCTGACGCCGTTCCGCGCAGCCGCCAGCGCCACGAGGCGGAGTCCGCGGGTGTGCGAATCGTCGATGGCGACGTCGACGGACTCCCTTTCGGCGACCAGAGCTTCGACGCCGTGATGTCCTGTTTCGGGGCGATGTTTGCGGCCGACCAGGAGCGCGCAGCGTCCGAGATGATCCGGGTCTGCCGCCGTGGCGGACAGGTGGGTCTCACCAACTGGACGCCGGACGGCTTCATCGGCCAGCTCTTCAAGACTGTCATTCGCCACGCGCCGCTGGGCGCAGCCGCCACGCCCTGTGACTGGGGAACACGAGAACGAATCGAGGAGTTGTTTGGTGCCTATGGAAACATCGAAATCGACACGAAAAGGGTGGCCTTCCGCGGTCGCACGCCCATGGACTGGGTCGACAAGCTGCGCACGGCCTACCTTCCGGTTGCAGGTGTCTTCGCGTCTCTGGATGCCGAGCGTAAGCGAAGCCTGCGCTCGGAACTCCTGGAGCTCATCGGGAAGTTCAACCGCGCGAAGGACGGCACCATGGTGGTGGACGCCGGGTACCTCGAAGTGGCCATCGTCCGTAGATAAGGCACGCCTCTGAGCGCTGAGGGTGCCGGATGGGGAAAGTGGGGAGTGTTTTGACTCCCCACTTTCCCCACCCGGCACCGTGTCATCACTCCCCGATATCTTCGTTCCAGACCTCGGGGTTGGCGGCGATGTAGTCGCCGAGCAGCTTCTCGCACTCGTACGAGCCCATGTCGACCACCTTCACGCCGCGCTCGCGCAGCCAGTCGATGCCCCCTTGAAACGTGCGCGACTCGCCGACCACGACCGTGCCGATCTGGAACTGCACCACGAGTCCGCTGCAATACCAGCAGGGCGCGAGCGTGGTGACCATGATGGTGTCGCGATAACGCCGCTGCCGCCCGGCCTTGCGGAATGCGTCGGTCTCGCCATGCACCGACGGGTCGCCTTCCTGCACGCGCCGGTTATGGCCGCAGCCTAACAACCGGCCGTCGTTGTGATAGAGCGCGGCGCCGATCGGAATGCCGCCCTCGGCGAGACCGCGTTTCGCCTCGGCGATGGCCACGTCGAGCATGGGCTGGTAGGCGTTCTTGTCGGTCATCAGGCGTCATCCGTGGGGTCGAGCATCTGGTCTTCAGGGTCCGAGGGTGTATGGCTGGCGAGGTCAGTCCACCACTTGTGGGTAGCGGGCCCCAGGTGGGGCAGCAGCGCATCGGCCTGGAAACCAGCCTCCCGGATCGCGCTCTGCAGCGATGGCAACAGGAAATGCGTAGCCGCATATTTCTGCTGTTCGCTACCGTCGACCAGCACCCGCTCCACCACTTTGAGCACCTGGACCATCTCAGGCGTCGGCACCTCCTTGGCACTGCTGCCGAGGTGAAATCCCAGGTCCCTGAGGATGTCCGTCAGCTGCGTCTGCAGGTCCGCACCGAACAGCTTGTGGTCTTCGCGCAGCCGGCGCAGCGGGCCTTCGAACGAGGGGCAGGCACGGACGAACGCCGTTTCGAGATCGCCAATCATGGCGGCTATCCTGCTGGCAGCCTCCAAGGCAGCGCAAGCGGGATTACTCCGGCCCCTGATTACCTTAATTGGCGAAATGAGCGGTTTTCCCGCTGCAAAACGCGCAATTACCCCGGCAGAAGGGGGGCTTTTCCTGTAACTTCCGCCCCCGGCTCGTGATTCCTCGTCTTGTCCGTCCCTGGGCTTTCGCGTCTCACCGACGCATGTTTGGCCAGAGTCTGTCTCGCAGGGTTCCCCGCCTATCTACCTTCACTCTGAGTACTCTCGTGACCAAACTTTACGTTGGAAATCTTCCCTTCAGCGCCACCGAAGATACGGTGCGTGCCCTTTTCGCGGCCTACGGTAACGTGGAAAAAGTCGCCCTGATCAACGACCGCGAGACCGGCCGTCCGCGCGGCTTCGGCTTCGTGGAAATGTCGGGCTCCGATGCCCAGACCGCCATGCAGGCGCTGAATGGCAAGGACTTTGGCGGTCGCCCGCTCAAGGTCAACGAAGCGCAGGAAAAGCCCCGCGGCGGTGGCGGTGGTGGTGGTGGCGGCTACGGCGGTGGCGGCGGCTACGGTCGTCGTTGATGAAGTTCACCACGGTCGGGCCCGAAGGGGCCCGCAACCTTCTCCGCGAGAAGCAGCGGCGCAATCGCATGAATGCCAAGGAACTGCGTGTGCAGTTCCCGCAGTTCGCCTCCCTGCGCCTCGACTTCGAGTTCACCGACGAGACGGAACAGCCGCCGGCGCCGCAGTCGGTGGTGCTCCATCCGCCGGCCCGGGCCTATTTCGTGTACCCGTGCCCGTACGCCAGCTGCAATGGCGAGTTCGACCTGGGCGCGAATGTGGCGGACATCGCCAAGCAAGGTCAGAGCGAGCACGCGGGCCACACCAAGTGCACCGGCGAACGCATCCGCGGGCGCCAGGGCAAGACCCCCTGCGACCTGCACATCGACTACTCGATCGCGGTGGGCAAGTAGCCCATCGCCCGGTCCGCGGGGGTTCCCCCCGCGGGCGATGATTCCACGGGTGTTTCCACGCCCGCTCCCACGGCCCAGGCCTACCTTGCCGGCCTCGACCACTGGGAGCCAATCATGTTCAAACGCTTTTCGATCTTTGGGTACGGCGTCGTCTGCTACGCCATCTTCTTTGCCACGTTCCTCTACGCCATCGGGTTCATCGGCAACTTCGCGGTACCCCGGACTCTCGATGGCACGCCCGCCATGGACTTCACGACGGCACTGCTCATCGACCTCGGGTTGCTGGGGCTGTTCGCCATCCAGCACAGCGTCATGGCGCGGCCTGCGTTCAAGCGCTGGTTCACGAAGCGGGTGCCCGAGTCGGCCGAGCGGAGCACGTACGTGTTGCTGTCGAGCCTCGCCCTCATCGCCATGTTTGCCTGGTGGCAGCCTCTCGGCGGCGAGATCTGGAACGTCACGAGCCCCTTGCGGGAGATGCTGTGGGGTGGCTTCGCCTTCGGCTGGCTGCTGGTGCTGATCTCGACGTTCCTCATCAATCACTTCGACCTGTTCGGCCTGCGCCAGGTCTGGCTGCAGCTCATGGGGAAGCCTTATACGCAGCTCGAATTCCGCACGCCGGGGCCGTACTCCTACGTCCGACACCCACTGTATGTCGGCTGGTTCTTTGCGTTCTGGTGCACGCCCACGATGACGGTCTCGCACCTCGTGTTCGCGATTGCCACCACGGGTTACATCCTCATCGCCATCCAACTCGAGGAGCGCGACCTCGTCGCGCATTTCGGCAAGACGTACGCGAAGTACCAGGAGCGGGTGCCGATGCTGGTGCCGTTCACGCGCAAGCGACGCGGCCGGACGACTTACCTTTATGACTAGGGTGGAGTGACGACGGCCGTCACATTGCGGTAACGTATGCCCGGCTCGCGGTATTAGGGATACCGCGAGCCGGCAAGTTTCCTGGAATAAAACAAGAACAGGGAAGGTTGCTGGTCTGAACCGACAAGGGGAGAGGGGTCTATGGCTGTTGATAGCTCGCAGCTGAATTCCGCGAGTCGTGATGCCTATTGGGAAGCCACTCAAGCGCAACTGAAATCCGCGCAGACACGTGGCGATCTGCTTTCACTGCTGGGGTTGGGGCTGCTCTGCCTCGTTCTCTGGCAAGACCACGATCCTGGCGACGATGTCGTCCGCTGGGCTGCCGGTGTCGCCGGCATCGGATTGCTGATCGTGGCGCTTCCACAATTTCTCGTTCTCCGGCGCAAACGGCACATTTCAGCCGCGCGTGGCATGACCTGCAGGAATTGCGGGCACGTGCCGCACGACACCGAGATTTCGACGTCTGCGACCACGCGGCACTGCCAGCAATGCGATCACACACTGGATTGAAACTGCCCGGGACTCACCGGCACTCGAAGTCGGTACCCACCGGTTTGCAGAAGTCACCCCATCGGCCCGACTGGCGCCAGTAGTCGACGATGCCGGCATCGCGCAGAAGCGTCTTGAAGCCGGGCAGTGTGCGCACGTTCGAATAGGGCGAGGTCCAGAGCTCCCAATACAGTGCGTAGTTACGGCTGGCGCCAGCGGCCAGATTGGCCTGCAGCGAGGATAAGGCGGCTTCGGATTCGCCGACCGCATCGGCGAGCAGGTAAGCCTGCTCGAAGCGCGGCTGACGCTCTTCCACGACCTTGCGCACATGCGCGCGCAGCGCCGCTCGGTCGTCGAGCAAGGCTTCCAGCTGGCCCAGGAATGACTCACCCACCATCGTCGACATTGCGCCGCGATAACGCTCATAGGCCGCCTGCAGTTCGGTGCGGTTGTCAGGCTCGAGGGCCAGCGTGCGCAGGAATGCGATGTACTCGGGCATGCGGTGCGAGCCCTCGAAGTCGCGGCTGCGCTGATATTCGGCCGCGGCTTCCGCATATCGCCGGCCGGCAGTCAGATTCCATTGCTGGTCGCGCGAAGGAAACATGACCAATGGTTCGATGCGGATCACGCGTTCGACCAGCGCAATGGTCTCGTCGATGCGGCCCACCGCGAAGATCACGTTGGTGTAGGGGTACGCGCGCTCGAGCGTGAACGGCCCGGTGTCGAGGATCTGCCGCGCGACGTCGATGGCCTCGGCCCAGCGCCCTTCGTTCGCCAGCTGTTCAGAACGGATGCGCAGGGCGATCCAGCTCGCCGGCGCGAGTTCCAGTACGCGGGCGCGCGCGTGTGCAGCTTCCTCCCGCAAAGACGTGGCCTGGCTGCCGCCCACCTGATCTGCCAGGGTCTCGGAATTCAGAGCGAGTGTTTCCAGTTCGTCCCCGAGTTCGCCCCACGCCAGCGCGAATTGCGGATCGAACTGAACGGCTTCGCGCAGAAGCTGCGCGCGCACGCGCCGGTTTTCGAGGCCCACGCGCTCCGCGAGAAACAGTTGTCGCCATCGCAGGTATCGATCGTATGCGTTCAGGTCGGTAGTGCCGCCCTCTGCGCGGCTGAGCGGACCGACGTCGAGCTTCACCGACAATGCCTGGGCCACATCGCGCGCGATGGCTTCCTGGACGGCGAACAGATCGTGCAGTTCGCGGTCGTAGACGTTGGACCACAGCCGCGAGCCATCGCGCGCACGCACGAGCTGCGTGGCGATGCGCAGACGGTTGCCTTCGGTGCGGATCGTGCCGTCGAGCAGGTTGTCGACGCCCAGCTTCTCGCCGATCACGCGCAGGTCTTCGTTGCGGCCCTTGAACGTCAGCGTCGAGCGCAGTCCGACCAGTCTCACCGCCGGAACCTGCGCGAGCTGGTTGATGATTTCGTCCGCCATGCCCTCGCTCAGGTATTCCTGGTCGCGGGCGGCGGAGAGATCGGCAAAGGGCAACACGGCCAGCGAGACTTCGCGCGGCGAGGCGGGCACGACTGGCGCGCTGGTGCCCGGCTCCTTTCGGACCCACCATCCCGCGACGGCGATGAGCGCCACGGCGACGCCTGCCACGAGCGCGTAACGGACGTAGGAACCGTGACTCGCGGAATCCTTGCCTGCGCCAAACGACCGAAGCGCATCCGCAAAGGCCTCTGCGTTGGCGTAGCGGTCGGCAGACGATGGCGCCAGCGCCTTCGTGAGCACAGCGCCCAGGCCGCCGGAGACGGCCGGCTTGCCGTCCGGTCGTGAACCGGTGAGCAACTCGTGCAGCACCACGCCCAGCGAATAGATGTCGCTGCGCGCGTCGACCGCTTCATTCCGAAGCATCTCGGGACTCGCGTATTCCGGTGTCAGCGCACGACCCCAGGCCTGCGTGACCGCGCCGGTCCCGGGCTCTGTCTGCAACAGGCGCGCGATGCCGAAATCCAGCAGTCGCACTTCACCCTGCGGTGTCACCAGGATGTTGGAAGGCTTGAGGTCGCGGTGTATCACCCCGCGCGCGTGGGCACGGCCCACGGCCTCCAGCACCTGCAGGAACAGGCCGAGGCGGGCGGGGACGTCGAGGGCGGTTTTGCTGGTCAGAGGCTCGCCCGGGACGTATTCCATCGCGATATACGGCACGCCATCGTCGATGCCGGCATCGTAGAGCCGCGCGATGCCCGGTACTTCGAGCGAAGCGAGGATCTGGCATTCGCGCGCGAAGCGACCGGACATCTCGGCGGGCACGTGGCCCAGGCGCGGGATCTTGAGCGCCACCTCGCGTTCAAACGCGCCATCGGCGCGACGCGCGAGCCACACCTCGGCCATGCCACCTGCGCCGAGGGGCCGCAGGAGCTCATACGCGCCGAGCCTTTCGGTAGCCTGGTGCTCGTAGGCCGGAAGCCCAGGCCCTGCGCCTGGCGGCCGGCCTAACAATCTGTCCGCGATCGGCGCGGGATCATCGGAGAGCAGGGCCCGCGTCAGCGTGGGGCGCAACGGGGCGTCTTCGGCGGACAAGGTGCTTAGCCACGCGCGTCGTTGGTCCAGCGACAGCGGAAGCGACTGGTCGAGCAGTTCGCCGAGCCGAGCCATTTGTGAGCGGGAGAGGGTCACGTCACTCCATCGCCGCCTGCAACAGGATGCGGGCCTTCAGCCACTGGCGCTGAACCGTTCGCACGGTCACTCCCAGCGTCTCGGCGACTTCCTCTTCCGAGTAGCCGCCGAAGTAGCGCAGCTGTACCAGCTCCGCGAGCCGTCCATCCGCCTGCGCCAGGGTCTCGAGCGCTTCGTGCACGCGCAGGACGTCGTCCTCGTCGCCGGCGATCTGCTCGGCCTGGGTGTTCAACGTGAGTGGCCGCTGCCCGGAGCCGCGCTTGAGGCGCGCGCGGTCGCGCGCCGAATTGACGATCACGGAGCGCATGACCTGCGAGGCGTAGGCGTAGAACGCCCGCCGGTCCTCCGCGCGCAGGTCGCCGGACTTCACGAAACGAAGGAAGGATTCGTGCACCAGGCTGCGCGTATCGAGCAGCGTGTTACGCCCGCCGTCGCGCAGGCGCGCGCGTGCGAGCTGCTCCAGCCCGGGATACGCCGCGGCAAACAGCGCCTCGCGCGCCTGGGCGTCACCCGCCTGGGCCTGTTGCAGGAGCTTCGTCAGTTCCATTCATGACCTTCGGCAGGAATGTTAGCGAAGGCCTGTCGTGTTTGTCGGGTGGACGGTGTCCTGAGGAGGAGGGCGGTCGTCCACCGACCCAGGAGGCCGTTATGTACTGCGCGAAGCCGGGCATGTGGGTGATCGGAGCATTCCTGGTGGCGTGGCAGGCACCGGCTGCTGCTTCTGGTGGCCAGGACAAGGAGTTGCGCATCGTGCGCCTGGACACCGCGCCGCGCATCGATGGCGTGCTCGACGAAGCGATGTGGGAACAGGCCACGCTCGTGAGCGACTTTCACCAGGTGGAGCCCATCGAATTCGCCGCGGCCGGCGAGCGGACCGAGGTGCGCGTGTTCTTCACGAGGGACGCGGTGTACGTCGGCGCGCGCATGTACCAGGACCCGGCGCGAATCACGGCCAACATCCTGAAGCAAGGGTCGGAAGGCAAAATCTGGGACGACGACTGGTTCGGCTTCGACATCGACCCGTGGAACGCGCGCCGCAGCGGCTACTTCTTCATCGCGAATCCGAATGGCGTGCGCTGGGATGGCGCCTTCAAGAACATCAGCGCATTCGACGAGAACTGGACCGGCATATGGCAGGTGGAGACTCATCGCGACGACCAGGGTTGGACGGCGGAGTTCGAACTGCCGTTCAGCTCGATCTCGTTCAATCCGGAGACTGACACGTGGGGTTTCAATTTCGAACGGCGCATCGCGCGCACCAGTGAATACATCGCGTGGAGCTCGCGAGGCCAGGTGGTGAATCCGTCCACGAATGGCGCCGCCAGGGGTTTCGCCGACATTCGGCAGGGAATGGGGCTGGGCATCGTGCCCTCGGTCGTCGCGCGCGCCGCCGACGCGTCGGGCACTCGGACGAACGAGTTCGAGCCCTCGCTCGATGTGTTCTATCGCTTCACGCCCGAGCTCACCGGCGCGTTCACGGTCAACACGGATTTCTCCGCCACGGACGTCGACAGCCGGCGCGTGAACCTCACGCGGTTCTCGCTGTTCTTCCCCGAGAAGCGCGACTTCTTCCTGCGCGACGCGGACATCTTCGAGTTCGGCCAGCTCGAGGACAACGGCAAGCCGTTCTTTTCGCGGCGCATCGGATTGAATCGATTCGGCCGGCCCATCGACATCGATTACGGCGGCAAGGTCAGCGGCCACTTCGGCGCGTTCGACATGGGGTCGCTGTACATCCGCCAGGGTGACGATCCCGAAACAGGCGTGGGTGAACGCGACCTGTTAGTGGCTCGCGCGTCCCGCCACCTGTTCGAGGAGTCGAGCGTCGGCGTGATCGTCACGAGTGGCGACCCGCAATCGGAGCGGGACAACACGCTGACCGGTGCGGACTTCAGCCTGCGCAACTCGCGCCTGGCTGGCGGCCGCACGGTCCGCTTCGATGGCTGGGCGCAGCACAGCGACAGCGGCAATCACGCGGAAGGGGACGCATGGGGGCTGGCGCTCGGCACGACGAAGCCCACGGGCTGGTACGGGTCGGCGGTGTACAAACACATCGAGGAAGGCTTCGCGCCGGCGATGGGTTTCGTGAATCGCGCGGGCATCGAGGATCTCGCGACGGATGCCGGCCATCGCTGGCGGTTCGGGCGCGACCGGGCACTGTCGTTGATCGAGGTCGGCGGCGAGTTCTATCGCGCCGATACGCTGGCGGATGGTCAGTTGGGATCAAGCGTGACGGGCCTGCACGTGAGCACGGACAACCAGCACGGCGACAAGGCGTGGCTCGGTGTGTACGACACCCGCGAGCAACTGACCGAAGACTTCACCATCTTCGAATCCAGCGATGGCTCACGTCGGGTCGTCATTCCGGCGGGGCTGTATACGTTCACCGAGGGCGAGGCCAGGCTCACCGCCAATGCAGCGCGCCGACTCTCGGGAAGCCTGACGCTGCGCGGCGGCGAGTACTACGGCGGTATGCACGAGTCCGGCGAAATCGAAGTGGCGTGGAAGCCGAACCGGCACCTGAACACGGTCGTCACGCTCTTGCAGGATCAGATCCGGCTGCCGGGCGGGGACTTCACGGTGCGCCTGGTCTCAGCCGGCGTCACGGTGGCCTTCGATTCGCACTGGTCATGGACCAACGTCGCGCAGTACGACAACGTCTCGGAAGTGCTCGGTGTGAACAGCCGGCTGCACTGGACGCCGCGCGCGGGCCGCAACGCCTATCTAGTGGTGAACCACGGGCGGCAGGAGATTGGCGGCGCGCCGGTCGCGACAGACTGGATGGTTGTCCTCAAGTACAACCATGATCTGCGATTCTAGAAAAACACTTATAAAGCAGATAGCTGTACAAAATTACCCAATTTATCGGTACTCCCATAACATGCCGGCATGCGACTTCCCGGCAAGCCCCCGAAACAAGGAGTAACCGACTGGGTTCCCTTCTTCGATGCGGTCGACGACGTGCGGCGCAGCCGACGGTTCGATGCGTTGAAGCGTCTGTTTTCGCGCTCGCGGCGCACACGGGAGCGTGCACTCATCAACTCCACCGCATGCGCATTGGCCGCGGAGCAGGGTGTCGCGCCGCCGTGGTGGGCAACGCGTCCCATGGTGTTGGCGGAGCCCTGGTTCGTTTCCGGAATGGAGAATCTCAAGGCTTCTGCTCTGCAGGAGAGTCCTATCCAGTTTCGTCGCAACAACATCTTCGTGTTGGGCAATTTTCTCTCACGGGCGTAGGGCCGATGACGCAGGACGAAATCCACAGTGCATTCCGCGCGCTTCGACTCCCAGGATGCACAGGATCTACGCACGCTGATCCGTCACCTGCGCTTGCGCAGAGTCGAGCAGGTCCTGGAAGTCGTCGAAGGCTACTATCCCCGCAACCAGATTCCGCCCAAGACACAATTCTTCCTCGAAGAATTGTTCGAACAGGACCTGCGGGGCTGATCGCGCCTGTGAAAAAGGCCGCCAGTCCGATGAACGAACTGGCGGCCTTGCCTATCTACTCAGGTTCGAGGTCAGTCTTCGATGAGGAAGCTTCGCAGCTGCTCACTGCGGCTCGGATGCCGTAACTTGCGCAAGGCCTTCGCCTCGATCTGGCGGATGCGCTCGCGCGTCACGTCGAACTGCTTGCCCACTTCTTCCAGCGTGTGGTCGGTGTTCATGTCGATACCGAACCGCATGCGAAGCACCTTGGCTTCACGCGGGGTCAGTTGCGCAAGTACCGAGTGAGTGGTCTCGCGCAGCGATTCCATGGTCGCCTGGTCGATCGGGGACGCGACAGACGTGTCCTCGATGAAGTCGCCGAGGTGTGAGTCCTCGTCGTCGCCGATCGGCGTTTCCATCGAGATGGGTTCCTTGGCGATCTTGAGCACCTTGCGAACCTTGTCTTCCGGCATCTCCATACGCACGGCCAGCTCTTCCGGCGTCGGCTCGCGGCCCATCTCCTGGAGCATCTGCCGCGAGATGCGGTTCAGCTTGTTGATGGTCTCGATCATGTGCACGGGGATGCGGATGGTGCGCGCCTGGTCGGCGATGGAACGCGTGATGGCCTGGCGGATCCACCACGTGGCGTACGTGGAGAATTTATAGCCGCGGCGGTACTCGAACTTGTCCACCGCCTTCATGAGGCCGATGTTGCCTTCCTGGATGAGGTCCAGGAACTGCAGGCCGCGGTTGGTGTACTTCTTCGCGATCGAGATCACGAGGCGCAGGTTGGCCTCGACCATCTCCTTCTTCGCGCGGCGGGCTTTCGCTTCGCCGATCGACACTTCACGGTTGATCTCTTTGATGTCCGTGATCGTGAGGTGGTACTGCTTCTCGAGCTGCGACAGCTTGTCCTGGCGGCGCGTGATCTCGTCCGCGAGGCGGCCCATGGCGTTCGACCACTTCTTGCCGCCCTTGACCTGCTTCTGCAGCCAGCGGTGCGACGTCTCGTTCTTCGGGAACGAGAGGATGAACTCCTTGCGCGGCATGCCGGCGTCACGCACGGCAATGATCATGATTTCCTTTTCGAGCTGGCGGATCTCGTTCACGCCATGGCGCAGGTTGCCGATGAGCGCCTCGAACATGCGCGGCGCCAGCTTGAGCTCCATGAATTCATCGGAGAGCTTCTTGCGGACCTTGAGCGTCTTCGGATCCTTCGCGCCCATCTTCTCGATGTGCGTGAGGGCGTTCGCGAGGTACTTGCCCACGGCCGCGAAGCGGCGAGCGGCCTCTTCCGGGTCCGGGCCGGTGTCGACGACTTCTTCCTCTTCGCCCGTGCCGTCGCCTTCCTCTTCTTCACCTTCCGGTTTCTCTTCGGCGACGGGCGCCGCGAGATCCATCTTGGTGGGGTTCTGCGGCTGCGCGATGACGTCAGGCGCGTTCGGGTCGATGAAGCCGACGATGATGTCGACCAGGCGCGCACCGCCGGTCTTCACCGGCTCGTACGCCTTCAGCAGGTACTCGGCGGTCGACGGGTAGTTCGACAGCGCCAGGCGAACGGCGTCGAGGCCTTCCTCGATGCGCTTCGCGATGCGGATTTCGCCTTCGCGCGTGAGCAGCTCGACCGTGCCCATCTCGCGCATGTACATGCGGACGGGATCGGTGGTGCGGCCCAGTTCCGCGTCCAGCGCGGCGAGCGCGGCGGCGGCTTCTTCGATGGCTTCTTCGTCCGTCGGTGCGGACGGCTCGGGCGCGAGAATGCTCTCGTTGTCCGGCGCCTTTTCGTACACCGGAATGCCCATGTCGTTAATGGTGTTGACGATCTCTTCGATCTGCTCGGGATCGACGATCTCCGACGGCAGGTGATCGTTCACCTGCGAATACGTGAGGTAGCCCTGTTCCTTGCCGCGCGCGATCAGC
>Ga0315910_10002747_pt1 | contig 15229 bp, 11 predicted proteins | sample EdamamesoilMG_FD_204470 | JGI IMG/M metagenome (GOLD analysis project Ga0315910, IMG submission 204470) | Garden soil microbial communities collected in Santa Monica, California, United States - Edamame soil | ecosystem: Environmental > Terrestrial > Soil > Garden | place: USA: California...
TCAACCGCTTCTTTGCCTGGTGAGAACTTGATTGCATTCGTAAGTAAGTTTATCAGAATGTTACGAATCAATTTTTCGTCCGTATCGAACTCCACCCGTGTTGATGTGAAGTTGAAATTTATTCGATGTGAATGTTTGGTGGATTGCATTACATCTTCCACTATTTTTTGTACGGTGGCGGGAAGATTGATCTTTGTTTTGGATACGGGAATTCTGTTTGGGCCTGACCTGCCCGCCATAATCACATCGTCTAAAAGCGAAGTCATATGCAGAAGTTGCTTTTCAATCTTTTCCAATTTTCCTCTGATGACCGACGGTTCAAGTTTTTCAAGATGATCATTCAAAAAATTGGTAGCAAAGCTGATAGTAGCCAAGGGTGTTCTGAATTCATGCGACGCTACGGCCACGAATTGATTTCTTAACTCGACCAGATGCCGTTCTTTTTCCAATGCCAATTCAAGTTTTTCAGTTCGCTCTGTCACCATTCGCTCCAACTGGTTTCGGTATTCCGTGAGTTCGGTAATATCGGTTTCGACAGCCAGCAGACGGATCAATCGATGCGCGTCGTCAAATACAGGAATGATATTAAGCTTGATCCAGAATTTCCGACCGTCCTTTGTGTAGTTCAGCAATTCCTCGGTCACAGATTGTCTCGCGGTAATTTTGTTTCTGATCCGGTCCAATGTATTCCGATCCGTCTCCGGGCCTTGTAATATCCGGGGTGTTTTTCCGATGACTTCCGAAAATGTATAACCTGTTCGTTTCTCAAAGCCTTCATTCACCCATTCAATGGTCTCATCCGGATCGGTGATGATGACGAGATTGTCCGTTTTACTGGCTACCAACGAAAGCTTTTCAACCTCCTGCAGCGCAATCATACGCTCGTTGATGTCTTGCATGGCGCCAATCAGCCGTACCGGTTTGTGGTCATTGTAGGAGATGTGAACGCGGCTGAAAATATGTTTGTAACTGCCGTTGACGCATCGGAATCGTAGTAGCGATTTCAATGACGTCTCGCAATTGTCAAATGTATTCTTGAGTTCCGCAGTAAGAAGTTCCCGGTCATCGGGATGGATATGTTCAAGCCACCAGTTGTAGGAACAATCACTTTGCTGTTCGAAACCAAAAATGGTCAGGAAACCGTCACTGAATTTTATTTGGTCGTTTACAATATCCCAGTCCCATATTGCATCGTTGGTAGCCTTTGACAATAAATCGTACTTGGTTTGCATTGTTTGGAGTTCACGTTCAAGTGATTTACTCCTTCGCAGGGATGTAAGTAACATTTTTGGTTTTGTTAATCGATTGCAACAACAGATTTCACCATTTTCCTTTACTACTGAACTCGAGTATTAAGTAATTCGCTCGCCTGGAACGATTGAATCCTACTCGCCGTTAACGGCTTTGAAATTAGTTCAACTACGGATCGGTATTCCTTTGACTTGGCAATATCCTCAGCGTCGATCGAAGAGGTAAGGAGGTATACCGAGCACTTCTTGAGAATTTCGGACGGATATTTCTCGAATTCCTCAAGGAATTCCCAGCCATCCATGATCGGCATATTGATGTCCAGGAAAATGATATCTGGAAAAAGTTCCGGGGTTTCTGCAATCAACTGTGTGCATTTACTCAGTGCTTCCTTTGCATTGACGAACGCTTCCACCTTGAATTGGGTGTGCATTGAAATGATTTTACCATTGATCATATTGGTTACGGGATCGTCGTCCACAAGCAATACTTTTTTAGCCGACACTTTCTGTTCCATAATTGTTGGGTAAGAAGATTTTAAATATTGTTCCGTGATTGATCTGGCTTTCTACTTCTACTCTTCCGCCGAGCGCTTCGGCGTGGGTCTTTACAAGGTGAAGTCCGACTCCCTTTCCTGCGATTTTGTCTTCATGGAATCGCTTGTAAAGACCAAATATTTTCGATCCATTCTTTTTAAGATCTATCCCGCTGCCGTTGTCCTGAATTTGCAGGCAGATGAACTTGTCATCGGGGCATGCTTTTATTTCTATTTCAAGTGGCACATATTGTCTTCTGTATTTGATCGCATTTGAAATGAGGTTGTAAAGTATGCTATAGAGATAGCTCTTGATATAGAACACCTTTTCCACGGTCGGGAATTCTGCGCGAACGGAGATTCCCATGCTGGCGATTTCATCTTCAAAAGATTGAAGAACCTGGCTGGCCATGGTTTTCAACTCCACGAATTCCATTTTATCGGATGGTGATTTGCGCGCCGAAACAATCGTGTTGATGTCTTTTATGATATCATCAAGTTGATTGGCTTCTTCAGCTACCACGTCAAGCAACACGCGGTTTTCTTCGTCATTGGGTTTGATAATGCTGGCAAGGCCGAGTATTTTGGCGATGGGCGCTCGCAGATTGTGGGAGACGATGTATGAAAACTGTTGCAGTTCCTGGTTTCTTTTTTGAAGATTGTCAATGAGGCTCAGTTTTTCTTTTTCTGATTCCTTGCGCTCGGTAATGTCGTGTTGGATCGCGATGAATCCATTTAGCTTACCGTAACGGTCCCGCAGTGGAACAGCCTCGACGTCCATCCAATGCGGTCTGTTTGATTTGGAGTATTGAAGCACTTCGACCCTGAACCCAATTTCGTTTTTATAGCAGCCCTGAATGTATCGTATCGTTCGCGGATCAGTAGCAATTCCCTGTAAAAAGTCGGTGGGGAATTTACCCAAGACTTCCTGGTGGGCGTATTCGGTCGCTCTTTCAAACCCTTTGTTGACCCAGGTAATCCTTCCTTTCGCATCTGTGATCATGACCGAGTTTACCGTCAGGCTCGCTACAAATCCCAGCTTCTCATTTTCTTCCTCCGTCTGTCGTTGTGCTGTGATATCGGTGATCATCGCCAGGGCGCCATTGTAATTTCCGTCACTATCAAATAGGGGATTGGCCGAAACGTTCGCCCATAATTCCTTTCCATTTTTGGTGATGTACTTTACATGTGAACGACCCGATTTACCTTTTCTTCTTCTTTCCATGCCCTCCGATACTTCCACTTTACTTTCCTTGTGAAGAAAATGATCCAACTGCCGCCCAAGCATTTCCTCTCGCGTGTATTCGAGCAAACCACATAACTTATCATTAACGAACGTTGTCACATCGTCTTTGTCAATCACCCAAATCCCTTCTTCCGCGGTTTCTACAATCTGACGGTAGCGTTGATCGGCTTGTTCAATCTTTTTGCGTGACTCAACTTGTTCGGTCACATCCACGCCGAAGTAATAGATACCCTCGACCTCGCCGTCCGAGTTACGGTATGGCTGATAGATAAAATTGAGATATATTTCTTTGAGCACACCATCGCCTTTTACATCCAGCCGCAAAGGATGTTCATTATGAATAAATGGCACCCCGGTTTCAAATACCGTATCCAGCAGTTTGTAGAACCCCTGTGACTCCACCTCCGGGAATACTTCACGGACAGTTTTGCCGATTATATTCGTTCTTCCCGAAAGTTCTTCGTATGCGGCATTCACCATATCGAATACATGATCTTTGCCTTTGAGAATACACATACTTACCGGCGCGTTGGTCACCAGGTCTTTCAAGCGGCGCCGTTCAGATGCGATAATCTTTTCCGCTTTTTTTATTTCGCGGGCATCCCTTGCAACACCATATCTGATGCGATCGGCTTTATCCCAGCGTACGGCCCATATCAAAGGAATCGGGGAGCCATCCTTGTGGATGTAACGATTCTCAAAATTTTGAATCGGGTTTCCCGCCATGATGTATTGCGCGGTCAGTAGTGTTCTTTCTTTATCATCCGGATGCACAAAATCGATGAGCGCTTTGCCGATCATCTCGTCGGGATTATATCCAAGAATCCGTTTACAAGCGGCACTTACGTGAATGAATTGGCTCTTTTCATTTACACTGCATATCATGTCGGCAGAATTCGCATCAATGTTGCGAAGAACATTTTCGGAGTTCCTCACCCTTTCTTCAGCCTTTTTTTCTTTCGTGACATCCCACTTCATGCCGATTATCCGAATGGCTTTTCCTTCAGCGTTTTTCTCTACGATCCCTGTCGCGCGGATATGCCGGATGGAATGGCCTGCCTGTATTTTATATTCCGATTCATACTGTCCGGAAGTCAGTGCGTTCATCATTTCATGCAGGGCACGCTGCCTGTCTTCCTCCACCACCAGGCCGGACCATTCCTCAAGCGAAAAATGGCGCCTGTTTTGATCAACCGCAAATATCTCGTGCATGCCTTCATCCCAGGTGAGACGTTCACTGGAAGCATCCCACTCCCAGATTCCCATGTTAGCACTTTTTGTAGCCAGCAATAGTCGCCTGTTCAGTTTTTCGAGTTCTGCGCTGTATTCCCGGAGAACATTTTCTTTTTCGATTGCTTCGGAAAGGTCACGAATGATAACAAGGGTTCTTGGCTGTTCCTTGCACACCAAAAACGTATTGAGTGAAACCTCTGCTGAAAACCTGGTTTGATCCTCGCGAACGAAAGAGACGGTCCCTTTCGAAGAGCCTTTTTCGTCCAGCTCGCGCAGCATAAGTTGAGTTTGCGCATCCGCTTTGTTTAACAAGCTATCGAGCGAGACGGTACTTAACTTTTCGCTGGCTGCGTTGAACATGTTGCATGCGCTTGGATTGGCGGAAATGATTTGATTTCGATTCTTCGAATTTACGAACAGGAGCGCATCCAGGCTATTTTCAAAAATGGCGCGACATTGTGATTCGCCCTCAACGGTTCTATAGTCGGTCATTGTGTTATCGTTCGCCGGTACCATATAGTTTTTATTTTAGAGTTCCTTTTTGTTTATCAAGTACGAGTTGATTCAGTGTATCGGGAATTTTATCAAAGTCGTTTGACTTGTCGAAAAAATAGTTGGCACCCAGGAGCATGCACGTACTTCGGTATTGAGGCTCGGTGAGATTGGTGAACATCATGATGACGAGTTCTGGATGTCGTTGCCGAAGTTCAATGAGCAGATTGATTCCGCTGCGCTTTGAAGAATCTTCTGCCAGATGGATATCCAATATCAGGACATCAGGTACCTGGTTCTCTATCTGTTTCCATGTGGCAGATATGGTGGAGGTATTGCCTAAAAAATCAATCCCTTCTATTTCCGACAGCATGGATTGCACACGCTCCACCACAACGCGCGAATCTTCGACTGTCATCACACTAAGTCTGTTGCGAAAATATTCTGTTTTCATCCTTTGCTTTTGATGGTACAAAGGAACACAAGCCAGCGTGTATGCTAAATAGTAGTTCTTTTGAAAATTATGTCGTGGTTAGTACTACACGGGCCTTCAAATCAGGTTGTTATCGATTGCATAACGCGTCAGTTCCGCATTGTTATTCAGTGACAGTTTTTCCAACAGGCGGGCGCGGTAGGTACTAATGGTATTTACACTGAGGGAGATTTCCGATGCGATATCAGAAACTGTTTTACCGGAGGCAAGAAGCTGCAGCACCTGCATCTCGCGGTCTGACAGCGCTTCATGAGCGCTTTTCTCGTTTTCATGACTGATGGACCCCGCCAATTTTTCCGCAATTTCAGGTGTAATGTATTTGCGGCCGGAGAGTACACGTTCGACGGCTTCGAGTAATAGCTCGGCAGCCGCTTCCTTATTCAGATAGCCACTCGCTCCTGCCCTCAATACCCGTATTGCATACTGATCTTCGGGATGCATACTCAAAATCAAAACAGGCGTTCTTATTCCGCTCATCTTTAGTTGCTTTAGCGTATCCATACCATTTCTTCCGGGCATTGAAATGTCGAGCATGATCAGGTCCCACACATTTTCCCTGGTAAGGTCAAATACTTCGTTTCCATTAGTAGCCTCGCAGATAAAGGCAGCGGGGTAGCCTTCGCGCAATACTTGCACCAATCCCTTTCTTACGATAGAATGATCATCCGCTACCAGTATTCGCTTAGTCATAGTGATAAATTCTTTTGCTGACAGGAATTCTTAACATGAGGTGAGTTCCCTGATTCTGTGCGCTTTCAATTTCAAATTCTCCACCCAGGATCAACGCTCGCTCCCGCATGCCGATCAGCCCAAGCGTTTTTTTTCCTTTCGCCTCCGCTACGTTAAAGCCAACACCATTATCGGAAACCGTAAGTGTTAATTCGGAACCTGATTTGCATAATGTTGCTTCGATACTTGTGGCTTGGGAATGACGCATCACATTGGTCAGCGCTTCCTGAAAAATTCTGAAAATTCCCGTAGACTTGCCCTCATCTATTTCTAACTCCTGAATTTGCGATCTGAATTTACAGGCAATTTCCGTCCGCTTCTGAAATTCTGAACTCTGCCACTCAAGCGCCGCAATCAAACCAAGATCGTCTAAAATGCCTGGTCTTAGTTCCGTTGAAATCCTTCTGATCGTTTTTACGGTTTCGTCCATCAGGGAGATCATCGATGAAATCTTTTTCCGCAGAGTTTCATCCTTCTCCGGCACATGCTTGTATATCCAGGACGCATCCATTTTCAGCCCGGTAAGTTGTTGCCCCAATTCATCGTGTATTTCCCTCGAAATCCGCGCACGCTCTTCTTCGCGTACGCGGTCCAGGTAGGCGGTCAGGTGCTGGATTTCCTCCGTATAGTTTATCAATTCCTGCTCAATCTTTGTTCGCTCGGTCATATCGATCCCCACGCCAATAAGATAGTCTTTGCCGTTAAAGGTAATTCGGTGCCCATTTAAATAGTAGGGGATCCTGGTGCCAGCTTTCGTTAAGATATGAGCGTTTACATCGGCTGCTCCACGCGTGAATACATTTTCAATCTTGACTCGTAACAATTCTTTTTCATCATGGTCGAAGAAATCAAGCGGATGCATGTGTTGAATTTCGTGTCCGGCATATCCGGAAATGGCCTCCATGTTTTTATTCCATTTATAAAAATGTCCATATCGATCGTATAAATAAAAAATTCCGGGCAGGCTGTTCACTACGGAATCAGAAAGGATCTTTTCGGTTTGAAGTTGTTGTTCGGACAATTTCCTTGACGTGATATCCTGGCACGTACCGGAGGCTTTAAACGGTTTCATCTGGTGATCCCTGAAAACTTGCCATCGTTCCTCTACCCATTTTATTTCTCCGTTCGATGTAATTAGCCGGTGCTCAATGGTATGATACTGAAACGTTTCAAACGAGGCCTGAAAGGCGTCATCAACAGCTTTACGATCGTCCGGGTGAACGTAATCCAGGAAGGTGGTGTGCGTGACTCGAAAACGTTCTGGATCGAGACCAAAAATTCGATAGGTCTCCAGTGACCAGATTACCGATAACGTATTCAGGTCGGTTTCCCAACTCCCCAACTTCGCCACGGCTTGTGCATCAGCCAGGCGGTCTTCGCTTTCCCTGATTCGCTGCTCGGCCTCTCTGCGCAGTGTGACGTCACGCATATTGGTAACGATCGCCATCACATCCGGCTCTTCCAGGAGATTTGTGAAGGTCCCTTCCAGCCAGCGGTATTGACCACGTTTATGTTGCGATCGAAAAGAAGCAGGTATAGCTTTGCCAGGAGAGGCAAGGCATTTCTTAAAACATTCTTCCAGAACAATTTTATCCTCAGGATGAACAGTATCATTTTTTTCGGCAAGCCGTTCGGCCAATGTCCATCCCATAATTAGCTCGTCTGAAGGACTGGCGTACAAAAGCGTCCCGTTTCGATCCATCAGGCAGATCATGTCATTGCTGTGTTCTACAAGCGCCCTGTATTTGCGCTCGCTCTTTTCGATCTGAAGTTTCTTAAGGTTAAGCTCGCGTTCAGCAATCTTTAGTTTTTGAATGACCTCATGCCTTTCCAGAGAAAAACGGATGGTGCGTGTCAGTACAGCGGTTGTAATCTCATCTTTACTTAAATAATTTTGTACGCCAAGTCGCAACGCGTCCAGCGCCACTGCTTCGTCATCCAATCCAGTCAATACGATGAGCGCGCTTTCGGTAAAAATGGAAAGGACTTGGGAAACACTTTCAAGTCCGCGGCTATCGGGAAGACCGAGATCCAGCAGCACCAATATGATTTTTTCGGAAACCACACGCCTTGCTTCAGCAATAGAACTTGCCACGAACAAACTGGCGTTTGAATAATGGCTGTCGTGCAGCGCTTCTTTCACCAGGTGCGCATCACCGGGATTGTCTTCAATGAGCAGAATGTTGATTCGATCTTCATTCATTGCCACGGGCATTGGTAACAGCTAACAAGGTCGTTGTTAATATAGTCAATTATTTTGACTTTTTTACACGTTTCAAACGGTTGTTCCCTGGTGACCCGGGAGGAGAAAGTTGAGCGGATTTTATAGCTTTATAGTCATCGAAATACGCCAAAGCGTTGTCGTGATCGTCACTTTTTGTGTATTCGAGGCCCGCAAACCTGATTTCGGAAGCTTGCGCCTGTATGATTGAACTGGATCAAATTTTAGTCAACTGTATTGATCAGGGTTTGGACCCGATCTGGGTCATCAACGATCAACTCGAAATGATCTACGCCAACAAATCATATTTGAAATGGGCGGAAGAATTGGCGTGCACGAAAACTGGAGGAACAGATTCCGTACGTGTTGAGAATCAAATTGAAAAATGGAGGGTTCACTATTCGCACGCATTACGCGGAAATTCTTTTTCCATCACGGAGAATCTTTCCGATCGGACAGGTGGTCAAATTGCCCATGGCGATGTCCGGTTCAATCCTGTACGAGATGAGTCTGGCAAAGTCGTCGCGGTTAGTTGTCACATGCGAATATTCACGGACGTATATCCCGATAATGATAAGGGAACGCAACTCCGGTCAGGCGTCGTTGCCCAAGACCATCAATCAATAGAATCGCAAACAAGACTTCGCAGACTTTCGAACAGCGTTCCGGGCGTCTTGTATCAATACCACTTACTTACTGATGGGACCGATGAAATGAAATTTGTGAGTGATGGATCCCTGGAGATCTGGAGGCTGAGCCCTGAGGAATGTGTTGCAGATTCAAAAAGAGTATGGAGTCAGATTAGCGCAGGCGGTGATATTGCCACAGTAAGGAAATCGATCGAGGAATCCGCGTCAAGCCTCACCCCGTGGTTTTGCCAGTGGCGGAACGTCTGGCCTGATGGTTCGATACGGTGGCATGAAGGCCGTGGCACGCCGGAGAAACTACCCGATGGAAGTTTTACCTGGGACTCACTGGTCGTGGACATCACCGAGAAAAAGAAGTTAGAGGAGTTGCTTGAGCGAACCACCACCCTCGCCCGGGTGGGCAGTTGGGAAATGGACTTAACGAAAACACATGGCGGAGTGTATTGGTCTCCCATGTTGAAAGAAATCCTGGAAGTTGACCCGGATTACGAGCCATCCATCACGAAAGGTGCTGAATTCTACAAAGGAGAAACCCTGGAACGCGTTCAGCGGGCAGTCGATGATCTTATCCATAAGGCAACGCCTTTTGATGTGGAACTCCTGGTCACAACAGCGAAAGGAAATCGGTGCTGGGTGCGTTGCATCGGCCAGGGCGAGTTCGTCAACGGCAAGTGTGTCCGTCTCTACGGCAGCTATCAGGACATTCACGATAAGAAGACGTCTATGACCACGTTGACTGAGATACTAAATAGTATTTCTAAGTCATTCATAGCACTCGATAACGATTGGCGTTTACTCTTTTTTAATCGTGAAGCGGAAAAAGTATTCAATGTCAAGTCGGATGAGATCATTGGCAAAAACATCTGGAGTACTTTACCCTTTATTGCCGGAAGCATTCTGGAAGACACCTTCAGGCGAGTGGCGATCAATCGAAAAGATGAAAACCTTGAGTACTTGCTGGATGAGAAATGGTATGAAGTAAACGCTTATCCATCGGAGCACGGAATTTCGGTGTATTTTAAAAACATTGAAGAACGAAAGATTGCCGCAGAGACGTTAAAAAAAGCGTACAAAGAAAAAACGAACATCATCGAAAGCATTGCCGATGCCTTCTTCACGATGGACAAGAGTTTCAACGTCTCGTACTGGAACCATTCGGCTGAGAGTTTAATTGGAATTAAAAGAGAAAACCTTATCGGCAGAAATTTATGGGAGGTATTTCCAGATGCCGTTAGCTTACCTTCCTATAAACACTATCACCACGTGTTACAGACGGGCCAGCCTGTTACGTTTGAAGACTACTTTGGAATGTGGCTGGAGGTGAATGCGTATCCAAGTGAAGAGGGAATAACCGTATTTTTCAGAGACATTACATTACGAAAAGAAGCCGATGAGAAATTAAAAAGAGCGTATGAAGAACGCAACCAGATTTTGGAAAGTATTGGTGACGCTTTTTTTGCTGTCGATAATGATTGGATAGTGACCTATTGGAACCGTGTAGCAGAAGAGGTGTTGGAGAAGTCGAAGGAGGAAACTGTAGGAAAGTACTTATGGGCTGTTTATGCAGATGCGGTCGATTCAGTCTTTTACAAGATGTATAACCAGGCGAAAGAAACAGGTGAGAAGGTATCCTTTGAAGAGTATTACCCATCAATTGAAAAGTGGTTTGAGGTAACTGTATATCCCTCCCCCAAAGGACTCTCCGTATATTTTAAGGACGTGACCTTGCGTAAACAGTCTTACCTTCAGATCCGCGAAGCGAATGAGCGCTTTGAAAAAGTATCAGAAGCAACCAACGAAGCCATCTGGGAATGGAACATCAAAAAGGGTACGGTTTACAGGGGCACCGGTTTTAAAAAGTTGTTCGGGTATGAATCAAAGAAGGATGTCCCGCTCAATGAATGGTCTACTCAAATTTTCGATGGCGACAGAAGCCGGATTATGGATTCAATTAGTCACTTTCTGGCAAATGACAACGGGCCTGTTTGGGAGCAGGAGTATCGATATCAAAAGTCTGATGGAACATTCGCAGATGTAATCGACCGCGGGGTACTGATCCGCGACGCGTCCGGCCAGCCTGTTCGGATGGTGGGTGCGATGCAGGACATTACCTTCCGCAAAGAATATCAAAAAGAACTGGAACGGTTGAATGAAACGCTGAAGGAGAATATACGGGAATTGAAACTTGCCAATGAAGATCTGGAGCAGTTTGCCTACATCGCATCGCATGATCTGCAAGAGCCTTTACGCATGGTGTTCAGTTTCATGGATCTGCTGCAAAAACGTTATGGTCATCAACTCGATGAACGCGCCAACGAATACATTTACTTCGCCCATGACGGCGCCAGGCGAATGAAGACGATTATCCTCGACTTGCTCACGTATTCGAGGGCCGGGAAAAAAGGAGTATTGCTGGAACAAGTCGACCTGCATGAGCTTCTGAAAGATTACCAGGTATTGAGACGAAAAATGATCTCAGAGAAGAACGTTACCATACAAGCCGCGAACCTGACGGTGATCAGCGGATTCAAGGCGCCGCTTATACAAACGCTGCATTGCCTCCTCGACAATGCCATAAAATATTCCCGTGAGGATGAAGCGCCCGTTATCCACATTGCCGCCACCGAACACACGGATGAGTGGGTTATGCGTATAGAGGATAATGGAATCGGTATTGACAACTCGTGTTTCGATAAAATTTTCGTCATATTCCAACGCCTCCATAACAGAGATCAATACGATGGCAACGGTATCGGGCTGGCTATTGTGAAAAAAAATGTTGAGTCGTGGGGAGGCAAAGTATGGGTTGAATCAAAACCTGGCGAGGGCGCCACATTCTATTTTTCCATCAAAAAGAAAGTTCAACTCGTATGAAACCCGTTCACATATTATTGGTCGAGGATAACGAAGGAGACATCCAACTCACCTTCGAGGCATTTGAAGAAAGTAAGATCAAGACACAGATCAGCGTTGTTCGAAACGGAAAAGAGGCACTTGATTTTGTATTTAAAAATGGCACGTTTGTCAATGCGCCGCGACCTGATTTGATTTTACTGGATATCAATCTGCCCATCTTAAACGGCCATGAGGTACTCCAGACTATTAAAAAAGACGTCACCCTCCGAAAAATTCCCATTATCATGCTCACAACATCATCCAACCAGTCGGATATCAACAAGGCCTACGAATACCACGCTAATAGTTATGTCACGAAGCCACTCGACATGCAGGAATTTTTACAAGCAATTGTTAAAATCGAAGAATTCTGGCTGCAGATTTCGAAGTTGGCCGATTGATCTCGTAGCGAATCTCTATGTCTCCAGATTCAATCAAAACTTGACCGGAGGGAAAATTTCATCTGACGTAACAGCCGCGTGACAAGTCCGATCCCACACGACCTACGTGATACACGTATGAATTCAGGCAATTTCAGGCACCCCCATACCCGGCAGTAAAAACAACCGGCAGCCTTACGTGAAACACTGATTTTACAAAACCCGAAACCTCACTGATGTATTGAGGCACCTGCTTGCCGCACCTTTGTGTCAACAAAAACAACAAAGGATATGACAACAGGCAGAACAAAAGAAAATACGATCAAAGGTCTGGCGTATCTCATCTTAACAGTTATGGTGAGCCTTACGTCATGCATGGCAATTGCTCAATCATCGCGATCGCCCTTTGACGGGAAAATTGATACAAGGGTTCGGATGTGGGATGACAAGAAGAAAAAAGTCAGAACACGAAAAATTCCTGTTTACCTGGGCGCAGGTGCTTCTGTCAGTTATACACAATCCACGCTGCAAAGTAGCATCGATCGCCTTGACAAGCTTCCGTTAAATTTTCTGGGAACCAACGTGGAAGGGATGCTTGGAACTCCTATTGGAAAAGTCAAAGCAAACGCAGGAATATTTTACTCTGGCGCGTCGGTGCCTTACACAATAGACATGTACCAGGGAGGTTTGTCCGGAACTATTTACCTGCTCCGACTGACGAAAATCACGTATCACACATTCGAGCCCTATTTCACGGCCGGAGTCAGCTACCAGGAAGCCCAGGTGTATGGAAGCAACCTGATAAGTTCTGACAGAGACGCCAATGAATCAGCCAATTACAGTACGACTGATCCTCCACTGGCAGGAAAAGTTTTTAACACGCAACTGAACCTTGGAGCAGGCATTGAATATCAATTGGAAAATGACCGAGACAAATTTATACACCTCTTTGCTGAAATGACCCTTGGCGTGCCTGTGCACTGTAGCGTGTCAAATCATGCATTTGAAGGTACGAGGGTACTCCGCCCGGTTAACATCTCTATAGGTGCACATTTTGGGATCTTTAAATAGTCAAACTATGAAAGCAGCGATAAGCTTCCCCAGGGTCAACGGCCTTTCTACAGAAACAAAGAACATGATCGATCGCTTCATCTACAGCCACTCACATCGATTGAGGAGTCCGCTCACGTCCATTGAAGGCCTGGCGATACTCGCTGAACATTGTGCCGATCCCTTGGAGCGAAACAAATATTTCACATTGATCCAGCAATGTACGGTTAACATGCTTGACACGATCACTAAACTGGAGGAATACACCAGCGTTCAGAACCGGCAACTTCTGTTAGGAAAAATTGATACCGAAGCTCTGGTTAAAAAGGTTATTGATGAATACCATCGTCTGATCGACGGATGTGAAGCCTACATTTTCTCAAGCATTGATGAACCGGTTAGCTGGCTTGGTGATGATGAGTGCGTGTATTTGCTCATCCAGCATCTGGTGCGCAATTCGACTGCCCATTCAGACAACGAAAATAAGACTCGAAAGATATCCATCGATGTCGAGGTAGCACGTGAAGCGGTTACCGTTAAAATTACCGATAACGGAATACGGATTTCACCCGAACACGAGGAGAGAACCTTCGAGCCGATTTATAGAAACACAAATGACAGCAATGGAACCGGACTGGATTTGTCTGTAGTGAAATGCATTGCTGAAAGACTAAAGGCTACTATCTCGCTGAAGACAACCGGATCGATGACTACATCATTGGTGATTATCATTCCTAACAGTAAAGAAGTTTTATGAAAAAAAGTTTAATAGCCGCGTTGATTCTTTGTGCTGCAATGGGCGTGGCGCATTCACAGCAAGTAGTGGTCACGGCGTCCGGAGAGAAAACAGTTTCGGGCTGGCAATATGGAGGTGCGCTCAGTTTCAGAACGAAAAACCAGTGGAACTTCGGCGGGTTTTACCAACAAGACTTCCTTACAAAACCCGAGAAAGATTCTCAGCCAAATAACTTTTATGGATTGACCATGAACATCCCGGTCGCCAAGTGTGAGAAACTTGTCTTTTGTTTCAATACTCGACTTGGATTGGCCAACCGGCATTTTATTGTTCTGGTTCCCGGACTGGAGACCGAAGTGAATCTATCCGAACGTTTCAGTTTCTCCGCGCTGATGTCTGTGCGCATGAGTTATCCTTCTGCCGCTCTTAAACTCAATGTTAAACTTTAAAAGTGCTTTCATGAAAGAGGAAATTGCCACTGATCGAGACTATTCAAAAAGAATAACTCAACAGTTAGGGATTGGTTCTATCCTGATCATCGCCAACATAGTTATCTGGATCATGATGGCGTTGTTGATCTTTGGTTGTGAACCCGCCATAGAACCGACTCGCCAATTCATTACATATAAGGGCGATCACTACTCATGGCCCAGGTTAACCGAGAGCCTGCAATCAAACACCCTGACTTTCGACGCCCGATTTAATGAAACAGCGATATACGATTTTGGTGACCTGGCTCTCCAATCGGATAAGAACAAACTGATGGGCCTATGCGATTGTAATTCAACCGTTCATCAGAACAGTGCGCGTTTCGCATGGCAATGGTTCAATAACCGTCTTGAGATCTATGGCTACACGTACGTAAATGGAGAACGGCAGGAGCAATTTGTTGGCGTCGTTAATGTCGGTGAATTTAATCACTATGAAATTTCACTGACGGACTCGCACTATGTTTTCAGATTGAATGGCGAGGAACCGGTGTACATGCAACGTGGCAAGGGTTGCAGGACAGGGATGTACTTAAAATTGTGGCCGTATTTCGGGGGACACGTACCTGCGCCGCATGATGTATTGATCGATATCAAGTCTAACTACTGATTGCAACCAAATATCTATATGAAAATTCTATTTAAACGAGACAATTATTTCAGACAAACGATGAGAATTTATTGCATTATTTTATTTACGCTTTTGGTTTCAAATCAGGCCGAGGCGCAATGGACGCGGACAAGAAAGAATTTCTTTGTCGGTTTTGAAACGACAAGGAGCACCCGGTCATTCAATATCACCAGCGATCAAAAGAACCTGGCCGGATCGCATGTAA
>Ga0315910_10002748_pt1 | contig 15228 bp, 13 predicted proteins | sample EdamamesoilMG_FD_204470 | JGI IMG/M metagenome (GOLD analysis project Ga0315910, IMG submission 204470) | Garden soil microbial communities collected in Santa Monica, California, United States - Edamame soil | ecosystem: Environmental > Terrestrial > Soil > Garden | place: USA: California...
ACGGCAAGATCCGCTCGGCCTTCCTGATGACCGAGCCCGCGGTCGCTTCGTCGGATGCGACCAACATCCAGATGCACATCAAGCGCGAGGGTGATGAGTACGTCATCAATGGCCGCAAGTGGTGGTCCTCGGGTGCCGGCGACCCGCGCTGCAAGATCTACATTGTCATGGGCAAGACCAACCCGGATCACGCCTCGCGCCACAGCCAGCAGTCGATGGTGCTGGTGCCGGCGGGGACCAAGGGCATCACCATCCTGCGCCACCTGCCGGTGTTCGGCTACGACGACGCGCCGCACGGGCACATGGAAATCGAGTTCAAGGACGTGCGCGTGCCGACCTCGAACATCCTGCTGGGCGAAGGGCGCGGCTTCGAGATCGCGCAAGGCCGCCTCGGACCGGGCCGCATCCATCACTGCATGCGCTCCATCGGCCAGGCCGAGCGCGCGCTGGAGAAAATGTGCAAGCGCGCGACCTCGCGCACGGCTTTCGGCCGCACCGTGGCCGAACAGGGCGTGACGCGCGAGCGCATCGCCGAAGCGCGCATCCAGATCGACGCCACGCGCTTCATGGTGCTGCACGCGGCGTGGCGCATGGACACGGTCGGCAACAAGGTGGCGAGGAAGGAGATCGCCATGATCAAGGTAATGGCGCCGAACATGGCCTGCCAGGTGATCGACTGGTCGATGCAGGTGCACGGCGGCGGTGGCGTATCGGAGGATTTCGGCCTCGCCAACGCCTACGCGCACCAGCGCACGCTGCGCTTCGCCGACGGCCCGGACGAAGTGCACCGCAACGCCATCGCCAAGCAGGAGATCGCCGAGCAGACGACGATCGCCGAGGCGCTAGCGACCAAGAAGGGCTAGATAACCTGGGTCCCCGCACCCTGCTACCGAAGGGATTGTCATGATCAAGCTGTGCGGATTCCGCGTCAGCAACTATCACAACAAGGTGCTGATCGCATTGCTGGAGAAAGGCATTCCTTACGAAGAGGATTGCACGGTGACTCCTGCGCAAACGGACGAATACCTGGCGCGCAGCCCGATGGGCAAGGTGCCGTATGCCGAGGTGGACGGCGCGCGGCTGTGCGAATCGGAAGTGATCCTCGAGTACCTGGAGGATGCCTACCCGCACAAGCCGCTGCTGCCCAGGGAGCCCGTCGCGCGCGCCAAGGCGCGCGAGCTGGTCACGGTGATCGAGCTGCACCTGGAACTGGTGGCGCGGCGGCTCTACGGCGCCGTGTTCTTCGGCGGCACGGTGTCGGACGGCGCCAAGCAGGCCGTGGAAAAGGACCTCGCCAAGGGCATCCGCGCGCTCAAGGCGCTCGCCCGCTTCGATCCATTCATCGCCGGAAAGGAGTTCACCCTCGCCGACTGCGCAGCGGCGGTGCACCTGCCGCTGGTGTCATTGTCGACCAAGCTCGCCTACGGGCGCGATTTCCTCGACGATATTCCGCAGGCCAGGCCCTACCTGAAGATGCTCGGCACGCGTCCCGCCGTCGCCAAGGTCAACGCCGACCGCAAGGCGGCACAGGAAGAACGCGCCGCGCGCGCGATAAGCTAGCGGCGGTCAGGTTTCTGTCACCCAAGGGAAGGAGAAATTCCGATGAACAAACTGATCATGGCCCTATTGGCGTCCGCTCTCGCGTTCGCGCTTGCGCCAGCGTTTGCGCAGACCAAGCCCGCCTCTGCCGACACGATGCAGATCCTGCGCGAGAAGCTCAAGAGCGACAAGAAGGTCGTCGTCGCGCTGAACATGGACCTTACCGAGGCCGAGGGCAAGGCGTTCTGGCCGATCTACGACGAGTACCAGAAAGACCTGGAGAAGATCAACCGGCGCACCGCCGAGCTGCTTCAGCGCTATGCCAGGGAGTACGGCGCGGGCGCGGTGAAGAACGACGAAGGCCGGCAGATGATCGACGAACTAATGGACATCGAGTCCGATGAACTCAAGCGCAAGCGCGCCATCGTGGCGAAGCTCAACAAGGTCCTGTCAGGCAAGAAGATGGCGCGCTACATGCAGATCGAGCAGAAGATCCGCGCGGTCGTGAAGTACGAGATCGCCGACGCCGTTCCGCTGGTGCGCTAGCGGGCGCAGCGGCCGGGCGATCAATAACCCGGCGGCGGCGCAACTTTGGCGTAGCCGATGCCCGTGCTGGTGAGCGCCGCCGTATACCAGTTCCCGCCGCATTTGTAGTAGGGCGTGCCGTTGACGGTGACCGGGGTGGCATTGCACGGCACCCGCGCCTCGGCCGGGCCCGATTCGACCGCGGTCTGCGCCGGCATGCGCGGGGCGTCGCCGTAGGCGAATCCCCCGCTGGATGCGGTGCCGGCGCGGTTGTAGCCCCAGTTGCTGCCGCCGGTGGGCCTCGCGCCGCCTCCGCTCATGCCGCCGAAGCCGCCGGAAGGCTGGGACAGGGACTCACCGGTCATGCCGAACACGGTAGCGGCGGCGAGCAGCGCGATCGCGGGGCTGTAACGCATTCGCACCCTGCGCTCTAGTATCCGGGCGGCGGCGCCACCGGCATGTAGACCACGCCCGCGCTGCCGTATCCGGCCGTGTACCAGGTCGCGCCGCATTTGTAGTAGGGCACGCCGCTCACCGGAATCGGCGCCACGTTGCATGGCGGCTGCACCGGCGGCGGCGCCTGGTTGACGTAGGTGGTTTGCGCCGGCTGGCTCGCTGACGCCGCCGCCCCGGCCACCACTGCGCCGACGACGACCCCGGCTGCGACGGCTCCGGCATTGTCCCAGCAGTCGTTGCAGCCGCTGCTGCCGTAATAGTTGTTCTGGGTGTTGGACACCGAGTTCTGCCGGTTGCTCTGGTTCGAACTGGCAGTGTTCTGCCGGTTAGCCTGGTTCGAGCTGATGGAGTCCTGCCGCTGCCCCTGGTTGGCCTGCATCTGCTGCCCGCCGCCGCCCTGCGCGGCTTGCGCGCCACCGCCCTGCGCAGCCCCGGCACGTCCGCCGCTGCCCCCTTGCGCGGCTTGCGCGCCACCGCCGCGCCCGCCTCCTCCGCCGTGCGCGAAGCCGCCGCCCGAGGCAGCACCGCCGCGCGAGAATCCGCCTCCACCACCACCCCCGCCAGCGCGGGCGCCGCCGCCACCGCCACCGCCTCGGCCGCCGCCTCTCGCGTAGGCATCCTCCACGAGCGCGACCACGAAAAACCCGGTCGCGAGCACCGCTGCGGCCGTCCACCACGATTTGCGGTTCATCACTTGGCTCCTTTATCCGCGGAGGTCTTGCGCGCGGTCATTGCCGCGCGCGGCAGCTGAGCGGCGAAGGCGATCTTTTGCGCGCCCGCCGGGATCTGCGCCGTGAAAGTCGCGTTGTTCATCGCTGGCGCCAGATTCCAGTCGGAAAACTGCGCCCAGAATTGCGGCTGGCCGGGGGATTTCTTGTACGTGATCACGACACGCATGGGCACGGGCTGGTCGCCGTCGGCCACCCAGACCTGGAAGTCCACGTCATTTGTGCGTGCGGCGAGGTGGTGCGTCGGCCTGCCGAGGACGGTCGCTTTCTCCACGATGTCGACCGTTTTCACCCGCGCTTCGAATTCGGCGGGCATTCGGGTAAGCAGCATCACCGCGAGCGGCAGGCGCATGCCCAGGTCACTCACCAAATGCACCACGCTGTGGTCGATATCGCCGGGCTGAGGGGCGGTCGCGTAAACGTTGTGGGCCGCATCGACCAGGGTGATTTCCTTGCCGTTGAACACGGTCAGCGTTTTCGCACCGTCGCTGCGCTCGCCTTCGACGCGCAGCCGGTCGGGGCGGGCAAGTGTGATCTTGCGGTTCTCGTTGAATTCAATCTTCTGGCCGGATTTCTGCACGGCGTCGTAGCCCGCGCGCAGGCTGACGCTATACCCCTTCGCGCCGCCGAGGTAGGCGGCCATGCGCATCAGGATTTCACGCGCCAGCACCTGCGACTCCGGGACGGCCGGCGCCTTCTTCGCCGCCGGGGCGGCCTGTTGCGCGTGCGCCGGAACGGCTGTTGCGAGGAGCAGGGCAGCCGCACACAGGATTGCCGATGCGAGCGGCCGGATCTGGTTTGTCGGTCTCATGGCGATCGTTCCTTTTCGAAGTGCCTTGCTCGATGGGGTCAACAAAAGATTCATCGGGCGCCCGCGACCGGCTCCACGGCCGGTTCGTCGAAACCGCCGCCCAGCGCGAGGTAGAGGTTGACGCGCTGCGCGAGCTGCTCGCTCCGCACATGCAGGCGCGAGGTACGCGCAGTGTACAGCGCGAGCCGCCGCTGCTCTACCGAGTGCATGTCGACGGACCCGACGCGATACTGGGCCAGCGCGATTTCCACCGCGCGCTCGTTGTCGCGCACGGCGGCGTCGAGCAGGACTTCGCGCTCGCGCAGCGCGAGCTCCGCGGAGAGTGCGCCTTCGACCTCGCCGAAGGCACGCTGACCGGCGCGCGCATACTCCGCGACTGCCTGTTTCTGTTCAGCCGATCGGATTTCGACCTGCGCCTTGAGCGCCCCACCCTGGAACACCGGCAGGAGCAGGTTCTGGCCGAAGCCCCAGACGGGGTTGTTGCGATTCTGCAGCAGGAACACATCGCTCGAGATGCTGCTGCCCCCACCGGTCAGGCTGATGCGTGGCAGTCGCGCGGCGCGCGCTTCGCCCACGCGGTTGAACGCCGCGGCCACGCGGCGCTCCGCGGCTACCACGTCGGGTCGGCGCTCGAGCAGTTCCGAGGGCAATCCGGCCGGGATCGACGGCGGCATCGGCGAGAGCCGTTCGGCGACCGCGATCTCCGCCGACGGATAGCGGCCGAGCAGCAGCTCGAGCGCGCGCAGTGCCTGCTCGCGCGACAGGTCGGCCTGCCGCAGGCTGTCGCGGTAGCCGGCGACACTCGCGCTCGCTTCCATTGCCGCTTGTTCGTTGCCGCTGCCGATGCGAAGGCGCTCTTGCGCGATCTTCAACAGCGCTTCGGATGAGCGCAGCATCTCCTGCACGATGGCGCGCTGCAGCCCGGCCTCGATCGCCACGAACCAGCTCTTGGCCACCGTGGCCGCCAGCGACTGGCGCGCATAGGCGTACTCGGCCGCAACTGCCGCGGACTCCTGTTCCACCGCCCTGCGGCCGTAACGGATGCGGCCCCAGATGTCGAGTTCCAGCGATGCATTCAAGAAGATGCCGTCCAGTCCGCCGCTGCCCGATTTGCTGCCCCTGACGCCCACGATGTTCGCCGCCGGGAAGAGCGGCGCGGTCGCCACTTTCAACTGCCCCGCGGCCTGCTCGACGCGCGCGGCGGCCGCCTGGAGGTCGGCGTTGTAGCGCAGCGCTTCGGCAACCAGCGCCGACAGCGCGGGATCGTTGAACGTGGCGAGCCAGCGATCGGAGGGAGCCGCCGGCGCTGCAGCGCCGGCTTTGAACGCAACCGGCACCGCGGTGTTTGGCAGCGCCTCCTTCTGCAGTTCGCTGGTGCTCGGCGGGAGCTTGAGCGTGCAGCCCGCCATGACGGCAACCAGAGCCGCCGCGAGGGGGGCGGAGATGCACCGCCGAGCTCCGTTGCCTGCGCGCATCAATGCAGCTTCAAGATCAGGTAATTGGAAATCGAGCCGACGCGCACGATCACTTTGCGGATGATGTGGAGAAACGCCAGGTGCTCGGTGTAAATCGCGCCTTCACCGGTCGCGCCCGCGGCAAGGAACAGCCCTCGATCGGCTTCGGCGACATCCAGCCTTACCGGGAACCTTCCCGGCACTTGCGGATAGGATCCGGTCGACGGCAGGGTGCCCGCTTGCGCCACCTGGCCCTGGCCCTGCGCCCAGACGATGGAATTGACCTTCGCCTTGATAATGCGTCCCGGGTACATGCTGAGAGAGAATTCCGCCTCGTTGCCGGGCTCGACCTTGGTCAATTCATTCTGCTGGTAGAGCCCGATCACCTGATAGGTTTCCTCGACGAAGCTCAGCGCCGGCGCCACCGGGAACGCAGTTACATACGATCCCGGCCGCAGTTGCACGTTGATGGCATAGCCGTTGGCGGGCGCGTAGACCGCGGTCTGGTCCAGGCTCCACTGCGCGTTCGCGAGGTCTGAACGGCTGGCATCCACCTGCGCCTTCGCGGTCGCGAGCTGCGCGCGCGCAACCGCGACCGACGCCTGTTCGCCATTCACCTGGCCCGACAGTTTTTGCGTCACCTGCGCTTCGTTCGCCGCGGCGGTCGCGATCTGCGATTCGAGATCGGTCACGTTGGCCTCGGCCTGCTCCAGCGTGAAGCGGTCGCCGGCGCCTGCGGCGACCAGTTCCCGGTACTGCCGCACGCGCAGCCGCGCGAGCTCGAGCCTGGGTTGCAGCGCGGCCAGCTGCGCGCTCGCGGACTTGAGTTGTTCCTGCAGCTGGCGCCCGCCGGCCGAGGCGTCCACCAGGTTCGCCGCGGCCTGCGCGAGCTTCGCCTCGTCGCCCGCGAGCTTCGCCTTGGCAACATTGAAATCGTTCTGGTACTGCGTCGGGTCGATGCGAAACAGCAGCTCGCCTTTTTTTACCAGCCGGTTGGGCTCGACCGGGACTTCCAGCACGCGTCCTTTCACCTGCGGGATCACCTGCACCACGTACTTGAGGACGCGGATGTCGTTGGTCGACGGCGCCACCACGTTCAGCGTCAGGATCATCACCGCCATGGCGACGATCGGGATGATCACCACGGTGACCTGGGAGGTGGTGTTCCACGGCAACCACTTCTTCTTGATGAAGATCAGCCAGACGAAGAACGAGTAGATCGCGAGGAGCAGCGCTTCCATCAGCCATCCCGCGCTTTCGTGCCGGCGGCGGCAGGTGCCGGCGCGGCTGCCGCGAGGTCACGGTGCAGCGCTCGAAGTTTCGGCGGCAGCCGTCCCTTTTTGGCCATGGCGTCGAGTTCCTCGCGCAGGTGCGCGAGCTCGTCCTCCAGCAATTGCCCGGCCTTCGCCTTGTCGCCCATGTCGTGGAAATAGTCGTCGTGCTTGTCGGTGCCGTAGGCCAGCTGGTAGCCGGTCGGCTTGGTGTAGGCCCACAGCCAGGCCAGGGGCCACAGCAGGCCGCCGAACACCAGCGACAGCAGGCACAGCGTGTGGATCGCGTCTTTTTGCGGATGGTGGCGTTTTTCGGCGATTTTTTCCGGCATGACGTGCACCAGCCAGAACAGCACGACGGCGCCGATCGGGACCGCGAATATTACAAACCAGGCAATACCCATCGCCGCCGAGTCCATCACGTCCGGCGGCAGGAAGGAGGCCTGCGCTGCAGACGGATGGACGGCGACTGCCGAGGCGAGCACTGCAGTTGCGCAACGGAGTATCGGAATCACAAGGCTATTTTATCCGACAGGCAAATGCGGAGCCTTCGCGTAAAATTCCGCTTCGCCGCCGCGTGCACTGTACGGGCGGCGCTCTGTTTCAGGCCGCGAAGGAGCATTGCCGATGCTTCCGTACCGCAGACCAGTTGCCCTCATCTGGGGCGCGCTCGCCCTCTTCGCCGGCTGCGGCAAGCAGGAGGCGCCGCCGGCGCCCGCGCCGCTGGCGGTGACGGTGCTCAAGATCGAGCCGCGCGACACGCCGATCGTGCTCGAATATGTCGCCCAGACGAAGAGCCCGCAGGAAGTCAACATCGTCGCGCGGGTCAGCGGTTTTCTCGAAAAGCAGGCCTACACGGAAGGCGCGATCGTCAGGGAAGGCCAGCTGCTGTTCCAGATGGACCAGCGGCCCTTCATCGCCCAGGTCAACGAAGCGAAGGCGGCCTGGGACAAGGCCAAGGCCGCGCATGATACGGCGGTCGCCAACCTGAACCGGGTCAAGCCGCTCGCAGCGCAGAACGCCCTGTCGAAAAAGGACCTCGACGACGCGACCGGGTCAGAGCAGTCTTCCGCTGCGTCGCTCGCGGGCGCCAAGGCCAATCTCGATACCGCCGAGCTGAATCTCTCGTACACCACCATCGCCTCGCCGCTCAACGGCATCTCCGCGGCCGCGCAGCAGAAGGTGGGCGCCTATCTGAATCCCTCCAACAGCCAGTTGACGACGGTGTCTGCGCTGCAGCCGATGTGGGTGAATTTCAGCATTTCGGAGAACGAATTTTCCACGTACCGCGATCAGGTCGAAAAGGGACTGATCATCCCGCCGAAGGACCGCAACTATGTCGTCGAAATCGTGCTGGTCGACGGCTCGCTGTTTCCGCAAACCGGCAAGATCACCTTCATCGACCCCTCGTACAATCCGCAGACCGGCACGTTTCTGCTGCGGGTCACCGTGCCGAATCCGGACTCGGCGCTGCGCCCCAACCAGTACGTGCGCGTGCGCGTAAAGGGCGCCACGCGCCCCGGCGCCATCATCGTGCCGCAGCGGGCCGTGCAGCAGGGCGCGAAGGGCCACTTCGTGTGGGTGGTGAGCCCGGCCGGCAAGGCGGAGTTGCGGCCGGTCGCCGCCGGCGAATGGCATGGCGACAGCTGGATCATCAAGCAGGGCCTCGCCGCCGGCGATCAGGTCGTCGTCGATGGCTCGCTGCGGCTCGGCCCGGGCGCGCAGGTGAAGGCCGCACCCTACGTGCCCAAGCCCGGCACCGCCGAGGCTGCCCCGCCCACGCCTCCGCCCGGCGCATCGCTGGTCGTGTTCTTCGAAAAGGGCAAGGCCACCCTCGACGCCGAAGCATTGCGCCAGCTCAAGATCGTCGCGCCTCTGGTCAAGGCAGGCCCCAACCCCGCCGACGTGACCGGCTACGCGGACCGCTCGGGCGACCGCGCCGCCAATCTTGCGATCGCGAATCGGCGCGCGGCCGCGGTGCGCGATGCGCTCATCGCCGAGGGCGTGACCGCAGACCGAATCCGCCTGCAAGCGCCGCGCGTGGTCACGGGTGCCGGGCGCGAACGCGATGCCCGCCGCGTTGAACTGACCGTCGGCCGATAGCGCCCCGGGGCACGGCGATGTTCTCGCGCTTCTTCATCGAACGGCCGATCTTCGCCACGGTCGTGTCGCTGCTCATCGTCATCGCCGGCGCGGTGTCGGCCTTCGTGCTGCCGGTGGGCCAGTACCCACAGATCACGCCGGTCCAGATCCAGGTCACCACGACCTATCCGGGCGCCGACGCGAAGACGGTCGGCGACTCGGTGGCCTCGCCGATCGAGGCGCAGATCAACGGCGTGGACAACATGCTGTACATGACCTCGGTCAGCTCCAACACGGGGCAGGTCACGATCACGGTCTACTTCACGCTCGACACCGATCCCGACATCGCCCAGGTGCAGGTGCAGAACCGCGTCAATCTCGCGATGCCGCAGTTGCCCGAGGCGGTGGCCCAGTACGGCGTTTCGGTGCAGAAGAAGTCGTCGAGTTTCATGATGATCGTGGCGATCTACGACAAGGAGGGCCGCTACAGCCCCCAGTACGTCACGAACTACACCAACCTCTACATCCTCAGCGCGATCCAGCGCATCAACGGCGCCGGCCAGGCGCAGATCTTCGGCGTACCCGACCAGGCGATGCGCATCTGGATGAATCCCGACCGCATGGCCTCGCTCGGCATCACGACCACCGACATCCAGCAGGCGGTGGCGAGCCAGAACGCGCTGATCGGCGCGGGGCAGGTCAACCAGAACCCCTCCACCGGCCAGGTCCAGATGACCTTCCCGGTCATCACCCAGTCCCCGTTCGTGGAAGCCGCGCAGTACGAGAGCATCATCCTGCGCGCCAGCCAAGACGGCAGCGCGATCGTGCGCGTGAGAGACGTGGCGCGCGCCGAGACCGGCCGGCGCCAGTACATCGACGACAACAGGTTCAACGGGTCGTTCACCAGCCCCATCATCATCTACCAGCAGCCCGGCGCCAACGGGCTGGACGTCTCGAAGGCCGTGCGCAAGACGATGGAGGAGATGAAAAAGACGATGCCGGCCGGCCTGGACTACACGATCGCGCTCGACACCAACGACTTCGTGCGCATCTCGATCGAGGAGGTGCTCCACACGCTGCTCGAGGCCATCGTTCTCGTTGTGCTCGTGGTCTACCTCTTCCTGCAGAGCCTGCGCGCGACGCTGATCTGCACGGTCGCCATCTTCGTCTCGCTGATCGGCACCTTCCTCGGCATGCTCGCGCTCGGCTTCTCGATCAACCTGCTCACGCTCTTCGGCCTGGTGCTCGCGATCGGCATCGTGGTCGACGACGCCATCGTGGTGGTGGAGAACGTGGAGCGCAACATGGTGGCGCACCACCTGGGGCCGAAAGAGGCGACGATCAAGGCCATGGACGAGGTCTCGGGGCCGGTGGTCGCGGTGGTGCTGGTCATGGCCGCAGTCTTCATCCCCGCGGCGTTCCTGCCGGGCACGACTGGCCAGCTCTACAAGCAGTTCGCGCTCACCATCGCGCTGTCGGTGGCGATTTCGGGGTTCGTCGCCCTCACGCTCACTCCGGCGATGGCGGGACTTCTGCTCAAGCACACCGCGCCGCCCCAGCGCGGGTTCTTTGCCTGGTTCAACCGCTGGTTCGACAGCATCACCAAGGTGTACGGCCGCGGCGTGCAGCTCATCATCAAGCGCATGCTCGTGGCCGGCGTGCTGCTCGCGGTCCTGGCGGGCGGGATCGTCTGGATGTTCCGCGTCATTCCCTCGAGCTTCGTGCCCAACGAGGACCAGGGCTACGTGCTGGGACAAATCGTGATGCCCGACGCCGCTACGCTCGCGCGCACTGCGCAGACGAGCGCGAAGGTCGACGAGCTGTTCTCGAAGAACCCGGCGGTCGAGCACCGGACGGTCATCAACGGCTACAGCCTGATCGACAGCCAGTACAAGTCCAACGTCGCAACCGTGTTCATGACCTTCAAGGACTTCAAGGAACGCTACGCGTCGAGCGAGCGCGCGAAGCAGGAGAGCGCCAAGGCCGTGCTGACGGACGTCCACCGCGAATCGCGGGCGATCGACACCGGGGTGTTCATCCCCATCGCGCCGCCAGCGATCCCCGGCATCGGCACCACCGGCGGCTTCGAGTTCTGGATCCAGGACAAGGCCGCCGGCGATCCGGTGCGGCTCTACGACCTGACTCAGGCGGTTCTCGCGGAGGCGCGCAAGCGCCCCGAACTCGCGGGCCTGAACTCCACTTTCCGCGCCAGCTCGCAGCAGCTCAGGGCCAGCGTGGACCGCTCCAAGGCGGTGCTGCTCGGCGTGCCGGTGGGCGACGCCTACAGCGCGCTGCAGGCGCAATTCGGCTCGATCGTGGTGAGCCAGTTCACCCAGTACAGCCGCGTCTGGAACGTCATCCTGCAGGCAGACGCGCCTTACCGCCAGACGCCCGGCGACATCAGCAAGCTCTACACCAAGTCGACCAACGGAAAGATGGTCCCCTTGTCGGCCGTGGTGTCGACCGAGTACGTGATCGGGCCGGACCTCGTGCCGCATTTCAACGGCTTTCCCGCGGCACAGGTCACCGGCGGTGCCGCGCCCGGCTACAGCTCGGGCGACGCGATCAAGGCGATGCAGGAAGTCGCGGCCAAGGTGCTCCCGGAGGGCTATGGGTTTGCCTGGTCGGGCATGGCCTACCAGGAAATCCAGTCCGGCAACACCTCGGCGCTGGCATTCGCCTTTGGCATCCTGATCGTGTTCCTGATCCTGTCGGCGATGTATGAATCGTGGTCGCTGCCGGGTTCGGTGCTGGCGGCGGTGCCCTTCGGCATCGTCGGCGCGCTGCTTGCCACCTGGGCGCGCGGGCTCGAGAACGACGTCTACTTCCAGATCGGCCTGCTGGTGCTGGTGGGGCTTGCCGCGAAGAACGCGATCCTGATCGTCGAGTTCGCCGTGGAGCTGCGCCACCAGGGCAAGTCGCTGCTGGAGGCGGCGGTGGAAGCCGGCGAGTTGCGACTGCGGCCCATCATCATGACTTCGCTTGCGTTCATCTTCGGCTGCGTGCCGCTCGCGATCGCTGCGGGTGCCGGCGCCAACGCGCGCCACTCGCTGGGCACCGGCATCATCGGCGGCATGATCGGCGCGAGCACGCTCGCGCTGCTGTACGTGCCGCTGTTTTTCTACCTGTTCGAGCAGCTTGCCGAACGCGGCGAGAAGAAGGATGGAAAGCAGACGGACGGGAAAACGCATGCTTAGGTCGGCGCCCGCGCTGGTGTGCGCCTGCGCGCTTTCCGGCTGCCTGCTCGGCCCGGATTACGGGCGGCCCGCGGTGGATGCGCCGGCCGCGTTCCGCTTCGAGGGCAAGGCCGTGGCCAACCTTGCCGATACCCGCTGGTGGGAACAGTTCCAGGATCCGGTGCTGAATGGCCTGATCAAGACCGCGCTCGAGCAAAACTTGGATGTCGCGATCGCCGCCGCGCGCGTCGAGGAGTTTCTCGGCCGCTTCGGCGTGACGCGCGCGCAACTCTTTCCCCAGGTCGGCCTGCTGGGCCAGGGCGGCCGCCAGGAGGTCTCGAACTCGATCGCCAATCCGCTGCCGCCGGGTTCGAACAACCCGTACAGCGGTTTTTCGCTCGACCTCGGGGTTTCCTGGGAGCTGGACCTGTGGGGCAAGCTGCGCCGCGCAACCGAAGCGGCGCGCGCGGAGTTGCTCGCGTCGGAGGAAAACCGCCTGACGGTGATCCTGTCGCTTACGTCGGCGGTGGCGACTTCCTATGTCACGCTGATCGACCTTGACCGCCAGCTGCAGATCGCGAAGGGGACGGCCGAATCCAGGGCAGAGTACTACCGCATCTTCAAGCTGCGTTTCGAGGGCGGCGTGGTATCGCAGGTCGAGCTCGAGCAGGCACGCTCGGATTACGAACTGGCGCTCTCGACGATCCCCGTGATCGAGAAGCAGATCGGGCAGCAGGAAAACGCGCTGTCGGTCCTGCTCGGGCGCAACCCGCAGGCGATCGCACGCGACCGCTCGATCGACAAGCTCGTTCTGCCGCAGGTGCCGGCGGGCCTGCCGTCGGAACTGCTGGAACGGCGGCCCGACCTGCGCCAGGCCGAGCAGCTGCTGATCGCCGCGAACGCGCGCATCGGTGTCGCCAAGGCGCAGTTCTTCCCGAGCATCTCACTGACCGCGCTGCTGGGCACCGCGAGCGCCTCGCTGTCGGGCCTGTTCAGCGGACCGGCGCAGACCTGGGCGTATGCCGCAAGCGTGTCGCAGCCGATCTTCACCGGCGGCTCGCTCACCGCGCAGCTGTTCATCACCGAGGCGCAGCGCAAGCGCGCGCTGCTCGAATACCAGAAGGCGATCCAGACGGCGTTCCGCGAGGTGAGCGACGCGCTTCTCGACCAATCCAAGACCCGCGAGCAGCTTGCAGCGCAGGCGCGCCAGGTCGACGCGCTGCGCGATTACGCGCGTCTGGCGCGGCTGAGATATGAAAACGGCTACACAAGTTACCTCGAGGTCACCGATTCGGAGACGAAACTCTTCAACGCGGAGTTGCAGTATGTCCAGGCGCAGGGGCAGCTCTTTTTCGCCTTGATCAACGTCTACAAGGCGATGGGCGGCGGCTGGGTGGACGAGGCCGGGCGCATGACGGGCAGCGGAGACACAGCGCTGCCAGCAAGCCGTTAGGCTAGAATGCCGGGCTCAAAGTTCAATTCTAGGAGTCATTACATCATGGTCAGCTTCAATATTTCCCTCAAATCCATTCTCCTTGCAGCCGCGGCGACGCTGGCCCTGGTGGGCCTGCGCCCCGCGCTTGCGCAGAGCCACGCACTCGACGCCGACGCGCAAGCCGCGCTCAAGCACCTGTATGCGACTTCCCCGAGCGCCCAGGCGCTGGGCGAAAAGGCGCTCGCGGTGCTGGTGTTTCCCAGCGTCACCCGGCTCGGGTTCATCGTCGGCGCGCAGGGTGGCGACGGCGTGCTGTACCAGAAAGGCAAGATCGCGGGCGCCTACAACACCGGCGCGATGTCGGTGGGCCTGCAGGCGGGGATCCAATCCTACGGCTACGCGCTGTTCTTCATGACGAAGGAGGACCTGGGCTATCTGAAGAACACCAAGGGCTGGTCCATCGGCGCGGGACCGACCATCGTCATCGCGGACGCAGGTGCGGCCAAGGATGTGTCGACGTTGACCGGCCAGAAGGGCGTCTATGCCTTCATTTTCGACCAGAAGGGCCTGATGGCGGGCATGGGCCTCACGGGTCAGAAAATCACCAAGATCAAGCACTGAGCGGCAACGGCGGGCGGCGCGGCCCCGTGTGACATGAGCGGGGCGCTCACCGCCTGCCACGAGTGCGATCTGCTGCAGCGCGAGGCTGCGCTGCCGCAGGGCGGTATCGTACGTTGCGCGCGCTGCGGCGCGGAGTTGTACCGCAGCCATCCCCATAGCTTCGAACGCACGCTGGCGCTGACGGTCGGCGCCATCGTGCTGTTCGTGATCGCCAACAGCTTTCCGATCGTCGGCTTGCAGCTGGACGGACAGCTGATCCAGACCACCCTATTCAATACGGTGGAGACGCTGTGGCGCGACGAGATGAAATCGGTGGCGGCGCTGGTGTTCGTCACCACCATCGCGATGCCCGCATTGCAACTGTTTGCGGTCGCTTACCTTCTGGTTCCGTTGCGTCTGGGGCGCGTGCCGGCGCGCTTCGAGCTGGTGTTCCGCATCCTGCAGACTGTGCGGCCCTGGGGCATGGTGGAAGTGTTCATGCTCGGCGTGCTGGTGTCGCTGGTGAAGCTTGCGCACCTGGCGGGCGTGGTCGCCGGCATCGCGCTGTGGTCGTTCGCCGCGCTGATGCTCGTGATGGCCGGCATCGGCGCCGTGTTCGATGCGCGCGGATTGTGGGCAAGGGCAGCCGCGCTGCGATGAACCGGCCCGCCGCCGCTGCCGTGACCGGCGCCAGCCTTGGCGTGCTGAACTGCCATGTCTGCGGCCAGCTGTCGCGCGTGGCGGCCGGCGCGCACATGGCACAGGCTTCGCGTTGCCCGCGCTGCGCGTCGACGCTGCACCTGCGCAAACCCGACAGCATCTCGCGCACCTGGGCGCTGCTGATCGCGGCGATGATCCTGTACGTGCCGGCCAACATGCTGCCGATGATGAAAACGAGTTCCCTGTTCGGCACGCAGTCGGACACCATCATGAGCGGCGTGGTGTACTTCTGGACGTCGGGGTCCTGGTACCTCGCGCTGATCATCTTCTTCGCCAGCATCATGGTGCCGATGCTGAAGATGCTCGCCCTGGTGGTGCTGCTGGTGACCGTGCAGCGGCGCTCGCGCTGGCAGCGCGAGCAACGGGCGCGCCTGTACCGGCTGGTCGAATTCGTCGGCCGCTGGTCGATGCTGGACATCTATGTGGTGGCG
>Ga0315910_10002749_pt1 | contig 15225 bp, 14 predicted proteins | sample EdamamesoilMG_FD_204470 | JGI IMG/M metagenome (GOLD analysis project Ga0315910, IMG submission 204470) | Garden soil microbial communities collected in Santa Monica, California, United States - Edamame soil | ecosystem: Environmental > Terrestrial > Soil > Garden | place: USA: California...
CGCGACGGCGTGTTTCCGGAGGAGCGGCTGCGGTCGGTGTCGCCGGATCGATTGAAGCGCTATTGCTTGCGCGGCGAAGGCGATTCCGCCGGGCTCGTGCAGCTCAAGCAGACGCTATGCGAACGTGTGCGATTCGGTTGGTTGAATCTGTGCAACGAGATCGAACAACTCGGTCCGTTCGACGCCGTGTTTCTACGCAACGTGCTGATCTATTTCGATCCGCCGACCAAAGTTCAAGTCGTGCGGCGTGTGCTGTCGCAACTTCGACCCAACGGGCTGTTTTTTGTCGGCACTGCGGAAGGCCGCATCGCAGAGATCGCAAACCTGCGCCCCATCATGCCTGGCGCTTTCCGCAAGGTGGCCGAGTGACTCGCGCGAAGCAAAGCAGCGCCGTCATTCAGGGTCCGGTGACGGTGGTGCTGCATCCGGGTGATGTCGCCTGCGCGGATCGCGGTGATACGCTTGAAACACTGCTCGGTTCCTGTGTCGGCGTCATTCTTACGGATCGCTGTCGCACGGTAGGCGCGATGTGCCACATCGTGCACGCTCGCGACGACCAGCGGAATTTGGTTTCAACGCAGAGCGTACAGGGTGCGCTCGATCGCATGTATGAACTGCTTGTCGATCGCGGACTGAACCCACGTCTGTGTGATGCATTCGTCTATGGCGGCGGCAACATGTTTCCCGAGGTAATCGATCATGCGCATGTGGGCGACCGCAATGTGCGCGCCGTGTTGGATCGTCTCGAGAAAGACGCTATCAATGTGGTCTGTGAAAACTGTGGCGGCACTGCATATCGGCGCCTGCGATGGACGATCGGCAGCAGCCTGCCGAGCGTAATCTCGACCGCGGTCGAGAGAGACACATGATCAAGATAGTTGTCGTCGACGATTCCTCGATCGCTGGCTGTTGCCCGGCCGCTCGGGGTGCAGCGTGAAAACAATCGGCGCCAAAAAAATCAACGTATTCGTCGTCGACGATTCCGCCGTTGTCAGGCAGGTATTAACGGAACTGCTACAGCGCGATCCGGAACTCGATGTGATTGGAGTCGCAGCCGATCCTGTCTATGCGGCAGCGAAAATGCAGAATCACTGGCCCGATGTCATTGTCTTGGATGTGGAAATGCCGCGCATGGACGGTATTACCTACTTGCGCAAGATCATGGCAGAGCGACCCACGCCGGTGGTGATTTGTTCCACTCTGACCGTGGAAGGCGCCGCGACCACGATGGATGCGCTGGCAGCGGGCGCGTTTACCATCGTTGCGAAGCCGACTCTGGGGCTGAAGCAGTTCTTACACGATTCGGCGCACGAGTTGATTGCCGCCGTGAAATCCGCGGCGAGCATCGACGCGAGAAAACTGCGTTCGGTCCAGAAAGCCGCGGAACCGTCGCGAGCTGTTGCAGCGAGACCAGTCGCAAGCGCGGCGCTCAATTTCCCCGGCTCGCATTCCATGAGTGAAACGACTGAGCGCATTGTGGCCATCGGCACATCGACCGGCGGTACGCACGCGCTCGAGACGGTGCTCACATCGCTGCCGCTTGGTTGTCCTGGGATAGCGATCGTGCAACACATGCCTGAAAAGTTCACCGCCGCCTTCGCGGAGCGCCTAGACAAAATCTGCAAGCTCACGGTCCGCGAAGCAAATAACGGCGAACGTCTGTTACCCGGCCATGTCTTGATTGCACCCGGTGGCAAGCACTTGTTGCTTAAACGCAGCGGCGCTTACTACCACGCGGAAGTCGTCGATGGCCCACATGTGAATCGGCACAAACCGTCGGTCGATGTGTTGTTTCGGTCCGTGGCAAATTGCGCCGGCCGCAACGCGCTCGGCATCGTCATGACAGGCATGGGTGACGATGGCGCGCGCGGTTTAAAGGAAATGCGCAACGCCGGCGGCGATACGGTTGCACAGGATGAGGCAAGTTGCGTTGTGTTCGGCATGCCAAAAGAAGCAATTCGCATGGGTGCGGCCGCACAAGTGTTGCCGTTGTCGGAATTGGCGCATGCCATATTGAATTGGTCGGTACGGCCGCTGCACAACGCGTCGTAAGCAACCCGTAATCGTGCACGCGGACATGCGCGGCTTGGCGAGGCTCTCGGCTCCGAAGCCTTGCCTGCCGGTTTCGTAATGGCGTTCATATCGGTCATGTCTGGATTTTTACCTATGGCAAAAGCGGCGGCTGCCTAGCAGAATGAGCCCGATGCCGACCGACGCCCCTCATTTAGATACCAGTAACGCGGCGAACAGTGCGGCCAATAGCGCCTTAGAGCAGCGTATCAAGCGGCTGGAGCTTGAGTATCAGGCGGTACTCGATGCGGCCGTTGACGCGGTAATCGTAATCGATGCTCAAGGCGTCATCGAATTGGCCAATCACTCGGCCGAGCGGTTGTTCGACTACTCCGAAGACAATTTGCTCGGTCGCAGCATCGGCGTGCTTATGCCCGAGCCGTATCGGTCGCAGCATGAAGACCGAATGCGGCGCTATCTGGAGACGCACGACCCGCAAATCATCGGCACGGTGCGCGAAGTGCAGGCTGCGCGGCGCGACGGCACGCAATTCGCTGCCGAGTTCACGGTGGGACCGATTAGCGGCAGTCAACCGCAGCGCTTCGTCGGCTTTATTCGCGATATCACTGCACGGCAACGCACGGCGGACGAAACCCGCGAGATGCAAGATCGACTAATGCACTTCGGCCGTATCTCGACTATGGGCGAAATGGCCGCCGGTATTGCACACGAAATTAACCAGCCGTTAACAGCCATCGCAACATACGCGCAAGGGTGTCAGCGAATTTTAGGGTCGATGCAATTACCGCAGTCGGACGATTTAGCCACCGGTTTACAGCAAATCGAAAGCCAAGCGCTGCGCGCAGGCGAAGTGATTCGAAGGCTGCGTTCGTTCGTGCAAAACAAAGAAGTGCGGCGCGAGCTTGTGTATCCCAATCACTTGCTCGATGATTTGTTGATGCTGGCGCAAACCGACACGCGTCATCACAACGTTCGCATTCGAATCGAGCCGGGTAAGAATTTGCCGCAAGTACTGGCCGATCCGGTGCAGATTCAACAAGTGATGCTGAACTTGGTGCGTAACGGTATCGATGCCATGCTCGATGTGCGTCACGAGTATCGCGAAATTCAATTGCGTACGTTGTTGAACGATGAGGGCTATGTTGAGTTCGTTGTCGCCGATCGCGGCCCCGGTTTGCCCGATACCGTGAAGAACAGGCTGTTCGATCCGTTCTTCACGACCAAAGCAGGCGGCACGGGATTGGGCCTGCCCATTAGTTTATCCATCGTGCGCGCGCACGGTGGCAAAGTTTGGTACCGCCCCAACGAGGGCGGCGGTGCGTGCTTTTGCTTCTCATTGCCAGCGGTAGTGCCGGGATAATTGAGTAAAGCTGCCGCCGGCGGAATTTACCGACGATCATAGGAGGAAGAATGAAGGTCTCAGCGACTGTAGCCAATCCCACGGTATTCGTCGTCGATGACGATGGCGGTGTGCGCGACGCTTTACGATTCCTCCTCCGTTCGGTCGGCTTGACCGTCGAAACGTTTACGTCTGCGGTTGAATTCCTGGAGAGCTATCGCGACGATCGGCCGGGGTGTTTGGTGCTGGACATTCGCATGCCCGGTATGACCGGACTGGAGTTACAGGAAAAACTTATCGAGCGCCGTTCCATTTTGCCCATCATTTTCATCACCGGTCATGGCGATGTCCCGATGGCGGTTGAAGCGATGCAGGCCGGCGCGCTGGACTTTATTCAGAAGCCCTTTAGCGATGAAGATCTGCTGACGCGGATAAACCAGGCTTTGGCTAAAGACGCTAAAACGCGTGCATCGCTTAGCGAGCTTGCGGCGATACGCACCCGTCTGGCATCGCTGACCCCGCGCGAGCGAGAGGTGATGGACCTGGTCGTTCAAGGCAAGCTCAATAAGATTATCGCCAGCGATCTCGACCTAAGCCAACGGACCGTGGAGATTCATCGCTCGCGCGTGATGGAAAAAATGGAAGCATCGTCGCTGGCGCATTTGGTACGCATGATATTGGAGATCGGCGAATTGAAGTGATGTGCCGATTCGACGTACATTCGCGGTAGTATCTGCGCATGAGCGGACAGCAAAGCTGGCAAGAAGAAAAGCAATCGGCGTGGTTATATCGTCAAGCGGCCACCGCCGAAGCCGACGCGCGAATGCGAAAATTATTTCTATCGCTGGCCGATGCGGCTGAATCGCAGGCCAAGAAATGGTCGGTCGATCAAACGGCATTTGTGCCGTCGCTGCGTGCGCGCATTGTCGCGGAACTAATGCGGCGCGTCGGGCCGCGTCACCTGCGGCCGATACTCGCGGCGATGAAAATTCGCGGTCTATCGGCATACGACGCCGTTGCGATCGACGGATCGCATCCGATGCCGGTGAATGTCGACGACATCGGCCGTCGCCATAAGCGATTCGGCGGCGGGAATCTACGTGCAGCCGTATTCGGCGTGAGCGATGGGCTGGTCTCGAACACCAGTTTGCTGATGGGTGTAGCCGGAGCCGCGACCGACAATCGATTGTTGTTAACCAGCGGCGTCGCCGGATTGCTTGCCGGCGCATTGTCCATGGCTGCAGGCGAGTACACCTCGGTTCGCTCGCAGCGCGAGATGTATGAATATCAAATCGGGTTGGAAAAGGACGAACTGGACGAATATCCGAACGAAGAAGCGGAGGAGTTGGCTCTGATCTATGAGGCCCGCGGTATGCCGCTGGAGCGCGCCCGCGAAGTTAGTCACCAACTCATGCGCAATCCGGTGCATGCATTGAATGTACTTGCGCGCGAAGAACTGGGATTGAACCCGGACGATCTGGGCTCGCCGTGGGGCGCGGCTTTGTTTTCGTTCGTATCGTTTGCGGCCGGTGCGATGGTCCCTCTCCTCCCATACCTCGCCGGCGTCGCAACTCGCAACGCGCTGATCATGTCGGCTGCATTTGCAGGCGTTGCATTGCTGCTGGTTGGTGGCGCGCTAAGTCTATTTAGCGGCCGCAGCGCGCTATTCGGTGCCGGGCGGATGTTGCTCATCGGCGGCGGTGCGGGGTTGGTAACTTATATCATCGGTACATTATTCGGCGCCGCCATCGGCTAACTAACGATCGAGCAAGCGCTGTAACGCAGTAACTTGCGCGTGCAGCGCGTCGCGTTCTTCGATCAAATCTAGAATCAACGCTGCGCCCGAGAGATTGACACCAAGATCGCTGATGAGTCGTTGCGCCGTCCGCCAGCGGCGTAGATCGCGCTGCGCAAATTGCCATTGCTCTTCGGCCGCACCCGCCGGCTCCAGCAAACCGGTATCCACCAGTTCATGCAAGTAAGTGCGCTCGACGTGTGTGTAACGAATGAATTCCGCAACGCTCCAGCTGCTATTTTCGTCCAGTACCTCGATGGCGATTTCTTCGCGGCTCATGGCGTGCTTACGCTGCGTCCCAGTCGGCACGAGGATCGAACGGCAAATCTTTCTTCATCTGCTCGTAAAGTTCGCGGGCGCGTGACGAATCGGCCGGCGGCACCACGATCTTGAACACGATGTATTGATCGCCCGCAGCACCATTGGGTGCCGGAAGGCCCCGGCCCTTGAGGCGCATTTTTTGTCCGGCGCGCGCGCCGGCGGGAATGCGCATATCCACCGAGCCGCCCAACGTGGGCACCTTGAGAGTGTCGCCAAGCGCAGCTTCCCACGGCGCGATCGGCAAAGTCAGCGTAACGTCGCGACCCTCGACGGTGAATAACGGATGCGGTGCGAATCCAACTTCCAAATACAAATCGCCCGCGCGACCGCCGCTCGACGAAGGCGAGCCTTGACCGACCAGTCGAATCTGTTGGCCTTCGATCACGCCGGCCGGAATATTCACACGCAACGTGCGCGGTTTGACCACAACATGGCCATCCGCCGCTAATTCCGGCGACTTCAATTCGATGGTTTGCTGTCCGCCGCGATACGCGTCTTCTAATCGCACCTGGATGCGCGCGACGTGATCCTGGCCGCTCGCGGCGAAACCTTGCTGGGAACCTCTGCCCGTGCCGAATGGAGTACGCGTGCCGAATAGCGAGGAAAAGAAATCGCTGAACCCGGCCGCGTCGTCGCCGCTGAACTGCCTGGAGTGTTCGAATCCTTGGCCCCAATCCGGCGGGGGACGGAACTCCTGGCCTTCCTTCCAGCGCGAACCCAGCTGATCGTACGCGGCACGCTTCTCAGGATCTTTGAGTACTTCGTAGGCCTCTTGAACTTCCTTGAATTTTTCTTCCGCCTTGGGTTCCTTGCTCACGTCCGGGTGATACTTGCGGGCCAGTTTTCGATAGGCGCGCTTGATCTCGTCCTGACTGGACGAGCGCTCGAGGCCCATGATTTGGTAATAGTCTTTGAAATCCATAACGCGGGAATGTGAGGTCTCCGCTGCCGAACTTCAAGCCGCGTTTCCCTATTCCTCGGACGACAACAACAAGAGCCGAGTTCCTTCGGGTGCAACCAAAATAGCGTTTGAGCTTGCATCGAGGCTATCCGGCATTTCATCGAGCAGGGGGAACTCTTTCTCACGCAAACGCGCCAGCCGTTCCGGCATGTCGTTGCCAGCGAATGTGAGCACGGGTTGGCGCAACGCCCGCGAGCGATACAGGCTCAGATTCAAGTGATCGCTGGTCAATGACAGCCGCGAAAACGGGTTATCTTCCGGATCCCAGGCAACGAAACCCAGCTTTTCCCAAAATTCGCGGCCGATGGTGAAATCGCGCACGGGGATACCCAATTCTGCGAAGTATCCACACGTCGACTCGAATCTGGTTTCCAGCAATGGTGGCGAGAATGTGCGTGCTTCCACCATCGCGATATGCAAGCCATGCGGGTCGGCAAACGTGGCTTCGTGTAGCGCCTCGCTGTCGAAATGCTCGGCATCGAATTCAATGCCCTCCGCGCGTAGCTTTTCCACATGCTGTTGTAAATCTTCGTGCACATAGGTGACAGCCAACGGCGCGCATGGACGCGCGTGCAATCCAATGAACAAGTGTCCATCGGTTACGACGGCATAGGGATGCGACCATGCTTCGCCCACGGTCGCCTGCACGAAGCCCAGCCGCTCATAGAAGGCCAGGGACTCCTGTATATCCGGCGTGTGAATGGTGATTTCGAGAAAGCGGCCGAGCATGGGCGGAGGGCTACTGGCCAGAAATAGAGCGCGAAACATTAATGTGGCGCGAGAGCAATTGCGTCAGCGCGTGAACATGCGAAGGTCGTGAATTCAAACACGGCACGTAGTCGAAGCTTTCGCCGCCGGCCGTCAGAAACTCAGCGCGGTTGCGGATAGCAATTTCTTCGAGCGTTTCTAAGCAATCGGTGGCAAACGCGGGGCACAGTACCGTGAGCTTTTTCGGCCCGCGTTTGGCGTACTCAGCGAACATAGCTTCGGCGTACGGTTCGATCCACTTGGCTTTGCCGAAGCGCGACTGGAAGGCCATCGTCCATTCGTCGGGCTTAAGACCCAACTTCTCCGCTGTCAAATGCGCCGTGCGTTGACACTGCGTTAGATAAGGATCGCCCTTGTCCACGCAGCGTTGCGGAATACCGTGAAACGAGAAAAACAAATGCGCGCGTCCGTTTGTATGCCAGTGATCGCGCACGCTGTGCGCCAGCGCTTCGATGAAGTTGGGGTCATCGTGATAGTCGCGAACAAAATACAGTGCGGGTACCGTTCGCCACGTCTGCAACTCACGCGTAACCTGATCGAACACTGCGCCGGTCGTCGTGCCGGAATATTGCGGATACAACGGCAACACCAGCAAACGATCAATGCCTTGATCGCGTAGCTCCCGCAGCGCAGTGGCAATTGAGGGTTCGCTATAGGTCATGCCGAGTGCGACTACAGTGTCGCTGTGAGCGTGTCCGAGTTGTGTGCGCAACGCAGCGGTCAACGCGACCGACTCAACCATCAGAGGCGATCCTCCTTTGGTCCAGATCTGCGCATAGCCATGCGCGCTTTTTCGAGGGCGTACATTCAACACGACGCCATGCAGAATCGGCAGCCATAACAGACGCGGTAACTCCACTACTCGAGCGTCGGACAGAAACCGCGCCAGAAAGCGGCGCACGGCCGCGGGAGTGGGTGCGTCGGGCGTACCGAGGTTGACGAGCAGCACGCCCGTTCTATTGCGGGCATTCGCAGGCAAGGAAGAAGTATTCACGAATAGCAGGGTAAGCGAGAGGGTGTCAGCGTGCAATCATCGCTAGTCAAGTTAGGACAAGGGTCACTTAGACCTACATGTGAATGCTCTATGAGCGTTTATGGACCGGATGGAATCGGCATGTATTGGCAGGGACGCCGATTTTTTTTCCGATCGATCTACGCTCCATCAATGTAGGCTGGGTTTAGCGCAGCGTAACCCAGCGCTTGCGAGCCACAACGCTGGGTTGCGTTCCCTAACCCAGCTTACTTCAATCATCTTTCGACAATGGCTGTCACGCCCATGCCGCCTGCCGTGCAAATGGAAATTAAGGCGCGCTTTCCGCCGTTCTCCGCCAGCAATTTAGCTGTGGTGGCCAAAATGCGTGCGCCTGTGGCCGCAAACGGATGGCCCAGCGCCACACTGCTGCCTTTGACATTAAGCTTGCCGCGATCGATAGACCCTAGCGGCTCGCTGAGACCCAACCGTTCGCGGCAGTATTCTTTGGATTCCCACGCCTTGAGCGTGCAGAGTACTTGCGCGGCAAAGGCCTCGTGAATTTCGTAGTAGTCGAAATCCTGCAAACGCAGCTTGGCATCGGCCAGCATGCGCGGCACGGCATAGGCCGGTGCCATTAACAGTCCTTCCTTGTCGACGAAATCGACGGCTGCGACCTTGCCGTAACGTAGATACGCCAATACCGGCAACTTGCGTTCGCGAGCCCACTCTTCTGTGCCGAGCAGCACTGCACCGGCGCCATCGGTCATCGGCGTGGAGTTCCCGGCCGTTAGCGTGCCGGCGCTGCTTTTGTCGAAAGCCGGTTTCAACTTGGCTAATTTTTCGATGGTCGTATCGCGACGCAGGTTGTTATCGATCTTCAAGCCTTGGTATTCCATGACCAAGTCGCGATAGAAGCCGGCATCGTAAGCCGCGGCCGCTTTTTGATGGCTTTCGTAGGCGAGTTGATCCTGGGCCTGCCGCGAAATTTGCCAGCGCGTTACCATGTGTTCGCAGCTCTGACCCATAGACAATCCCGTGCGAGGTTCAACTACGCCGGGTAGGGAAGGCGCAAAGAACTTGGGACGCAGTCCGAACCAAGGTTTGATGCGCTCGAGCGCCGTCCTGCCGCGCGCACTGCGCAACAACATTTTTCGATACGCCTCGGGATAAACGACCGGCACGTCGCTGGCGCTATCCACGCCGCACGCAATGCCGGAATCGATTTGGCCGAGCGCAATTTTCGAGCCGATATCGATGGCGGCTTCCAGGCTGGTGCCGCAGGCACGTTGCATATCGAGGCCGGGTGTTTCGGGCGCCAAGCCGCTGCCCAACACCGACTCGCGCACCAAGTTGAAATCGCGGGAATGCTTTAGCACCGCACCGCCCGCTACATCGCCGAGACGTTCGCCTTTCAACCCAAAGCGATCCACCAGCCCTGCGAGTGTGGCGGTCAGCATGTCTTGGTTACTGCACTCGGCATACGCACCCATCGAGCGTGCGAAGGGAATGCGCACGCCACCGATGATGGCGACAGGACGAACCGATGAGCCGACGAGCATGGCGCTACTCCTTCACGGTGACGGTTTGTGCGTACCGGTTTCGATTGTGATGCCCAATGCGCTGCGAAGAATACAAGTATTTGGGCGAGTCGGGTAAGGTATCCCTATGACTATCGGACGCAGACAAACGGGTTACTCATATTTGTATTGGCTGTACGCTGTCCCGGCGCTGTGTATTACCTCGCTGACGGGAACGTCTCATGCCGCGTCCGGCGCCGATGCGCAGGTCGCTGGTTTGACCGATCGCTATTACGAAGAATACTTGGCGTTGAATCCGTTAACGGCCACTTACATCGGCGACGCGCGCTACAACGATCGCTTGGCCATCGATATCGCTCCCAACCAAGTGGCGGCAGTCGCAAACTTACATCGCAAGTATTTACAGGCGGCGGAACGCATCGACGCTGTCGCCCTGTCGCCGGCCGAGCAACTGACCTTGGCGGTGCTTAAGTACGAATGTGTCACGGCCATCGAAGCAGCGAAGTTTCCACAATGGCTGCTGCCGATAGATCAGTGGAGCAACCTGGCGCTTACCCTGCCGGAACTGGGTTCGGGAGAAAGTGCGCAGCCCTTCGTTACTGAAATCGACTACGACAATTTTTTGGGGCGCATGCGCGACTTCAACGCTTGGTCGAAACAGGCCGTTGAGAACATGCGCGCGGGGATGCGGCAAGGGGTGATACAGCCGCGTGCGCTGATGCTGAAGTCGCTGCCGCAGTTGCAGGCGCAGATCGTTGACGATCCCAAGGCGAGCTTGTTTTACCAGCCCATTGCGAAACTGCCTGCGTCGCTCTCGGCAAAGACACGGCAACGTTTAGAGAAAGCGTATGAGCAGGCGATCCAGACGCAGATTGTGCCTGCTTACCGACGCTTGCATGATTTCATTCGCGACGAGTATTTGCCGCGAACGCGAACTTCGGTCGCTCGCACCGCGTTACCGAACGGCGGCGAGTGGTATCGGCAGGCTATTCGTCGCAGCACCACCACATCGTTGACTGCCGACGAGATCCACTCGCTTGGTCTAAAGGAAGTCGCGCGCATTCGCGATGAGATGCAAGGCGTGCAGGCTCGTTTGCGCATTCCGGGTACTTTGCAGCAGTTTTTTAAGAGCCTGGAGAACGATCCAAAGCAATACTTCGCTAGTGCCGACGAATTGCTGGACGCGCACCGCGCACTTAAAATTAAAGTCGATGCTAAGTTGCCCGCGCTCTTCGACCGATTTCCGCAGGCCGATTATCAAATTCGACCGGTTGAGGCGTTTCGGGAACGATCTGCCGCAGGTGCTTCGTATCAGCAACCTTCGGCCGAGGGATCGCGCCCCGGCATTTTCTATATCAACACCTACAACCTTAAGGCGCAGCCCAAATACGCAATCACTACGTTGTCGCTGCATGAAGCATCTCCAGGCCACCACTTTCAAATTTCCATGCAACAGGAAATCGAAGGGTTGCCGCGCTTTCGGCGTTTTTTGGTTGGGTACACGGCATACGTAGAGGGCTGGGCGTTATACGCAGAGTCGCTGGGCCGCGAGTTAAATCTGTTCGATGATCCTTATCAGTATTTCGGCCACTTGAACGATGAGATGTTGCGTGCGATGCGGCTGGTGGTCGATACCGGCTTGCACGCCAAAGGCTGGACACGCGAGCGGGCCATCGCCTATTTGCTGGAGAACTCCGCAATGGCGGAGTCGGATGCCGAAGCGGAAGTCGAACGCTACATTGCCGATCCCGGGCAGGCACTGGGTTACAAGTTGGGACAGCTGCGCATTCGTGAGCTGCGGCGCAACGCGACGGAAGCACTGGGCGAACGCTTCGACATCAAAGAATTTCACGCGCAAATTCTTCGCGACGGACCCTTGCCGCTCGACTTGTTGAGCGCGAAGATCGAGCGCTGGATAGCGACACAGAAATAGAGGTCATTTCATGAGACTTGCGATCGGCTTAGGCGTACTGGCCTGTCTGCTTACGGGTTGCGGCGGCGACAAGCCGCAGGACTCAGCAACAACTGCGCCTGTGGTCAGCGAGGCGACAGGCGCGACACAGGCGTCGGCATTGGCCGCTCTTACCGAAGAGTATTTCGAGCGCCTGTTGCAGTTGAACCCCGTGCTGGCAACGGATATCGGCGACGTGCGCTATAACGATCGCTATCCCAATACCGTCGGCACGCAGTGGTTGGCCGATTCGCTGGCTTTGGAACAGGAATACCTCGGCAGATTGATGAGCATCAATGCGGACCAACTGGACGATCAGTCGCGGTTGACGTACGAAATTTTCAAGTACGGGCGAGAAATCGAAATCGCCGGCTACACGTTCCGCAGCGAGCTCCTGCCGATTAATCAATTCAGTTCCGACCCTTTGTTTTTCGGGCAAATGGGCTCGGGGAAGAGCATTCAGCCGTTTGCGACGGTGAAGGACTACGACGACTTTCTTAAACGCATGGATGGCTTTGCGAAGTGGGCAGATCAAGCCATCGTCAATATGAAAGCCGGCGTGGACAGCGGCTTTGTGCAACCGAAGGTTGTGATCGAGAAAATCTTGCCGCAGCTAGCCAGCTTTGTTGTCGAAGATACGAAGCAAAGCGTGTTTTACGGGCCCGTTTCGGCCATGCCGGCGGACTTTTCCGCGAAGGATCGCGAGCGGCTGACGTCGGCTTATACCAAGGCGATTCGTGAAGTGACGATCCCGGCGTACAAGCGATTGCATGAATACATGCAGAAGGAATATTTGCCCCATGCCCGTCCCCAGGTAGGCATGAGTTCACTGCCGCAAGGCACGTCGTGGTATGCGTATCTCGCGCAACGATATACCACCACAAAGCTCACTCCCGAGCAGATTCATGAGCTCGGCCTGAAGGAAATAGCGCGCATTCGCGCCGAAATGGAGCGTGTTAAAGAGCAAACCGGCTTTAAAGGCGACTTGAAGGCGTTCATTGCCTACCTGCGCGCCGACCCGCAGTTCTATTACAAGAACCCCGACGACGTGGTTACCGGATACACCGAGCTCAAGGCGAAAGTAACCGAGGCACTTCCGAAGCTGTTCGATATCGCTCCAAAAGCGGACTTCGAGGTTCGTGCGGTCGAGGCATTTCGCGAGCGCTCCGCATCGGCCGGGTCATATCAAACCGGCACGCCCGACGGTAAGCGCCCCGGTATTTTTTACGCGAACACGTATGATTTGCCCTCGCGGCCGAAATACATCATGGAAGCGATTTTTTTACATGAGGCTTTGCCGGGGCATCATATGCAACTCGCATTGCAATATGAGATGCCGAACTTGCCGCGATTTCGCCGCTTTGGCGGCGACACGGCTTACGTCGAAGGATGGGGGCTGTATGCCGAATCACTCGGTCGCGAACTCGGCTTATATCAAGATCCGTATCAATACTTCGGTGCGTTAACGGCGGAAGCATGGCGCGCGGCGCGCTTGGTCGTCGATACCGGCATGCACGCAAAAGGTTGGACACGCGAGCAGGCGATGGACTATATGCGCGAGAACACGGCAATAGGCGAGGCGGATATCGTTGCGGAAGTTGAACGGTACATTGCCATGCCCGGCCAAGCGCTTGCCTATAAAATCGGTCAACTCAAAATTCGCGAGCTGCGCAATCGCGCCGAACAAAAATTAGGCGGCCGATACAGTATTCGCTCGTTCCATCGCCAAGTATTGCAAGACGGGTCGATGCCGCTGGCCGTGTTGGAAGATAAAGTTAATCGCTGGCTGGCGGTGGAAAAGTAGTGTCGTCGAACGGGTCGCTTTTCGAGCGATTGCTCGGTGACGACCTGATGACGTTGCCGTCGACTTTGCGGCGTATCCACGATGGCAGCGCGACCAAAGTTTGGTCTGGAAGGTGCGAGGTCGAGCGGGGAAAAAGTTGGCTGGCAGCACTTATGGCCAACATCTTATCGTTGCCGTCGTCGGGCACGGACGTTTCCATAAGCGTCGCTATAACCGCGTCGGCGGATCGCGAAGTATGGGCGCGCAACTTCGACGGACATTTAATGCGCTCCACTTTGATTGCGGAAAACTCCTATTTGTCGGAACAGCTGGGCCCCGTCAGACTGATCTTCGCGCTGCACGTTGTTGATAATGAAATCCAATGGCAATTGCAAGGCGTGCGGTACCTGGGTATTCCGCTCCCAACGCGATTGTTCGCCTCGACGCATGCTCGGGAGTGCATCGAGGATGGCCGTTACACTTTCGATGTGCATGTATCGTTACCGGTTGTGGGTTTGTTGGTTCGCTATCGAGGTTGGTTAGTCGAAAATGAACGAGCTTCGTTCCAGTAAGGTCATTGTGTTCGACGGCGTTTGCGTGCTGTGCAGCGGCTGGGTGAATTTTGTTTTGCGCCGCGATCGCACTCAGGAGTTTAGTTTCGCGGCCATGCAAACAGAAAAAGGCCGTGCACTACTTACACAATATGGCATCGATCCGGACGATCCAGTGACGTTCTTGTTGATCGAAGATAACACTGCCTACACCGATACCGACGCCGCGCTGCGTGTGGTCGGCCGCTTTGGCGGCGGTTGGCGAGCGTTCGCCATGGTATTTCGCTGCATTCCGCGTTCCATTAGGGGGCCTTGTTATCGATGGGCCGCGCGTAATCGCTATCGTTTCTTCGGGCGACGAGAAACCTGCTATCTGCCATCGACGGATGAAGCGGCGCGCTTCCTGCGTTAGCAATGCGTCCTTCAGTCGTCGTTCTAGGCGGGTATGGAAATTTCGGCGCGCGAGTTGTGTCTGCACTAGCGCTCGACTCGAATACGCATGTGTATGTGGCGGGCCGAGACATTCACAAAGCAGCGGCGTTGGCGAAAGTCGTCGGCAATAACGCGGAACCGCTATTCCTAAATCATCAGCACGATGATTTAGCCAAACGGCTGCATGCTCTCAATGCAACAGTGCTCGTGCATACGGCTGGTCCTTTCCAAGGTCAGGATTACGCGGTTGCCCACGCTTGTATCGCTGCAGGATGCCACTACATCGACATAGCGGACGGCCGCGGATATGTAGCCGGCATCGGTAAACTGGATGTCGGCGCTCGCAGTAAAAATGTGTTGATCGCGACGGGTGCAAGCTCGTTACCGGCTCTGTCGTCGGCGGTAATCGATCGATACTCGGGTCTGTTTTCACGCATCGATAAAATAGAGCATGCAATTAGTTCCGGCGCAAAGCCGCCGGGGCTTGCGACGATGCGGGGCGTGATGAGCTATGTGGGAAAGAACTTCAAACGCTGGCAAGACGGCGAGTGGAAAGACGCATACGGCTGGCAAGATCCGGCATGCATTCGCTTTCCGAATGAGGTCGGTTGTCGCTGGGTGGTGAGCTGTGACGTTCCCGACTTGCAGTTGTTTCCGTCGCGATATCCGTCGGCTAAGTCGGTGGCCTTTAAAGCCGGAATCGGATTTACTTCGACTACATTGGCTGTTTGGGTGCTGTCGTGGCTGGTCCGTTTTGGCGTGATATCGAATTTAGCCAAGTA
>Ga0315910_10002750_pt1 | contig 15223 bp, 12 predicted proteins | sample EdamamesoilMG_FD_204470 | JGI IMG/M metagenome (GOLD analysis project Ga0315910, IMG submission 204470) | Garden soil microbial communities collected in Santa Monica, California, United States - Edamame soil | ecosystem: Environmental > Terrestrial > Soil > Garden | place: USA: California...
AGGGTTTCGGCGGACGGCTTCAAGCCGTCACCCGTCAGAACGGGCGGCTTTCCCTTGATCTGCCGAAGCAGCCAGGCCTGGGCATCCTTGCCGATGCCGGACAATTCTCCGGGCCGGGCACCGAGCCCGAAGCGGTTGGCGGCAATCGCCGAAGCGGTGGCGGAGTTCGGAGACGTCATGACCTTACTGTGCCAACGCGCCCGACTCCTTCTGGTTGACACGCAGCAGGCCGTCGACCCACCGGGCGAGTTGCGGCGCAACGGTGGCGGCTTCCAGCTCATCGCGTACACCGCCGGGACGCGTCCCGAGCAGCTTCCCCTGCGCGTCGAACAGCGCCATCAGCGGATACTGCTTCACCTTCATGCGGTCGATGAATTCCCGCGCGTCGGGCACCACGCGCCAGCGGAATTTGTACCGGGCCACGAACTGCCGCGCCTCGGGCGCCTCGTCGAAAGTGACCGCGAGAAAATTCATCTCGGGATGTTTGGCCGCATAACCGTTGATGGGCCCCACTTCCAGGATGCAGGGCACGCACTGCGAAAAATAGAAATTGATGAGCGTGGGTTTGCCCTTCAACGACGCCGACGTCACACGCTTGCCGGCGAGGTCGCGCAATTCGAAAGGCGGCATCTCGGTCACGGGGGCATAGGGCGACGGACACTGCGTGCCGCCCGGGCGCCGCACCGTCACCGTGGCCGAGTTTCCATCCATCGCGCGCTCCACCCCGGATTTCACGCCGTCGGCCTGCATGGCTTCGGAGAACGCTTTGAAGGACATCGGGCTGCAATCGAGGTTTCGATAAGAAAGTTTCACGTTCGGGTCTACACCGAGCGCAGCCCGGAATGCCGCTTCGGTGGGCGGAGCACGATCGGCGCACAGCACACCTGCGCTGACCAACAATCCCACGATTCCGGCAACCATTCGCATGGCGCGCATTATGGCGGAACACTCACGAAAGGGCTGCCGCGCTCGACGAAACGCAGCCGGCGATGTTGATCGCGCGACAATCCGATGCGCGTCGACACCTGGATCGTGGCCGGCTGACGCGGCATGCGCTCGAGCCACAACGCCGGATGCGTCGTCAGATCGGCGCCCGAGAATTCGCGACCCAGGCCGAGCGCCGCGCAAACTCGGCCAGGGCCGCGCGCCAGGTCGACGAGCCGCGAGTCGGGGCGGTTCCGGACCATGCGATCGATGCCTTCGATGGGCTCGAGTGCACGGATCAGCACGGCGGCCCCCACGCCCGCCGCCTCGGCGGCCAGGTTCAGCGTGAGGCAGGCACCGTACACCATGCGCACGTAGGCGGTGCCGCGCTCCGCGAACAGCGGTGCGTTAGCAGTAGTTAGCCCGGGGCGCGCATAACCCGTGGGGTCGCCCGGCGGATAGGCTTCCGTTTCGACGATACGGCCCGAGATCCGTCCGGCCGCGCCGAGATGCACGAGGCGCTTGCCGATGAGATAGCGGGCCAGGTCTACGGTGGCGACGGGCAACGCCCGGCGGGAAATACGCAGCATGGGCGGGAGTATGCCGCCCGTGGCACTATGCGCCCATCTCGCGAGGGCTCCGAATTGAAAGGCATCCGCATTCTCTGCGCCGCATTCCTTCTGACGGCCGGCCGAGCCATGGCCGCGGACCCCATTCCGCTGCCGGAGTGGCTGTTCCCGGTGGATCCCAAGTCGCTGGAGAAAGACCCGAAGCCCGTGAAACTCGACGACGTCGAGCTGCTCGAGATCCCGGACAGCGATCAGAAGTTCACGCAGGCGCGTATCAATGATCCGTTCAATGCACCTGACTGGCGGCCGAAGGATCACATCCCGATGCCCGACGTGGTGGCGAAGGGACGCAAACCCGCGGTGATGGCCTGCGCCTACTGCCACACGCCCACCGGGCAGGGCCGTCCGGAAAATTCCGCGCTCGCCGGATTGCCGGAGAGTTACATCAAGGAGCAACTGCACGACATGCGCAGCGGCGCGCGCAAGCCTGCGGGGCCCGAGGTCTATCTGCCCACGTGGAACATGATCAAGATCGCGAAAGCGATGACCGACGCGGAGATCGACGAAAGTGCCAGGTATTTTTCACAGCAGAAGTTGAAGCGGCGCGTGTATGTCATCGAGAGCCTGCGTATCCCGCGCGCCGAACGCGCGGCGTGGATCTATGAAGAAGTGGGTGGCACGGAGGATCTCGAAGGGCGCCTGCTCGAAGTGACGAACGAACTCGTGCGCCACGAACGGCGCGATGACAGGCTGGAGTACACGGCGTACGTGCCGCCGGGCAGCATCAACCGCGGCAAACGGCTCGCGACCACCGGCAAGCGCCCCGACGGCCCGATCGAGTTCGACAAAGCCAAGCGGACCGAGATTCCCGTCGCCAGCGAGGAACGGACGCAGGTCTGTGCCAGCTGCCACGGTCCGAAGCTGATGGGCACCGACAAGATTCCGCCGATCGCCGGCCGGCAGCCTACCTACCTGCTGCGCCAGCTGCTCGCGTTCCGCAACAAGACACGGACCGGCGACGCCGCCAAGCAGATGGATCCGGTGGTCGAGAAGCTCACGCTAAGCGAGATGATCGACCTGGTTGCGTACGTGGGCTCGCTGTACCCCGACCCGAAGTAGCTACGAAGGGGTGGTACCGGGTCGCGGCATTCTCGTATCACCGCCGCCCAACGCGATTCCGAGGTTGGCGATGAGTCCCAGCGTGCCGCGCTCGCGGCTGCCGCCGTCTTCGTAACCATCGAGGAACGCATGCTGCTCGGTGACGATGAGCTTCGTGCCGCCCTTCCCCTGCGCGACGAACTCGACGCTCGCCAGTGACACCGAGATCTTCTTCCCCTGCCAGTACATGTCGTACGCGTAGACGAGGCGGCGTTCGGGCACCACGTCGAAGTACTGCGCTTCGAAACGCGACTCGGAGCCATCGATGAACCTGCCGATGAGACGGTCACGGCCGCCGACGCGAACGTCCATCTCACGCAATACTTCCGTCCACTTGTCCGCAGGCCCGTTGAACCATCGCGCCTTTGCCCCGGGATCCGTCCAGGCGTGGAACAACGCCGGCGGGTCGTAGTTGAACAGCCGTTCGATGACGAACGAGCCGTGCTTGATCGAACGCGCATGCGAGCTCATTTCATCTCGTCCGGTGAAAAACGTGCCTTGGCAGAGTACTTGAAGTCTCCCTGAAGAATCGGGGAAACGGGGAGTGCCCCATTTCCCTGCTTCTTGTGGTACACCGCATGTCATGGATGTCATCGATCAACGGCGCCGGGACCTCGGCGGATTCGAAGTCGGGCGCGTGTTGCCTTACACGCGCCGACACATGGTCGGCCCCTTCATATTCTTCGATCACATCGGGCCCAAACACTTCACGCCAGGATTTCCGAAGACCGTCGACGTGCGTCCCCATCCGCACATCGGCCTCGCCACCGTCACGTACCTGTTCGCCGGCGAAATCATGCATCGCGACAGTGTCGGCGTTCAGCAGGCCATCCAGCCCGAAGAAGTGAACTGGATGATCGCCGGCCGCGGCATCACTCATTCCGAACGATTTGAAAAGGCTCGCGCCGAAGGCGGCCCGCTGCATGGCATCCAGGCCTGGGTGGCGCTGCCCCGCGAGTACGAAGAGACCGAGCCGTCGTTCGCGCACTACGACGCCACCGCTTTGCCCTTGCATGAAGACGGCGGCCTGCACACGAGGTTGTTAGCCGGCGAAGCCTTCGGGCTCCGCGCGGGCGTCCGCACCCACTCCCCGCTGTTTTACGCGCACTGGGAAATAGACACTGGCGCGCGTGCCGCGCTGCCCGATGAATTCTCCGAACGCGCGTTGTACGTTGCCGCCGGCGAAATCGAAGTACGCGGCCAGACTTTCGGCGCCGGCAAGATGCTGGTGTTCGGCGACGGCGAAGACAGCACCCTCACGGCTTCGGCCCGCGCCACCGTGATGGCGCTCGGCGGCGAACCCGTCGGCGAACGGTTCATCGACTGGAACTTCGTTTCCTCGTCGAAGGAACGCATCGAACAGGCCAAGGCCGACTGGCGCGCCGGCCGCATGAAACTCCCCGACTTCGACAACCAGGAGTTCATTCCGCTCGCATGACGCGCTCAAACACGAAGCAGGGCGCCGTTCTCCTGCTGCTCACGCTGCCGCTCTCTGTCTGCGCCTTCGCGCGGGACTACGAAACCAACCGGCTCGCCGTTCGCCAGGTGCCGTTCACACCCGACAGCGGCACCATCGCCCTGCTCTGCGGAAAACTCATCGACGGCGACTCCGAGACGGTCAAGCAAAACGCTCTCGTGCTCATCCGCGACGGCAACATCAAGAGCATCAAGGAGAAAGCCTCGCGCAACGATGCGAAGCGAACGTTCGTGCCGGTGCTCGACCTGACCGCCTACACCTGCCTGCCCGGTCTCATCGACATGCACACGCATCTCACCGACCGGCCCGAGGACACCAAGGATCTCTCCGTCTATTTCACGCGGCCCGATGAAGAGACGCTGCGCCAGTCGAAGGAGAACGCCCACGCCACCTTGTTAGCCGGCTTCACCACCGTGCGTAACGTCGGCACCTATGCGCTGGGCAGCGACACGGCCTTGCGCGACACCATCAACGCCGGTTACGCGGCCGGCCCGCGCATGCAGGTCAGCGGCCCGTACCTCACCATTCCACAAGGCGGTGGCGATCTGTATGTGCCCGACTACCAGGAGCCACCGGGCAGCGAGAAATTTCATGCCGGTGTTGCCCGCGGTGCCGATGCCTTCCGCGAACGCGCGGAGTTCCTCATCGACAACGGTTCCGACCTGCTCAAGGTCATCGCCTCGGGCGCGGTGCTCGCGTATGGCGGCGTACCGGGCGCTCCGGAGATGACCCAGGATGAAATCCAGGCGGTGGTCGACATCGCCCATGCCGTGGGCAAGCGCGTGGCCGCGCACGCGCACGGCGCCGAATCCATTCGCATGGCCATTGCCGCGGGCGTCGACACGATCGAACACGCCTCCTACCTCGACGACGCCGGCATCGCCGCGGCGCTGAAGCGCGGCCGCGTTGCGCTCGCCATGGATGTCTACTGCGGCGACTACATCGACACCGAGGGCCGCTCGGCCGGCTGGCCCGAAGAATTCCTGCGCAAGAACGTCGAGACCACCGAGATCCAGCGCCAGGCATTCACCAAGGCCGTGAAAGCCGGCGTGCCCATCGTGTTCGCGACCGACGCCGGCGTGTTTCCGCACGGGCTCAATGCCCGTCAGTTCCCCATCATGGTCCAGCGCGGCATGACGCCCATGCAGGCCATCCAGTCGGCGACCATCGTCGCCGCCGCGTACATGGGCTGGGCATCACGCATCGGCTCGATCGAGCCGGACAAGTTCGGCGACATCATCGCAGTGAAAGGCGATCCGCTGCAGGACATCACGGCGTTGCAGAACGTGGTCGCGGTCGTGAAGGGCGGCATCCTCTTCAAGAAACCGGAAGCGCCCGTCAAGTAAGCGCCAGTAGCTAGTCCTTGCCGTCCGTTAGTCAGTAAAATAGCGCACGTATTCCTTCGGCATAGCCGGAATCGAGCGGATCTCGATGTCGCGATAGAACACTTCGGCGGCTTCGCTCTGGATCTGCAGCTTGCCGCCCGTCATCGGCAGCACCTTGTCGCCTTCCTTGTATCGCGCATTCCTGAGCGCCATGACGACCTTGCCGTTCGCGATGTGCACGCAGCGATCCTGGTAACAAACCAGCTCGAGCGTGTTCCATTCGCCCGGGCGGTCTTCGTCCGATCCCGCGAGCGCATTGTTGTTGGCGCCGGCAAACGCCATCCACGGCGCCTTCGGATTCCACTTCGGCGCCACCGCGCCAGGAGCCTTCGGATCCGCGCGGATATCGATTTCCGAGCTCGCGATGCGCCAGTACTCGCCGATGCCATGCTCGATGACCTGGAACTCCTGCGACAGCGCCCACGACTTCCAGTAGTCGACGCCGAAATCCCCACGGCTGTGATACAGGATTCCGGAATCCTTGAGTTCGGTCAGGCGCGGTTCCCACTTCTTCTCGCCCCACTTGAAGCTGGCGCGGAAGTGGTAGTTCGAGAATTCCTCGCGCGTGGTGGCGCAGCCGTAGATCTCACCGCTGATGCGCAACACGGGCTTGCCAGCCTGCTCGATCATCGTGAAGACCGTCTGGCCTGGCGGATTCAGCCCCACGGGCTTGAGATCGGCCGGCGCCTTCCCCTGCAGCACGCTCATGATCTGGTCGCCGCGATAACTCAGGTAGACGTCGAACTTCGAGAACGACGGATCGAGCAAGGCTTTCCACTCGCCCGGCTTGTCAGCAGCGGCAGCAGTGACGGTAGTGAAGAGGATCGTCGCGAGCAGGAGTTTGTTTTTCATGGCGGCGGGAATAGTACCCGCCGCGCCTGAAAAAGGTTACGGCTTGCGCGGTCGAAGCTGCGTCGCCACGGTGAGCTCGCCGATCTTCCGGCCCATGTCCTTACCGGCTTCCGTCGAAAAGCGATAGTGGAAGCCGGCCCAGACACGTGCGTTCGAGACTTCGTCGGCATAGTCCGAAAGTCGAATCCAGCGGCGCGTGACGCCTGGCGCCGTGCTGCTGGTCACCGAGATTTCGCCGACGTCGTCGCCGACCACGGCGCGCAGCGTCGCCGCCACCGCCGACGCGCTGATGCAATGAGCGCACGGATACTCGGGATGCATCGGCGTCTCGCCCATGGGTTGCCACGTGGCATCGCGCGGCGTTGCCGGGTTCTGCGAGAGATCGGCATTGCGGATCGCGGTGATCGGCCGCCAGAAATTGTAGTGATACTTGGCGTCGAACACCGCGATGAACGAGTCCGCCGCGGCCATCGACGCCAGAGCATAGACCCGCGCGCAATCGAGCATATCCATCTGTTTCGCGAGCACGACCTGGCGCACGATGGGGTTGTACGTGCGCGCCCCCGTGAGTAACCAGAACTTGCCCATGGTCGTCTGCTCGGGTGTGCGCACTGAACTGTTCAACGCGCCGACCTGCCGGATCTCGTTGACGTCGCGCGTCCAGGTCTCCGAAGTCAGCGCGGGCGGCGGCGGTGGCAGGAACTGCGATGCGCTCGTCATCACCCACGGCTTGAATTGACGCACGAGGTAGCCGGCCACGGGTTGCGTCGGCACATACACGCCTGCCTGCGTGAAGGGTCGATAGTCATCGCTGCCCTCGCCGTCTCCTGCATGCTGGGCAAGCAGGTCCGTGGCCGCCTTCCGGCCAAGGATGAGCGCGCGCTCCTTCGCCGGACCTTCGGCAATCCGTCCGAGCTCCGCCGCGAGTTGCGCGTCGAGCCCCGGTGCCTGGTCGGGATACAGCGCGGTCAGCACAGCGTGCGCCGCGCTCGAGGCAGCTGCCTCACGCGACGTATTGCGGTCCGCGATGAGTTCGAGCCGATAAGGCCGATAACGCCGGTCGATAGCGTTGATCGCTTCGAACATCGACACGTGCATCAGCGCGAGCGCGCGTGCCTGCACGGGCGGCGGCAGTCGCTTGTCGGCGGCGATGACGTCGGCGCGGCCGTTCCAGTCCATGACGGTATCGGCGCTGGCCGGCGCGGCCAGCGCCATCAACAGCGTCAACCACACCACCCGGTATCGGAAGTTCGAGAGGATTCGCATGGTTGCCACTTTAGTGATTTTCCAGCGGCAGCAGAAAGTGGTTGAACGTCCAGTCCGCCACCTTGCGGCCCTGGGCGCGCGCCGCCAGGTCGGCGAAGCGGAAGTGGATGCCCAGCAGGACGCGGGCGTCCACGACGTCTTCCGCTGCATCGGAAAATCGATAGTAGCGGCGGGTCTTCAGGATCGCCTGTGGCGCACGGCTCTCGACGTCGAACACGACCCGGTCCGTGCCGAAATACAGCTGCAGCGTGCGCGTCATGGCGCCAGTCACGTTGTTCGCGCCGGAGGTGTAGTCCGGATAGTTAGGCGTGTTGATCAGCGGCTGCCAGGCCGCGTCACCCGCGGTGGCCGGGTTGCCGTCGCCCTCGCCCTCGTGAATGGCGGTGACGGGTCTCCAGAACACGTAGAAACGCTTGCTGTCCCAGCTCGAGATCAACGCATCTGCTGTCGCGAGATTCGCGAGCGCCAGCAGGCGCGCCGAGTCACCGGTGCGGTACAGATACCGGTTTGCGATGCCTCGCAACGTGCGGTTCCACTGCGCGGCAAAGTTGTCGGTGTAGAAGTACGCGAGGTCCGTCTGTTCGGCCGTGCGACTGGAGTTCGCAAACGCGCCCAGCGCCTTCACCTCGTCGTAGTCGAGCGCGTAACGCGCGCTGGTCAGTGCCGGCGGTGGCGCCGCGCGAAAACGCGTCGGGCTCGTGAGCGTGAAGGGATCGAAGTCCGCCATCCACGGCGTGGCCATGGGTGAGAACGGCGCAGGCGTGGGCGGACTCCCCAGCAACGAGTCCGTCGGTCGCCAGGTGCCTGTCACGGGATTGCCGACGAACGACGGCGGCAATGGATTGGGGTTGGCGCGGCGCAGCGGCAGGATTCGCGCGGCCACCTGCTGCCCGACGAGGATTCCCGCGTCGCCGGTCAGTCCCTTGTCGGCCAGGTAACTGAAGTAGGTCGCGTCGAGATTGGCCGCCTGCGCCGGGTACATCGCCGCGAGCACATCGTGCGCGGCGGCGGCCACCGCGGCGGAACGCGAGGCGTAGGCCCGATCGGCGCGCGAGACGTCGACCTCGACGTGATACGGCTCGAAGCGATGGTCCAGCGCCTGCACGGCATCGTGCACCGCGACCTGGACGAGCGCGATATCGACGATGCCGATGGTGCCCGGCCGCCCCGCGGTGACGGCCGTCAGGGCGATCTCGTTCCAATCAGTGACCGCGTCGGCCCGTGCGGATGGCGATCCGTTGAATGCCAGCAGTCCCAGCACGACGACCCGAAAGGTTGGATTCGTTTTCATGTTGGCTCCCTCCGTTTTGAACGAGCGCCGACATTCCCGATTCGCCCGCCGGGAGTAACGAAGAAATCCGCAGAAAGCGCCGAAAGTGCAACGAAACCTCAGCCGCGGCGCTTTTTCGTGAGCTATAAGTGCGCCCATGTCGAGATTCACCACCCTGTTGTCGTTCGCCCTGGTGTTCGGGACCGCGCTGATCCCGCCGCCGGTCAAGGCCGCGGAACCGGCGCCGCTCGCCATCCAGGGCTACGACCCGGTGGCCTACTTCACGCTGCAACGGGCCACGCCCGGAGTCGTTCAATTCGGATACGAATGGGACGAGCATCGCTGGCAGTTCTCGAGCGCGAAGCATCGCGACCTGTTCGCCGCGGACCCGGTGCGATACGCGCCGCAGTTCGCCAACTTCTGCGCGGTGGCGCTGGCACGCGGCGAGGTCCTGCCCGCCAACCCCGAGTACTGGCTGATCAGCGACGGCAAGCTGTATCTGTTCGGGAAATCGAAGGGACCCGACCTCTTCCGCCAGAACCTGAAGCTGAACATCGAACGCGCCAACCAGCACCGCTCGATGTTGCCGGCGCACTAGTTCGGCGCGGGCAGCCCCGCCTTGCGCAACCCCTCGCGCAGTTTCGCGAGATCGGCGGGATTCAGGAACTTGTTGCCGAACGTCGCCGCTTCGAACGTCGGATCGGTGATGCGGATGTTTTCCACCATGCGCGCTGCATCGGCAGATCGATTCGCCTGCGCGTACGCGGCCGCCAGGATCGCGCGGTTGAATCGCGCGTCCGAATTCTTGCGCTGGTTGAGCTCTGCCTGCTTGATGCTGTCGAGATAGCGACCCTTGAGGTAGTACGCAAGGCTCAGCGCGAAACGGTCGAACGCGTTGAGCTCGGGATCGATGCGCTGCGCGAGCTCGAGCGAATCGATGGCCTCGTCCGTCTTGCCCGACCACACCAGGATGTTGCCGCGGCCGGCCAGCGCATCGGCGTCGTTGGGATTGACGGCGATGGCGCTGTCGATCTGCGTCTGCGCCTCTTCGTAGCGGTTGTAGGCGATGAAGCTGCGCGCCAGCAACACGCGTGCACGGACGTCCGATTCATCGAGCCGCAGCGCTTCGTTGGCGTGACTCTCGACACGCTCCCAGTAGTCGTCGGGAGACTCGGCCCAGCCCATCGAGATGGCGACGTGGAACGTCTCGCCGAGCGCCGAATGCGCGGCCGCGTAGTGGGGATCCAGCTCGATGGCACGACGGAGGAGCGCACGCGCCTCCACGATGCGGGCGCGCGTCGGCCGCTGCAACGCGGGCCGCGCGCGCAGCAGGTAGTCGTAGGCGTCGAAGCTGGCCGTGGGTTTGCCCTCGGTGCGACGCTGTTCGAACTCCGTGACGCGAATGGCCAACGCGCCGGCGATCTCGTTCGTGATGCGTTCCTGGAGTTTGAACACATCGAGCGGTGCTTCGTCGAAACGCGCCGACCACAACACGCGACCTTGTACATCGACGAGTTGCGCACTGATGCGCAGTTTCTCGCCCGAATAACTGACGCTGCCTTCCACCTGGTAGCGCACTGCGAGCACGCGGGCGATTTCGCCGGGTCGCACAGCCGCGCCCTTGTAAGGCGCCACGGCATTCCACGACATCACCGTGAGGGCCGAAAATCGCCCGAGCGAATTGATGATGTCCTGCGTGAGGCCGTCCGCGAGGTATTCGCGCGCGGGATCGTCGCCCGAGTTCTGGAAAGGGAGCACGGCGATCGACGGCCTCGCACCCTGCACCTGCGTCGCATCCACGCCGTCCCGCACGCGCGGAACCACCCACAAGACGGCGAGCGTAAGCGCGACCGCAAGTGGCGCCAGCACGCCGTATCTCCAGCGGAAACGAAGTGGATGCCAGCTTCGCGCTTTGCGACGATCGGGCGGCGCCTCGGAGGCTTCAAAACGATAACCGCGGCGCGGCACCGTGACGATGAGCTTCGAACCTGCATCACCGAGCGCGCGACGCAGCTCGCCGATGCTCTGCACCAGCGTGTCGTCGGTGACCACGAGATTCGGCCAGACGGCCGAGAGCAGCTCTTCCTTGGACACGAGACGGCCCGGATGCTGGACCAGGTAACACATCACCGCGAATGTCTTGGGCCGGAGGACGACTTCGCGACCGTCCAGCAGCAGGACGCCACGGAACAGATCGAGCACGAAGCGGCCGAAGGTCAGCCGCTGCTCCTGCCCAGCCTCGTTATCGCCTTCCCGGTTGGCCATCGCGGCCGATCATGAAGGCAGAACTCGCGGCTCCGCAATCAGAAGTGGTGCCGGGAGGGGGTTTGCGTGTTTCGCAGAGATGTATCGGCTCACTACTCAAGATGCCTGCCGCGAAACACGCAAACCCCCTCCCGGCACCTTTGTCCTACGCCGCTTCGTCGTGCGGATCCTGTGCGCGCGCTTCCAGATTGCTGATGAGCCACTTGCGGGCCTCGGCCGCCGACCAGCCCTTGTTGGTGGCGTACTGCTGCATCTGGTCGAGATCGATGGGCCCGACGGCGAAATACTTCGCCTCCGGATTCGCGAAGTACCAGCCGCTGACGGCGGCCGTGGGATACATCGCGAAACTCTCGGTGATTCGCAGATCGATCGCGCGTTCGACATCGAGCATCTGCCAGAGCGTCGCCTTCTCGGTGTGGTCCGGGCACGCAGGATATCCCGGCGCCGGGCGGATGCCGCGATACGACTCGGCAATGAGCTGCTCGTTGGTCAGACGTTCTTCGGGAGCGTAACCCCACATCTCGCGACGAACACGCAGGTGCAGCGCTTCGGCAGATGCCTCGGCGAGACGATCTGCCAGCGACTTCAGCAGGATGTCGTTGTAGTCGTCGTGGGCCGCCTTGAATCGCTCGAGGTGCCTCTCGATGCCGATGCCCGCGGTGACCGCGAATGCGCCGATGTAGTCCACCTTGCCCGAGTCCTTCGGCGCGATGAAATCCGACAACGCATAGTGCGGCTGGCCCGAGGGCTTCGCCTTCTGCTGGCGGAGGTGATGCAGACGATGCAGAACGCGGGTACGCGTCGTGTCGCTGTAGACCTCGATCTGTTCGTCAACCGAATTGCACGGGAAGAACCCGACCACCGCCCGCGCCGTGAGCCAGTGCTCGCGCAGGATGGTGGCCAGCATCTCCTGGGCGTCCTTATATAAGGAGCGCGCGGATTCGCCGCGAACAGGGTCGTTCAGCACGTCCGGGAACTTGCCGCCGTATTCCCAGGCGTTGAAGAACGGCATCCAGTCGATGTACGGCGTGAGTGAGCCCAGCGGCACATCGTTGAACACCTTGGCGCCGAGGAATCGCGGCACCGGCGGCGAGTAGTTGGCCCAGTCGATTTTCGGTTTGTTGGCCCTTGCCTGCGCCATCGAAAGCTGCGCGCCCTTCTGCTTCTTGCCCGCATGCTGTTCACGGCGGCGCACGTTCTCGGCTTTCACCTCGGCGACGTACGCGGGCTTCATCTCCGGCGTGACGAGCTGCCGGCACACGCCCACGGCGCGCGACGCATCCTTCACGTACACGACAGGGCCGTCGTACTGCGGATCGATCTTGACCGCCGTATGCGCGGGTGAGGTCGTGGCGCCACCGATGAGCAGCGGCACCTTGAAACCGCGACGCTGCATTTCGCCCGCGATGTAACTCATCTCTTCGAGCGACGGCGTGATGAGGCCCGACAGGCCGATCATGTCGGCGCCCAACTTCTCGGCGGTCTCGAGAATCTTGTCGGCCGGCACCATGACGCCGAGATCGACGATGGCGAAATTGTTGCACTGGAGCACGACGCCGACGATGTTCTTGCCGATGTCGTGCACGTCGCCCTTGACCGTCGCCAGCACCACCGTGCCGTTCGTCTTTTGCACGCCGTCGGACAGCGCTTCGATGAACGGAATGAGATGCGCGACCGCCTTCTTCATGACTCGCGCGGACTTGACGACCTGCGGCAGGAACATCTTGCCGGACCCGAACAGGTCACCGACCACGTTCATGCCGTCCATGAGTGCGCCTTCGATGACGTGCAGCGGGTGCTCCGCGGCGAGGCGCGCTTCTTCCGTATCCTCGATGATGTATTGATCGTTGCCCGACACCAGCGAATGACTCAGGCGCTCGCGCACCGGCAGCTGTCGCCAGGCGAGGTCTTCCTTGCGTTCCTGCGCGCCGCCACCCTTGTAGTTCACGGCAATCTCGAGCAGGCGCTCGGAGGCATCCGGGCGGCGATTGAGGATCACGTCCTCGACACGCTCGCGAAGATCCTTCGGGATGTCGTCGTAAACCGCGAGCTGGCCGGCATTCACGATGCCGAAGTCCATGCCCGCCTGGATGGCGTGATACAGGAACACCGAGTGCATGGCCTGCCGTACCGGTTCATTGCCGCGGAACGAGAACGACACGTTGCTCACGCCGCCGGAAATATGCGCGTGCGGACAACGCTTGCGGATCTCGCGCGTGGCCTCGATGAAGTCGACGCCGTAGTTGTTGTGCTCTTCGATGCCCGTGGCCACCGCGAAGATGTTCGGATCGAAGATGATGTCTTCGGGCGGGAAGCCGATGCCCACGAGCAGCTTGTAGCTGCGCTCGCAGATTTCGACCTTTCGCGTGATGGTGTCGGCCTGGCCCTTCTCGTCGAATGCCATGACGACCACGGCCGCGCCGTAGGCCATCACCTTGCGCGCCTGCGTGAGGAACGCCTCCTCACCTTCCTTGAGCGAGATGGAATTCACCACGCCCTTGCCCTGGATGCATTTGAGCCCGGCTTCGATGACGCTCCACTTGGAGGAGTCGATCATCACCGGCACACGTGCGATGTCGGGCTCGGCAGCGATGAGGTTCAGGAACTTCACCATCGCGGCCTGCGAATCGAGCATGCCCTCGTCCATGTTGACGTCGATGATCTGCGCGCCGTCCTGCACCTGCTGCCTGGCGATGGACAACGCCGCGGGATAGTCATTGGCCTCGATGAGCTTGCGGAACTTGGCCGAGCCCGTGACGTTGGTACGTTCGCCCACGTTCACGAAGCGGATGTCCTTCGTGAGATTGAACGCCTCGAGCCCGGAGAGCTCGAGACGCGGCACATGCTCCTTCTTCTGTCGCACGGGCTCGCAGCGCACGCGATCGGCAATCGCCTTGATATGCGCGGGCGTAGTACCGCAGCAGCCGCCGACGAAATTCAGGTGACCTGCATGGGCGAGCTCGCCGAGCACGCTCGCGGTATCCGCCGGCGCCTCGTCGTACTCTCCGAAGGCGTTGGGCAGGCCGGCGTTGGGATACACGCCGACGTGAGTGTCCGCGAGTCGCGCCAGCTCTTCGACGTAGGGCCGAAGCTGTTTGACGCCGAGCGCGCAGTTCAGGCTGATGGTGATGGGTCGCGCGTGGCGCACCGAGGCCCAGAACGCTTCCACGGTCTGGCCCGAGAGCGTGCGCCCCGAGGCATCCGTGATCGTGCCGGAGATGATGATGGGCAGATCCACGCCGGCCTTGTCGAGCGTGTCACGCACAGCGTAGATAGCCGCCTTGGCGTTCAGCGTGTCGAAAATGGTTTCGATGAGGATGGCGTCCGCGCCACCGTCGATGAGTCCGCGCGTGGCGTCGCTGTAGGTGGCCACCAGCTGGTCGAACGTGACGGCGCGGTAACCCGGGTCGTTGACGTCGGGAGATATGGAGGCGGTCTTGCTGGTCGGACCCAGGCCGCCCGCCACGTAACAGGTGCGCCCGAGTTTTCCGGATTCGTCGTCGGCCACGCGCCGCGCAAGTTTCACGGCTTCGCGGTTGAGCTCGTACACGAGCTCTTCCAGGTGGTAATCGGCGAGCGACAGCGCCGTCGCGTTGAAGGTGTTCGTCGCGACGATGTCGGCACCGGCTTCGAGGAATTGCCGGTGAATGTCTTCGATGAGCTCGGGCTTGGTGAGCACCAGCAGGTCGTTGCAGCCCTTCAGGTCATGCGGCCAGTCCTTGAACCGCTCGCCCCGAAACGCCGCCTCATCCAGCCTGTGTTTCTGGATCATCGTGCCCATCGCACCGTCGAGAATGACGATGCGCTCGGCAAACAACCGGCGCAGCGCGCTGGCGCGATCGGCCTGCGACGCGGTCACACCTTTGACGGACTTATTCATTGGCCGCTTTCTTCGGCTGCTTCGGGCGAACACCGAGCGCGTGGCAGATGGCGTACGTGAGTTCCGACCGGTTCAGCGTGTAGAAATGGAACTGCTCCACGCCATGTCGCTGCAGCGTGTGCACCTGCTCGATGGCCACGGCCGCGGAAATGAGTTTGCGCGTCTCCGGGTTCTCTT
>Ga0315910_10002751_pt1 | contig 15220 bp, 10 predicted proteins | sample EdamamesoilMG_FD_204470 | JGI IMG/M metagenome (GOLD analysis project Ga0315910, IMG submission 204470) | Garden soil microbial communities collected in Santa Monica, California, United States - Edamame soil | ecosystem: Environmental > Terrestrial > Soil > Garden | place: USA: California...
CGCCTGTTCCTTAAGGGAATGTTTATAGGCGATGCGGTCGAAGAATGGGATCAGAATATGGAATCCCGCATGCAAGGTGCGGCTGTACTTGCCCAAACTCTCGACGACATAACCGCTTTGTTGCGGCACCACCGTGGCGGTTTTCGCCAACACGATCACCACAAAAATGACTACTGCAATTGCCAAATAACCCATTGCGTTCCCCTTGCCTGACGTATCTACAACTGAATCGACGCTAATTTGAAAGTTTTAAGGTCAGTCCGTCTACACGCAGAATTCTGACCTCACGCCCCGCAGCAATGGTCTGCTCGCTATCGTTGCGAGCCTCCCACGTACTACCGCGGTAATCGAGCCGACAGGAAGCGCCCGGCTCCAAATCGATTGGTACGATTACGCTATCGCCTACCGGCCCACTCTTCATGGTGGGAATCTCTTTTCGCAGCAAGTGATAGACCTTGCTGCGAAACAGCATCATCGACACGAGCGACAGTAGCGCGAAAGCAATCCACTCGCCCCACGCCGGCAACGGCACGCCGCTCAAATCGAGCAGACCGACAATTAAGGCGGCCGCGCCGAGAAAAACCAGGTAGAACTGCGCTTCGACAAACGCCAGTTCGGACCCTAACAATATCGCACCGATAACGATCCATACCCACCAATGCATAGCGATCTCCTGACCATTCGCCCACCGAGCACGCCGCTTTGAGTGTAGCGGAAACTTAGGACGCTGCGCGGGCCGCGGAGGTTGCGCGAGTACGTATTAACCGTCGCCTGCTATCAATGCCACTTCTGCTGCGGCGCATTCAGGGAAGCGAAATATTGTTCGGTGACGTCGAGCAGCTGCTGCTGTTCGGTATTGATAGAGCCGTCCATCACCGCAATCGTGCGCATCATCGAGAGGAGTTCGGCTACTTGATGCGCCTCGAAACGCGCAGCGGATCTTTCCATGATGCGCGGCACCTGCGTGACAATCGACAGCTCGTTGCGCAATAAGTGAGTCGTTGCCGCCAACAGCTGACTTGCATCGCTAGTGGAAATTTCGAAACGCCGCCCGAACAAGGCCAACAACTCGCGCTTCTGTTCTGCGGACATGATGCCGTCCGCTTTGGCCATCGCGACCAAAAGCACTGCCGCCGCATCCATCGGACGGTCGAGTTTATACAGGGGCTTTGCACCGTAGTCGGTGCTCCAACGCCACCGTCGAATGGCCAAGAACGGATTGAGCGAACTGAATTGAAAGCCCGAGTTGCGCAGCGCGGTCAGCGCCCAGAACAATCCGCCCACGGCGGTAATGACGGCAATTACTATGTGCATGGATTCCCTATCTACATCTCGGCCCTGCTCAATTTCTCGGGCGAATGCTTGCGTAACCGCAGACCCTAGACCGTGAACGAATTCTCAACTATGGCGTTCGTTCGAGATTATTCGGATGGAGGCACATATTCGGCCGGTTTCTCTGACCCGCCGCCAAAGAAAAACTTTTCCATCTCGGCCACCAAGAAAGCGCGCGCCTTAGGCTCGATGGGCGACAGACGATATTCGTTCATCAACATGGTCTGATGCTTGAGCCACCGCTGCCAACCTTCCTTGGATACGGCGTTATAGATGCGAATGCCCAACTCGCCGGGATACGGCGCGTAGTCGAGACCTTCGGCATCTTGCTTTAGAACAACACAGTGAACGGTGCGGGGCATAGGAATAGGCTACTGGCTACTGGCTACTGGCTACTGGCAAGAACTTGAAACCACTTGCTTGATAATGTCGACCACCGGTTTCGCCAATCCGATACGCGACGGCTGGCTGGCATCGTACCAACAATAGCGTTCGGCGTCGGCAATTTGCATGCGTTCAACGTCGCGCAGTACTAACGGTTGCAATGCCAAGTCGAAGTGGGAGAAGGCATGATGGTAGGCGGGCAAACGTTCCCACGTTGGTGGCGCGCCGACGAATAGCGCCGCATCAGTCTCGAGTTCGAACTGCGGAAAGGTCCATAACCCGCCCCAAATACCGGCCGGCGGGCGGCGCTCCAAGAGAATGGCGCCGGCAGCATTCAATGCAACGACCACAAATGCCATGCGCTGCGGTCGTGCCTTCTTTGGGCGCGGCGTCGGCAAAGCAGTTTGCAAGTTGTCGCGATGGGCGACGCATGTGGCAACAAAGGGACACTCGACGCAGCGCGGCTGGCTGCGCGTACACAAAGTAGCGCCTAGATCCATTACCGCTTGGGTATAGTCGCGCATTCGTGTTTGCGGCAGACATTGCTCGGCGAGCGCCCATAACCGAGCCTCTACTTTCTTCTCGCCGGGGAATCCCTCGACGCCGAAGTGGCGAGTCAACACGCGCTTTACATTGCCGTCGAGAATGGGATGCCGGTCTTCGCGCGACAACGCCAAGATCGCACCCGCTGTGGACCGGCCTATGCCGGGCAAGCTTTGTACTTGCTCCAGCGAGTGCGGAAAGTCGCCGCCGAATTCATCCACCAAACGATTCGCCGCACGATGGAGGTTGCGTGCCCGCGCGTAATAACCCAGTCCCGTCCACAAGTGCAGCACTTCATCCAACGGCGCGTCCGCCAAAGCGCGCACTGCCGGAAAACGCTGCATGAATCGCTGGTAGTACGGAATCACCGTAGCAACCTGTGTTTGCTGCAACATGATCTCGGAAATCCAAACGCGATACGGCGTGGGCGATTGCTGCCAGGGAAGGTGCTTGCGACCTGCGCGGTCGAACCACGCGAGCAACGCGGTAGAAAAGGGATTCGCGTCCGACATCACTGCGCCGCCTGCCGCTCCACGTTGCGAAAGAGTTCGACGCTGGCTTCACGCAGCGTGCGCAACATCAACGGCCGTCCGATAAACGACGGCACCCAAAAATTCGGCGCGAGTTGCGTTGTATAGGCGACATGCGTGCGCTGACCGTCGGCGGTCAACACCGTCTTCGTCATGCCGGCCAACAGATCGCTGCGATCCGGCAACACTTGCGCATGCAGCTCGCCCGGGGTTTCATCGACTTGCTCCACTCGATTCACCGTTCTGCAAAAAACGCCCGAGCAGGCGCGTAATTTGGTGAACAACAGGATCCGATGATCGCCAACGCGCTCCAACACCTTGGCTTCCAAAATACGTGCATCCAAAGCCGGGTACTGAGCATAGTCACGCAACACCGTTTCGACCCGTGCCAGCGGTGCATTTAGCGTTACGGACAAATTCAGCTGGAAACGATGATCGGCGTATTGAGCATCGGCCTGCCCGATCTCCAATGCGAACGAGCGCAGCGACCAGGTGCAGCCGAGCAGCACGACAACGCTCATACCGAATGAGAGTTGTTTACTTACCAACTACGGATGCTCCAATGCGCCGGTAGTGCACACTTTGCAGCGATAGCACAGGTCGCAAGACAAGAGCAGTCGAAAGCAATGCCCGTACCGAATGGGAGGTGATTACTTGCCACCTACGGATGCTCCAACACCACCGGACAACGCACCCTTGCAACGATACCACCGGTCGAAAGACGAGGGTGATCGAGAGCAACGTTCGTATCGAATGAGGAATGATTACTTGCCACCAAGTATCCCCCGCAGCTTGTCTTGCAACTTCTTCTCTAACTTTTGCTTTTCGTCATCGACGCGCTTTTTCACTTCGGATTTAATCAACCCCTCCATGTCGGGACGCACCTTGGGATCGGCAAGCGGGCCTTTCACCGTAACCGGAATATTGGCTTCGACCAAGTCCGCATTCACTTCGGCACCTTCCTTGGGCAGGCGCAACACCTTCGCCATCAACCTGTAATCGATTTGACTGTTCACCAGATCGACCTTGCCAGCGCCGTTCACTTGCAGGGATTGCGACGCTACGTCGAGGTCGTTGTTGCTGAGCACGCCGTTTGCAAATACGCCGCTTCCGCGACAGTTGCTAAAAACCGTGCGCTCGGCTTCTGTCCGCACCGGCAGGGCTTCTTTACGCAACAACGCGCGCGCACGCCGAATCTCGAACCACAGATCCACACCTTCGAATGCACCGTTGTGCGCCTTAAAATCGACGGTACCGTTCAGATTTTTTAGCATCGCACCGGTATCCGCGCCCACGGCGCTCACTTTGACGTTTACGTCACCCTTGCCGCTAATGCGCTGACTCTGGAACATGTCCTTAAACAGGGGCGCAAAGTCGATGCCGGCAGCGTGCGATTCCAACCCCAGTCGCGGCGTGCTGACAACATTTAGATTCAACGCTCCTTTGTACTGACCGCCGTAAACCATTGCATCCGTGGGTTGCAGTTTGACGTCGCCGTCGCGCGCATTCACACCGAGATGCAATTTGCTCAAACGCATGCCGCCGAATGTTGCGTCGCCGACGCGCAAGTCGCCGCGCGCATTCAAGGTGCGCAAGGCGTCGACCGGAATTTTTGTGGGTCCGCTTTCCCCTGCGGGTGCACTCGCCGGCTTTTCCTCCACCGGTGGCATATACCGATCGAAGTCGATCCGATCCACACTCAGATCGAAGCGCAGTGCCTTGGATTCGAAATCGGCAATACCGAACTCTCCCTGCGCAGTTGTGTCGTCCAAATTGAATTGCAGTTTATGCAGAGCGAGCGATGTTTTCGTCGCAGTGAACTCGGTGTTGAACGCCAACTTTTGTAGAACCTGCGCGTCGCGTGTCGCCGGCGGCTTAATGCCAAGATCGCGGAACAACTCCCGCAAGGCGATCGGCGTCAACGCCAACTGGCCGCTGATCTGCGGTGCATCGAATATTTCTTTACCGGCGACGATGCCCGTCAGTTTGGTCTTGCCCACTTCCAGCGAGAGCGCTTGGATATCGAGTTGCTGCTGCTTGAGGTTCACCATGAGGCTGTCCGCGCGGAGAGTAACCGGCAACCCGTCCTTCGGCAGGCCGCTGCCGTATGCCTGCAAAGTGAGTACCCATTTATCGGCGCGATGAATTGCCTGATCGAAGTCGGCCGTAACGCGCCCGTCAAATTTAACGGGCGTGACCGGCTGCCCGTCTTGCTCTAAGCCTAAACTCAAGCGCAAATCGAAGGGCTGGCCGGAGGTTACCGGGCCGGTGGAAAGTTCGAAATCGCGCACTGCGCGGCGCGTTTTTTCCTTTCGATCTTCGAGCACGACCGAACCCTTGCTGATCTCAATGCCGGCCAGCCGTGCGCTGGCGATCGACGGAGTGGAATCGGTCGGTGTCGATTCCGAGGCGGTTTCGTCGCCGGCCGCCAAATCGGACCAGTTGTGACGGCCCGACTCATCGGTGATCAATCGAATGCTCGGACCATCCAATTGCACCTGCCCCACCTCGACTCGACCTTGCAAGAGCGGCAGCAATTTCACGCTGAGCCGCACGTTTTCCACCGAGACGAAGGGCTGATCGCCGAATCCCGCACGCTCATGCAGTTGAGCAGGCCCCATCTGCAGCGCCAGCCAGGGAAAGACACTCAGTTTTAGGTCGCCCTGCAATGTCAGACGGCGATGCGTGCGCTCTTCGACCAGCCGCTCGATGTCGGCCTTGTAATCGTTTGGATCAAACAACAGCCAGACGGCGGCCAGGCCCACAACGATCAGGCCGACCAACCCCGCCAAGCACAAACCGAGAATCTTAAGCGCTCGCATTGCCGTAACTCCCTGAATACCCTCGTCATCCGACAGGGCCGAAAATGAATTCTATCAGCCGCGCACTGTGGGCTTCGTTGCGAGTCCGGCTGAATCTGGATCGCCAACGGTTCTTAATAAATCCCATGCCGGGCCGATACAAAAAGGACGATTCCGACCGCCAACCCGGGTTGGACAAGTGATTTGAGAAATGGATCACGGTTGGAACCGAAGCGGGTCGCGTCGACGGTCGGACGCGATACGCAAGCTCACCGGCCTTGCACACGTGAACGAAACCATCGGCAATCTCGAACGCCGTTTTAAACGGCTGGCTCGCTTCTCGCCACTGCGCATGCTGTTGGCGTTGTTTGCGTGCACGTTGGTTGCGAGCGTCAGCATCCTCTTCTACTTGCAGAACAGCTCGGATCGCACGGCCTTTCAAGTAGCCCTACAAAACGCTCGCACCGCCGCCGATTCGGCCTTGCTGGGCAAAGAAAACGATCGAGAAATCGAAGCCGCGTGGTCCGGTCACGAACTCAAAGTCCGCCGCCTGCTCGGCGCGTTGCAAGATAGCACACACGACATCGAGTCCTTCGATGGGCGGGCCTCGGCCGCGCTCATGCGCAATCGTCGACCGTATTACGAAACGGTCGAAACTCCGGAAGGACTGCGCGTCCGCTACGCCGTTGCCGATCGTTTCTACAATGTCATCGTGATCGAAAAAGGCGAGACGCGCGAATTTCGCGAACACTCCCGCAGCCTGGCTAAATTGTTCGCCGGTGTGGCTGCGGGCATGCTGTTGGTCACGTTGGGATTTGCCGCATTGCTGGTGTCGATCGAACGCGTACTGCATGCCATGGAGACGCTGCCGATCGAACAGCGGCGCGCGTTGGTCGTCGACGCGTTAACCGACGCCGAGCGTCCGCAGCGCAGCAATAAATTACTGTGGATTGTCGTGCTGTGCGTGGGGCTGTTTACGGTCGAGATGAAATTTCCGAACACTTCGTTCGGTGTCGCCTATTTGATCGCCGTATTGCTGAGCCTAACGTCGTCGCGCATATGGCATACCCACTTTGCAACGCTGCTCAGCACCGCGTTGATTCTGACCGGGCTGATCATGGCCTCGAACACGGGCATACGTTGGTCGGAACTCTTAAGTTCGCTGCTATCGGTGCTGGCGATCTGGACCACGGCGTTGATCTCGTTGGCAAGCATGGAACGCGAACGCAACGAAGCGAAAGTGCGCTCCCAAGCAGAATTGGTGGCCAAGGAAAGCGAGGCGCTACGGGACACGCTGCAGCGCGCAGAAACGGCCGAAGCCGAATTGCGGCCGGCGCTAGAACGAATGAACGTCGCGGCACAGGCCGCCGGCATTTCGATCTGGGAATTCGACATGCGCTCCAATCGATACATTTGGGACACCAATCGGCCGGCGGCGTTCCGACTGAATCATGTACCCATCGAACAATTGGGCGACGAAATCATTAAAACCTTGCATCAGGAAGATCGCGAGACGGCGGGCGTCGCCTACTACGAAGCGCTGAAAAACGGCGAGCGAAACTTTTCGCATCGCTTCCGCGTAGCGCGCGAGGGACACCCGGTCCGTCATATGGAAACGTATTCGCAATTCCAATTCGACGATAGCGGCAAGGTCGTCGGCTTGGTCGGCGTCACACGGGACGTTACCAACGAAGTGCAAACCACCGAGATGCTGCAACGCCAGGCCGAGCAGGAACGGGCACTGCTCGATCGCTTCACCATCGCTACACAGTCGGCGGGCATTCGTTCTTGGGAAATAAAGACGAGCGATCCGCCCGAATTCGTGTGGCACGATAATTTCGATACGGATTGGATTACGGAGAACGGCCCGGATCCGATGCAAGCCAGCAGCAAGCTGCTGCACCCGGACGATCACAATGCCTTTAAGAATGCCGTCCAAGCGACGCTCGAAGCCAAATCGGACATCGCCAAATATTTCTGCCGCTACAAGCTACGCGACGGACAGTGGGACCATTGTCAGAACTACGCGCGCCTAATTTTCAATTCGCAAGGTGAAGTCGTACGCGCCTTGGGCGTCACCATGTCGGTCACCAAGGAAGTGCTGGCCGCCGAGCAGCTTCGCCATACCGAGCAGCGGCTCGAGCGCGCCATTCACGGCACGCAAGACGGATTGTGGGAAATCGAGGTGGACGGCAGCAGTGCGTGGTATTCGCCGCGCATTGCTGAATTGCTGCATTTCGAGCAGCAGGAACTCGAAAATCGTCCGTCGTTTATCATGGACCGCATTCATCCCGACGACGCGGTGCTGGTCACCGAAGCAACCGACAATCATTTCCGCAGTAATTCCGTTTATGACATTGAGGTCCGCTTACGCACCAAGCACGAGGAGTATCGCTGGTATCGCGCCCGCGCCGCGGCCGAGCGCGATACGGAAGGCAAACCGCTGCGCTTGTCCGGCTCACTGCAAGACGTGACTGAAGCGCGCGAGTCGCGCGAAGAACTGGTGCGCGCGACTGCGGAAGCACAAAGTGCGAACAAGGCCAAGAGCGCGTTCCTCGCCAACGTGAGCCACGAAATTCGCACGCCGATGAACGGTATCATCGGCATGACCGGTCTGCTGTTGGAAACGACGCTCGATCGCACGCAACGCGATTACGCCGATACGATTCGGGCCAGCGCCGATTCGTTGCTTACGGTCATCAACGACATTCTGGATTTCTCCAAGATCGAAGCCGGCAAGTTGGATATCGAGCGAATCGACATGGACTTGCGGGGCAATGTCGAAGACGTCGGCAGTATGATGGCGTTCCAAGCCGCAGCGAAAAAACTGGAATTGATCGTGGATATGGATCCCGACGTCCCGCAGCATGTTGTGGGGGACCCGCAGCGCATTCGTCAATGCCTCATCAACATGGTGGGCAACGCGATCAAATTCACTCGCGCCGGCGAGGTAGCGATAAAGATAAGCATTGCGGCTGATATCGATGCCACTGCTACGCGAGTTCGATTCGAAGTGCGCGATACCGGCATCGGCATCAGCGCGGACACGCTGAGCAACTTATTCAAACCGTTTACGCAAGCGGATGCCTCCACGACACGCCACTTCGGCGGTACCGGCTTGGGGCTTTCCATCGTGCTGCGCTTGGTCGAAATGATGGGCGGTACGGTTGGTGCGCATAGCGAACTCGGCAGCGGCTCGACGTTTTGGTTCGAACTGCCGTTGGAGCGACGTGCCGCACCCGTTGCAATACAAACGGTAAAAACCAGCGGCCGCATCCTGGTGGTAGACGACAATCACACCAATCGCCGCGTACTCCTGGGTCAGCTGGCACATGCGGGCTTCGACGTCGACGCAGTGGCGAGCGGCGCCGGCGCACTGGCCGCGATGCGCCAGGCATGGATCGACAATCGGCCATTCGACTTGGCAGTGATCGATTTTCAAATGCCCGACATGGACGGCGCCATGCTGGGCGAACGCATCAACGCCGATCCGCAGCTATCGCGGGCGCGCATTGTCATGCTGACGTCGATGGACCGGCATGGCGATATGAAGCAATTCGCCGCCATGGGTTTTGCGGGATACCTGAGCAAACCGGTACGCGCGCGCGAATTATTCGAGTGCATCGATCGCGTCTTGGCGCGCGATGCACGCGAGTGGCACACGCATCATCAACCGCTGGTCACTCGCGGCACATTGCATGAAGAGCTCACTGCGCAGAAATTTTCGGGCAGAGTCCTGTTGGTTGAAGACAACGCCGTCAATCAAAAGGTGGCCAAGCAGTTCTTGCAGCGTTTGGGCTGCGAGGTCGAAATTGCGGACAACGGCGCGGAAGGTTTTAAGGCCTATCAATATGGACAGTTCCATATCGTGCTGATGGACCTGCAAATGCCGGTTATGGACGGCTTTACGGCGACACGCCGAATTCGCGACCACGAAGGCTGGGGCAAGCGCACGCCGATCGTAGCGCTGACGGCCAATGCGATGACCGGTCAAATGGAGCGTTGCTTGGCCGCGGGTATGGACGGTTTCCTGACCAAGCCGTTGGACGTGAAGCAACTACGGGAGGCGTTGGATCGATTTGGACTAGGCATACGGGAGTCAACTGCGCCCGTCTCGGAGGCGGCCGTCGACGCGCTCATGACCGGGGCTGCCGCCGACGCGCCGGTAAACCTGGCGCGCTTAGACGAGATTACCGAGGGAGACTCGGAATTCGCACATGAATTGATCGCCGTATTTGTGAGCAGCTGCGAACAGAGCCTGACCGAACTACGGCAAGAACTCGCGGCCGGCGATGGAGCGGGACTCGCGCGCGCGGCACACAAATTGAAAGGCGCCAGCGCCAACATTCATGCTGTGCCGCTGCGGGATTTGTGCGCCGAGCTTGAAACTCACGCGGCGGAGATGACGGTCGCGCAACGCACCAGCGTTGTTGATGCGATCCAAGCTGCATCGCAGACCGCGGTTGCTTATCTAAATGCCACGCGGATCCCCAACCGCGCGGCCTAGAATCGTCCGTTAGTCCATACCCTTGGCGGTGACGCGATTGCGTCCGCCCGCCTTGCTTTCGTACACGCACTCGTCACAGCGCGCGACCAGCGCATCGACGGCCGCATCGGCCGGCACGAACTGATTCCAACCCGCCGCACCAAAACTCGCGCTGACCGACAATTTGTGTCCATCGAAGTCCACGACCTGCTCGGTCAGGGCAACACGCAGAGTCTCGGCGACCTTCAACGAGTTATTGAATGAGGTCTCCGGCAGCACGATGACGAACTCCTCGCCACCATACCGTGCCACCCAATCCGAGTTGCGCACTTTGGAGCGAATCGCCGCCACCACGCTCTTTAGCACCTCGTCGCCCGCTTGATGCCCATAGGTGTCGTTTACTTTCTTGAAGTGGTCGACATCGCACATCAACACCGACAACCGATGATCGTAGCGTGCGGAGCGCTCGATCTCGATGGGCAGTTGTTCCATCAGATAGCGACGATTGAACGCACCCGTCAGCGGATCGGTTACCGACAGGCGGCGATTTTCTTCAACGACTGCGCGTAACGATCGTTCCAAGGTGACGATGCGTTTGCCGGTGTTCAAGCGCGCCAGTAATTCCGGTTCGAGCACGGGTTTGGTGAGGTAGTCGTCGGCGCCGGCTTGCAACCCCGCCACCAAATGCTCAATAGCATCGCGCGACGTGACCAAGATCGTGTACACGTACCCGTCCAGTTTTGCGGAGCGCACTTCGCGGCACAACGCGACGCCGTCCATCTCCGGCATCTCCCAGTCGGTAACCAGCAATTGATAAGGACCGCTTTTGATGCGCTCTAATGCTTCGCGACCATTTTGCGCTGTGTCGACAGTAAAGCCGGCGCGTTTCAGCAAGCGCGCAGTAATGAGTCGTTGCGTCGGTTCATCGTCCACCAACAGCACACGCCACTCTGCAGGAGTTGCGCCGTCGGTTGCTTGTGTGGTTGCTGACACCATGTGACACCGTGATGTTATTGCTTAACTTGTCGCATTCGTCGTAGGCACAGGCTGCCGCGCATTCCATGCGGTGACTGCCGCCGCAATTTGATCGCCCGGCATGGGCCGGCCGATAAAATACCCTTGCGCGAGATCGCAGGTCACCGATTCCAGATAGTCCAGAATAGCTTGTGTCTCCACGCCCTCCGCACAGGTTTTAAGCCCTAGGCGATGCGCCAGCATCACCATGGTTTCCACCATCGTGCGCGCATCTTCGTGATCACATACGTCGCGCACGAACGAAATATCAATTTTCAGCTCACCGAACGGCATCAAATATAGTTGCTTCAGCGAAGAATAACCCGTGCCGAAGTCGTCAATCGACAGATCGAAGTTCTTCACGCGCAGGCGCGTCAGCACCTCCATGGTGGCTTCGGGATCCGACATCGCCGCCGATTCCGTCACTTCGAATATGATCTTGCGGCGTTCGACATTGAGACGCTCCGCCAACTGATCCACGCGATCGGGAAAGCCGAGATCGTTGAGCAGTTGCGGCGACAGATTCACCGCCACCGACAGCTCCAAGCCAGCCGCCCGCCATTCCGCGGATTGTTGCATGGACGTTTCCAATACACGCTCGGTCAACGCGCGAATGAGCCCGGATTGTTCCGCCAATGGAATAAAGCGCGCCGGCGATACGAATCCCATTTGCGGGTGGCGCCAACGCGCCAATGCTTCGACGCCTTCGACTATCCAGCACTTGGGTCCCGTACGCCGAGCCTTGGGTTGATAAAATACTTCGATTTCCTTGCGACGAATTGCCCCATCCAAATCCGCGGGTGTAAGCGCCGATTCGCCGCGCATAGTCTTGCGGAGAATCGCTTCCAGGTCCGGCAAATAAATCGGTTTGCGCAAGGTGCCGAGCATATTAAGTCCTTGCGCACGACCGACCTGCTCGGCAGTGGCGAGCACGCGCTCGTCCATACCGCTGGCCACCAGCACATGAGCCTTCGAACCTTGCTTGGCAAGATAGCGCAACAGCTCGATGCCATCGGTGCCGGGCATCTGTAAATCCATCACAACGACCGTGGGACGAAAATCCAACAACACCCGTTGGAATTCGGCCGATTCACTTGCGACACAGGTTTCGAAGCCCAGCGCGGTCGCCGCTTCGGAAATGAACTCGCAAAGATCCGGCTGATCGTCCACAACCAGCAGTCGATTGGTTTGATCAAGCAACGCGCACCTCCCGGTCGAGCAAATGCCGGATGCGCTGCGCCAAGTCTTCCGTGCGGAAAGGTTTGGACAGCACGTCCGAGTTCGACACGCTTGTCCCGGAAGCCAACACATTATTGTTGGCATACCCGGTCGTAAACAAAACGTTGATTGCGGGCCGCAGTTCGCGCGCGCGTTGCGCGAGCGTCGGACCCAGCATGCCGCCGGGCATCATGATATCGGTAAACAATAAATCAACCGCATCGTCGCCGGCGAGAACTTCCAAAGCATGCTCGGGATTGCGCGCTTGAATGATTCGATAGCCCAGCGAATGCAAAGTCGCGGACGAAGTCTCGCGCAAATCCGGATCGTCTTCCACCACCAAGATAGTTTCGCGACCTCCCGGCATGAAGCGATACATGCCGGTATCGTCACGGCGCGACAGCGCCTCGTGACAGCGTGGCAGCAGCAAATGCACCGTCGTGCCGTCACCCACTTTGCTTTCGATCGTCGCCGTGCCACCCGACTGTTTGGCAAGACCCAGCACCATGGATAGTCCCAGTCCGGTGCCTTTGCCGTGTTCTTTGGTGGTAAAGAAAGGTTCGAACACGTTGCCGAGCATGTCGGGCGCAATGCCGACACCGGTGTCCGTCACGCTGATACAAACGTAGTGGCCCGGTTCCAAACCGGGGTGATCAGCGCAGAATTGCGTGTCGAGAACGCGGTTATGCGTGGCGATAGTCAAAGTGCCGCCGTGCGGCATGGCATCCCGCGCATTGATGGCTAGATTCAGGATGGCGCTTTCGATTTGCCCCGGATCCACACGCGTCAGCCACAAATTCTCGATGGGTTCAACGCGAATCTCGATGGAATCGCCCAGCGTTCGATGCAGCAATTCGTCCAGCCCTTTCAGATGCCGATTCAGATCGACAACTTCGGGCTCGAGAATTTGCCGACGCGCAAAAGCCAGCAAGCGACGCGTTAGATCGGCGCCGCGCATCGCCGCTCGCATCGCGGTGCTCACCTTGCGCACCTGCTGAGGATCCGCCAAGCCGCGCTCGAGCAATTGCAAATTGCCGATCACTACGCCGAGCAAATTATTGAAGTCGTGTGCAATACCACCGGTAAGTTGACCGACCGCTTCCATCTTCTGCGCTTGGACCAATCTCGCTTCCAAGCGCTTAAGTTCGCTCAAGTCGTGCATCAGCGAAAAGAAGCCGCGCACTCGGCCTTCGGTCGTACATTCGGGAATGCAGTGAACCTGCCAATCGACACGACGCCCGGAAATCTCGCTGGACTCGGTAAACGATTGCACACTTCCGGCCAGCACAGCAGCGATACGGGGCCGCAGGCGCTCGTAATAGTCGGCATCCACCAGATCGGTCAGTTGACGTCCGATGATCTGTTCCACCGGCTTGCGCCACCACTCCGCGGTAGGCTTGTTGCAATACGTGACGGCGCCATCGGCATTCACGTACAACACCATCACCGGCATCGCATCCAACGTGCTCGCAAAAAAATCGCGGGTTTCGCGCAATTTTTGATCCGCCAAGCGCCGATCGGTCACGTCCTGCATGATGCCGTGAATACGCAACGTACGGCCGTTGAAACGTTCGGCTTTACCGATGATGTGCACCCATGCCGTTCGTCCTCGCGGCGTATGCATGCGCACTTCGACGTCGTAGTTACGGCCTTCCTCCAGCGCTTCGCGCCATACGTGTCCGACGCGCGCTTCGTCCGCAGCATCGTACATTTTGAAAATCTGCTTAAAGTCGATCGGCGCGCCCAGCGGCAATTCGTGAATGCGGTAGATCTCGTCCGACCAAATCAATCGCTCGTTATCGGGGAGATACTCCCACGCGCCGATCTTTGCGGTGGCTTGCATGTCGTGCAGCATGGCATCGGTGCGCACGCGCTCGGTAATGTCCGCGAACGTAAATAGCGTGCCGACGGAACGCCCATTGGCATGCAATGGCACGACGCGATATTCCACCGGCCGCAAACGACCGTCTTTGCGCTTGAGCATTGCGCCCACACCGCGGCGCATATCGGTGGTGTAGCGCGCAGAACGGACCGCATCGGTGATATTAGGATCGCTCTCGGCGCTGGTAACCAATTTACTGTAATCAATGCCAAGCAAATCTTCGGGGTTGTAGCCCAGCATGCGCGCAGCAGCCGGATTCGCATAGCGCACGATTCCGTCGGCATCCAATTCGAAGATACCTTCACCCGAGGCTTCGACGATGGCCGCATCGCGGCGCGAATTGGTAACCGTTTGCAGATGCGCCTCGCGCTCGCGGCGACGCTGCATTAAAACGAATATAAGAAAAAGTGCCGCGGGTATACCGGCCAGCAAAGCGCCCGCAACAATCGCCGCCCAACTCCCTTGTTGTAGAACCGACGACAGTAGTCCCATGGTCGCGTGCTTACATCAGTCTGTTTTAAGCGGCCGTCAGATCTGCGCCTTCTGACTGGGATCGCGACCGGCATACCAATTGACCGCGTATTGCATTAACTGCGCCGAAGTGCGCAGCGATAACTTTCGTTTGATTCGCTGACGATGCGACTCAACCGTTTTAACGCTAAGGTTGAGCGCCTCCGCCGTTTGCCGTGTGGACAGCCCCTTACCGATCATATGCAGTACTTGCAACTCGCGATTAGTCAAACTATCGATGGGATTCGCGGAAATGTACGCGCCGCCCGCAGCGAACTTCTCGATCATGCTGTTCCCGACGGTCTCGCTGACGTAAATTCCGCCTTCGAGTACGCGGCGCAAGGCGATCAGAAATTGATCGGATGCCGCTTGTTTCATGATGTAGCCGTTGGCGCCCGCCGACAACATGCGCTCGGCGTAGATCGCTTCGTCATGCATGGAAAGCACTAACAAGGGCAGCGCCGGATGATGTGCGCGCGTGTCTTTCACTAATTCCAAACCATCACCCTGTTTCAGCGAT
>Ga0315910_10002752_pt1 | contig 15216 bp, 16 predicted proteins | sample EdamamesoilMG_FD_204470 | JGI IMG/M metagenome (GOLD analysis project Ga0315910, IMG submission 204470) | Garden soil microbial communities collected in Santa Monica, California, United States - Edamame soil | ecosystem: Environmental > Terrestrial > Soil > Garden | place: USA: California...
GGCATCGCCAAGAGTGGACAGAAATTCGCGTTTCACTACGCATTACCTGTGGATGCCAGCGGCGAACTTCCCGATGGCCGGAAATTCCACGACGTTCGCGAACTAAAACAACTTCTGCTCGCCGACGAAAAACAACTTGCCCGCAATCTCGCGAAGCAACTCACCGTCTATGCCACCGGCGCACCCATTCGCTTCGCTGACCGCGAACCGATCGAACAAATCCTGGAACGCGCCAGTTCCAGTCATTACGGCGTCCGCAGCCTCATCCACGAACTGGTGCAGAGTGAATTGTTTCTCAAGAAGTGAACGATTTGGTAAACCGCCACCTTATTTCGCAAATGCGGCCTTGAACGAACGCTCTAATTGCTGAATACTATCAACTGACCACTATGAAAACGACGCTCGCCCCGTTCATTTCCACACGCTCCGCGCTGTCACGCCGGAAGTTTCTGCGTGGCGCGGGCATTTTACTCTCACTGCCATTGCTGGACGCCATGACGCCGACGTTTGCCGTGGCGGCCAAGCGGATCACTGCCGGAACGACGCCGGGCGGGAAGCCGCGCCGGATGCTGGGCATTTGCAACAATCTGGGTTTGTTGCCGGAACATTTCTTCCCGAAGGAGAGCGGGCGCGATTATGCGCTGTCGCCTTACCTCGAATTGCTCAAGGAGCAGCGCGATGATTTCACGGTGTTCAGCGGCGTGTGGCATCCGGACGTGGATGGCGGGCATCCGGCGGACAATTGTTTTCTCACTGCGGCGCCGCATCCCGGCAGCGCCGGTTTCCGCAACACCATCTCGCTCGACCAATACATCGGCGAGCGCATCGGGCATCTCACACGGTTTCCGTCGCTCACACTGGGCGTGAACGTGCAACAGGGTGTGCGCAGCCTTTCCTGGACCGGCCAGGGCGTGATGATTCCTTGTGAGGAAAAGGCGGCGGACGTTTTCGCGCGGATGTTTTTGCAGGGAACGAAGGCCGAGACCGAGGCGCAGGTGCGCAAACTGGAGACCGGCCAGAGCATCCTCGACGCGGTGGCCGGACAGGCGAAGGATTTGCAGCGCACCGTGGGCGCACGCGACCGCGACCGGCTGGACCAGTACTTCACCAGCGTCCGCGATTTGGAGCAGCGCATGCAGATGTCGCGCGAATGGGAAGACCGGCCGAAGCCGAAAGTCAACGCGCCCGTGCCGCTCGATCCCGCCGATCCGAAGGCTTACATGGACAAGGTGAAGCTGATGTATGACATGGCGCGGCTCGCCTTCGAAACCGATTCGACCCGGTCCATTTCACTGCTGCTCGACAGCGTAAACTCACCGGCCATCGAATTCGGCGACGTGAAGACCAGCGACGGTTACCACAACTTGTCACATCACGGAAAGTCCAAAGAGAAGCTGGCTCAATTGAAGACCATTGACGAATGGCACATGAAGCTGCTGGCCGACTTGTTCGCCGAGTTGAAGAGCGTGAAGGAAGACGGTGAGCCGTTGCTCGACCGCACGATGATTCTCTATGGGTCGAACCTTGGCGACGCCAACAAGCACGTCACGACGAACATGCCAACGATCATTGCGGGTGGCGGTTTCAAGCACGGCCAACACCTCGCCTTCGACACGCAGCACAATTATCCGCTGCCCAATCTCTTCGTCTCGATGCTGCAACGCATGGGCCTGGAGACCGACCGTTTCGCTTCGGCCAACGGCACTATGCGCGGGTTGGAACTGGCCTGAGCCGGAACCACAGAGTTGTTCAGCGAGCCGGGGAAACCGGCTGCGGGGAACGGTTTTCCTCAACCACCCGACTGCCGTTGAGCGTCACGATCGGGTTGGTGACACTGGCGAGACGCGGATAGCGGACGTTGTCGAGCCGCAGTTCGCGCACGGCATCAGCGAAAATTACGGGCCGCTGATCCTCGGTGGCAACACTGAGCCGGACATCCTCAAGCGTGAGGCGCTCGACGTTGCGGGCAAAGACACCCCAGGCGGGCAATGGACGCGCATCCACACCCGGCCCTTTGACCGTTTGCTCCCCCGGCCAGGCCTTGCCACCGCCGGTGAATTCGATGCTCGCGTTCCGCACCACGACGTTCGTAATCGGCGCGTCGGCCCAGCTCTCGACCGAAAGCGCCGAGCGATAGACGCCCGTGGCGTTAAGGCCGCTGATCGTCACGCGCCCAACGGGATTGCCGGTCTTCGTCCAGAGCGTCACCGGCGACGCGACCTGCTCCATGGTGTTGTTCGCCAGCAGCACAACATCGAGCAAACCGCGCGTTGCATCCCACGCGCCGGGTTGGAGGATGATACCGGAAAGCATGTTCGTGCGGCGGCGCTCGCCCGAGCTGCGATGCGGTTGCTCGCCGGGGCCGCGGAAAAGATTGTTCGCAATCGTCAATCGCGTGGCCGGGCCGATGAGCCGGATGCCGTTGCACGAGGCGTTGATCAGACAATCGCTGATTACGGTGTTGTGCCAGTATCGCCCGGCAATGGCATCGTCGCCCGTCTGAAAATCGCAGCTGACGATGCGGACGTTGTTGCACCAGCGATCGGGCGCGCCACGCCAGTGGATGCCATCCCACCCGCCGATGAAGCGGACGTTGCGGAATTCAACGTCGTCGCTGACCTGGAAGAACACCGCGTAGTTGGCGGAGTCGAGGAACGTAAGGTCGCGCACCGTGACGCGGCGGCAGTTCACGAACACCAGCGTGTGCGGGCCGCGCATCTTTTCCTCGCCCGTCGGGTCGAACACCTTGTTGCCATTGATGACGCCCGGCCCGGCAAGCGTCACATCCTCGACGTTCTCACCCACCAGCAGGCTGCGATGCCACTTGCCCCACTTCGCCTCGGGCATGAATTCGGGCACGGCTGGTTGTTGATAGAGGTTGAGGTTGGTAGTGCCGACCAGCGTGGCCCCGGCCTCGAACCAAAGCGTGACCCGGCTGCGCAAATGCAGCGTGCCGGAAAGATACCGGCCCGCCGGGAAGCGAACCTGCCCGCCTCCGGCCATGCCTGCGGAGTCGAGGGTCGCTTGAATGGCTTCAGTGTCGAGCGTGCGTCCATCGCCCGTCGCCCCGTTGGCGCGGATGTCGAATTCATTTGCCGCCAGCGCGGGAGTCGCAAACGCCAGAGTCAGCATAATCGGAAAGAAACGGCACATGACTGGAGCCTCTCGCCTGGCGAAGCGATTTTCCAGAAAGAAATACTGCCTGATTCGCGCGCTGGATACTTGAACTTCCGCTCACCCGTCCCCGAGAGGGCTTTGGACTGCGGCGGGAAGCGGAGCGCCACGCCGCTTTCGGACGAACCGTTGCAGCCGGAAAAGCGGTGTCGCCGCTGCGCTCTGCCACCGCAGTCCAAAAATCTCGCCCGCCGAGAATCCTTCCGTCCTACAGTTCCCACCCTTGCCGGTATTCCCGAGTGAGCAGCTTGTTGGCTTCGGCAACATTGGTGACTTTGCCCGCAGCACTGTCGAAGAGCAATCGCCGCCCGCCCAACCGCAAGGAAACCGCGCCCAGGTTGAACGCATCCGAAATCGGCCCGGCCAGCAGGAAGTCGCCAAAGGTCGGCGCGCCACCCTTGAAGGGAGAAACCCACGAAACCGAGCGCCGGCTTTGTCGCGGACCGTCTGGTCGTGGCACCTCCGCGGAAACGACTTTGCCGCCGGCCAGCAATCGCGCGTTGTCGCCGTGAAAGCTGCCGAGGATTTTTCCCTTGTCTCCGACAAACATCATGCCTTCCGGTTCCAGTTCCTTGTTCTCGGCCTCCAGTTCTTCGGGCGTGGGTGGCTTCATCGAACCGTCGTGCCAATAGAGGTCCAGTGCGGGCCGATTGCCCTTGGCGGCAAAGCGGAAACGGATGACGCACGCGGCCGGGAACGAGTAATCATTCTTGATGCGGGTGGCGACGTTGCCGTCGAGCGTGCAGAGGTGGCTGGGCGTGGACTCCACGCAATACGGCGCACCGAGATCAAAGTGCTGGAAGATCGGCCAGAGACTGTAGTGGCCCATGTCCGCCAGCGCGCCGCCGCCGAATTCATACCAGCCGCGGAAGACGGCGTGCGTGTAGTGCGGATGATAAGGCCGGTCCAACGACGGCCCGAGCCACAGTGGCCAGTCGAAGTCCGGCGGGACGGGCGGCCGATCCGTGGGGAGGGTTGGATACTGCGGCCAGACGGGGCGGTTAGACCAGTTGTGGATTTCGCGCAGCGTGCCAATCGCGCCCTGGTCGATCCAGGCCTTGATGGGCCGCAGGCTTTCACCGTCGCCGGCGGGTTGGAAGTGTGTGGCGACCTTCATTTGCCTTGCGGTTTCGATCACAAGCCGTGACTCGCGTAGCCGGTTGGCCAGCGGCTTGTGCAATCTGACGTGTTTGCCTTTCTTCATGGCGGCGATGGCAATCGTGGCGTGCAGGTGATCGGGCGTCATAATCCACACGGCATTCACGTCCTTCTCCCGTTCCAGCAATTCGCGGAAGTCCACATAAGTCGTGCAGCCCTTGAACTGCTCCTTCCCGCGTTGCCGGGCGTAAATCATCTCGATGACTTCCCTGGCGACCTCGCGTCCGCCGGGAATGCCGGGCCGGTTGCGCCGCCAGTCGGACTTGCCCATCGCATTGGCCAGCGAAGAACGCAGACCGTCGCGCGACCAGTCCACGTAATCCTGGCTATCCTTGTTCGGATCGCAAACGGCAACGAATTGAAGCTCGGGTAGGCCTAGCAAATCCGGCAATTCCCGTAACGCCTGGGTGCCGCAGCCAATGATCGCCATCGTGATCTTTTCGCTGGGCGGCACAAACCCGGCACCGCCGAGCACATGCCGCGGCACGATGGAAAAAGCCGTGGCGGCAGCGCCGCTGGTCAGCATGAACTGGCGCCGGGAAAGTTGACGAGATTTGCGTTGGTCAGACCGATTGGGTGTCCTCATAAAACTAAATCCGGCTGTTGAATCTTAAGGAGCGGAGGGAAACCACGAATGGACGCCGATAAACGCCGACACCAAGGGTTTTGGACTGCGGCGGGAAGCGAAGCGCCACGCCGCTTTCGGACGGACCGTTGCTGCCGGAAAAGCGGTGTCGCCGCTGCGCTCTGCCACCGCAGTCCAAACTTCTGTTGTTCGCCTGCTAGCATTGGTCACGGTGAAGCGACGCAACTACCGGCCCAGTTCCTTGACGAAGATGTTCTTGAACTGCACCAGGCTCGGCGGACTCGTCCACTTCCCATCTCGCTCGGCACCGTGATGTTGCAGCGCAATGCGCCCCCGGGCCGGCAAATCAGGAATCGTCGCACCCGGAAGGACAGTCTTGCCGTTCAACACCACGCTCACCGTGTTGCCGCGCACAGTGATCTCGAAGCGATTCCATTCGCCGACCGGTTTGTCGGCCTGCGTGCGCGGCGTGACGGCGGCGCGCACTTCCGGCGACGTCTTCGGATCCGTGCGAACGCCGTACATCTCGCCCGAACCGATGGGCCAGCACCAGATGTTGATCTGATACTTGCTGTCGCCGCGCAGATAAACGCCCGAGTCCGAATCCGGCAACGCCAGCGACAATTGCTTGCCTTTCGTATCCTTCGCGTGCGTGCCGTCGGGCAGGATGTACGGCACGCCGGAATTGATGTAGGGCGTCTCCTTGATGCGCCAATCCACGTGGAGGACGAAGTCGGTGAACTCGCGCTCAAACCAGAGGCTCTTGTCGTCCTTGGCTTCGCTGCGTGCGTCGTAATCAATGACGCCGTTCACGATTTTCCAATGCCCGTTGTCGCCCGCGGGCACGGTCCAACCGGCAAAATCCTTGCCGTTGAACAGGGACACGAAACCAGGCGGTGGCTCGTTGTCCGCCGCGCGGACAGCGTTCAGCGCGAGCAGGCCGGCGAAGGTGGTGAGGGTGAGAGTTTTCAGGACTTGTCGGACAGTTTGCATAAGTGATGAAAGTAGACCGCGTTGCCAATCATGCCGGTAACGCATCCGGCATCCGGAGGCAAGGCTGGAAATTACGACGCGCTCGCCAAACGCAACACCCGAAAGCCCAAAACATTTTCAATCACACATCACCAGCTGAATTCGTCTTACCAGCCGCGACCTGTTCTTGCGCGCAAGCTGGTGTTCCCATACGCGGAGCACGCGCCAGCCCGCCCGTCGCAACGCCCGCGTGACCAACCCGTCACGGGTTCTGTTTCCAGAAAGTTTGCGCCGCCAGAATTCCCGATTGTTCTTTGGCATCGTTGCGTGCTTGGGGCAGCCGTGCCAGAAACAGCCATCCACGAAAATCACCGTCCGTAGCTTCCTGAAAACAAAATCTGGACGCACGGTGAGTTGAGCGTTGAGAGTTGGAAGTTGAGTGTTCCGTCGCCGCACCCCCGCTCCGCGCTCATTCCCTCGCCCGTGGGAACGGGAGAGGGTAGTCGCAGACCGGGTGAGGGTTGTTCGGGAGAAGACAAATCTCTGCGGAGAGGGCCGGGGTGAGGTGCGGCTTTGTTTTCTGCCACTCTCAACTCTCAGCTTTGACCTCTCAACTGTTGCGCGCACCAATACGTGGCGGCGCCAGCCGCTGATTCCATTCGCGCGCAACAACCGCGCCAGCGCCAGTTCCGTGTCCTTGTTCCCGCGACTCCGGATCCGCGACATGACCTCGGATCGCTTTGCTTTGGTAAAAACGTCAGCCATGATTGCCACCGGTTGACCCTGCTGCTAGATTCGACCCATGAAACAGATGGCCTACGTTGTTTACCGCGAGGACGAATTCTTCGTCAGCCAGTGCCTCAATGTGGACGTTTCGAGCTTCGGTGCCACCCGCGAAGAAGCGGTGACCAACTTGAAGGAAGCCGTTGAACTCCATTTCGATGGCGAATCTGATTCCACCTACACTCCGGTCAGCGACCTCAACGTAGGTCAGGAGTTGGTGAATGCCTAAACGGCTGGGTTCTGTCGAAGTCATCCGCGTGCTTTCGGAACATGGTTTCTCATTCGTATCCCAGAAGGGCAGCCACGCCAAATACCGCCATGCCAGTGGTCGCAGCGCCATCGTTCCGCATCCGAAGAAGGAACTGCCCATCGGCACTACTCGCTCCATCATCCGGCAAGCCGGCCTGACGCCGAAAGATTTCGGCTTCTGATTCCGTCTGCTGCTCCGCGTTCCGCACTCCACCATTCCGCGCTTTAATGGCTTCCGACCGTTTTGCCTTGGTGAAAACGTCAGGCATCGTGACTCAAGCAGCGAAGTGATCGCTCAACAGCCACGGTGTGTTCTTCTGCACTTCCTCACGCTCCGCGCTGATTCGAGCCTTGCACGCCTGATAGCAGTAAAAAGCTCGTTGTCCGTAAGTTCCCCGGATTCAAAACGCCGCCACGCTTCGGCAGCGAAGCGTTTCAACGTGTGGGGCCAGCCGCTCTCGGCATTTAGGGAGCAGATCGGTGAAGCGATAACAACGCTTCATCCGGCTTGAACTTCCGAGGCAAGCAAATCGGCTTTCCTTCAAAGCCCAACAACCAGTCCAAACCAGGATTCTTCTTTTCAAAGCGCAGCAACTTCTCTCGAAATCGAATAGTCATGTCTCCGCCAATGTACATCAGTCTCCGATCAAATGCGCGATCGTGAAGAGCATTGAGGCAGAGGCCGTTTCGAGGGTTCATGCGCTGCTTCGCGTCGCTCGCCCACGGAACAATGTGGCTGGCGACAAGCAATTCGGGAACAGCCAAGCCGGTGACGCAGCATTTGGAGTCGTAGGCGGAGAGAACGGCAGCGCGGAAAAAATGCTGATTCACGCGAACGCGCACCATCCGCTCTCGCTCCAGCCCTTCTTTTGGCAATTCGCGTTCATCAATCTCAGCGATCTCTTCCAGCTTTCGCCCAGTCAACTGCGAGAGCAAACATTCACTTTCAAACGCCAGTGCCTCTGGGTTGTTCTCAAACTCGCGCCAGACTTCGATTTCGCCCTTCGCGCCGTGCGCCATGCCTTTGATGCCACGCGCCTGAAGCTCTGGATCAAGCCTGGAAAAATTGTTGAGCTTGAGTGCGACGGCATTGGCGGAGCGATGTAGAACTTTGGCGAGTTCAACAATCTCGGGCGCGCGACTGTGTTGTCTCCCGAAGGGAATCTTGCAATAGAGATTGAACGCGAGGATGTGTTCCTCACGGGTCCAGTCTTTGTGCTTCATGGCCATTCGCTCAGGATTTCAGCCAAGCAATTTTGATTTCCCTCTCGACTTCCTTGAGCTCCGGATCGCCGGTGAGAAGTTCGGCGTTTTTGATCTTGGCCAGCGCAGCGGCAAAGCAGTCGGCGTAGGACATTCTGTGCGTGGCTTTATAGATGGCGGCCTGCCGCGCGATTGTGAGATCGTCACCCACACCCACGATGTCAATCGGGAGCGTCGCGATGGCCCGGGCCTGTTGTTCGGCGGCTTCCTGCGAGACTTCGCGCATGGTGTTGTAGTAAATCTCGCCCCAGTTCACGACGCTCAACAGAAGCTTGTGCTTCTCCGCTGCCGCCTGCGCCAGCAGCTTTTCCACTGCTTCCGCCGCCGGCTCGTCCTCCAGGAACGCGATCAGCGCCCAGCTATCCAAAACCTTTGTGGCCATAGTCAGTTCAAATCTGATTTCGACACCTCACTCCGGCAAATGAAGGTTGAAGGCTGAATGAAGAAGGAAGAATTGCCACACCTCACCCTGACCCTCTCCCCTCCATCCGATGGAGCGGAGAGGGAAAAGTGTTTGCGTGGTTGGTGTGGTTCGCGGTTTCATTTGCGCCCTTTGTGCCTTTTTGTGGCCATCGGTCAGAGTTCCCGTTCCGTCTTGCGATCTTCCATCATGGCTTTCATCACGCCCTTGCCTTTGAGCGAACCGCGCAGGCCGCGAATGAACTTGGTGGTGACGGGTTTGATGAGGATGCCTTCCGGCGTGGACTCCACGTAGGCCCGTGTGCCCTCTTCAATCTCAAATTCCTTACGCAAACGCCGGGGGATGACCACCTGGCCTTTGACCGAGAAGTAAACCGATTCTGCCTTCGCCGCTACATTCATGCAATGATCTTACTATGATACAAAAGTAAGGCAATAACTATTTGGTGATACTTATTTACAGTAGTTTCTCCGTTGTCCGGGCGTCGCCCGGTCCTTGCGCACGGCCACCACCCGCTTCGCCACAGGCTGTTTTGCTTTCGGGCGGTGACTCACTCGCGTCCGCTCGTTCGGCCCTCGCGGGCCTTCGGCTTCGCGAATTTCTTTCGCCATTTCCCGAATGGCTCAAGTCAGCCCTTGCGGATAGAATTTGGTTCCGTTGAACATGAAAGGGATGTCCATTGTGAAATACCGCTTAGCCATCTTCGATTCCGACGGGACGCTGGCCGACACGCTGCCGTGGCTGCGCGGCATTTTCAATGAACTGGCGGAGGCGCATGGCTTCCGGCGGGTCGAACCGCACGAATACGAACGCTTCCGCAATCTTCACGGGGTGGCCTTGCTGCGGGAACTGGGGCTGCCGCTTTGGAAGTTGCCACAGGTGATGAGCGACATGCGCCGGCGAATGGCCGGGCACAAGGGAAAGTTCGCCCTGTTTCCCGGGATCAGTGACGTGCTGCATCGCCTCGCGGCGGGCGGAATTCAACTGGCCATCGTCAGCTCGAACTCACGCGAAAATGTGGAACGGGTCCTGGAAGCGGAGAACGCCAGCCTGGTCGCGCACTTCGCCTGCGGTGTGTCCCTGTTTGGCAAGGCCGCCAGACTGCGTCAGGTACTTCGCCAGTGCTCCGTCCCGTCGTCGCAGGCGATCTACATCGGGGATGAGGTTCGCGATGGGGAAGCGGCAGCCAAGGCCGGCATGGCATTCGGCGCGGTGACGTGGGGACAGCATCGCGAAGAATTCCTGCGCACGCAGAAGCCGGCGCATCTCTTCAAGACCGTTCGGGAGATTGCCGACAAGCTTTCAGCGACTGAAAAGGTCGTGTGCGATTGACGCGAGTGTAGCAGACTCGGGCGTCGTCAGGATCGTATGAGCGTCAGAAAAGGAGATTCGCGAGAGCGCAAGATTAGTTGGTTTCCAGCCTGCCCTTGTTCAGTTCGTTCTTCGCGCGTTGCTCCGCGAAGAATGTTTGCAGCAGCGCGCGACATTCCTCCAGCCGCACGCCGGCGGTGATTTCGCAACGATGATTGAGCGTGGGGAATTGGAGCAGGTTCATGGCGCTGCCAGCTGCGCCGCCTTTGGGATCACTTGCGCCGAACACGACGCGCCCGAAGCGCACATGCACAATCGCGCCCGCGCACATCGGGCAGGGTTCCTTGGTGACATAGAGCGTGCAATCATTCAGCCGCCAGTCGCCCACCGCCTGCTCCGCCTGGGTGATCGCAAGCATCTCGGCGTGCGCCGTGGCGTCTTTGAGCAACTCGACCTGGTTACACGCTCGCGCAATGATACGCCCCTCGCGCACCACGACCGCGCCCACGGGAACTTCCTCCGCTTCGTAAGCCTTCGTCGCCTGACGCAGCGCCTCGCCCATGAAATAATGGTCGCTTTGCAGGTCTATGATCGGGTCGTTCATGTGTTTTAGACTACAGACTCAAGGTAGGGGATTGTTCCAGCGTCCATTCATTCCGCCGGTCGGGATGACAATGACAATGCGCGGCGAAGAATCCGCCGCGATGTAGCCAGAACCACGGCCAGATGCTTTCGCGATCCGTCTCCGGCAGTTTCAAACCACTCAACGCCTCGCGCCGAAAGAAGGCAAACCGCCCTTCACGATGCGCCGCTGGCAAAGTCATAAGTCGCGGTTTCACCTCGAACAGAAACATCAACCAGTGCGCGTTGCCTTGGAAACCATGTTCGCTCACGAGGCCGGTCAGGTGCAGATCGCGCGGCGTGATTTGCAGACTCAGTTCCTCCATCGCTTCGCGGCAGGCACACGCATAAGGTGATTCGCCGTCCTCGGTGTGCAGTTTACCTCCGGGCGGACTCCACAGCCCGCGATTCGGCTCCTGCGCGCGTTCGAGCAGCAACACTTCGTCGCGCTCGTTGAAGCAGTAGAGCAGGGTGGCGATTTTATAGGGCAGAACCATTGCGTGCGATTATTCACGAGCCGCGCGCCAGAATTAAGCTCCAAATTCCAATCACCAAACTCCAGAGAAGCTTCAAATCCGAAACTCAAACCTCGCGCTCGTTTGGCGCTTGAACCTTGGTGCTTCTCTGGATGTTGGAGCTTGAAGCTTGGAACTTTGGCCGTGCGGCTTACTTCCCTACGCAATACAACTTGCTCCCCGTGCGGATGAACAGATTGCCCTGCGACGCGGCAATGCCGGAACGCAGGTCATTGTCAGCATCGTCGCCCATCGGAATGGTATTCAGGAGTTTGAATTCCTTGCCGGCTTCGACCACGAAGACTTCACCCTTGAAGTTCATGAAATAGATTTTGTCGTCCGCGCCGGTGGGCGAACATTCAATCTTCACGCGCGGGGCCAGTTCGCCGGTCCACTCCGGCTTGCCCGTGGCCGGGTCCACGCAGGCGATGGTTCGGCGGTCACCATGCACCACAAAGTATTTATCCTGATAAAACAACGGCGTGCAAACGTCGGTGGAAACTTCCCTGTCGGCGTCGCTGCTTTTCCAGGCGAGGTCGGAGTCCGCGAGTTTGCCGTTCAAGCCCAGCTTCACCGCGTAAATAGGCGCATTCTTCGGCGCAGGGGCCAGTACCACTCCCGCACCCGCCGACGGCGAAGGGACCAACCGCCAATGGCCGATCTTTTGCGGATTCCAAGTGCCCCAACGCCAGAGTTCCGCCCCGGTCTTTAAATCGTGGCCGCTGATGCAGTCGCCTCCCGAAACGAGCAATTCCGTTCGCCCGGCGTGCGTGTAAGGGATGGGCGTGGTGAAGGATTCGCGCGATTCTGCCACCGCATCGCTGGGCCGGATGTGCTTCCAGATTTCCTTGCCGGTCTGCGGATCAAGTGCAAGCAGGTAGGAATCATTCGGGCCATCCGTGCGTCCGCCGCCCCTGACCGGCACGTCGCGTTGGAGCACCTGGATGAACAGCTTCCCATCGAACAGTGTGGGGCTGGTCGAATAAGTCCACTGGAACGCGAACGAGCCGTAATCTTTCTGGATGTTCCGCGACCAGATTTTCTTTCCGGCAAAATCGAATGCTGCCAGGTCACCGTTGCCGTAGTAGAAGAACACCAGCTTCCCGTCGGTGGTGGGTGAGGGTGAGGCGAAATTGCTGCGGTCGTCCTTGTTGAAGCCCACGCCGCATTCCTGATTCCAAAGCTCCTTGCCGGTCTTGCGATCCAGCGCAATGGCACGCAGGGTCTTGGTCTTGAGGTCGGTGGAGCTGACGAAGACCGTGTCGCCCCAAATGATCGGCGTGGCGGCGGAGGGGCCGGGCAGGTTGGCCGTCCACTTGACGTTCTCCGTCTTGGAAAAACTGTCCGGCAGGTTCTTTTCGGGCGACGAACCGTCAAAGTTCGGCCCGCGCCAGTGCGGCCAGTTGGCGGCATGGGTCGGGGGCAAGGTTAACAAGGCCGCGAGCGCGGCACACAATAAGAGCGTGGTCGGTTTCATGCGATGATGGATTCTTCGACGGCCCAGGCGGTTTGGCAATTCGATTTGTTTGCGGCATGCACGGAGACCCGCCGCTCAAAGCTTTTTCCTTCACCCGCCGCCGCCGTCTGCTACTCTCCGCCGCCTCATGAGTTCAAAAAAGTTCAAAGTTGCAGCGTTGGCCGGCGATGGCATCGGTCCGGAAGTCATGCTCGAAGCCATCAAGGTTTTGCGCGCCGCCGAGCCGAAGTTCGATTTCAAACTGGAAATTACCGAAGCCCCCGTGGGCTGGGCGGGCATTGATTTCGCCAAAAAAGCATTGCCAGACATCACGCTCGACGTGTGCAAACGCTCGGACGCCATTCTCTTCGGTTCGGTGGGATTACCGGAGCGCGACCCAACGTTGCCCAAAGAGCAGCGTCCCGAACGCGCGGCCCTGTTGCGACTGCGGAAGGAGTTCAGCCTGTTCGCCAACCTGCGCCCTGTGAAGTTGCTTCCGGAACTGGCCGAGATTTGTCCACTGCGCCCCGAGCGCGTGAGCGACGGCATTGACATTCTGGTTGTGCGGGAACTGACGGCGGGACTTTATTTTGGCCCCAAGCACACGGAGGACATCGTAGAACTCCACGAGGTGCCGGGCCAGTCGCGCCGGTCCCGGAAAGCTGTGGACACGATGGTCATCACCTCCGGCGAAATTGAACGCATCGCCCACGTTGCATTTCAAACCGCCCGGCAGCGGCGCAAAAAAGTTACCAGCATTGACAAGGCAAACGTGCTCGAAAACGGCGTCCTCTGGCGCGAAGTTGTGACCGATCTCGGCAAGCAGTACTCCGACGTGGCCCTCGAACACATGTTCGTGGACAACGGCGCGATGCAACTGGTGCTGCGACCCGGTCAGTTCGATGTGATGCTCTGCGAAAACACCTTCGGCGACATCCTCAGCGACGAGGCCGCGGCGCTGGGAGGTTCCCTGGGCATGTTGCCAAGCGCCAGTCTCGGCCAGACGAGCGCGGAGAAAACGTTTGGTCTTTACGAGCCAGCCGGCGGCACGGCACCGGACATCGCCGGGAAGAATCTCGCCAATCCTATCGCCCAGATTCTCTCCGCGGCGCTTATGTTGCGCCACAGTTTCGGCCTGACCGCGGCCGCGGAGGCGATTGAAACCGCTGTGGCCAAAACCATCTCGGCCGGTTATCGCACCGGGGATATTTATCAAGCCAACGGAGCAGCAACCCGGAAAGTGGGCACGCGCGAGATGGGTGATGCCATTGCCGCAGCGATTTGACACAGTGGCGGGCCTCCAGGTTCGCCATCACGGGCGGCTTTGCACCACACTCTGAGTCGCCGGGCTGGTGACATAGCGCCCCGTCGCCACGGTTTCCAGACCACCTTCATTTCATTCTTTCCAAACTGCAGGTGGAATGCGAGAAGTGGCGCAAACACCCATGAGCGACGTCACGCAAATCCTTGAGCGTGCGCAGCAAGGCGACTCGAAAGCCGCTGAAGAATTGCTCCCGCTTGTCTACGACGAACTGCGCAAGCTCGCCGCGCACAAGATGGCCAACGAATTGCCCGGGCAAACCCTCCAATCCACCGCTCTCGTTCACGAAGCCTGGCTGCGCCTCGGTGGCACTGAGCAACCCACGTGGCAAAACCGCGCGCATTTCTTCGGCGCCGCGGCGGAAGCCATGCGGCGGATTCTCGTGGATAACGCGCGTCGCAAGCAGAGCCTCAAGCGCGGTGGCGACCTGGAGCGGATTGATCTCGAAAATCTGGACGTGGCGCTGGCCGAGAACGACGCGACGGTGCTCGCGGTCAACGAGGCTCTCGACCGCCTGGCAGCCGAGGACGCGCAATGCGCGGAATTGGTCAAACTGCGATTCTTTGCCGGGCTATCCAATGTCGAGGCCGCGCGCATGTTGGGCCTGGCCGAACGGACGGCAAAGCGGACCTGGGCCTATGCCCGGGCGCGCCTTTACGAAGAATTGAGGCAGATGCGTTAGCGCCGGTCGGACCGCAAGATAGTTTGGCCCAAAATCGTTTTTGGCTACGCATGGATAGTTGAAGTGATTGCCATGGCCCAATCCGAACAACCCAAACGCGCGCGCGCGATTTTCGAGCACTGGCTCGACCTTGGCTCGGCGGAGGAACGAGCGGCATACGTGAACGAAGCTTGCGGGTCGGACACGGTTTTACTTCAACGGGTTCAGGCCTTGATTCAAGCCAGTGAGGTGGGCGATTCGTTTCTGCCGGACCAACCGGACCGCAGCGCGTCGAGCGCGGCCGTGGAACGGGCCGGGGACCAGATTGGCCGCTACAAGCTCCTGGAGCAGATCGGCGAGGGCGGGATGGGGGTGGTGTACATGGCGGAACAGGAGGAGCCAGTTCGCCGCAAAGTCGCCCTCAAGATCATCAAGCTGGGCATGGACACCCGGCAGGTCGTCGCCCGGTTTGAAGCCGAGCGTCAGGCGCTGGCGCTGATGGACCATCCGCACATCGCCAAAGTGCTGGATGCCGGCGCAACGGACAGTGGCCGGCCCTACTTCGTTATGGAACTGGTCCAAGGTGTCCCGATCACCAGGTTCTGCGACGAGAACCGGTTTTCGACCGAAGATCGAATCAAGTTGTTCATCCCGGTCTGTCAGGCAATCCAGAGTGCGCACCAGAAAGGTGTCATTCACCGCGACATCAAACCCACAAACGTCCT
>Ga0315910_10002753_pt1 | contig 15215 bp, 13 predicted proteins | sample EdamamesoilMG_FD_204470 | JGI IMG/M metagenome (GOLD analysis project Ga0315910, IMG submission 204470) | Garden soil microbial communities collected in Santa Monica, California, United States - Edamame soil | ecosystem: Environmental > Terrestrial > Soil > Garden | place: USA: California...
AGACCCAGATCACGTACCAGGTGCGCGTGCGTTGGTGCTGAACTTGGTTGCCGAGGAGTGGCCCGAGCCGCCAGGCCCGGGCGCGAGGAGCTAGGATGAAAGCAAACACAGGGCGACGGTTCTATCGGTTCTTCTCTGCGCTCGGCGCCCTCGTCTTGGCGGGCCTGGGCGCGCGCGCGGCGAGCGCGGCGCCACCGGCTGCACCTGCGCCCCAGGCGGCGGCCGCCGCGCGTGTCTCGGAGGCGAGCGATCGCAAGTCGGTGAGCATCACCGTCTACAACTCGGACATCGGGCTCATCCGCGAGGTCCGCGCGCTGCGCGGCCTGCCCTCGGGCCGCGTGGCCCTGGAGTTCCGGGACGTGGCCTCGACGATTCAGCCGCAGACCGTGGCCGTCAAAGCGCTCGGCAACCCTGCCGCTCTCTCCGTGCTGGAGCAAAACTACCGCTACGACTTGCTGACGCCCGAGACGTTGCTCGAGAAATACGTCGGCCGCAACGTGCGAGCCTATCGCTACCACGAGGCCGCCGGCAAAGAAGACGTGGTCGATGCCAAGCTGATGAGCGTCGCCGGCGGGCCGATCCTGCAAATCGGACAGGAGATCACCTTCAACTACCCGGGGCGGCTCGCGTTTTCGGAGCTGCCGCCCAACCTCATCGCCAGGCCGACGCTGGTGTGGTTGCTCGATGCGCGCGCCGCCGATCCCAGCGTGGAGGTCTCATACCTGGCGCAGGGGATGTCGTGGAGCGCCGACTATGTGCTCGTGCTCGACGACAAAGAGGCGACCGCAGGCCTGGTCGGCTGGGTGACGCTGGTGAACAACACCGGCACGAGCTACAGGAACGCCGCCCTGAAGCTCGTCGCCGGCAACGTGAACCGGGTCGTCGAGCCCGAGCGCGGCTATCGCATGGAGAAGGCGATGCCGATGGCGGCCGCGCCAGCGCCCGCTTTCAGGGAGGAGGGCCTGCTCGAGTACCACCTCTATACGCTCGATCGCGCCACCGACGTGCTCGATCGGGAGCAAAAGCAGGTGACGCTGCTCGAGGCCGCGGGCGTGGGCATCCAGAAGAAGCTCATCTTCTCGGGCCAGCCATACTGGTATCAGAGCCGCTTCGGCGAGCTGGTGAAGAACCAGAAGGTCAGCGTCTACCTCGACTTCCAGAACGAGGCGAAGAACCACCTCGGGATGCCGCTGCCCAAGGGCACGGTGCGCGTGTACAAGGCCGACGCCGGCGGCTCGCAGCAGTTCGTGGGCGAAGACGCGATCGACCACACGCCGCGCGACGAGCGCGTGCGCATCAAGGCCGGCGAGGCCTTCGACGTGGTCGCCGACCGCAAGCAGATGAGCTGGACCTCGCTCGGCAACTGCAACGCCGAGAGCGCCTGGTCGATCGAGCTGCGCAACCACAAGGACGAGGACGTGCGCGTCGAGGTGCAGGAGACGACCGGGGGCGACTGGCAAGTCCAGAGCTCGAGCCATCGCCCCGAGCGCGACGACGCCCACAACTTCCACTTCGACGTCCCCGTCCCCAAGCGGGGCAAGACGCAGGTCGCTTACACCATCCGCGTACGCTGGTGCTGACGGCGGCCCCCCCGAGCCGCCATCAGCATCCCGGGATCAGGACGGCTTCCTGAACTTCAGCGTCATCCGGTCGGTCTCGCCGATGGCCTCCATCTGCGCTTTTTGCTCCGGATTGTCCTTGCTGGTGGCGAGCGTCGGCGGCAGGCGCCAGACGATGTCGGACTCGCTCGGCTGATCCTTCGGGTTGGCGTTGACCTCGCTCTGCTCGACGAGCTCGAAGCCGGCCTTCTGGAACGCCGCGATCACTGCGGACTGCTTGACGTAGCCGCGATCGCCCTTGGTGGAGGCGTCGGACTGGCCCTCGGGGGCGCGGTGCTGCTCGACGCCGACGATGCCGCCGGGCTTGAGCACCTTCTTGACGTCCGCGAGCGCCTGGCTCAGGTAGGCGCCGTCGTCCTCCAGCCGCATGAAGTGGTGCAGCGCTCGGACCATCAACACGACGTCCGCCGTGCCCGCCATGTCGTCTGGCACGGAGCCGTACTGGAATGCGCCGACCTGCGCGTCGTCGGCGCCCCGCGCGGCCGTCATCTTGGCCACCGTCTCGGAAGACCAGTTCTCCTTCGTCTTCGGGTCCGGAGAGTAGTCACCGAACTTGGTCCACATCTCCGCGGAGTAGTCCGCGTCGATGACCTTGCCCGTCGGGCCGAGGTAATCGAGCAGGATGCCCGTGTACCAGACCGGGCCCGGCAACGTGTCGACCACCGTCATCCCGGGTGCGACGCCGAAGAACTCGAGCGTCTCCTTCGGGTGACGGGAGCTATACCGCGATTTGGCGTCCTCGGGCTGGGCGGCGAGCACCGCGTCGAGCTTGGCCGAGGCCTCCGGCGACGTGGCAGTGGCAGCAGACTGCGCCGTCTCAGCCGGCGGCGTAGCCTGCTGACTACAGGCAAACAGAAGAAGCGCCAATGCGCTGAATCGTCGATGGGATTTCATGAGACTTCCTCGTGGTTCTTACGATGCCCCGGCCCCGACGAGCGGCGGCCAGGAACGCCGCGAACACTAGCCGACGCACTGCGGAACGAAAGGCAGAATGAAGGGCAAAATACGAGGGATCGTTCGCGGCCGACTCGTCCGTTGGGCACGGCGCACGGCCCCGCCCGGCCTCGGCGCCCGCTCGTGGGGCGTACAGAGACGCCGGGGCGCCCCCCACGGGGCGCGGGCGGGTGGAGCGGTAGACGGCGCGGTAGACAGCACAACAGAGCGCTCGATACGGGCGGCTCCAGCGGCCTCCCCCAGGGCTTGACGCTGCCGCGGTGCGTCCGCCGGTGCCAAGGATTGCCGTTTGTAGCAATCGAGACAAGCCGGCTGTGGCGAGTATACTCAACCCTCCATGCGCGTTTTCATCACCGGGGCGAGCAGCGGCATCGGGGCGGGGCTGGCCCGTCACTACAGGCAACCGGGGACGACGCTCGGCCTGCTCGCGCGTCTGATGGCCATCAGCGCAATCGGCGTGGCGAACGTGAGCCTCCCTTTGAGCCTGCCCGGCAGCGGTGTGCACGCGAGGTCCATCTGTCCTGGTCATGTGCGCACGCCGATGACGTCCGAGCTGCGCTCCCCACCGTTCGTCTCGCAGCTCGACGACGCGGTCCGATTGATGACCCGCGCCATGGCGGCGAAGCGCGCGAGGTATGTGTTGCCCTGGCAGATGAATGTGGTCGAGCACGTGTTGCGTGGCGCGCCCGCGCGGGTCGTGCTCGAGCTCGTGCCTGCGTCGCGCAGCCGGGGTACGCTCTGAGCACCTCGGCGCGCGCCCATCGCCGCCTCGAGCCGCGGTCGCCCTCGGCACGGCCTGACCGCGCCGACCGGGCTTACAAAACGGACCGGACGAGATAGCATTCGCATGGGGATGGCGACTCACGATCTCGACCAGTCAGCGCCGGCCGGGCGCACGAGCGAGACGGAGCTCTCCGTGTTCGTCGGGAGCGTCGTGACGACGCACGGTGAGCGGAAGCTCGCGTGCGGGCTGACCGCCGTGCTGCTCGCCTCGTTCGCGCTGAGCATCCCGTTCGCGAGCCGGCCCCTGTCCCCCTACCCCGCGTTCGCGCCGGTCTACGACATGGCCGTCGTGGTGGTCGACCTGATCACGGCGTGCTGGCTGCACGCGCAATACCGCGAGCGGGGCGCGAGCTCGTTGCTCGCGCTCGCCTGCGCCTACACCTTCACCCCGATCTTGATGTTCGCGCACGCGCTGAGCTTCCCGGACGCCTTCGTGGCGGGCAGCGCTTTCGGAGGTTCCCAGACAACGGTCTGGCTGTTCGTGGCCTGGCACGGGGTGTTTCCCCTGTACGTGGTCGGATACGCCGCGCTCGCCCCCCGCGCCGACGCCCCGATCGAGCGGAAAGCGCCCTCGGCGCTCGCGCAACGCTCGGCGCTGCTCGGCACGGTCCTGCTGGCGCTGCTCGCCATCGGCGTCGCCACCTGGTGCGAGCCGTTCTTGCCAGAATTGCTGACCCGCTCGAACTACGTCAATCGGACGCACGGGGTCCTGGCGCTGGGCTGGCTCGGGCACCTCGTCGCCCTCGGTTTGTTGCTCGTGCGCACCCGGTTGCGCCGCAGGCTGGACCTCTGGGTCGCGGTGATGCTGCTGGCGTGGCTCCTGGACCTGGCGCTCAGCGCCGTGCTCGTGACTGGGCGTTACCAGTTCGGCTTCTACTTCGGGCGTATGTACGGCTTGCTGGGATCGAGCGTCGTGCTGGCGATCCTGCTGCGCGAGACGCACGAGCTGTACCGCGCCGCGGTCGATTCCGCGCGGCGCCTGACGAGCGCACGCTCGGAGCTGCGCAGCGCGAACGACACGCTCGAGGCCCGCGTGCACGAGCGCGCCTCGGCCCTGGAAGCGGAGGTGCGCGAGCGGCGAGCGCTGACGCTGCGGCTGGCCACGGCCCACGAGGACGAGCGCAAGCGCTTCGCGCGCGAGCTCCACGACTCGATCGGGCAGCTCGCCGCGGGCCTGACGTTCACGTTCAAGGCGGTCGAGCGCGCGGGCGACTTGTCGCCCGCCGCACACTCGGCGCTCTCGGAGGCGCGGCGCCTGGCGGACGCTCTGAGCAAGGAGGTCCACGACCTGGCCGTGCGACTGCGCCCCACGGCGCTGGACGACATGGGGCTGGACGCGGCGCTCGATCAGCTGGTTGCGCAGTGGTCGGCGGGCACGGGTGTCGCGGCAGACTACGCGACGGTGGGGTTGGCGAACCGCCGGTTCGCGACCGAGGTGGAGACGTGCGTGTACCGGGTCGTGCAAGAAGCGCTGACCAACGCCGCCAAGTACGCCCGCGCTTCGCGCGTCGGAGTGGTCGTGACGCGCCCCGCGGGCGGCCTCTCGGTGGTCATCGAGGACGACGGCGCGGGGTTCGATCCAGATGCCGTGCCGTGCGGGCGGCTCGGCTTGCTCGGCATGCGAGAGCGGGCGGGGCTGGTCGGGGGCACGTTGAGCGTGGAGTCGGGCGCCGGCACCGGAACGACGGTCACCTTGCGCATCCCGGCGCCCTCCGTGCTCGAGGCCGCGGCCGACGACAGCCCCCCCACGAGCGAGACCACCGCGCGGGCCGACGGCGGCAACGAGCACGACGTCTTGCCGGTCAAAGACGCGCTGTCGTAGGCGCCAGCAGGCACGGACAGGCCGGGCGAGGGCCGAGCCGGGGGCGGCCGGCTACCGCTGCGGACGAATTCGCAAGGACGGTCAGGACGCCCGGGGCGCGCCGCGCCAGATTGACGAGCACGCGGCCATGACGGATGACCCACACCGAAACGCCTATGCCCGGCGCATCGAGCGCGTCGTCGCTCACATCTGTGACCACCTCGAGGAGGAGCTGAGCCTCGATCGCTTGAGCCTCGTCGCCGGCTTCTCCAAGTTCCACTTCCACCGCCAGTTCGCGGCCGCCACTGGCTTCACGGCGGCGCAGTATGTCCGCCTCACGCGCCTGAAGCGCGCCGCATATCGGCTCGCGTTCGACCGCTCGCGTTCGGTCCTCCAGGTGGCGCTCGAGGCCGGCTTCGGCAGCCCCGAGGCCTTCGCGCGTGCCTTCAAGGATCTGCACGAGCAGCCCCCCTCCGAGTTCCGAGACGCACCTCGCTGGGCCGCCTGGGCGTCACGGCGCCCGCTGCCCAGCCCAACCTCCGAGCAGAACATGAAACCCAGCATCGTAGATTTCGCCGAAACACGCCTCGCCGTCCTCGAGCACCGCGGCCCCCACGAGACGCTGATGGCGTCGGTGACCCGCTTCATCGCGTGGCGACGCGGCTCGGGGGACTCGCCCGCCGCGACGCACCGGACCTTCGGCATCCCCTACGACGACCCGGCGACCACCGAGCCCGAGCGCTTCCGCTTCGACATCTGCGCCGAGCTCACGGGGCCGCTCACACCCAACAGCGCCGGCGTCATCGAAAAGGTCATCCCCGCCGGGCGTTGCGTCGTCGCCCGCCACGTCGGCTCGACCGACGCCCTCGAGCCGACCGTGCGCGCGCTGTACGCAGACTGGCTGCCCCGGAGCGGCGAGCAGCCGCGCGATTTCCCGATCTTCTTCCACTACGTCTCGCGCATGCCTGCGGTCCTGGAGCACGAGCAAGTGACCGACATCTACCTGCCGCTACGCTGAGCCCGCACGCTTCGCTGACTGCCCAGAGACGCGCCCGTCCGGAACGATCGCCACGCCGCGCACGCGCAGCTCGGGCTCACATTTGCTGGCCACTGCAGGTGGCGTGGAGCGTGCGGGCAGGTGCCCCAGAAATCCGACGTCAGGGGCCCGAGCTTTCGAGCCGCCTACTTCCTAGAAGCCAGCTCCGGGCAAGCTAGTTGTCGGAAGCCGAGCGCTCGAACGCGCCGAGCTGGGCGCGCAGGGCTCGCTGGAAGGCGGGACGCGCTTCGCAGCGGGCCTGGTAGGCTCTGAGGTTGGGCTCGGCCTCGACGAGCTGGGTGTGGCGCAGGATGCGCAGGACGGTGGTCATCATCAGATCCCCCGCCGTGAAGCGGCCTTCGAGGTACTCGCGATCGCCGATCCACGCGGAGAGCTCGGCGAGGCGCTGGCGCACCGCCGCCTCCGCCAGCGGGCGCTTGCCCTGCGCCCAGTCCCTATCGGCGTAGAACAGATCGATCTCGGCCAGGCCTTGCACCATCACCTCGACCGAATTGAGCGCGGCGAACACCCAGCTGATCGCGCGCGCTCGCGCCGCCGCTTCTTCGGGCAACAGGACGGGGCTCTTAGCGGCGATGTGCAGCAAGATCGAGCCGGATTCAAACAGCACCAGACCGTCCTCGCGCAGCACCGGCACCTGCCCGAAGGGCTGCTCGGCGCGGTACCCTGGCGAAGCTTGCACCGAAGGATCGATGAGCTGCTCTGCGTAGGGTAGCCCGGCCTCTTCCAGCGCCCAGCGCACGCGCAGATCGCGGACGAGGCCGCGCGCGAAGGGGGGAACCCATTTGAAAGCGGTGATCGTGATCATGCCCGTGCTCCTCGCTGCGCCAGACCCTCGACGTACTGCTGCTGCCGATCGAAACACTCGCTCCAGCCGCCGATGTGGCTGTCGCGCGACGCCTCGTTCACGAACGGCGTCTGGTGGAAGGTCTGGGTCGTCTTGCCGCCGCGCTCGGCGAACGTGACCGTGACCAGCGTCTGCAGGCCGGGTTGGTCGGGCCCATCGTCCCAGGCAAACGTGAACACCAGGCGTTTGTCCGGCACGATTTCTCGGTACACGCCGCCCATCCAGCTCGCGCCGTACTGCCGGGACTCGATGCAGCCGCGCCACGACCCGCCCGGCCTGAAGTCGAGCTCCAGGCTGGTGCACACAAAGCCGCTCGGCCCGAGCCACTCTCGCATGTGATCGGACTCGCGCCAGATCTGGAACACCAGCGACGCGGGCGCATCGAACGTGCGCGTGATGGTCAGCTCGGGGCCCCCGGCGCGCGGGGTCTCAGTGTTTTCGGCCATGGCCTTTTCCTTTCTGGAGCCGTTCGAGATAGACACCCATCTGATCGAAGCTGCCCGCCCAGAAGCGGCGGTAGCGCTCCAGCCAGTCGTCGACCGCGCGCAGCGGCGCGGCTTCGAGCCGGCACGGGCGCCACTGGGCGTCGCGACCGCGCGAGATGAGCCCGGCGCTCTCCAGCACTTTCAGGTGCCGCGAGACCGCCGGCAGGCTGATCTCGAACGGCTCGGCGAGCTCGTTGACGGTGGCCTCGCCCTGAGCCAGCCGCGCGAGGATCGCGCGGCGTGTGGGATCGGCGAGTGCAGAGAGCGTGGCGCTGAGTGGGTCGGCCATGATGAATGACTCTCGAGTCGGCAGTATCGCGAGCCCTGATACAGGGATTTTTTAATTAACCAATATGTTAATTAACGCACATGTTAAATAGAGCCGCCCCGCGTGCCTGTCAAGCGGGTGTGAGACGCTTGTCGAAGCTGACCATGCGACGATGTGCCGCAGCTGCGCGCTTGACCCATGTTGGGGCTCGCCTCAGATGAAAGCGCATGTCGCCGGTCGTCCGCTTGGTCTTCCTACCTGTGTCGCCCTGGTCCGAGCGCGCGCGCTGGGCGCTCGATCACCATCGCATCGCCTATCAAACCATCGAGCACATGCCGATCCTCGGTGAGCGCCGACTGCGCCGCTTGCTCGGCAACCCGCGGCGTCGCGCGACGGTGCCCGTGCTGCAAGTCGGCGACGAGCTCTTGTCCGACAGCTGGGACATCGCCCGCTACGCCGACCGCGTTGGAAGCGCCGAGCCGTTGATCCCGCCAGCGCACGAAGCGGCCGTGCGGCGCTGGCACGAGCTGGCCGAGCGCGCGATGAGCGCCGCTCGCGCCCTCACGCTCCAGCGTTTGCTCCAGAGCCGCCGCGCGCTGCGCGAGGCGCTGCCCATTCCCGGCTGGGCGCGCTCGCTGCTGTGGCCCGTCGCCGGCTGGGCCACGCGGCGCTTCGCGCAGAAGTACGACGCCGATCTGCAGGGGTCGGCCGCGCCGCGCGCGACGGTCCAGGCAGCGCTGAGCGAGCTTCGCTCGGCCCTCGGCGGCGGAGACCACCTGCTCTCCAGCTTCAGCTACGCGGACATCGTGATGGCCACGCTGTTGCAGGGCGTCGTCCCGGTCGCCGATCGCTACATCCCGCTGGGCCCCGCCATGCGCGCCGCCTGGACACAACCCGAGCTCGCTCGACCCAACGAGGACCTCGTCGCCTGGCGCGACCGACTGTACGAACGCCACCGCCCCGCGCCGCTGGCGGCGTGAGCTCACCCTCTCCGAACGCTGACCCCCCCATCCACCAGCAGGGCCGTGCCCGTGGTGAAGCTCGACGCGTCGGACGCCAGATACAGCGCCGAGCGGGCGATCTCTTCGGGTGTCGCGATGCGCTGGAGGGCGTGTAGACCGCGGACGAAGGCCAGGGCCTCGGGCGAGTGGGCGACCGTGCGTCCCATCGGGGTATCGGTGCCTCCGGGCAGCAGCGCGTTGACGCGGATGCCGTGCGGACCGAGCTCGACGGCGAGCGCCTGCGTCAAGCCGATCAGCCCCGACTTGCTCGCCGCATAGGCCGCCATGTGCGGCATGCCAGCGGTGTAGCCGACGAACGTGGACGTGAACACGATGGAGCCGCGGCCGCGCTGGAGCATGGCTGGGATCTGGTGTTTTGCGGCGTAGAATGCGTGGCTCAGGTTGGTCTCGAGCGTGTCGCGCCAGGCCGCCGCGTCCACGTCGGCGGTCGCGACGAGCGGGCCCAGCGTGCCCGCGTTGTTGACGGCGATGTCGAGACCGCCGAAATGGCGACATGCGGCAAGGACCAGATCTCGTGCGTAGCTTTCGTCACGCACGTCACCTGCGACGGCGAGCGCGTCGCCGCCTTCGGCACGGATTGACTCGACCACGGCCTCGAGCTCCGGTTGCCGACGCGCGGCGAGCACGACCCGCGCGCCTTCGCGTGCCAGGAGCACGGCTGTTGCACGACCGATGCCGGAGCTCGCTCCGGTCACGATGGCCACGCGCTCGAGTAATGATTGCATGCTGACCTCCAGATGGCTGGCGCCGCGCGGCGACGTGCCGCGTCCGAGCGCCGGGCTCAGACATAGAGGCGCGCGTCGCTCGTGAAACTCCGCTTCTTGCTCTCGCATCGCGTCGGACGAAAAACGCTTCGGGCCGGACGCCGGCGCGCCGGCGACAGCGGGCGAGGCGTCCCTTCGGGTGCCAGGCCGCCGTCGCCCCGCTGTGCCCGGGCGAGAAGTTTCTGCGCTGAATGGCCCGGGTGCACCCGATCCGGTCTGGTCTGCTCCGGCGTGGGCCTCCGCCGGGGCAACGGGCAGGGTGCTCGCCAAGACGGCCGAGCCAAGGCCGCGGAACCGAGCGCCGCCGACGCCAGCGACCCGGGCGGCAGGAGCCTTGCAGCCGGGCCCCCGCTTTGCTTCGCTAGGAAGTCTGTGGCCACGATCGCTCTCTGGGCACGCACGGCTCGGCTCGGACGGCTGCTCACGTGGGCCGTGCTCGGCGGCGTCGCCGCGGTCGCCTGCGATCAGACCGATCCGCCCTTCAAGAACCTCTACTGGGACAACCACCGCGAGGGCCTGTACGTCGACGCCGTCAACGGCGAGCCGCTGTTCAGCTCGCGCGACAAGTACGATTCGGGCACGGGCTGGCCGAGCTTCACGCAGCCGATCGAGACCGCCCGCGTGACGACACGCAGCGACTGGTCTTTCGGCTCGCTGCGCACGGAGGTGCGCTCGGCGGGCTCGGATTCGCACCTCGGGCATGTCTTCGAGGACGGCCCACCGCCGACCGGTCTACGTTATTGCATCAACTCGACCGCGCTGCGCTTCATCGCCGCGGACGAGCTGGATGCGCACGGCTACGACGCGTATCAGCCGCTGTTCGACACCCGCCCGACACCCGTCGGCGGTCCCCCACAGCGTTGAGCGCCGGGCAGCCGCGGGCCCGCCGCAACCCGCGCACCTCGCCGCCCGTGACGCGCGTTCACCCGGGGCGGGTCTGCTTCCGCCCGCGCCGGCGTCACGACGCTTGGAACGGAAAGGAAACTGCCCTAAACAAGGCGTCATGACCGTTCGCGACGCCCTGTCGGGCGCTCTGGGCAAGCTGTTTTCACCGGCTCGTTTTGGCACGCGCACGCTGAAAAACCGCGTGGCGATGGCGCCGATGACGCGCTGCCAGTCGCCCGGGCACATCCCCAACGAGCGCAACGTCGAATATTACCGGCGCCGCGCTGCCGGCGGAGTGGGCCTCATCATCACCGAGGGCACGACGGTCGGGCACGCGGCGGCCAATGGCTATCCAAACGTGCCGGCGTTTCACGGCGCCGAGGCGCTCGCTGGCTGGCGCGCCGTGGCCGACGCCGTGCACGCCGAGGGCGGCGCCATCATCCCCCAGCTCTGGCACGTCGGCAGCGTTCGCCAGCCGGGGATGCAGCCCGACGCGGAGGTCCCCGGGCACGGCCCGTCCGCGGTCCTCCACCCCTCGCTTCAGGAGGGCTCGGGTGTCCCTCCGGTGACGATGACCGAGCGCGACATCTGCGACGTGGTCAACGCCTTCGGCGTCTCCGCGCGCGCGGCCAAGGAAGCCGGCTTCGACGGCGTGGAGATCCACGGCGCGCACGGCTACCTCATCGATCAGTTCTTCTGGACCAAGACCAACCTGCGCCGTGACGCCTACAACGGCGACCTGGTGCAGCGCACGCGCTTCGCGACCCAGGTGGTGCGCGCCGTGCGCGAGAACGTGGGCCCCGAATTTCCGGTCGCGCTGCGCCTGTCGCAGTTCAAGCTCGGCGACTACCCGTACCGCGTCGCGAGCGATCCCGCGCAGCTCGAGGCCTGGCTCGCGCCGCTGGTCGACGCCGGCGTCGACGTGTTTCACTGCAGCACCCGGCGCTTCGACGACCCCGAGTTCGATGGCTCGCCGCTCAACCTCGCCGGCTGGGTCAAGAAGCTCACCGGCAAGGCCACGGTCACCGTCGGCAGCGTCGGGCTCGACTCGGATTTCATCGCGGCGTTCTCCGGGCAATCGGCGGGGGTGCGCGGGGTCGAGCAGCTGCTCGAGCGGCTCGAGCGCGACGAGTTCGACTTCGTGGCGATCGGGCGGGCGCTGCTCGCCGATCCACAGTGGCCGGACAAGCTGCGCACGGGGCGCTACTCGGACGTGACCGCGTTCAAGACCGAGCACCTCCAGCGTTATCCCTGAGCGCCGCGGGCTCGCCACACCCCCGGCACGCGGCGGCGCGCAAACCGGGCAGTAAAATCACAACGCCGCGGTAGCTCCTCTGCGCGGGATCTCGTTTCCGAGCGCAGCCAGCCGGAGTAGCCTGCGCCGCATGCATCTGGACGAGCTGGAGCGCGCCTCGCGCTGGACGACATGGGCGGCGCTGACGAGCTTAGGGGTATTTTGCCTCGCTGCCTGCGCCTCCGGGCGTGACGCCACCTCGACGGCGACGACGCCCGAAGCGACCGCGCTCGCCGAGAACCCGGCACCCCAGCTCGGCAAGAGCCCGTTGCCCGAGGTCGTCGCGGCGTTGACGCGCGAAGAGAAGGTGCTGCTCGTGCTCGGCTCGGGCATGGTGCTCGACACGCTGCCGCCCGAGCGTCAGGGCCCCGTGGGCGGCCGGCAGCCGATGCGCGTGCCGGGCGCAGCCGGACAGACCATCCCGGTCCCGCGCCTCGGCATCCCGTCCATCGTGCTCGCGGACGGCCCTGCCGGGCTGCGCATCGAGCCAAAGCGCCCGGAGACGCCCTCCGAGTCCTACTTCTGCACGGCGTTTCCGATCGCGACCGCGCTGGCCGCGTCCTGGAACCCGGCCTTGATCGAAGACGTCGGCAAGGCGCTCGGCGCCGAGGTGCGGGGCTACGGCGTGGACGTGCTGCTGGCGCCGGCGCTGAACCTGCATCGCGTGCCGCTCGGCGGCAGGAACTTCGAGTACTACTCGGAGGATCCGCTGCTCTCCGGCAAGAGCGCCGCCGCCGTCGTGCGAGGCGTGCAAGCCAACGGCGTCGGCACCTCGATCAAGCATTTTGCAGCCAACAACGAGGAGTGGAACCGCAACGTGCTGAACGTGCGCGTCGACGAGCGCACGCTGCGGGAGCTGTACCTGCGCGGCTTCGAGATCGCCGTGCGCGAAGGCCAGCCCTGGACGGTGATGTCCTCTTACAACCGCATCAACGGCACCTATACCTCCGAGGACCCGGCGCTCTTGACCGGCATCTTGCGCGAGCAATGGGGCTACACCGGGCTGGTGATGACCGACTGGTTCGGCGGCAGCGACGTCGTGCAGCAGATGAACGCCGGCAACGATCTGTTGATGCCCGGGACCGAGGAGCAACGCCAGAAGCTCAGCGCGGCGCTCGCGAGCGGCGCGATCGCAGAGGTCGTCGACCGCAACGTCGGCCGCGTGCTGGAGCTGATCTCGAAGACGCCGGCGTTCGCTGGCGCAGCCGCCACGGCCAAGGTCGACCTCGAGGCAGGCGCCCGTGTCTCGCGCGCCGCTGGCGCCGAAGGCATGGTGCTCTTGAAGAACGAGCGCGCGCGGCTGCCGCTCGCGAAGAACGCGCGCCTGGCGCTGTTCGGCAATGGCTCGTACGACACGCTGCGCGGCGGCACGGGCAGCGGCAACGTGAACGCCTCCCACTCGGTGTCGCTGGCCGCGGGGCTCTCCAGCGCGGGCTACGCCGTGGATGGCGCGCTCGAGCAGCAGTACCAGGCGCACATCGGCAGCGAGCGAGCCAAGCAGACGCCACCCAGCGGCCTCGCCGCCTTCCTGCCGGTCGAGCTCGCGCCCGAGCTCGGGCTGGATGGCGCAGCGCTGGCGCGCAGCGTGCAAGCGAGCGACGCCGCCGTCATCACGCTGCGCCGCAGCTCGGGTGAGTTTGTCGATCGTTCGCGCGAAGACTTCGAGGTGAGCAGCACGGAGAAGGCCCTGCTCGGCCAGGTGTCGAAGGCCTTCCGAGCGGCGCGCAAGCCGGTGGTCGTGGTGCTCAACGTGGGTGGCGTGATCGAGACGGCGAGCTGGCGCGACCTGGCCGACGCCATCCTGCTCGCGTGGCAGCCCGGACAGGAAGCGGGGCACGCCATCGCCGACGTGCTGAGCGGCGTCGTGACCCCCTCGGGCAAGCTGCCGACCACGTTCCCGCTTCTCGTCGACGACGCCGTCGCCATGAAGGGTTTCCCGGGCACCGTGCTGCAGCCGGGTGACGACTCGCGTCCACCGCCGTTCGGCGGCGCCAAGGCGGCCGAGCTGGAGTACGCCGAGCACCTCGCCGTGGGCTACCGCCACTACCAGACCACGGGCGCGCGCGTCGCCTACCCGTTCGGCCACGGCCTGTCCTACACCACGTTCGAGTACGGGCCGCTGGAGCTGACGGCAGGGGCGAGCCCCGAGCGCTGGACGCTGACGCTGGGCGTGAAGAACGCCGGCAAGCTCGCCGGAGCAGAGGTCGTGCAACTGTACGTCTCGGCGCCGGCGGGCAAGCTGCCCAAGCCGGCGATCGAGCTGCGCGCGTTCGGCAAGACACGCCGGCTCGGCCCCGGGGAGGCAGAGGTCGTGTCCTTCGAGCTCGGGCCGCGCGAGCTCGCATCGTTCGATCCCGCTGCCGGGGCCTGGGTCGCAGACGCCGGCAAGTACACGCTGCGCGCGGGCGCGTCGGCCACGGACATCCGGCGCACCACCACGCTCGAGCTGAAGAGCCCGGCGCAGATCGCGCTGCGCTGAGCCGCTGCCCCGGGGCGCGCCGCTCTCGCCGCCGCGAGCGCGGTCGCGCTGCTGGATGTTGAGCGAACGCGACCGCGACGTCACTCACAGACAACAACCGAGCACCCGGAAGAGCCTTCGGAAGGGCCCCCTCTGGAGCAGAGCTGCGCAGAAACGTGCGATCTGCTGGTGGCTCGTCAACCGATCGCGGCCGGCGCGGGGCCACGACGATTGACAAGGTGCGGGCTGACATGGTGATGATACCAAGGCTCGCGAGAAAGGCTGCGAGCGACGCGACTGCTTCGAGGACGGACGGCGCGCATGTGGCTCGAGTGCATCCGCTATCGCTTCCGGTTGGATCCGGATCAGGATTGCTTGGAGCTCGCGCAAGAGGCCGCGCTGCAGAGCTTGCGCCACTCACCGCGCTGCCGCAGCTGGCGTGTGCTGCCATCGCCCAGCGACCCGTCCCTGTCGATCCTGGAGATCGAGTGGGACGCCGGACCATCGCAGGCGCCGTTTCGTGGCAGTGAAGAGTTTGCCGCGTTACACGCCGCGTTGACGGCGCAGGTCCGAGCGCTCGACGAGGCCGACTACCGCACCGACGGGCGCCCGGCGCGTCGCGCGTTGCCGTCCCCGGACGCGATCTTTCGGCTGGCCGAAGACATCGTCGCGCGCGTCATGCGCGTCCCCGAGCTCGCCGGGCGCTTTCATTCGCGAGACGGCTCGCGCCGCGCGCGCCTCGGGCTCTGGCTGGTGGAGGTGCTCGGCGGGCCGGCGCTCTTCAGCTCCAATTTCTCGGGCTCGGCGCAAACCGATGGCCCCCTTGCCGGCGAGCCGCTCGATCTCGACGAGCGCGAGCGCTTCCTCGAGATCGCGCAGGATTGCCTGCCGGGGTCCGCTGGCGAGCCCGAGCCGAGCGTGCTCGGTACGCTGCGCGCCAACCTGCCCTTGTACCCCGCGCCGCCGGACACCTCGAGCTCG
>Ga0315910_10002754_pt1 | contig 15214 bp, 16 predicted proteins | sample EdamamesoilMG_FD_204470 | JGI IMG/M metagenome (GOLD analysis project Ga0315910, IMG submission 204470) | Garden soil microbial communities collected in Santa Monica, California, United States - Edamame soil | ecosystem: Environmental > Terrestrial > Soil > Garden | place: USA: California...
GGTTGCCGAGGGCGTAGCAGCCGGGCTCCAGCTTGCGCGCGCCGTTGCCGCGGTTGGACAGCCACCAGAGCTCGTCCTGGTCCGCGAGCAGCAGGTTGAAGCCGCTGTAGCTGTCGGGTTTTATGCTCGACACATATTCCCCTGGGGAAATGCCATGCAGCAAAAACCTTGAAACCAGCGCGCCACGCGATTCCGCCGCATTCGGGTCGTGGCCGCCGCGATAGTTGGTGACCGACGCGAAGCGGCCGTTGCGCGCCAGCCCCAGCCAGGTGCCTTTCGCCTGCAGGTCACGGCCGGCGAGGATTTCCGGGTGATCGGGCCAGAAGGCTGCCTGCGATGCCGGACGGGCATGCAGCTCGTCGCGGTTGGCGGCCACCACCAGGGGATATGCCGCGTGCACCTTCCACGCGACCAGGATCAGGCACATATGAATCGTTCCACGCGCCGCTCCAATCCCAGGCCGGCCGCCTCGCGCTCCAGCAGCGCCTCGAAGGCCTTGTCGTCGGCGACGCCTTCGTAGACTTCCATGTAGGTCGAGGGATCGTCGCGCCGCCGCATCCAGCGGCCAAGGATGCCGGTTTGTTTTTGAATTTTCTCGAAGAGAATCTCAATGTCCCCTCGAAGCGTGGCGGCGCGCGCCGCTTCCACACGGTAGTAGACGTAGAAATTCGTCACTGCGCGTAGGGCAGGGACAGGACTTCGAGCGCTGGCGCCTGCGGTTGCGCGCGCACCGGCGACTTCGCCTCGACGGCGGAAGTCTGCAGCACCGCCAGCGATTCGTCGCCCGCCGCGTTCACCACCATGCCGCTCGGCTGGCCGGGCGCGTCGTCGCTGTACAGTTCCTGTCCCGCCTGCAGCGGCGCACCGCGCAGGCGGTACATGCGCCGCTTGACCGCGCCGCGGTATTGCGCGCGCGCGACCACTTCCTGGCCCGGATAGCAACCCTTGCGGAAATCCACGCCGCCGGCGAGTTCCAGGTTCACCATCTGCGGCACGAACTGGTCCTGCGTCGGCAGCGCAATCAGCGGACGGCCGGCGCGGACTTCGGCGAGCATCCAGTCGTGCTCGGGCGCATCGGGCACGTGGTGGCCTTCCGGAGCAAGCACAAGGCGTCGCTCCGCGTCGATCGCGACCGAAACCGAACCGCCAGACTCGCTGACCGCGAGCGCATCCGCGCCACCTGGCTCCCAGACGCCGTATTGCAACCAGGCGCCGCTGACATCGGAAATTTTCACCTTGGAGCGCAGGATGAACATCGACAGGCGCTTGAGGACCGTGGCGACGAGATCGCCCGACAGCTGCAGCAGGAATCCGTCGCCATGCGGGATCACCAGGAAGGTCGCGAGCAGCCGCCCCTTGGCGGAACACCACCCCGCGTAGCGCGCGTGCCCGGGCGGGAGATTCTCCAGATCGTTCGTCAGCTGCGCGTGCAGAAATGCACGCGCGTCGGCGCCGGCCGCCTGCAGCAAGCCATAGTGTTCCAGCTTCGCGATGCGCGTCGTGGCCACAGTAGAATGAAGCGAATTTTATTCCGTTCCGTTGCTCAAAGCCCTCTTCACTCTCGTGGTCGTTGCCGTGCTCGCCGCCGGCGGTTATGCCGTCTGGTACGTGGCGACGCCGGTGCAGCCTGGCGCGCTGCCGGTCGAGTTCGAGATTCCGCCGGGCACGCGCTTCCGGGGCGCGGCGCAGCGCATCGAAGACGCCGGCGTCCCGGTCGGCCGCTGGCAGTTCGAACTGCTTGCACGCGCCCTGGGGCGGGACCAGGAGATCAAGGCCGGCAGCTATGAGCTGGCGACGGCGCCGACGCCGCCCGAACTGCTCGACAAGCTGACGCGCGGCGACGTGACCCAGTCGGACATCCGCTTCATCGAGGGCTGGACATTCCGCCAGTTGCGCGCCGCGCTCGATGCGAACACTTTCGTGCGCCACGACACGGCGGGGCTGGACGACGCGCCGCTGCTGCAGAAAATCGGCGCAGCCGAGACGCATCCGGAAGGCCTGTTCTTTCCGGACACCTACGTGTTTTCCAAGGGTGCGAGCGACCTGCGCATACTCAGGCGCGCCTACCAGGCGATGCAGCGCCACCTCGCGCAGGAATGGGAGGCGCGCGAACCCTCGGTGCCGTACAAGACGCCGTACGAGGCGCTCATCATGGCCTCGGTCGTCGAGAAGGAAACCGGCCGCAGCGATGAGCGCGAGATGATCGCCGGCGCGCTCGTCAACCGGCTCAGAATCGGCATGCTGCTGCAGGTCGATCCGAGCGTGATTTACGGGCTGGGGGAAAGCTTCGACGGCAACCTGAAGAAAGTGCACCTGACCACCGACGGGCCGTACAACACGTACACGCGCGCCGGATTGCCGCCCACGCCGATTGCCGCGCCGGGCCTGGGCTCGCTGCGCGCGGCGCTGCGGCCGGCGAAGACGCCGGCGCTCTACTATGTCGCGCGCGGCAACGGCAGCAGCGAGTTCTCGCGCACGCTCGAGGAGCACAATCGCGCCGTGCGAAAATACCAGCTGGATGGCCGCCGCTGATTCGCGAGGGAAATTCATCACGCTCGAAGGCGTCGACGGCGCCGGCAAATCGACGCATGTGCCCTGGATCGCCGAACGGCTGCGCGCCGGCGGACGCGAAGTGCTGGTCACGCGCGAACCCGGCGGCACGCGGCTCGCGGAAAAACTGCGCGCGCTGGTGCTGGCCGAGGCGATGGAACCGCTCGCCGAAACCCTGCTGATGTTCGCGGCGCGCGCCGACCACGTGCACAAAGTGATCGCGCCGGCGCTGGCGCGTGGCGCCTGGGTGGTCTGCGACCGCTTCACGGACGCGACCCTTGCCTACCAGGGCGCGGGGAAGGGGGTTGCCGTGGACCGGATCCGCCAGCTCGCCGAGGCCACGCACCCCGGCCTGACCCCCGACCAGACCCTGGTGTTCGACTGTCCCTACGACATCAGCCGTAGCCGGCTGACCAGCGCCTGCCGGGACCTGGACCGCTTCGAGTCCGAGGAACGAGCCTTCTTCGAACGGGTCCGGGCGGGATACCAGGCCCTGGCCCGATCCGAGCCCGCGAGGGTCCGCTTGGTGGACGGATCCAAGGGCGCCGAAGAAGTTAAAGTAGAGATACAGAAGATACTTTTAACTAATTGATAAAAATGATTTTAGATCTTCATGCAGAGACTTGGGAGCGGTTGGCCGGCATGAGGGAACGTCTGCCGCACGCGCTCCTGCTACACGGCGTTCCCGGGATCGGAAAACTGGCCCTGGCCGAGCAGTTCGCCCGACTGCTCGTGTGCGAGGACCGGCAGGGCCGCGAGCCCTGCGGCCGCTGCGAGGGCTGCCGCTGGTTCCTCGCCGGGAACCACCCCGATATCCGTTTCGTCGAACCCGAAACCATGGCGCGCAGCCAGGCCGACGCGGAGGAGGGCGACGAGCCCAAAGCGAAGGATGCCAAGCCGTCCAACCAGATCAAGATCGAGCAGGCGCGCGCGCTGGGAGATTTCGTGCACGTCATGTCGCACCGGGGTGGATATCGGGTGGCCATCATTCATCCCGCCGAAGACATGAACACCGCGACGGCCAATTCCCTGCTCAAGAATCTCGAGGAGCCGCCTGCGGGCGCCGTTTTCCTGCTGGTGTCGCACCGGCCCGCGCGGCTGCTGCCGACGATCCGCAGCCGTTGCGTGTCAGTGCCGGTGCCGGTGCCGGACTCAAAAGCGGCCGGCGCCTGGCTTGCTGCCCAAGGCGTGCGCAATGCAGTACGCTGGCTGATGTTCGCGGGCGGCGCGCCGCTGCGCGCACTTGAGTATGCAACCGGCGAGCGCGGAGAAGCGATCCAGCGCGTGCTACGCGGTGTCGCTGCTGGTGATCGCAATGCGCTTGCCGGCACGAAAGATCGCGAGGCGCTGGAACCGCTCGCCGAAGTACTACAAAAAATGGCGCTCGACCGTGCGTTTGCGAGCCTAACGGGAAAAACAAAGTATGGAAGCGGCGCAATTGCGGGCGATGCGCGCGCATGGCTCGCGTATGCTCGTTCGATGGGCCGCCACCGCACGCTAATACGTCATCCGCTCAATCCCAGGCTGCTCGCCGCCGAAATGCTGGCGGGCATGCCCGAAAGCTGACATGAAACTGCTGCGCTTCGTGACCACGATTTTCCTGCTCGGCGCGGCAAGCGCCGCGTCGGCCCAGCCGTCGTCCTTGGACAAGTTCCTGCGGGCCGCCAACGAAGGCGATGCCAAGACGGTCACTGCGCTCCTGAACCAGGGCCTCGATCCAAACTCGGCCGATCCAGCGGGCAATACCGTGCTGATGATCGCCTCCAGGCTCGGCCACAAGGACGTCGTCATGGCGCTCATCGGACGCGCCCAGGTGGCCCGGATGAGCGCGCACGGCGATACCGCGCTCAACTTTGCCGCCCTGGGCGGGCACGTGGAGATCGTCAAGCTGCTCGTCGAGAACGGCGCGCCGGTATCGCCGGCAACCGGCTGGACGCCGCTGCACTACGCCGCGTTCGAGAACCGGACCGGGGTCATCAATTACCTGCTCACCAAAGACGTGAACAAGGACGCGTTGGCGCCCAACGGCTACACGGCGCTGATGCTCGCCGCCCGCAATGGCCACATGGACGCCGCCATCGCGCTTCTCTATGCCGATACAGACCTCGGGATCCGCGGACCGGGCGGGGAGACCGCCTTGAGCATCGCCACGGCCAAGAACAACGAGGAGCTGGTGAAGCTGCTTAAGCGTGCCGGGGCTGCGTACTAAGGCCGTCTATCTGTTACTTTACATAATACACATTGTGCAACGTTCAGGCCGCTACGGGTGCACCAGAAGTTCTGCAAGTGCTTCAATGATATCGGAAAGTTTCTCCCCTTGTTCGATCAACGAAACAGCCTCAGTCCGCACGATCTCCAGCGCAAGCGGATTGTTCATCTGCCCGGTGCGTGAATTGCGGACCATCCACGCGGCGTTCCGCAGCCGCGCATAGCGAAGGTCCGACATCCAGCGCCCCCGCAATTGATGGGCAGGAATGACCTGTCCGAAGTCTCCGAAGGCCCCCGGCGGCTTGGCCGAGGGGCCGCCGCCGGGGGCCAGGTCGTCGAGGTCCCGGACCGGGGCTAAATAGTTGTTCGGCAGTACCCCTTCGCCCTTCGATGGGGACCCCGCCGGGCGGGGGGAATTTCCCCTATGAAAGTCTCGTTTCTCGCCGACTTGTTCTATAAGGACAAGCCCCCCGGCCCCGGCGCTCCGCGCCGGGGCGCGGTTGGCCCCATCCGATTGGACACCGGGATAAGTGCCCGGATGCCCATGTTGCGAAAGATTCTCAGCGTCCGGCGCATCGCGCAGCGCCCGGCGCGACGGCCCGAGCGCATCGAACAACGCGCGCTTGGCGGCAGGGTCAAGAGCCACGGCGAACCCCGCTCCGGACGATCCGCGTCAGCAGCCGGTCCCGTGCAGCGGTCATACTCGCGAGCGGTCGACCTGGCATTGCCGCCGCCGTGCCTGTACGGGGCGCTACCCGCCCCCGTACCCCCGAGCCTCGATCCGCGCGCACGTTGGCGAGGCTGCGCTCAGAGTCCGCCCACGCCGCAGCATCGTAGCGACGCTCAATGTCCGGCGCCCGCCAACCGCGCACGGTACGCGGTCGCATCACGCCGCGCCCCTCGCATCGTTCGCCGCCGGCAGTAGCGGCACATCGTCCGCCACGCACAGCCGCGCCAAGCGGTCGTGTAGCCCTTCGTAGAAGCGAATTCCCTGCGGAGTGACCAACCCGGATTCGTTGCGAATCCGGTCTTGCAGCCCAACGAGGACCGCGTTCAGCTCATCGAATGACAGCTCGGCGAGGATCTGCACGACAACCTCCGGCGTGAAAGCGCCGCGCACCGCGCGCAGCTACGACTTTCAGCACTCTGGTTGTCGGCCCGCCGCTTCGACGATGGCTACCGACTGCGTTCTCGCTCGATCGAGCGGTCAGGGGTCGTCCCCACCCCGATATCAGCCCTACGTTACACCGATTCCTTTTTCCCCGCTAAGTTGTTGATCTACAGCCGGGAAAAACACCGCGGAATACACATTGTGCGTTAGTCGGCACACTCTAGGGCTACCCAGGCAGCCCACGAATAGTTAGCCCTAGTAGTGGATAAGAGACTCGCCTGCTTAGTTACGGGCCTGTCTTGCCGGGCGGGTCGCCGTGGGAACAGGTTCTGTGACAGCCGACTGCCCGACTGCTCCGGTAACGGGTGCAACGGGTGCAACCGCTTGCGGTACAGGATCAGACGCCGCCAGTCGGATGAATCCATGCCCACCCCGGCCGCCGGCACCGGCGGTGTCTCTACCACCGCGTCCGCCACCGCCACCACCGCCAAGGTCGCCAACTCCCGCCACCGAGTCACTGTTTTCCGCCTGACCATCCCCGCCGTCTCCAACGCCCGCCCCGCCGCCGCCGCCGGCATTAGCTTGCCTGCCACGGCCATAGTCGCCGCCAGCTCTTCCCGGCCTGCCGGAAAAACCGCCGGTCTGGGACATGCCGCCAGGCTGAGCCGCTTCTTCCGCCGCGGGACCGCTGTCTCCACCACTTCCGCCGGCACTTCCACCCGCCACAGCTACGCCGCCACGTCCGCCGAATCCGTCTGCAACTCCAGCACCTTGCCTCCAATTACCGTCACCCGCGGACCCGTAAACGAGCTCCCCGGTATTGGCATTCGTAAGACTGGTCGGAGCTCCGCCTTCGATCAGACCGCCGTTGGCGCTTCCGCCTTGTCCGCCCGTTCCGATGGTTAGCTTGTACACGCCGGGAGACAAGTATTTGACGGTCCGCGATGGAACCGCACCGCCGCCGCCGCCGCCGCCGCCGCTATCTTTTGACGCGCCGCCGGCACCACCGGCTCCGCCGCCACTGAGATCAATGACGTAGTTTCCCTCAATAAGGTCAGGCGCCGGGAGTTGCCGGGACTGATCAGGCGCGGTCCCTTTGGGGTACACCGTGAGCAAGCATTCCTGATTGATGATGCCCGCGGCCGGATTCATGATGGTAAAAATGCCACGGGTTTGGTCGTAATTTGTGGCCCCGCATTGCGGTAGCGCATTCTGCGCGAAAGCCGGAGCGGCGGTCGTCGCCAAGCACAGTAAAGCCAGACGAATTTCGTTTTTCATTTGTATCTCCTTGGACCCGTTTCAAATTACCTTCAACGCGTCGAGGATTTCCTCTGGGCATGCATGATTCTCCTGCTGACACCCATTAGACGCATCTATCATCGGTCAAATATGCGCCTCGTGAAACGTTTGTTCTGTTTCCTAACGTACATAGACTACAAAATATTTTGCGTGAGGACCGTTATGCTCAAAAACACGCATATAGGCAGCCCTCAACGCGACGGCCGAAGAATTCGAGGAATACCGGCTCGATCAGGACGGGTTCCTGATCGTCTAGGAAACCGGCCGAAAACGGGACGCGCCTGGTCAGTCAACCAGTCTCGACCAACCGAGCGGCCCGACGGACCACCGGCATTGGCAGGCGGCGCATCGAAAGACGTTCCCTTTCCCGGCCGAATCCTTGGCCAGGGACCGAAGCTCGGCATGCGCCTCCCGGGCCGGGCCTGCGCCAACGAGGTACGTGCAATCTACACATGGGATGTGCGTAGGCATCGAGGATCCGCGACAATGGCGAGACTAAATCACTTCTGCCCGGAGTCGAATGTGCGCTACCTCACATAAAACAAAAAAAATCGCGCCCAGCCAGGCCTAGTTCAGGCGATCGGTCGGGATTGCCGGAAAGCGGGCGACAGGAATGCCTTCGTCAACGAGATCGTCGTGCTCTTCTTTTGTCGCCTGGCCGCGGATCGCGCGGGCAGGCGTCTCCTGATAGTAGATCTTGCGGGCTTCCTCAGGAAACTTGGCGCCCACGTCCTCGGACTTGGTGAGGATTTCGTCCAGCATCCTTGAATAAAGGATCTGGGCGACGGCGAAGGCGTCCTTGCCTTCCATTTCGGGCGTTTTCTGCACGGGAACCGGCAACTGCTGCTTCGGCTCCTGCGCGCCCATGTTCAGGCGCGGCGCGGACAGGCCGCGCTCGATGGCGCCGTCGCCGCAAACCGGGCACGACAGCAGGCCGCGCTTCCTTTGCGAGGCGAAGTCCTTGGCCGAGCCGAACCAGCCTTCGAAGCGGTGGCCGTCTTTGCAGTGAAGATCGAAAACGATCATGGAAGCTTGATTCTACACGGTAATATCGGGGCTCCCGCTGGAGCCCGCGCCGATGATCGCCGACCGCATCGAAGCCAAATGGATCGACCTGTTTGCGGAGGTATTCGCAAAGTGCAAGGTCGCGCCCGGCGACATATGCGCTGTTCTCTCCGAATCGCAATCCCGCGCACTCAACGTGCAGCTCGCCGAGCTCGCGCTCGCGCGCCTGGGCGCGCGGCCGTTCCACGTCATCGTGCCGACGCCGCGCCAGACCGCACCGGTGCCGATCCGCTCGACCGGCGCGTCGGTCGCGCTGCAGAACCTCGGACCCGCAATCAATGCGCTATCGAGTTCCGTGTTCGTCGCCGACTGCACGCTCGAGGGCCTGATGCACGCCGCCGAGCTGCCGGCCATACTCAAGGGCGGCGCGCGCGTGCTGTACATCTCCAACGAGCACCCGGATGTCCTTGAGCGCCTGGCCCCCTCCTCCGCCGACGAGGAGCAGGTGAGGGCGGGCATGCGCAGGATGCGCGAAGCCAAGGCGATGAAGGTCACCTCCCCTGCCGGCACGATTCTCGATGTCCGCATCGAAGGCGCGCGCGTGGGCGGCGTCTGGGGCTACACCGAGAAACCCGGAACCCTGTCGCACTGGCCGGGCGGCCTGTGCCTCGGCTTCCCGAAGGCCGGCAGCGTCAACGGCACGCTGGTCATGGCGCCCGGCGACATCAACCTCACCTTCAAGCGCTATATCGAAAGCGCGGTGCGCCTGACGATCGAAAATGACTACGCGACGAAGATCGACGGCGATTCTCTGGATGCGGAACTGATGCGCGATTACTTCGCCGCCTGGGGCGACCGCGAGGCCTACGCGGTATCGCACGTCGGCTGGGGCATGAACGCGCGCGCGCGCTGGGACGCTCTCGCGCTGTACGACAAGCGCGACGTCAATGGCACCGAGCAGCGCGCCTTCGCGGGCAATTTCCTCTATTCGACCGGCGCGAACGAAGTCGCCGGCCGCCACACGCTCGGGCACTTCGATCTCCCGTTCCGGCATTGCACGGTCGAATTGGATGGAAAACCGGTAGTGCGCGACGGAAAGCTCGTCGCATGACGACTCCGAAGTCTTCCCTGCTGTTCCTGCACGGCGTCGGCGGCGGCCATCATGCCTGGGAAGACCAGGTGCCCTACTTCGGCCGCCTGGGTTATCCGTCGCACGCCTGGGACCAGCCGGGCTACGGCAAGAGCCCGATCGTCGAACCCTACGACCTGGAGCATGTCAGCGCTTCGCTCGCCCTGCTGATCGAGTCGCTCGGCGGCGAGCCGGTGGTGCTGGTCGGCCACAGCATGGGCGGCCTGATCGCGCAGGAAACCTACGTACGCCATCCGCAGCTGGTCAAGGCGATGGCACTGTGCTTCACCAGTCCGGCCTTCGCGGGCGGCAACAGCGAATTCACGAAGCAATTCATTGCGGCGCGCATCGGGCCGCTCGACCAGGGCAAGAGCATGGCGGAAATCGCCGCGGGATTGATCCCCACGATGGGCAGCAATTCCAGGCTCGCGGAAAAGATCATGGCGGGCGTGCCGCCGGACACCTACCGCAAGGCGGTGCAGCTGCTCACGACCTTCGACCGCAGGAAGGAACTCGCCGACATCAAGGTGCCGACGCTGCTGGTCGCCGGCGCGCAGGACAAGACCGCGCCCCCTTCCGTGATGGAGAAGATGGCGGGCAAGATCCCGGGCGCGGAATACGTAGTGATGCCCGATTGCGGCCATCTCGGTCCCATGGACCAGCCCGAGGCCTTCAACGCCATCCTGCTCGGCTTCCTCCAGAAGCACCAGCTATGACCGACGCGCGCTACGCCGTCGCAGGTTCCAGTACTTCTTTAAGTGAAAAACAAAAAGAGCTGATCGCACTCGCCGAATCCCTCGGCCCGGCCTTCGCCAGGCGCGCCGAGAAGTACGACCGTGAAGCGAGCTTCCCGTTCGAGAACTACGCCGAGCTGAGAAAAGCCGGCCTGCTCGGTCTGTGCGTGCCGGCAAAATTCGGCGGCCTGGGCGCCGACCTGCGCACCTACGCCCTGGTGTCCGCGACGCTCGGCAAGTACTGCGGCGCGACCGCCCTCACCTTCAACATGCACGCGTGCTCGACGCTCTGGCCTGGCATCCTCGCGGACGACCTGGACATGAGCGCGGAGCAAAAGCAGGAGCACGAGCGCTACAGAATCGTGCACTTCAATCGCGTGGTCAGGGACGGCGCGATCTACGCGCAGCCGTTCTCGGAGGGCAGCGCAGCCGCCGCCGGCAAGGCGCCTTTCGGCACCCTGGCCACGAAAGTGGACGGCGGATGGAAGATCAACGGCAGGAAAATCTTTGCCTCGCTCTCGGGCGCGGCGCACTACTACGGCGTCCTGTGCACCGAGGACAAGCCGGGCAGCTCGATGCGCGACACGCTTTACATCGCGGTTCCCGCGGACACCGCGGGTTTCTCCATCACGGGCGACTGGGACCCGCTCGGCATGCGCGGCACGGTCTCGCGCACGCTCGTGTTCAAGGACGTGTTCGTGCCCGATGATGCGCAGATGATGCCGCGCGGCCTGTACTTCCAGGCGGCGGGTCGCTGGCCGCACATGTTCACCACCCTGTCGCCGACCTACATGGGCATCGCCATCGCCGCCTACGAGTTCACGGTGAAGTACCTGCGCGGCGAAGTTGAAGGCATGCCGCCGGTGAAGCGGCGCATGTACCCGACCAAGCAGATTGCGGTCGCCGAGATGTGGGTCAAGCTCGAACAGACACGCGCGCTTTTCCTGCGCATGCTGGAGGACGCACGCGTCGATCCGCCCAAGGACGCGCGCCTGCGCGCCTACGCCACGCAGTACACGATCATGGAAAACGCCAATGCGCTGTGCGCCCTGGCGATCCGCACCTGCGGCGGCCAGTCGATGCTGAAGAGCCTGCCGCTGGAGCGCCTGTACCGCGATTCGCGCTGCGGCGCGCTGATGCTGCCCTGGACGGCGGAGCTGTGCCTGGACCGCATCGGGCGCGAAGCGCTCTACGAAACCGGTGAATCCGACGACTGACCTGTCGCGGATCATCGAGGGCTGGGCGGCGCACTTCCCGTCCAAGACGGCCCTTCATTTTGAAGGGACGGATATATCGTACCGGGATTTCTGGTTCCGAATCGATCAGACCGCGCGCTCCCTGGCCGTGCAGAAGGGCGATCGCGTCGCCTGGCTGGGTTACAACAGCCCGGACATGCTGGTGCTCCTCTTCGCGCTCGCGCGCCTGGGGGCGATCCTCGTGCCGCTCAACTGGCGGCTCACCGCGGCCGAGCACCGCACCATTCTTGAGGATTGCAAACCCAGGTGGATCTTCTGTTCGCAGGAATTTGCATCACACTGCAAGGATCTGCCGGTTCCGATCGGAACCTTCACGCGAAACGAAAATCCGGAACTTCACGGTCTTGATTCCGACGACCTGCTGATCGTCTACACGTCGGGAACGACGGGAAAGCCGAAAGGCGCAGTGCTGGCGCAATCGGCCCTGCTCTGGAACGCCTACAACGCGATCCATGCGCACGACCTGGGCCAGTCGGACCATGTCCTCAGCGCCCTGCCGATGTTCCACGTCGGCGGCCTGAACAACCAGACGCTGCCCGCTCTGCTGGCCGGGGCGACGGTCACGCTGCACAAGCGCTTCGATCCGGGACTGTGGCTTGCGGACGTGGCCGCGCGCAAGCCGACGATTTCGCTCCTCGTGCCGGCGACGATCCAGGCGGTGATCTCGCATCCGGACTGGGCGCAGACGGACCTCTCTTCGCTCAGGATGCTGAACGCGGGCTCGATGGTGGTGCCGGATTCGATGATCCGCGCCTTTCACGCGCGCGGCGTGCCGGTCGGCCAGATCTACGGCTGCACGGAGACCGCGCCGCTCGCCGTCGTGCTGCTCAGGGAAGACGCCATGCGCAAGGTCGGCAGCGCGGGCAAGCCCGCGCTGCACTGCGAGGTGAAGCTGGTGGACGGCGAAGTCTGGGTGCGCGGCCCGAACGTAATGCGCAGCTATTGGAATGACCCTGCGGCAACCGAGGCAGTCCTGACGCCCGAGGGCTGGTTCCGCACCGGCGACCTCGCGCGCATCGACGAAGACGGCTTCTACTGGATCATCGGCCGCTCGAAGGACGTGATCATTTCTGGCGGCGAGAACATCCACCCCGCGGAACTCGAGAACGTGCTCGCCGATTGTCCGCAGATAGCCGAAGCGGCGGTTGTCGGTGTGGAAGATGCCAGATGGGGCGAAGCCGCCTGCGCCTGCGTGGTGCGCAAGACCGGGATCAGCGAGCCGGAAATCCTGCAGCTGTTCCAGGACCGCCTCGCGAAATTCAAGCACCCGCGCCGCGTGGTGTTCCTCGACAGCCTGCCGAGGAACGCCATGGGCAAGGTGCAGAAGCAGGAACTGAAGCGACTGCTTGCAGGCGGCTAGTTTGCGTCGGAACCGGTCGCTCGAGAATCGGGCAGTGCTACTCGGGCAGGGTCTCGCCCGAGCCACCCATTTCCTTCGGCACGTCCTTGAGCTTGGGCAGGCCGTCCTTGATCCGCAGCACCGTTTCCTGGTAGTGGACATGAACGCCGGCATTGAAAGGGAAATCCGGAATCGTTGCCGCATAGACATCGATCAGCTTCATCGCCGGATGGTCCGTGAAGACATGGCCTCCGCACTTTTTGCACCATTGCCGCGAGCTTTGCGGCGTCTTGTTGTAAGTGCCGATATTTTCCGAACCTTCGGTGATTTTCATTGCTGCCGGCGGCCAGAGGGTAAAGGCGTTGACCGGTCCGGCGGACCAATGGCGACAGGAGCGGCAATGGCAATAACCCATGGCGGCCGGCGAACCCGTGACCGTGAATTTCACCGCGCCACAGAAGCAGTTACCGCGATAGGAACTGGTGGCATTCATGACCGACCTCCTTCAATGTCCAATAGCCCTGCAGAAAAGTCTACGCTCGAACGCCCGCTTCGGGTTGAAAGCTGTGGTCGGCGAACGGCCAGTAGCCGACATTCCCGGACCCGCTATTCGATCACCCGGTCGGCGCGGATCAGGACGGACTGCGGAATCTTGATGCCAAGCGCGTTTGCAGTCTTCATGTTGATCACCAGATAAAACTTGGTCGCCCGCTCGATCGGCAGGTCGCCGGCCTTGGCGCCCTTGAGTATCTTGTCGACGTAGGTCGCGGCACGCCGGTACAGATCGGGATAGCTTACGCTGTAGCCGATCAACCCTCCGTGATCTAAGAATTCGGCCGGAAGAAAGGCTGGTAACCGATACTTAGTCGCAAGCTCAGCGACATATTTAGCGTTCGCCTGCAGGAGCCCGTCCTGTCCGATGAGGAGCACGTTCGCACGCAGCTTTACGCCCTCCTTGAATGCGCGCTCATAGTCCTCGGCCCAACGCACGTCGAACAGGGAGATCTGGAAATTCAGTGGCCGAGCCGTCCTCTCCATCTCCTTCCACGTCAGCGCGGCGGCGGCATTGGCCATATTCTGCACGGCAAGGATTCTGGTCGACCCCGGGAAGATCTCTTTGACCAGATCCAGGCGCTTGGTCCCCAGGTCAATCGCTAACGGGTCAAGACCGGTCACGTTTCCCTCCGGTCGGCGTAACGATTTGGCCAGGCCGGTGCTTACCATGTCGCTGCTCGCCGCCGTCACGATGGGTATCTGGGCCGTGGCGGCCTTCGCCGCCTGGGTCGCCGGGGTTCCCCGCGTGACGATGAGATCGACTTTGCCGCGGACCAACTCGGTCGCGAGGTCCGAAAAACGCTCGGCACGCCCGTCAGCCGAGCGATAGTCGAGAACGAGATTCTGCCCTTCGATGTACCCGAGATCCCGCATGCCTTTCAGAAAGGCGTTGAGGTTGGCGGCGTTCGACGCCATGGACGTCGTTTCGAGCATGCCGACCCGCCAGACTTTGCCCGGCTGCTGGGCAACGGATATGCACGGCACGACCCCGAGTATGAGCAGCGAAACTGCCACGTCGCGCCTGTTCATCGGATCCCCCCGCCGGAACCTGCAGGCCGTGATACTGGCCCATTCAAAGTTGGCGGTTAGCCTACACCTCGATGTCCGCTTCGGGTCGAAAGCCGCCGTCGGCCGAAGAAAATGGCGGGGCCGACCTCATTGATCCACCGCCGCCAGTCGTGCAGACTCGTTACCTGGGAGGATCCATCATGCTGAAGATGCCGGAAATTGCCGTGCCCGGACCGCAACGCGACTTCGTCGGCTACGGCCGCGATGTGCCGAGGGTGCGGTGGCCCGGGGACGCGCGCGTCGCGGTCAACCTGGTCATCAACTACGAGGAAGGCTCGGAAGTGCAGATGGGCGCCGACGGGCGCAACGAGTCCATCCTCGGGGAGATGGCGCTGGGGCTGGAGGCGAAGTATCGCGACTTGGCGCTGGAGTCGGTGTACGAGTATGGGTCGCGCGCCGGGATCTGGCGGCTACAGCGCCTGCTGGAAGAGCGCGGCGTGCCGGTCACCGTGTTCGCCGGCGCGGTGGCGCTGGAGCGTAATCCGCAGGTTGCGGCGTGGCTGCGGGATTCCGAGCACGAGATCTGCAGCCATGGCTGGCGCTGGGAAGAGGTATGGAAGCTGTCGCGCGAAGAGGAACGCGCGCACATCGCCGCGGCGGTCGCCTCTTTCGAGGCCACCTGCGGGCGGCGGCCGCTGGGCTGGTACTGCCGGTACGGGCCCTCTGTGCATACCCGCGAACTGCTGGTGGAGGAAGGCGGCTTCGAGTACGACGCCGACGCCTACAACGACGACCTGCCCTACTTCGTCCAGGTTGGCGGCAAACCGCACCTGGTGGTGCCGTACTCGTTCACCTACAACGACGCGCGCTTCGTCGCCGGCACCGGCTACGGCAGCCCGGCGGACTTCCTGGACAACCTGCGCCGCGGCTTCGACCAGCTGTGGGACGAAGGCGCGTCCACCCCGCGCATGATGAGCATCGGCCTGCACCCGCGCCTGGTGGGCCAGGCCTCGCGGGCCC
>Ga0315910_10002755_pt1 | contig 15210 bp, 8 predicted proteins | sample EdamamesoilMG_FD_204470 | JGI IMG/M metagenome (GOLD analysis project Ga0315910, IMG submission 204470) | Garden soil microbial communities collected in Santa Monica, California, United States - Edamame soil | ecosystem: Environmental > Terrestrial > Soil > Garden | place: USA: California...
CACATATACTGCAAACACAGGTGGTGTATTCAACATGCTTCCTTCTTTGATGTGGTTTTGATAATCCAGTATTGTTGGAATCTTTCTTGCAACTTTTCCGAGCACATTTTTATTTACTACAACAAGGTTCACACCCGCTGCTCCCATATTTTTCTGTGCTCCCGCATAAATCAAATCAAACTTATTGAAATCAAGCTGGCGGCTCAATATATCACTACTCATATCTGCAACAAGTGGCACACCACAATCATATGGAATATTTTTCCATTGTGTACCGGCTATTGTTTCATTCGTAGTAATATGCAGGTAAGCAGCAGTTGGACTTACCGTAAGGTTTTTTGGAATAGAAGTATATTTTGTCTCTTTTGTTGAGCCTGCAATTTCAACATGACCAAATAAGGCCGCTTCTTTGATTGCTTTTGCTGCCCATGTACCTGTATCAGTATAAGATGCCAGTTCATTTTCATTTAACAGGTTCATCGGTATCTGCATGAATTGTGTAGTAGCGCCACCATGCAAAAACAACACTTCATGATCATCGTCCAACCCCATCAATTCTTTTACCAGCAATCTTGCTTCATCCATCACAGGTTGAAACAAACTGGTGCGATGTCCTATTTCAAGAATAGATAAACCGGTATCATTAAAATTAAGTATTGCCTGGCTGGCCTGCTCAAATACTTCTTTAGGTAAAACAGAAGGCCCTGCGTTGAAATTATGAATCATCTCTGTTGTAGTCTTCACTTTTAAAAAATCAGGATGCAAAGAAACAAAATTGCAGCCGTATACCCCAAAGAAAAGCCGGGCTGTATTCAGCCCGGCCTAAGATCGTTTGTAAGTCTATTAATCCAGCACCACTATTTTCTGTACAATCGGCTTAGACTTGGTTTTTAGCTTAACAAAATAAACTCCCGGCTGCAGGTTATTACTCCTGATGCTTGCTGCCTGGTTCACTGTTATCCGCTGAATTAGTTTACCATTGATATCAACTACTGATAACTCTACAGGGTTGGCTAATCCTGTTCTTATTAATATGGGTTCCCCACGATGCACCAAAGTCGGAACTATACGGAATGATTGATTTGGATCCGTCTCCGATGTTGCATTTGTAATCCTGTTTCTTGCTCCATTTACAGTAATATTAAATACATCAGTAATGCAACCAAATCCATCCGTTACTGAGTATGTCGTACTGACGGTCGGAGCAACGGTAATTGTTTTAGTTGTTTCAGCTGTGCTCCAGGTATAGTTACCAATCCAACTTGCTGTGATTTGAATTGGAGTACCTGGATCAATCGTATCATTCGTTGTCTTGTTTACGTCTTTCATGATTGTAAACTGATCACGAATAGAATTATCTGCACAAACCCATTTTGCATCCAATCGGTTATTTTCTACTTCAAAAAATAATGCGCCGCCGGTTGAAACATCTGAATAGTACATCGCATTATGCGGATAGCCGGAAGAAGTACCATCTAACTGCCCGGCTGAACCGGCAACTACATATACAATTCCATTCAAAGCATCAGTTGGGTTCTTAATATAAATACATGAATTAGCTGTGTTATTATATTTCGCACTTGAAGTGCTTAGTGCATGGGTGCCCGGAACAAATGTACTTTCAGTACCATAATGACCATTTATCAAAAAGCTTCTTTCATAACCGTGACTGTGACCGCTTAAAACAAGATCAACTTTATAGCGTTCAAAGATCCGAACTACACGTTGACGCATATTTATCAACTCTGTTTCAGTATCACTGTTATGCGATGTTTTTGTATATGGCGGGTGATGGAAATAAATAACTGTCCATGGTTGAGTATTCGCTGCTAAATCTTGCTTCAACCATGTCATTTGTGGGCCGGTTGTATCATACAATCTTGTATTACCTGTTTCCCAACCATAAGAATCCAATGAAACAAAATGGACATTGCCATAATTATATGAATAGAATGCTTCGTTATTTGAAGCAACTCCACCTGCTTGCCCGTTGGTGGGTAAATTGAAAATGCTGTAGTAAGGAATATTATGATCAGCCTGTCTTGCAGAACTATTTGCATAATCATGGTTACCCGGTGAAGGCCAAAGCACATGGTTCTTTGTCAGGTTGCCCTGGTAAATATTAAAGAAGTTGGTCTGGTACTCTGTTTCTGTTCCGTTATCATATGCATTATCACCCAACAGCAGCCACACGTTTGTATAATTACTGCCATTAAAATTAAGATACGCATTTCTCACAGCCACCTGGTTGGATGAGTTATCACCCATATCACCCATTGCAAGCACACGGATTTTTTCTGTACTTCCTGCAACAGGCATTGTTTTAAAATAATTATTTGCATCGCCCTGTAATGTTTGCGTGGTAGATCCGACGCTATAATAATATAGAGTATTCGGGGTAAGACCAGTTAACGTCACAATATGTTCTGTCGTATTTGTATTATCAGTAACAGATTGTGAAAGATTGCCGGGCGAAGTACCAAAATTTACTTTGCTATTATTCGCAGCGTCAGTCCGCCAGCGGATGACAACACTGTTTTGTAAATTCATATTCATATAAGGCCCGCGGGTTAGTGATACTACATCAGTACCGATAAGCTCTAAATCAAAACTTATATCACTGCTGTTTGCCGCATTCTGATGTATTTCAACTGCAATAACATTGTTGCCACTTACTAAAACGGATGGGCTAAAGCTAAACGCAACGGCAGTAGCGCCATCATCACTTGCTAATGTGCCGAGTGTGTTATATGCTGCGCCTGCGGCTAAATTATTTCTGAAAACTTCCGTTCCATTTACATAGATAGCAACGCCATCATCTCTTTTTACATTACCCAAAACGGTAGTAAATAAAGAAGGATTGCTTACTGAAAATGTTTTCCGGAAATAGGTTGTTACATATTTATTATTTGCATCAGGGCCAAAGCTCAATACTGTTGCTTCATCACCATCACCGTAACCCAGTTGTGCATTGCCTGTTGCCCATGTTGCATCGCTGAATCCTGTAGCTCTCCATCCCGTTCCCTGGTTTGATCCATTATCCAGGTATTTCCATGACGAATTATAAGCAATCAAAGTTTGTGGGCCTGATGCCGGTGCTGATTGTATGCTAAAATTCCATGTAGTTGCATCAACAATACCTGTATAATTATTATTTGATAAATCTTTAAATGCTCCTGCTGCTATTTCAACATTCACAGCAGCACTATATGTAAAATCAGATGGGTTGATTGTAGCTGTATTACCAGAAACTGATACTGCCGCTGATGTTACATCAATTGTTTGTATTATAACGCCTGCTTCTTTAATCAAAATATTTCCAGTTCCTTTTTGTATGTTCTCTGAAAATGTAAGCACAAGATTAGCAGAAGCAGAAACATTTGTTGAATTATCTGCAGGTGAATAAGTATTAACAGTTGGTGGTGTTGCATCGGGACTAAATACAGAAAAATTCCATGTAGTTGCATTTGAAATGCCTGCATAATTATTATTAGCTAAGTCTTTAAATGCACCTGCCGCTATTTCAATATTAACTGCCGCACCGAAATTAAAATCAGCAGGATTGATTGTCGCTGTATTACCCGAAACTGATACAGCCGCCGATGTTACATCTATTGTTTGTGTTGTAACTCCACCTTCTTTAATCAAAATATTTCCTGTTCCTTTTTGAATGTTCTCATTAAATGTAATAACCAGATTTGCGGAAGCTGAAATAGTTGTTGCATTATCTGCAGGAGAATAAGTATTTACAGTAGGCGCAATTATATCTCCTGTCCCGTTCAACTGAAGATCAAAGAAAAGATCAGGACCATTATTTGCCGCCTGGTGTATTTCAACGGCTATCACATTATTGCCTGTCACCAATGCACCTGCACTCAATGTTACTGTTTGAATAGTTGCACCATTATCTGTTGCTTCACTGGATGCTTTGGTTGTATAAGAAATAGTACCTGTAGGCATATTACTGCGATAAACTTCAGTGCCATTTATATACACTACTGCTCCATCATCTCTTTTCAGGTTAAGTGCAAAGTTGCTGAAGATTGATGCATCGGGAACATTGAATGCTTTTCTGAAATAGGTAGTAATATGCTTCTTCTTGCTATTGCTTCCGAAGTTTACTGTGGTTGTAATGCCGCTTACTCCATATCCAAATGAAGCGTTACCTGTTGTCCATGATGCATCATTGAATGATACACTCCGCCATGCTGTTCCCTGGTTACTGCCATTAGCAAGATACTTCCAGGAACTATTATAGGGCAATAATGTAGTTTGAGAAAAAAGAATAACAGTAAATAATACTGCTGTTACAGACAGAAGAATTTTTTTCATAATAAAGTTGGCTGGTTTTAAAATCGGGATGATAAATGTACAAAAACCAAGCTCTAAGCTGCAAATACCGACGAGAAAAAATCTGTACGTAGTATTACGAGTTATTCATGCTCCCTTCCTTTAATGCTACTAGCTTTCCATGCATTGTTTAATGCTTCAAACTCTTTGAGATCCTCGGCAGTAAGTTCTTTATTAGTAAGTGTTTTTAAATCCGGTTGGCCTGCATTTATCCATGCTGTGTACCAGAATGATGCAATTGCTTGTATAGATTGCCTGAACCTTCTTTCTACCATGCCGTTCAGCTTTGTATCAAATGCTTTTGTAAATGCAGTAGAGTATTGCCGGATAGTTTTTCCATTCCTCTCTTCAAATGCAAATTTTTGATCAGGTGAAAAATTTTTACTCAATTCTTTTTCAAATTTCAACACACTATCCGCAGCCAGTGCACTCTCTAAAACTCTTTTCCAGATAAAATCGCCAGGTTTTTTTATATGCTCAGCTTTTCCAATAACAAGATCCCATTCTTTTTCTGCGAGCAATTCCGGTACACGGCTTTCCCAAAAACCATGAATGCCCCGTTGATCAGTATACTGCCCGTTATGATTACTGCTTGCATGTAATGGTACATGTGCATCTGCTATATAATGGCCAATCTCAGCAGATAATTTTAGAATCTTTGCCTGGTTTTTTTCTTTAAATGCATCAGTGAGCTTGTACAACATTGTTTGCACCCACCATGGTACAATACCATGTGCCATCAAAGTATCTTCTGAAAATTTTGCAACCGCATCATTCCATCTGCGTGGCAGGGAGTCGAAAGGATAATTTCCGTACTTATCTATATCTATATAATGTCGCGGGCCTTCTTCCGGTATTGCATAGCGCCGCATATCAGGATCAACAGCATGTTCAACTATAAAATCAATATTCGGTTTGTATAAGGAAATCATTTCCGGCGGCAGAAGAAATACCGCATAATAATTTATTTTACGATGACCATAAAAACCCCAGCAAAACGCAGCTTGTGAAATAAGTGAGAGTGCTAATATAAATAGGAGCTTTCTCATGAATTGCTTAATTGTTGAATTGCTTGATAGTTATAAAACAACAATCAAACAATCTATCCATCCAACCATTTCTATTGGAGTTTATTCTTTTCCTCTTTTCGTTCTGCATCCAGATCAACGACACCACCTGTTACAGCGTACTTCATAGATTCCCCGGCAGTAATATTATTTATCTTCTTTACTTTTTCTTTTGGTAAAACATAGAGCTGGCCGGCGAAATTATATGCCTGCGGAACATACACGGCTACCATTTCAGCACCCATTTCAAATTTCTGCATCTCTTCATCTGTCAGGAAACCTATTATCCAAACATTATCAGAAAACACATTTGCCATTACAGCCTTATTAAATTTTCTTTTATCACCGGCAAATGCTTCAAAAAAGTCCTTGGTGCTGCTATATATAAATTTAACGCCTGGGGTTCGTTCCATCCATTGATCAAAAAAGTTGATGAAGCTACCCATTACAAATTGTGAGCTTATCCATCCAACCAGGATTACAAAAACAATGATGATGAGGAAACCGATACCGGGTATTCTTATATAAGGTTCAAGGATACCATCTATTTTATCAAACAGCCAATAAAGTACATAAGCTGTAATGCCAATCGGCGCAAGAATGATAACACCTTGCACAAAATATCGGAATAACTTTTTGAGTGTGACTCTTCTTTGGAATAAATCTTTTGCAGCCATCGGTTTGATTTCGGCTCAAATGTAGCTTAAAAAAAGGCTTGTAATCATTCATTATCCGGGGATGAAAGGAAAAATAAATGGATGGAAACTTTGGCTACGAATAAAGTTTCCTTAGTTTTGTGCGCCGAAATTGAACTATGGAAATAAAAGATCGCATAAAACAAAAAGCCCATGATATGGTTATGCAATACGGCATCCGATCGGTAAGTATGGATGATATTGCCAACTCACTGGGCATGAGCAAAAAAACTATTTACCAGTATTACGCTGACAAAGACGAACTGGTAGATGCAGTGGTGGAAGATGAGCTTACTAAAGGACAAACAGATTGTGAAACTGCAAGGGTCAATTCAAAAGATGCTGTTGAAGAAATTGTTCTTACCATGAACCAAATCCAGGACCAGTTCAGAAATATGAACCCGGTAGTGCTGTTTGACTTAGAAAAATTTCATCCCAAATCATTTCAAAAGTTTCTAAAGCATAAACATGAATTTCTCTACCGGATGGTGAGACAAAATATTGAAAGAGGTGTAAAAGAAGAATTATACCGGCCAGATATGAATATTGATGTATTGAGCAAGTACCGCCTGGAGAGCATGATGATTGCTTTTAACATGAATATTTTTCCTCCGGGTAAATATCATCTCGCAGATGTAACAGAGATCATCATGGAGAATTTTATTTATGGCCTGACCACCGCTAAAGGACACAAATTATTGTTTAAATACAGAAACGAATTAACCAAAAAATCATCCGCAAATGAAAAGGCATATACCAATTAGTCTGGCTTCCCTGTTTGTTATCAGCCTGTCGTTACCTGCCCAGCAAAAAGTTCATCAGCTTACAGTAAAAGAAGCGGTGGATCTGGCATTTAATAATGTAGCTGAATTAAAAAATGCAACGCTTGATTATAAAATTGCTGATGCAAGAAATAAAGAAATTACTGCTGCTGCTTATCCTCAGGTAAATGGAACTATTGCTGGCAACCATTATCTCTCTTTACCACAAATACAATTTCCTGATGGTACTGAGCAGTCGATCTACAAAGTTTTAAAAGATAATGGTGTAAGAGATGGGGCAGGAAACCCGATTACAGCAGATGGTGAATTCCAGTTGAGAAGTTTTTCTTTCATACAACCATGGAATGTGAATATGGGTATAACAGTTCAGCAATTGTTGTTTGAGCCACAAGTCTTCGTAGGATTACAGGCACGCAAAGCTTTGCTCGAGTCAAGTGATTTACAGATAAAAGTATCAGAAGACAAAGTGAGAGAGAATGTTTATAAAAGCTATTACGCTGTATTGATTGCACAGAAACAACTGAAGTATGTACAGGAAAGCATCAAACGTTTAGAAAAACTTTCTTCCGACATGAATGTGATGTTTAAAAACGGTTTTGCTGAAAGATTGGATATTGATAAAACGAATGTCACGTTAAATAATATACGTACTGCAGAATACCAGTTGAAAAATGGAATTACACTTAGTTATGCAGCTTTGAAAATGACATTAGGACTTTACCAGGCAGACAGCCTTGTCTTAAGAGATAGCTTATCATCTGAAATGATAAAAGAAGGAATATTGAATGAAGGTTTTAGTTATGAAAACAGGAATGAAATAAAATTATTGAATAAAGCTGTTGAGCTCGGAGGTTATGATGTAAGAAGGTGGAAACTCTCCTATTTTCCTACTGTAGCTGCGCAATATGGATTCCAAAGAAACGGTCAACGAAGTGCAAATCCACCTACAGGTACAAAACCATGGTTCTGGTACAGCACCAATCAAATTGGTTTGAGTGTGAACATCCCCATCTTCGATGGTTTTAATAAAAAATATAAAATACAGCAGGCACAGTTGAATATTCAAAAAACTCAAAACACATTGGACCAGGCTAAGAAGGGTATTGATTTGGAAATAACTGCTTCAAAGAACACATTGAGTACAGCTTTACAAAATCTCGATATACAGGAAGAAAATATGCTGCTTGCTGAAAAGGTTTATAACACGGTAAAGAAAAAATATGAACAAGGCCTTGGTTCAAGCTTCGAAGTATTGCAAAGTGATAATGAAATGCAGCAATCACAATCCAATTATTTCAGGGCATTGTATGAAGCCATTGTCGCCAAAGTAAATTACCTGAAAGCATTAGGCAAACTCTAATAAACTAACACAATAACTCTTTAAATGAAATATATGAAACGGATATTAACCATTACGCTGGCTGTTCTTTCACTGGCTGTATTTATTATAGCATGTGGAGGCGGTAGTAAAGAAGAAAAAGGAAAAGCAACTGATCTGAAAGTAAAACTGGAGAAGTTAAAAAAAGATAAAGAGAAGCTGGATGCTGAAATAAAAACAACCCAGGACGCTTTAGCTAAAGCTGACCCAAGTGCATTAAACAGGGTAGCCGCATTGGTAGCAACATCACCAGTTACGCAACAGGATTTTGTACACTATATCGAACTGCAGGGCAAAGTAGGTGCTGAAAACATTGTAATCGTTACACCTCGAGGTATGCCTGCGCAGGTAAAAGAGCTTTACATTAAAAAAGGAGATCCTGTTAAGAAAGGACAACTATTAGTTAAGTTGGATGACGCTATAATGCTTCAGCAAATGGAAAGCCTGAAGACACAATTGGGTTATGCTGAGAATATTTATAACCGACAGAAAAATCTTTGGGACCAGGGTATTGGCACTGAAGTACAATTAATCACTGCCAAGAATAATGTAGATGCCATTAATAAACAGATTGCTACATTAAATGAAAACTGGAAAACAAGTTTTGTATATGCACCAATTAACGGCACAGCAGAAGTGGTAGATCTTAAAGTCGGTGAGATATTTAATGGATATGGTGCAGTTGGTCCACAAATAATGTTATATAACAACAGTGATATGAAGATAACAACTGACGTACCGGAGAATTATGTATCGGCTGTTAAAAAAGGAACACCAGTGGAGATTGTAGTCCCTGACCTTAATAACACTGTTGTAAAATCAAGTATTAGTTTAATTGGTGTTTCTATTAACCCCACGTCAAGAGGCTTCACTACTGAAGCAAAGGTTCCTTCATCAGCAGGTTTAAAGCTTAACCAGGTAGCATTAGTAAGAATAAAAGATTATGCAGCGCCGAATGCAATCAGTGTCCCGGTTAATGTTGTACAAAGTGATGAGAAAGGAAAATATGTTTATGTCGCTGTTAAAGAAGGCAATGAAACCAAAGCAAGAAAAAAATCAGTGAATGTTGGGCAAGTGTATAATGGTATGGCTGAAATAAAAGTTGGCTTGACTGCAGCTGACCAAATCATTACCGAAGGCTACCAGAATGTATATGACGGGCAAACAGTAACTACGGGTACAAAATAATGACGATAAAAACTGCTACGAAGAAACTTAAAACCATTGTATGAAAGTTTTAGAAGGAGTAAACAAAAAGTTTAAAGAGTTTAAGCTCACAAGCTGGAGTGTAGATAATAAGACTGCAATTTATATTGTTGCAATTCTCATTACAGTGTATGGATTGATAAAGTTCAATACCATGCCTAAGGAACAATTCCCTGATATTGTAGTACCAACTATATCCGTTTCAACTGTGTATGTCGGTAATTCACCAGGAGATATTGAAAACCTTGTTACAAGACCGATTGAAAAACAATTGAAAGGTATTACAGGCGCCAAGGTGAATAAAATTCAAAGTACTTCACAAACGGATTTTAGTCTTATTGTAATAGAGTTTGATACAGATGTAAAAACAGAGCTGGCTAAACAAAAAGTAAAAGATGCTATTGATAAAGCAAAAACGGATCTGCCAACTGATTTAACTGTTCAGCCCGATGTGCAGGAATTTGCTTTCAGTGAAATGCCAATCATGTTTGTAAACATCAGCGGTGATTTTGATGGGATACGATTGAAGCATTACGCTGATAAAATGCAGGACAAATTTGAAGAGCTTCCTGAAATAACAAGGGCAGAAATAGTTGGTGCACCTGAAAGAGAAATCCAGATAAATGTTGATCCATATAAAATGACGGCTGCACGTATCAGCTTTATGGATATTGAAAATGCAGTATCCCGCGAAAACCATGATATAACCGGTGGCTTGATTGAAACAGGAGTAATGAATCGTACACTGAGAGTAAAAGGCCAGTTTACAACTGCATTGGATTTAAAGAATATAGTTGTGCGTAGTGGTGCACAAGGCGCATCAGTTTACTTACGTGATATTGCTGAAATAAAAGATACCATTAAGAAAAGAGAAAGCTTTGCACGGCAAGATGGAAAAAATGTAATTACGTTAAACATTGTAAAACGTGCAGGTGAAAATTTGATTAATGCTGCTCAAAAAATTAAAGACATCACTGCAGAAATGCAGGAGAAAAAGGAACTACCTCCAGATTTAAAAGTTAGCATTACGGGTGATCTGAGCAAGGGTACCAAAAAATCTTTTAATGAACTTGTAAATACAATTGTAATCGGGTTTATTCTTGTATTAATCATCCTGATGTTTTTCATGGGTGTTACCAATGCATTCTTTGTAGCGCTAAGTGTACCGCTGAGTGTGTTTGTCGCGTTTATGTTTTTGCCAGTTGCAGATTGGATAATCGGTACATCAGTTACGCTCAATTTTATTGTGCTATTTGCTTTGTTGTTTGGTTTGGGAATTATAGTAGATGATGCAATTGTTGTTATTGAAAACACACACCGTATTTATAATAATGGCAAGGTCCCAATTGTCCGAAGTGCTAAAGAAGCTGCAGGAGAAGTGTTCATTCCGGTATTAGCAGGTACAGCAACAACATTAGCACCTTTCTTTCCTTTATTATTTTGGAAAGGGCTGATTGGTAAGTTTATGATTTATCTGCCAACCATTTTGATCCTTACACTCGCCGCATCATTAATCGTTGCATTTGTTTTCAACCCGGTATTTGCAGTAAGCTTCATGAAACCGGAAGGAAAAGAACATGAAAAACCGAAGCATAAAATATTTACCAATAAATGGTTTATTGTTTTCATAGCCGCGGGGATTGTAATGCATGCTGCCGGAATGCCTGGCTTAGCAAACTTTTTATTGTTGATGGCAATACTGATGGTGTTTAATGCCTATGTATTAAATGGCCTCATACATTCATTTCAGAAAAAAGCATTGCCTAAGCTAATGAACTCGTATGAAAAATTATTGCGTTGGGTATTGAAAGGATGGAGACCGGTTGCAATGTTTGTCTCCTTATTTGGAATTTTTGCTTTGTCATTTGCATTGCTGGCGTTAAGAGGTAATAAACAGGTATTCTTCCCTTTTGGTGATCCAAATTTTATTTATGTATATGTAAAAATGCCTGTAGGTACTGACGTTAAACATACCGACAGCATTACACATATTCTTGAAGATCGTGTATTGAAAGTATTGGGAGATCAGAAACCCGGTGCAGAGGGAAGTATTGTTGAAAGTGTGATTACTAATATTGCCGTAAGCGCTAACAACCCGAGAGATAATAACCGCAGTACACAATCTCATTTAGGACGTATACAGATCTCGTTTGTTGAGTTTGAAAAAAGGCATGGTATAAAAACAAGGCCAATCATGGATTCAATACGGGTTGTTACAAAAGGATTGCCCGGTGTTAGTGTGGAAGTAGCACAGGAAGATGGCGGGCCTCCAACAGATCCCCCTGTAAATATTGAAGTAGCCGGTGATAATTTTGCAAGCATTTCAAAAATTGCTACACAACTTTTAAATCATTTGGATACCAACCGTATTAACGGTATTGAAAACCTGCAGGCCAATGTAGATTTAAATAATCCTGAAATCACAGTGAATGTTGACCGCGAAAGAGCAATGCTGGAAGGATTAACAACGGGACAAATAGGAAATGAAATACGTACTGCTGTATTTGGAAAAGAAGTGAGCAAGCTGAAAGAAGGCGAGGATGAATATAAAATTCAACTGCGCTACTCAGATTTACAACGCAATAATGTTACCGACCTGATGAATATGCGGATTACGTTTATGGATATGAATACCATGCGGGTGAAATCTGTACCGGTGAGTGCAGTTGCAAGCATTGACTACACGAATACAACTGGTGGAATAAAACGTAAGAACATTAAACGAACGATTCAATTACAAAGTAATGTACTCGATCCAACAATGGTTCCTGTAGTAAATGCTGAATTGCAAAAGAAAATTGATGAGTTTAAAGAAAAGACAACTATACCTCCTGATGTTTCATTGAAACTTACGGGACAAAGCGAGCAGGATATAGAAACACAAAAATTTTTGGGAACAGCTTTGATGATTGCCCTGGGAATTATCTTCCTGATTCTTGTATTGCAGTTTAACAGTATGAGCAAACCATTCATCGTTATCACTGAAATATTCTTCTCGGTAATTGGAGTGTTGTTGGGTTATGCAATTACAGGAATGACGATTTCAACAATCATGGTGGGAGTTGGTGTTGTTGGATTGGCAGGTATTGTAATTAAAAACGGAATCCTGTTAATTGAATTTACAGATGAGCTGCGTGGACGTGGTATGCGAACAAGAGAAGCAGCAATACAGGCTGGTAAAATCCGTATCATACCGGTATTACTTACTGCGGTTGCAACGATGCTTGGATTATTACCATTGGCAATTGGTTTCAATATTGATTTTGCAACATTGTTCGCTGAGTTTGATCCGAATATCCATTTCGGAGGTGATAGTGTTGTATTCTGGGGACCATTATCATGGACAATCATATTTGGTTTGATACTCGCATTTTTCCTTACCCTCATGATGGTACCAAGTATGTACATCATTGCCGAAAGATTACGCCGGCCGATGGAAAGATTTTACGGAACTAAGTTTATCGCATTACTCGGGTTTTTAGGCCCGTTTTTCTTCCTGTTTGTGGGCCTTATGTACTTAGGCCGGGCTTTCCAGGGTAAAAAAGTCTGGCTTGGAAAACCTAAAATAGTGACTAAAAACCGACAATAATGCATGCAACAAAATGAGCTTTTGAATTGTCTTACATACAGTGGATGGGGAGAATAGTGGGTTAGATTAAGTCCGGACCCTTCATTATATCCCTGTTGCACTAAAGTTGGTTTTGGTGAATGAAAAACCGTCCTGATTCCTCGGGACGGTTTCTGTTTTTAGATATGTTATCACATCTTTGCAAAAACTAAGAAAATGAAACAACTGCTCATATTTCTTTGTACAGCATTATTCATTTCCTGCAATAGCAATAAAACTGAGTCAAAACAAAAAACTGAAACCCCTCCATCACCCACAGGAATTGCTGATGTGGCACAGATATTAAAAGGTAAAAATTACTCCGTGCTTCAGGTCGCTACTATTTCAAATTTACAAATGGATAAAGACAACCCTTATGATTGGATGGATGGTAAAAAAGATACTACTGCATTTACCCGCAAGTTTGTAGCTGAACGAATGAAGTTGAAATTGAATTTTACAAACGATACAGCAGTATCATTTACTGACGAGGATAAAGTAATTGAAGCAAAGTATAAACTTGATACGCTTATCGGCGACGATGAAAACCGCGGCATCAAGCTCCGCATCAGCTATATGGACTCTTCTATAACTTTTCCCAGCTTTACTGAACCGAGGACAATGACTTATACTTATTCTGTTCTTGGTATTAATAACGAGGGTCTGCTTCTTGAAACTCCAAGGAGTTTAAATAACAGGAAAATAGCTGTATTGATGAAGCCAAATAAATAAGCTATTGGCTAAAAGCCAAACACCACTCTATTAAAAAGGCCCGCAATAATTGCGGGCCTTAAAGTTTTTATAAACCTAGTTTAATTAGAAGGCCTTCTTCTCAACTGGTTTTCCATCAACATCTAATTCTACTATCTCATACCCAAATCTTTTTATTTTATCAAGGTATTTAGCTTTATCACCTACCAACAGGATATTCATTTTCTCGAGGTCCAAATACTTCTTGGTTGATTTATTCAATTCATTCTTTGTGATGCCCATTAATAATTTATGCTGCTCCTGTGTATAGTTGCCTTTCAAATTATAATCAAGAATACGACGGATGAACTGTGCTTTCTGACCTGGTGTTTCATAACGTAAAGCTTCTGACTGGCCGATTGCGTTTTTCATGAACGAAAGCTCTTCATCTGTAATGCCATTGCTATAATAATTCTTAATCTCATTTATTACTTCGCCCAATGCGCTGTCAGTTGCATCTGCACGAATACCAGAACCAAAACGAAAGCCACCTGTTACATCATTACCAGAAAAACCGCTGCTTGCACCGTAAGTCCAGCCTTTATCTTCACGCAGGTTAAGGTTCAGGCGGCTATTGAAATCTCCACCCAACGAATAGTTAGCGAGATAAGCTTTATAATAATCACCCGTTGCATCCCATTTCATATTAGTTGTATAACCAACACGAAATTCTGTTTGTGCGCCTTTGGGAATATCTACTAAATAAACTTTTGTTTTATCAACTGGCGGCGTAGCTGAAGGATTAGGCAATACAACTTTCTTGTTAGGTAGTTTACTAAGGAATGAAAGTTTTTGTAGTGCTTCCGCTTCTTTAATATCACCCACTACAACCACTTTTGCATCTTTCGATGTCATGTAGTTGTTGTAGTAATCCTGTATATCCTGTAATGTGATATTCTTAACTGTTTCTTCAGTTCCATTCTGGCTGATGCCTAAAATATTATTTGAGCCATAATTTACTTTAGCAAATACAGCTTCTGCAACTGCTGCAGGTTGAGCTTTTGCCAGCTTGAAAGATTCCAAACGTTGCTGCTTGATCCGGCTGAATACATCTTCACCAAACTTAGGATTGTACATTCTTTCATTTAATATCGCCAATACACCATCCAGGTTTTTCTTTAATGCATTTACAGTGAAGGTAATTCCATTCAATCCGCTTGAAATATTTACAAAGCTTCCAAGCTTTTGTAATTCCATTGCTATTTTTTCTGCTGTATAATTTTTAGTATCCTCATTCATCATTGCCGCAAAAAAGCTGGCTAAGCCTGCTTTTGAAAGATCATTTGATTGCAACAGGTGGCCACCGGGAATTGTAATTGTAATTGTAACAGAAGGTACTTCTGTACTTTCGGTACCGATAACTTTTACACCATTA
>Ga0315910_10002756_pt1 | contig 15208 bp, 14 predicted proteins | sample EdamamesoilMG_FD_204470 | JGI IMG/M metagenome (GOLD analysis project Ga0315910, IMG submission 204470) | Garden soil microbial communities collected in Santa Monica, California, United States - Edamame soil | ecosystem: Environmental > Terrestrial > Soil > Garden | place: USA: California...
GCCTGCCGCCATAATGCAGTGAAGCACCTCATTTATGCTTCTTCGAGTTCCGTATATGGTGCCAACAAGAAGCTCCCTTTTTCTGTACATCACAATGTCGATCACCCCATTTCACTCTACGCGGCTTCTAAAAAGTCTAACGAGTTAATGGCGCATACGTACTCCGCTCTATTTAATCTGCCTACTACCGGGCTTCGGTTCTTCAGTGTTTACGGTACGTACGGACGCCCCGATATGGCGCTGTTTATTTTTACAAAAGCGATCCTGGAAGGCAAACCCATTGACGTCTTCAACGGAGGAAAAATGAAACGCGATTTCACGTACGTTGATGATATTGTTGAGAGTATCGTGAGGCTTGTTCCCAAAATACCGCAGCCCAACCCAAACTGGAGTGGACTCAACCCCGATCCAGCGACCAGCTTTGCCCCTTACCGTCTTTTTAACATCGGAAATAGCAAGCCGGTTGAGTTGATGTATTACATTGAATTGATAGAAAAATACCTGGGAAAGAAAGCCATTAAAAATTTTCAGCCCATTCAAATCGGGGATGTTCCAGATACGATCGCAGATGTAGAAGATCTGGTAACGGCCATCGATTTTAAACCCGCTACTACCATCGAAGACGGTGTTGGTTTCTTTGTCGATTGGTATCTGAAGTATTACAACATAAAATTATAAAACAGTTATGGATAAAGTTGGCGTTATTGGATTAGGCTACGTTGGATTACCGCTCGCTGTCGAGTTTGGAAAGGTAATGAACGTTGTAGGATTCGATATTAATAAAGAACGCATTGAGGAGCTCAAGCAAAAGCATGACCGAACACGTGAAGTAGAATCAGAAGAATTTGCGCTGGCCACTAAACTTGTTTTTTCATCAGCCCTCGAAGATCTCCGTGCAGTGAACTACTACATTGTTACGGTACCTACCCCGGTAGACGAATACCGGAAACCTGACCTCCGCCCCCTGGAAAGTGCCAGCAAAACGGTGGGCAGTGTTTTAAAGAAAGGTGATGTTGTTATTTATGAATCTACGGTGTACCCTGGCTGTACGGAAGAGATTTGTGTTCCCATCCTGGAAAAAACCAGCGGGTTGAAATTCAACCAGGATTTTTTCTGCGGCTATTCTCCCGAACGAATAAATCCCGGAGACAAAGTCCACCGGCTTACTACCATAAAAAAAATCACCAGCGGTAGCACGCCTGAGGTTGCTGAAAAAGTAGATCAGCTCTATCGTAAGGTTGTTACGGTGGGCACACACAAAGCTTCCTCTATCAAAGTTGCTGAAGCGGCCAAAGTAATCGAAAACTCACAGCGTGATGTTAACATCGCTTTTGTTAATGAACTGGCCCTCATTTTTGAACGAATAGGTATTGACACACATGAAGTGCTTGAAGCAGCCGGCACCAAGTGGAATTTCCTTCCATTTAAACCAGGCTTGGTAGGAGGACATTGCATCGGAGTAGATCCGTACTACCTGACGCATAAAGCTGAAAGTCTGGGATATCATCCCGAAGTAATTCTTTCCGGCAGAAAAATAAATGACAACATGGGTATACACATCGCCAACAGCGTGATCAAACTCATGGCAAAAAAGAATCAACCGATAAACAAGGCCAACATACTCGTGCTGGGAATAACGTTTAAAGAGAATTGTCCCGATATCCGAAACAGTAAAGTAATCGATGTCATCCAGGAATTAAAAAGTTTTGGCACGGAGGTAGACATTTATGACCCCCAGGCCAATGCCGAAGAAGTAAAACATGAATATGGTGTGTCTCTGACATCCACCCTGAACAAAAAATATCACGCAGTGGTGCTGGCCGTCAGCCACCAGGAATTTTCTAACCTGGATCTGAGTAAACTCACCCACGACAATGCCGTCATATACGATGTAAAAGGTTTCTTGAATAAAAAGAATATAACCGCCCGGCTTTAAAACCTACTTACTTGATGGAAGGAATTAAAATGGTCGACTTGCAGAATCAGTATCTCCGGATAAAACCAGAGATTGACGATGCCATTCAGCAGGTGCTGACGTCAACAGCGTTTATTCAAGGACCTCAGGTAAATGAATTTGCTAAAGCACTGGCCTCCTATACAGGTTCCTCTTTTGTGATTCCCTGTGCGAACGGAACCGATGCACTTCAAATCGCCATGATGGCCCTCGACTATAAACCAGGTGATGAAGTGATATTACCTGTGCATACTTATGTGGCCACCGCTGAAGTGATCGCGCTGCTTGGATTAACACCTGTCTTTGTTGATGTCGATAAGAAAGATTTTAACATCAAGATTGACCAGGTAGAATCCAAAATTACAAACCATACCGTAGCGATCGTGCCCGTTCATTTATATGGACAGTGTGCCGACATGGAACCATTGATTCGAATCGCTGCAAAACACAAAATTCATGTCATTGAAGATGCCGCTCAGGCATTGGGTGCGGTGTATACCTTTGCGGATGGAACTAAAAAAAGTGCCGGGACTATGGGAACTATTGGCACGACTTCCTTCTTCCCGTCCAAGAACCTGGGATGTTATGGAGATGGCGGTGCTATTTTCGTACGGGATCCTCAACTTGCCGAAAAGATCAGAATGATCGCTAACCATGGACAACGCATCAAATATCATCATGACATCATTGGCGTCAATAGCCGTTTAGATACATTGCAAGCAGCCATACTTAAGGTTAAATTAAAATACCTGGATGAGTATGCAGATAAGAGGAACCAAGTTGCTAGTGTCTATGATCAGCAACTCGCAGGCGTGAAGTTTCTCGAAACACCGGTAAGAAAAAAGAACTCCACACACGTCTTTCACCAATACACCCTAAAAGTTAAGGCAGGGAAACGAAATGGCCTGAGAGATCATCTGGAGAAACAAGGTATACCTACTATGATATACTACCCTGTTCCGCTACATTTTCAAAAGGCCTATCATCGATCTGGATTTGACAAAGGGTCTTTTCCAATAACCGAAAGTCTATCTGACGAAGTACTGTCTTTACCCATTCATACGGAGATGGAAGCCGGTCAATTGATGTACATTTGTAATTGCATCAAATCATTTCTGAATGGCTGACGAAAAGAAAGATTTCTACGCTCATGCAACCGCTGTCATTGACAACGGGTGCACAATCGGAGCAGGAACAAAAATCTGGCATTTTTCTCACATTATGCCAAACTGCATCATTGGCGAGAATTGTAACATCGGTCAAAACGTAGTGATTTCTCCGGAAGTAGTATTGGGAAAAAATGTGAAGGTTCAAAACAACGTTTCGATCTATACGGGTGTCCAATGCGAGGACGATGTTTTTTTAGGACCATCAATGGTATTCACCAATGTGATCAATCCTCGAAGCGCAGTCAACCGAAAAAATCAATATGCCCGGACTATTGTCAAACAAGGTGCTTCCATAGGCGCCAATGCTACTATTGTTTGTGGCCATGACATCGGGCGTTTTGCATTTATCGGTGCGGGAGCCGTGGTAACGAAGAATGTTCCGGATTATGCATTGGTTATCGGAAACCCGGCCCGGCAAACCGGATGGATGAGTGAATACGGACACAAACTGAAGTTTGATCAGGATGGCTCGGCAACTTGCCCCGAGAGCAACGAACGATACAAACTAGAAAACGGAAAAGTATTTAAAGTATAGTATGAAAAATTTTGCATTGATAGGAGCGGCAGGATTTATTGCTCCCCGCCATTTGAAAGCCATTAAGGATACCGGCAACAACCTCCTGGCTGCGCTTGACAGACACGATAACGTTGGTATTCTCGATTCATACTTTCCGAATACACATTTCTTTACGGAGTTTGAACGCTTTGATCGTTACCTGGATAAAATGAAGCGTAAAGGAGAACGGTTGGATTACATTTCCATTTGTTCACCGAACTACCTTCACGATTCGCACATCCGTTTTGCTTTGCGTTATGGAGCAGACGCCATTTGTGAAAAACCCCTCGTATTGAATCCCTGGAATGTTGACGCATTGAGCGAAATTGAAAAGGAAACCGGGAAAAAAATCAACACGATACTTCAGCTTCGTCTACACCCGAGCATTATTGCATTACGCGAAAAAGTAAAGAACGGTCCGGCTGATAAAATATACGATGTCGATCTGCAATACATGACCTCGCGCGGAAACTGGTATCAATCCAGCTGGAAGGGTGAACTTGCCAAATCAGGCGGTGTAGCCACGAACATAGGCATTCATTTCTTCGACATGTTACTGTGGATCTTTGGTTCAGTTAAATCGGCCGAAATCAAAAGCATGGACCTGTATCATGCCGCAGGATTTCTGGAGCTTGAACGCGCACGTGTCAACTGGTTTTTGAGCATCAACTACGACCATATTCCCGCAGCGGTTCGCGCCAGTGGAAAACGAACCTATCGTTCACTGACCATGGAAGGTGTTGATATTGAATTCAGCGATGGGTTTACCGATCTGCACACAAAAAGCTATGAGGAGATCCTGAAAGGCAACGGCTTTGGCCTTGAAGAGGCACGGCCATCTATTGAACTTACCCACAGGTTCCGTCAATAGAGTTGATCCACATAGCGGATTTCGCTTTCTATTATAAAGACGATAGTTAAAAAAGCGCTAAAAAGATGAAATGATAAAGTCCCTCCAGACTAACATCACCGAATATCTAAAGTCCAGCTTCTTAAAGCATATTTTCATTGTTGCTTCCGGCACAGCACTAGCGCAGGCCGTAAGTGTATTGGCTTCACCGGTAATTTCCAGACTGTTTACGCCTGAAAATTTTGGTGGCCTCGCCATCTACGCAACCCTAGCTTCGGTGTTAATTGCTATCTCTGCACTCGGCTACGAAGGAGCTATTGTGCTCCCGAAAGAAAATAAAGACGCGGCCAATATACTCGGGCTATCAATTGCCATTTCACTTGCGCTCTGCATCGTTATTGCTGCGTTAATTCTTGCTACGCAAAACGTGCTCCCAGGGCTTATTGACATAAGCCTGGCGGATATGCCGTATTACTACCTACTGCCCTTACTGGTGTTGACCGTTAGTATCGCCAGTAGCTTCGTTTACTGGAACAACCGCCTCACGAAATTTAAAACCAGTTCGTACTATCGCGTATCACAGTCATTCGCTGTAGCAGCACTATCCATTCTATTCGGGTGGTTTGGGTTGTTTACTAATGGACTGATTGTTTCCTTCCTGATCGGGAACTCCATCATGTCTTTGATTTTCATCTTTTTCGCGGCAAAAAGTTTTCATATCGAACAATATGAAATAAGCCGCAGCAACATGATCACGCAGGCAAAACGATTTGTTGAATTCCCAAAGGTTTACCTTATCGTAAACTTTTTCGAGGCCATGCGCGAAAACATTCTCGTTTTTATGATCGGGTCAATGTTCAGCCTAAAAATACTTGGCGCTTATGCGTTTGCGCTGCGTATTGTTCGTGTGCCCTTGAGTCTGATCTCGGCCAGTGTAAGCCAGGTAACCTATCAGAAAATATCGCAATTGAAAAATGAGAATAAAGACGTCAGGCCATTTCTGTATCAGTTGATTTTCCTCTTGAGTGTGTTAAGTCTTCTTATCGGATTGGTATTTGTAGTTTTCGGTCCCCAACTCTTTGAGTTCGTATTTGGTGAACAATGGAAAGTTACCGGCCTCTACGCCCGACTGTTAACTATCTGGTTTTGTTGCACCTTTGTGAGCTCTCCGTTGTCCACCGTACCCTTGGTGTTTGGCGAGCCTAAATTTTCATTTTATTATACGTTAGCCTACAATATTCTCAGCGTTCTTGTATTTTATATATGCGCCAAGCTAACGGATGATTTTGAGTGGAGCCTGTTCGTGACGTCATTGGCTTCGGGTCTATACCTGATATTTTTGATCATTCAAATTGTAAGACTAGCTGCAAGAAAAAATGATAACCATAGTTGATTACGGAGTCGGAAATCTCGGGTCCATTCAGAACATGCTTAAAAAAATCGGTGTTGAAAATCACGTAACATCTGATCCGTATGAAATTGAACGGGCACAGAAATTTATCCTGCCGGGCGTGGGTGCTTTTCAGACTGCCATGAAAAGATTGAGGGAGCGTGGTTTTATAGATCTGCTTACTGCTAAAGTTATGGACCACAAAGTACCCGTCTTGGGTATCTGTCTGGGCATGCAACTGATGACAAACAGCAGTGAAGAAGGTCCGGAAGAGAAAGGCCTGAAATGGATCGATGCACAAACCATTCGCCTCGTCACAAACGATAAATCAGTGAAGGTTCCACATAAGGGATGGAATTTCATACAATTAAGTAAACCTTCCTTGTTCGAGATGGAAACTGAACCACTGAAATTTTACTTTGATCATTCATATCATGTCAAGCTTAATAATCCTGAGCATGAATGGTTCACCACAACACACGGGATGGCATTCACAGCAGGCCTTCAGCGAGACAATATTTTCGGAGTACAATTTCACCCGGAGAAAAGTCACCGATACGGAATGAATCTGCTGTCTAAATTCGCAGCCGCCTGATATGGTACAAGTCAGAGTCATACCGTGCCTTTTGTTAAAGAACAATGGCCTGTATAAAGGAGTGAAATTTAAAAATCATCAATATGTTGGTGACCCCATCAATGCGGTGAGAATCTTCAACGATAAAGAAGTAGACGAAATCGTTTTTTTGGATATCACGGCAACTGCCTCTAACCGAGAACCTCACTATGAATTGATCCGGGATATTGCAAGTGAGTGCTTCATTCCATTTTCGTATGGCGGTGGTATCAAAACAGTGGCAAGTGCAGAACGAATACTGGCCTTGGGTGTGGAACGAGTTATTTTGAATTCATCGGCTATAGAAAATCCTTCACTGGTGAGTGAGATAGCCAGCGTTTACGGATCGCAAAGTGTAATCGTGTCAATCGATGTGAAAAAAAACATATGGGGAGAATACACTGTCTATTCACATTCGGGAAGTAAAAAGACCAGACAAGATTTAAAATCTTATGTAAAGCAAATGGAAGATCGCGGTGCAGGCGAAATTATGCTGACATCGATCGACCGGGACGGAACCACAGGTGGGTATGACCGGGAGCTTATCACGATGGTGTCTAATCTTATTTCAATACCACTCATCGCTACGGGTGGAGCCGGCTCACTCGCGCACTTAGCCGATGGCATAAAACACGGAGCCTCTGCCGTTGGTGCCGGATCCATGTTTGTTTTATATGGCAAACACAAAGCCGTATTGATCACCTATCCATCGCAAAAAGAACTGAAAGAATATGGTCTGCTATCTTCTGAATCACCAGCCGTGACCAACGCCCCGAAACATGAGTGACTATAGAATATGTACGCGGACCGTCATGGATACTACCGATCCAGACATTCAATTTGACGCGCAGGGTGTCTGTACGTATGTAAGTCAATATGAAACGATCTTTTCGCAGTTAACGATCCCAGAATCTCAACGGGATTCCCGACTTCAGGAGATTGTAAAAAAAATCAAACAAGCCGGGGTTGGTAAACCATACGATTGCATCATTGGATTGAGCGGAGGTGTAGATAGCACGTATGTGGCCCTCGTGGTCAAACGACTGGGTTTGCGTGCCCTCGCAGTTCATTTAGACAATGGATGGAATTCCGAGCTGGCAGTAAGCAACATTGAAAACATCGTTAAGCGACTTGACTTTGATTTGATCACGCATGTAATCGATTGGGAAGAATTCAAGGATTTACAGCTTGCGTATTTGAAAGCGTCTGTAGTGGACATCGAAGCGCTTACAGATAATGCTATACTGGTGGCTATTAATCGCATATCCAAAAAATTCGGCATTCATTATTTTATCAGTGGATCAAACCTCGCCACCGAGTTTGTTATGCCTAAAACATGGTTCTACGACCTGAAGTACGATAGCCTCAACATAAAAGCCATTCATCGTAAATTCGGGAAAAATAAAAACCTAAAAACGTATCCCATTTTCAGTTTTTGGGAATACCTGCTCTATCGCTATTATAAAAAGGAAGCCACAACAATTGCCTTGCTAAATTATGTGCCCTATATAAAAAAAGACGTTATACCGGTAATCGAACAGGAATTGGGATGGCGGAACTATGGAGGGAAACACAGTGAATCTAAATTCACGCAATTCTATCAGAACTATATTTTACCCAGAAAATTCAATGTCGATAAACGCAAAGCATTTTTCTCTACACTAATACTTTCCGGGCAGATGACGCGGGACGAGGCGCTGATTGAACTTCAGAAACCGATTCAACAAGCCGCTCACCTCGAAAACGATATCCAATACGTAGTTAAGAAGTTCAATATAACGAGGGCCGAGTTCGATGAGATCATGTCAAGTGCTCCAAAGCCTCACGATCATTATCGCTCTTTTCAAAATTATCACGAACAATTGAGAAGGCTGATCAAAAACATTACCGGCAGATGAAGCGGGCCCTGTTCATAACGCACGATGTAAGCATCTATGGAGCGTCCCGAAGTCTTCAGGCGATAACGAACAATTATGTGAACAAGGATTTTGAAATCGACCTGGCCATCACTACAAGCTTCCGGGGCAAAAATGATAAAAATGAGATTAGCCGGCTTTTCAATATTAAACACGATCGGATTTTCGAATTCCATTTGCCGCTTAGCTTTTGCTGGGCTAACAAACCTTCTGTCCCACTGAGCATTCGTATCAAAAATTTACTTTCGCGCTTATTGAGGTGGCGACTACGACTCTTTATCTCCCGCAACCGGTATGACCTCATTTACCTGAATTCATTGGTGTTGCACTCGCTTATTACGAAAAATGAAAATTACGTTATTCACGTTCGTGAAGTATTCGATCGTGTGAGCAGTGATGTGATTGAAGATCTCAAAAAAGCAAAAGGAATAATTTTTATCGATGAGGCAACCCGTAACGCGTTTTCGATTGAATTCAGGAATGCAATTATTCTGAACAATCCGTTTGACATGCGGGGGGTTGAAAAGACGAATAAATTGCCGGGCAAATTTACTAACGAGCCACGCACCATTATATCGATGCTCGGCCAGTTGTTTGAAAGTAAGGGAACACGGTTCATTATCGACAGCTTCCTAAAATCGCCTGAAAATAAAAACGCGCTGTTACTTATTGTAGGCAAAGGTGATGCGCAATACCTTGAAGATTGCAAAAAGCAAGCGGATAACGCCCCAAATGTAATTTTCTATGGTGAAGAAGCTGCAATCGAAAAGATCTATGGTGTTTCAGATTTCATTATTCGGGGCGAGTCGATTCCCTGCATCGGACGAACCGTTTACGAAGGCCTTTATTCCGGATGTGAAGTCATTATGCCAGGATATTCGTCAGGCAACATGCTTGGCCTGGAAGATCGTTTTATAAACAGCGTTCACTTCTATGAACCAAGAAACACGAACAGTCTGGTTCATATACTCAATCAATGTATTGGAAGAAAAATTACGGAGCGGAAGTATCATTCAAACATCGATCAATACATACGGCAGTTTGATTCGTTTCTAACGACAGCAACCGAATAGCCCCGATCAAAATGATTTTATCGCTTGTTATCCGAATCATTTTAAGACTACTCCGCTTGAAGAGGCGCTGCACCTACACATCATCCCGGGGTGGTGGGCGAAAGGTGTTACTATCCTACGTTGTAGTGCCACCGCCAAATTTCCGACTTACTTTCCTTTACAAAGAATTACATAATCGATACCTGATGTCCAGGCTAATGGTTCGAACGCTGAATGATTTGGGATATCACGTCTATCTATATCACTACCTCGATGAGAACATCGATTATTCAATATCCTATGATTTGTTTATCGGACACAATAAAACGTTTTATAAAATTGCCGATAAGCTACCCAAGCCTTGCAGACGAATATTGTTAACCACGGGATGCAGTCCCGAGTTTGATAACCTTCAATTGTCTCAACGCAACCGCCAGCTTCAGAAACGCAAACAGACAACCGAAGAATTTTACACCCCATCAACTGAAGTAGCGCACGCAAAAATGAATTGCTCCATAGCTACTCATATTTTCATGATCGGCTCTCCGTTTATTCAACAATATGGCTGGTATCCGGAGGCGCTGAAAAAAATAACCCGCTACAATAATGTGAGTCTTTTTGAGCCACGCTTAAAAGAAACAAATTCAAAAGTATTTGTTTTCATGTCGGGTATTGGCCAGCTACGAAGAGGTTTGGATCTGGTGCTGGAAGTTTTTTCGCATCGCCACGAACGAATCTACATCTGTGCACCTTTCGACCTGGAACCTCAATTCGTGAGATCTTTTAAACGTGAATTGTTTGAAACGAAAAATATTATCCCGGTCGGCTTTGTAAATCAACGAAGTGCTTTTTTTAAAGAAATTATACAGGAAGCCGATTTTGCGGTTCTCCCTTCGTGCTCAGAGGGTCAATCCGGTTCATTACTGAATCTGATGGCTCACGGCCTTATACCGGTGGCTACGAAACATACCGGGTTTGAAGAATTGGAAGAGGTCGGCATTGAGATCACGGACTTTACCCCTGACGCTTTGAACCAGGCGATTGATGCGGCACTGTGCCTGTCTCAACAACAAAAAGATGAAAAACGAAATAAAATATTTTCAGCATTTACAACCCGGTATAGTGAGGCAGCATTCCAACGTGTCTTTACAGGTTTTATTGAAAAGGTAAATACATCTTCAGAAGAATTACGATGACAATTCCAACCATTTCGGTAGTAACTGTGGTCTATAACGATGTTTCGCACATAAACGAAACAATAGAAAGTGTGCTGGGCCAGAATCGCTCGTCAGTGGAATACATCATCATTGATGGCGGCAGTACGGATGGAACGGTGGACATTATAAAAAAACACGCTACTAAGATTGCGTATTGGATCAGCCAGCCGGACTACGGTATTTATGACGCCATGAACAAAGGCATTGATATAGCGAATGGAGATTGGATTATTTTCATGAACAGTGGTGATAGTTTCGCTTCCCGCGATACGCTTGCATCAGTTTTTAGCCAAAGACATGATGCAGATATCCTGTATGGCGATGCCATTGTCAGATATCCTTCATTTGAAACCGTTTTTCCAAAGACGGACCTGGAAAAGATGTGGAAGAGAATGCCTTTTTGCCATCAGGCCACATTTGTCAGAACATCTGTAATGAAGGCGTATAAATTCGATCTCCGGTACGCATTGAGTAGCGACTATAACTTTCTATACACAGCCCATAAATCCAATTTGAAGTTCAGCTATGTCAACAAGGTAATTTGTAGTTTTAACTATGTAGATGGCGCATCCAGAAACCGTGCGCTTCAATCGCTTGACGAACGAAGGAAAATTATTCTGTCGGAAAGTTTTAACCTGGTTTATTGGATACATTATTTCTGTCTCAGGCAGTATATCGTATTCAGCATTTTCATAAAAAAGGTATTTGGAAACAGACTCACTGAATGGGTAACAAGATTATTAAGAGCATAATATCCTATACCCTTCTCACGTCATTGTTTTTGACGGGTAGTGGTTGGCAAACCGATGGCCTTGTGGTTTACTGGTACTACCCCTTCTACATCCTCATTGCGCTCTACGGCCTAATCGTTTTCCACAGAATTCATAAAGGAATAGCGGTAGCCTGCCTGTTCATTATGGCGTATGCGATCACTTCCGCTCAGTTTGGGTTTGACGGGCTAATGTATTCGCTAAAACAAGTGCTTAATCTCTTCTTTCACACATTTGTTTTCTACACCTTTTTACAGCATGAAGACTACAACTTTGAGGCAATATTCACAAAATACATCCGTGTTTGTAAGATTGTACTTCTACTCGGCTTTTTTCAGATTGCGTTTTGGCAACTCGGATATTCGGAGCTGTTTCTGCTGGCCTTTCCTTATTTAAGGGACACAAACATCAGCATCCGGTTTCAATCGATAATGCAGGAACCTGCAATCATCGGACTTCTGTTTACACCTGTAATTTTTCTAAGTATTCGGAATTTGTTCTCCAGGAAAAGTCTTTTGATGGGGAAGGGATGGTCTATGGCATTCATCATCGCTTATCTGCTTACGTTTTCACTCGTTGCATACATTGGACTGGCCGCGGCCTTGCTCGTTTTCCATTTCCGACTAACACCGTGGCGAAGGGTATTCACTTCAGTGGTTGTGGTTACGGTGATCATGGCATTGCTGTTCGCTTCCTATGCATTCATACCATCCTTAAAACTGCGGATTGACGATTCGATAGCAGGAATCGCCAATGATTTTACAAAAGAAGAAGTTTTCAAAAGCAGCAACTTAAGCACCTATGCTGCATTGTCAAACCTGCATGTAACGAAAAGAAGTCTCCGTGAGAATCCAGTATTGGGCGTTGGATTAGGCAGCTACTTGCTTGCCTATGAACGTTACTTACCGGATAACATGAAATCTTACTCATCGTTGAACAATCAGGACGGAAGCAGCATGGCGTTACGTCTACTCACCGAAACCGGCATGATTGGCGCAGCATTCTTTATGTTTTTCCTATTCAGACATAAGGCTGGGTTCAACACATCTTTTCTCCGGCATGACGAAATACTTTGGATTATCAACGCAGGCATTTTCGTTATGATCATTCTTTTTTTATTGAGGAACGGCAATTACACGATAAATGGAAAAATCCTGTTTCTCCTGTTGTATTACCTCACCAATCGCGAAGCTGCGAATCAAAAAATAGTACGGAGCAATATTCAACTCAACCCTGCTTTGCATGACGCTGATTGATGCTGTTTACGTAAATCACAGCGGAGCTAAAAGACTGTTGGAGTATTTTATTTCCCACGTCTTTCGTAAAAAAGAAATTGATCAATACTATTTCATATTGGACAGCCGATTGAGTTCCGAATGGATACAATATATCCCGGCCAATAAGTTAAAAGTGATTCACGCCAAAGAACAGGTTCGAAAAAAGATCTATGCGAACCTCCCTGAAAACACGAAGGCTATTTTTTGTTTTGCCAATGTTCCTCCCCCCGTCAAAATAAAAAATATCCGTGTTTCAATTCTTCAACACAATCCCTTCTTTTTTGAAAACCCCGGATATAGTTTTCTGACTAAAATTATTTATGCAATCAAGAAGACTTACATAAAAATCAAATGCGACCCGGATTATCACTGGATTGTTCAAACTGAACGCATCAAACAGATCCTGGTATGCTCACTCGGTATTGCTGACCGGCAAATTCACATTCATCCCTTTTTTAAATCAGGCAACATAGCTAACGGAAAAAGATCGGCTGATGATTTCAGTTTCATTTATCCGGCAGATGGAGTTCCCCAAAAGAATCACCTCTATTTATTGAACGTATGGGAAGAGGTGTTTAAAAAGTATGGCCTGCTTCCTCAGTTGCATCTCACCATTCCGGTTGATAACCGGAATCTCATTCACCGTGTAGACCGATTAAAAACCCGCGGGCTTCAGATAACCAACCATGGATTCATCTCCGTGAACGAACTAAATGAATTATATGCTCAATGCAATTACCTCGTGTTCCCGTCACTATCCGAGAGTTTTGGATTGCCACTTGTTGAAGCCGCCCAATGTGGATTGAAAGTGATTGGTTCAGACTTGCCCTATATTTACCAGGTAGTACGGCCGTCCGCAGTATTCGATCCGCATTCTGTTGATTCGCTTTGTGACATTATTCTTTCCATTAAAAATGGATTACAATTGAAGCCAACCGAGATCATGGTAAAGGACAACATAGAAGAATTAGTGAAGTTTATAAACCTGAAAAAGGATTCAAATGAAACCACTTGAAGAAATCCGAATTCTTGTAACCGGTGGGTCAGGTTTTATTGGTACGAATTTGATCGACCATTATTTGGAAAAGGGAATCCAGGTTCAAAATCTTGATATCAACTCACCGCGAAAAAAATTGCATATTCAGCAATGGCGATCGATAGATGTTAATGACATCCTGGCTTTTAAGAATGCAGTTCATGATTTTGAGCCGACACACATTGTACACCTAGCTGGTCGCACCGATCTGGATGAAACAAGAAATCTGGATGGATATACCGCCAACATGCGCGGCCTGGAAAACCTCCTTAAAATTGCCTCTGGTTGTAAATCGTTGAAGAGAATTCTGTTCACATCAAGTATGTTGGTTTGCAAGACAGGGTATGACCCGAAAGACTATGACGATTATTGCCCGCCAAATCTTTATGGCCAGAGCAAAGTTATAGGCGAACGAATGATAAAAGATCAGAATCCATCAACGTATGAATGGTTAATTGTCAGGCCAACATCTATTTGGGGACCGTGGTTCGGTGCGCCTTACCATGATTTTTTTCTGCGAATTAAAAGTAGAACGTATTTGAAGATTGCTGGTGATTCAGCAACAAAAACTTTTGGATACATCGGCAATACCGTATGTCAACTGGATCGCTTGCTCTTTATAGATGAACATTTGATTAATAAAAAAACGTTTTATCTGGGTGATGACCCTCCGTTAAACATAAATGCATGGGCCGATATCATTTCAGCAAAATTAAACAGACGAATTCCATCCATTCCACGCATCGTCTTCAGGGGAGCAGGCTTGATTGGAGATTTCCTTCAGCTGTTTAATTTCAAATTTCCGATAACCACCTTCCGGGTAAGAAACATGACAACCGATAACAAGATCAGCTTGCTCCATGATACGCTGAAAATCATACCGGAGAAACCCTACACAATTGAACAGGGAGTGGAGTTGACGCTCCGTTGGATGGATACAAATACGGATAACGCTTAAAAGAAATAACGAAGGTCCACAACCTGGGAGAGTTTGAAAAAGTATTTGATATGGAATAAAAAGAAATTAGTATCAATATTATTCTTTTTACAGGAAGCCATGTCCTCGCGATTGATCCTGACAATACGGCTAAAAGATTCCGTACTGATACCGCCAATTCTCATCCGAACTAATATTTCAGGAATATATTGGTAACTGATTCTGTGCACATAAAGGAACCTGGCCATTAAATCAAAATCTGCGGCAAATTTAAATCGCGTATCAAAGAGTCCAATGGAATGATAAATTGAAGTCCTGACAAAGAAGGCAGGATGAGGCGGCAAAACACCCCAACGAACTTTTTTTGGCGAGAAATTTTTTCCGCGATAGTATCGAAGGGGCTTATCTGGGCTACCACTCTTAAAGTAAAACAGATCGCCAAAAACACAATCTGCACTGGTCTGCTCAAAA
>Ga0315910_10002757_pt1 | contig 15204 bp, 13 predicted proteins | sample EdamamesoilMG_FD_204470 | JGI IMG/M metagenome (GOLD analysis project Ga0315910, IMG submission 204470) | Garden soil microbial communities collected in Santa Monica, California, United States - Edamame soil | ecosystem: Environmental > Terrestrial > Soil > Garden | place: USA: California...
CGTTCGCGCGCGCGCTGCTCGAGCACGGACAGCGCCTGGCTCTGCAGGTAGTTGTTGCGCAGGACCAGCGCGGCCACTTCGTCCGTCATGCTGGCGAGCAGCTTGTTGCGCGCGGCCAGTGTCAGGTTGCCCTTGCGCATCACCTCCGACAGCAGGATCTTGATGTTCACCTCCACGTCGGAAGTGTTCACGCCGGCCGAGTTGTCGATGAAGTCGGTGTTGACGCGGCCGCCCTGGTGCTCCGGTCCCCCGGATTGCGCGTATTCGACGCGGCCGCGTTGCGTGCAGCCGAGGTTGCCGCCTTCGCCGATCACGCGCGCGCGCACCTCGCGTCCGTCGGCGCGGATGGCATCGTTGGCGCGATCACGCGCGTCGGCGTGGGTTTCGTCGTGCGCCTTCACGTAGGTGCCGATGCCGCCGTTCCACAGCAGGTCGACGTTCATGCGCAGGATGGCGCGCATGACCTCGACCGGGGTCGCCGAAGCGGCCTCGAGACCCAGCAGCGCGCGCGCCTCCGCGGACAGCGCGATCGACTTGGCGCTGCGCGGCCACACGCCGCCGCCGCGCGAAATGAGCTTGCGTGCGTAGTCGTCCCAGCTCGAGCGCGGTAGTTTGAACAGGCGCTCGCGTTCGCGGAACGACGCCGCCGCGTCGGGGTTCGGGTCGATGAAGATGTGGCGATGGTCGAACGCGGCGACCAGCCGCGTGTGCCTGGACAACAGCATGCCGTTGCCGAACACGTCGCCCGACATGTCGCCGATCCCCGCGCAGGTGAATTCCTGCGCCTGGATGTCGACGCCGAGCTCGCGGAAGTGGCGCTTCACGCACTCCCAGGCGCCGCGCGCCGTGATCCCCATGCCCTTGTGGTCGTAGCCGGCCGAGCCACCCGACGCGAACGCATCGCCCAGCCAGTGGCCGTATTCGATGGAGATGGAGTTGGCGATGTCCGAGAAGGTGGCCGTGCCCTTGTCCGCCGCCACCACGAGATACGGATCGTCGCCATCGCGACGCACGATGCCCGGGCGAACTACCGTCTTGCCGTTGACGATGTTGTCGGTGACGTCCAGCAGGCCGCGGATGAAGGTCTGGTAGCTCGCGACGCCTTCCTTCTGGATGTCCTCGCGAGTGCCGTTCGCCGGCAGGCGTTTGGGATAGAAGCCGCCCTTGGCGCCGGCCGGCACGATGACGGTGTTCTTGACGTTCTGCGCCTTCATGAGGCCGAGCACTTCGGTGCGGAAATCTTCGCGGCGATCCGACCAGCGCAGGCCGCCGCGTGCCACCAGCGCCATGCGCAGGTGCACGCCTTCGACGCGCGGGCTGTACACGAAGATCTCGAACCTGGGACGCGGCAGGGGCAGCTCGGGGATGGCGTGCGGATCGAGCTTGAACGACACCCAGCTCTTCACCGAGCCGGCGGCGGCCGACCCGCTTTCCATTTTCTGATAGTAGTTGGTCCGCAGCGTCGCGCGGATCACCGCCAGGTAGGCGCGCAGGATACGGTCCTCGTCCAGGCTCGGCACCTTGTCGAGTGCGCGCAGGATGGACTGTCGGATGCGTTCGGCCGCGCTCTCCCGTGCGCGCACGTTCAGCGCGAACTGCGCCTCGAACAGCCGCACCAGTTGCCGCGCGATCGACGCCTGCGAGACGGCGACGCGTTCCATGTAGGCCTGGCTGAACGGAATGCCGGTCTGCAACAGGTAACGGCAGTAAGCGCGCAGCACCACGATCTCGCGCGCGCTCAACGATGCGCACAGCAGCAACCGGTTGAAGCCGTCGTTCTCGATCTCGCCGCCCCAGGCGGCGAGGAAGGCTTCCTTGAACAGCGGTTCGAGCGCGGCGAAGTCCGCGCGCTTGAGGTCGCGGGCCTCGAGTATGAAATCCTGGATCACCACGCCGCCTTCCAGCGCGGTCAGCGAATAGTTGTGTTCCTCGAGCACGCGCAGCCCGAAGTTCTCCAGCATCGGCAGGATGTCGGAGATCGGGATCAGTCCGCCGGTGCGCAGGATGCGCAGGTGCACGTGGTTCGCGGGCCCGCCGCTGCGCGCGCGCAGGTTGAGCTGCGGCACCGCGGGGTTGCGGGCGAGTTCCTCGAGGTCGGCGATGTCCTCCAGCGCCTGCGCGGGTTCGACCTCGGCGCGATAGACCGGCGGGAACATGCGCGCATGGCGGTTGGCGAGGTCGACGGCATCGCGCGCCACGCCCCGATCGATCAGCGCCTGCTGCAGGCGGTCTTCCCAGGTGGCCGCAGCCGCGGCGATTTCCTCTTCCACCGCCGAGACGTCCTCGACGGCGCGCGCGCCCTGCGGCGTCCGTACCAGCAGGTGCAGTCGCGCCAGCGTGGAATCCGAGATCTGCACCTGGGACTCGACGTCGGTGCCGCCGAAGCGCTGGCGCACGATGCGCTCGATGCGTTCGCGCACCTCGGTGTTGTAGCGATCGCGCGGCACGTACACCAGGCACGAATAGAAGCGGCCGTAGGCATCGCGGCGTGCGAACAGCCGCACGCGCCGGCGTTCGTAAAGATTCACGATGCCGCGCACGCTCGCCACCAGTTCGGCGGTGGACATCTGGAACAACTCGTCGCGCGGGAAGTTCTCGATGACGTTCACCACCGCCTTGGCATCGTGGCTCTGCGGCGGCAGGTTGAAGTGCTGGATCACCGCGTCGAGCTTGCGGCGCAACAGGGGGATGTCGGCGGGCGAGGAGTGGTACGCGCTCGAGGTCCACAGGCCGAGGAAACGATGCTCGCCGTTGACGTTGCCGGCGGCGTCGTAGGTCTTGACGCCCACGTAGTCGAGGTAACTGGAGCGATGCACGGTCGAAGGCGTGTTCGCCTTGGTCAGCACCAGCAGGTCGGCCTCGCGCGCCTTGATGCGTGACTGGCCGGTGAGCACGATGGGCTCGGACGCGCGGCCCTTGGCCTGGTGGACGCCGCCGCGCAGGATGCCGAGCCCGCTGTCCGGGTCGCGCACCAGCACGTCGCGCGAGCGGCCGCGCTTGAGCTGGTAGTGGCGATAGCCGAGGAACACGAAGTGGCCGTCGTGCATCCAGGCGAGCAGCGCGCGTGCCTCGGCCGCATGCGACTTCGGCACCGGCAGGGAAGTGCGTTCGAGCTCGTGGGCCACGGCGCGCACGCGTTCGAGCATGGGACGGAAGTCCGACACCGCCTTGCGCACGTCGGCGAGCGCGCCGTCCAGGCGCCGCAGCAATTCGCGCGCCTGTTTCTCGTCGGCGGGTCGATCGATTTCCATCATCTGCCACGACTCGACGACGGCACCGTGCTTGTCGTCGCGGATCTCGCGCAGCCGGCCGCTCGCGTCGCGCCGCGCGTAGAACACCGGGTGCACGATCAGGTGCACGGCGATGTTCATCGCGCTGAACACGATGCCGATGGAGTCCACCAGGAAGGGCATGTCGGGCGCCACCACGCGCACCAGCGCGCGGTGCGCGCCGGAGGGCGATTCGCCGTCGAGTGATGGCGCAAGATCGGTCAGCACCTGGTTGCCCTTGCGCACCGCGCCGAACTCCAGGTGCGACAGCGCCGCGGCCGCCAGTATCTTCGGCTCGTGCAGGCGCAGGTCGTCTTCCGAGACACCGCGGAAGAAGTTGCGCACGAAGCCGGCCACGAGTGCGCGGCGGCTGGCGGGTGCGGAGCGCCTGGCGTGCGCGACTATCTTCTCGATGAGCGCCAGCCGGGCGGCGGGAATCTTGCCGAGCATGTGGTTCCTTATTCCGCGTGTGCGGGACCGAGTTCGACCGCGCGGCCTAGCAACACGCGCACCAGGCGGTCGAGTGTAGCCAAGTCGCGGGGACTGAGTGGCGCGACGAGGTTACGTTCGTATTGCAACGCCATCGGCACCACGCGCGCGTAGACGCGCTCGCCGGCGGCGGTGAGGGCGAGGTGGTTGCGGCGGCGGTCATTGGGCGCGGTTGTGCGGTGCAGGCGCCCGGTGGCGATGAGGGACTTCACGGCGCGGCTCACCGCCACCTTGTCCATGGCGGTTCGCGCCGTGACTTCCGCGGCCGATAGCCCGGGATTGGCGGCGAGCACCGCCATGACGCGCCATTCGGGGATCGACAGCCCGAAGTTCATGAAGTAGGCCGCCGCTATCGCGGAACTGACGGTATTGGACAAGACCGACAGCCGGTAGGGCAGAAATTTCTCGAGATGCAGTTTCGGGGGGCGGACCATTGGTTACAATTGAAACCAATTTTTCGACCGGAGGCCAGTCATGGCCGAAGAAATCAATCCGATGGGCACCGAGGGGTTCGAGTTCGTCGAATACACGGCTCCCGACCCGCAGCTGCTGCGGAGCCTCTTCGAACGGCTGGGGTTTCCCGTGGTGGCCCAGCATCGCAGCAAGAACGTCACGCTGCATTCGCAGGGTGACATCAACTTCGTGATCAATGCCGAGCCGGGCTCCTTCGGCCAGCGGTTCGCGCAGGCCCATGGCCCCTCGGTGTGTGCCATGGCATTCCGTGTGCGCGACGCGGCGGCGGCCTTCGAGCGGGCCATCCAGCTCGGCGCCGAGCCGCATCGCTCGGATGTCGGGCCCATGGAGCTCAACATCCCCGCGATCGTCGGTATCGGGGGATCGCTGATCTACTTCGTGGATCGCTACGGTGACCGATCCATCTACGACGTGGACTTCAAGCCGGTGAAGACCCAGCCGTTGCAGCCCGCCGGCCTGCTGGAAATCGACCATCTCACGCACAACGTGCACCGCGGCAACATGGACAAGTGGTGCGGGTTCTACGAGCGGCTGTTCAACTTCCGCGAGATCCGCTACTTCGACATCGAAGGCAAGAAGACCGGGCTGTTCTCGCGCGCGCTGACCAGTCCCTGCGGCAAGATCCGCATCCCGATCAACGAGTCGCAGGACGACAAGTCGCAGATCGAGGAATACCTGCGCGAGTACAAGGGCGAGGGCATCCAGCACATCGCGCTGTCGAGCGGGGACATCTATCGCACCGTCGACGTGCTGCGCGCGCGCGGCGTCGCCTTCCAGGACACCCCCGACACCTATTACGAAGGCGTCGGCAAGCGGGTGACGGGCCATCGCGAGAACGTCGCCGAGCTCGAGAAGCGGCGCATCCTGATTGACGGCAACGGTTCGACCAATGAAGGCGTGCTGCTGCAGATCTTCACGGCCAACGTCATCGGGCCTATCTTCTTCGAAATCATCCAGCGCAAGGGCAATCAGGGTTTCGGCGAAGGCAATTTCAAGGCATTGTTCGAATCCATCGAACTCGACCAGATACGCCGAGGTGTCATTTGAGTCTCGAGCTCTACAGCTTCTGGCGCAGCTCAGCGTCATACCGGGTGCGCATCGCGCTGCACCTGAAGTCGCTGCCGTTCACCTACCACGGCGTGGACCTCACGAAGGGCGGGGGCGAGCAGTGGGACCCCAGGTACCGCGCGCTGAATCCGCAGGCGCGGGTGCCGACGCTGATCCATGACGGCCTGCGCATCGCGCAGTCGCTGGCCATCATCGAGTACCTGGACGAGATGTTTCACCAGCCGGCGCTGCTGCCCAGGGATCCCGAAGGGCGCGCACGCGTACGCGCGCTGTCGCAGATCATCGCCAGCGACATCCAGCCCATGCAGAACACCAGCACCACGCGCTATCTCAAGGAAACACTCAAGCTGGAAGACGGCACGGTGAATGCGTGGGTGAAGGAGTGGATCAAGCGCGGACTCGATGCTTTCAACGCGCTGCTGGAGCACGATCACCTGTCAGGAAAGTTCTGCCACGGCGACGTGCCGAGCATGGCCGACTGTTGCCTCGTTCCGCAGTTGTACGCCGCGGAGCGATTCGGAGTGGATCCCACGCAGTATCCGCGCCTGGCGCTCATCTGGGAGAACTGCAACCACATGGCGGCATTCGCGGCCGCGCACCCGTCGAAACAGATCGATGCCAAGTAACAAAGTCTTCGCGGACGCGAAGTCCGCGCTCGCCGGCCTTACGCGCGATGGCATGACGGTCATGGCCGGCGGCTTCGGCCTGTGCGGCATTCCCGAGAACCTGATCGTCGCGCTGCGCGAGTCGGGGGCCCGCGAGCTCACGGTCATTTCCAACAATGCCGGCGTCGACGGCTTCGGCCTCGGCCAGCTGCTGGAGACCCGCCAGATCCGCAAGATGGTTTCGTCGTACGTCGGCGAGAACAAGGAGTTCGAACGGCAGTTCCTCGCGAAGGAACTGGAGCTCGAGTTCAATCCGCAGGGCACGCTGGCCGAGCGCATCCGCGCCGGCGGCGCGGGCATCTACGGTTTCTACACGCGGACCGGCGCCGGTACCGTGGTCGCCGAGGGCAAGGAAACGCGCGAGGTGAATGGCGAAATGTTCGTGCTCGAAACCGGGCTCACCGCCGATCTCGCCATCGTCAAGGCATGGAAGGGTGATACCGAGGGCAACCTCGTCTACCGGAAGACGGCGCGCAACTTCAACCCGATGATGGCGACGGCGGGGCGCGTCACCGTGGCGGAAGTCGAGCAGCTGGTGCAGCCGGGTGAGCTCGATCCGGACCAGGTGCACACGCCGGGGATCTTCGTGCAGCGGATCATCCAGGGCGGGGGCTACGAAAAGCGGATCGAGCAGCGCACGGTGCGCAAGAGGAGCGCCTGACACATGCCCTGGACTCGTGAAGATCTCGCCCGCCGCGCCGCGAAGGAGCTGCGCGACGGCTTCTACGTGAACCTCGGCATCGGCATCCCGACGCTGGTGGCTAACTACATACCGCCCGGCATGAACGTGGTGCTGCAATCGGAGAACGGGATGCTCGGCATGGGGCCGTTCCCGTACGAAGGCGAGGAAGATCCGGACCTCATCAACGCGGGCAAACAGACCATCACCGAGTTGCCGACGTCCGCGTATTTCTCCTCGTCGGACAGTTTCGGCATGATCCGCGGCGGGCACATCAATCTCTCGGTGCTCGGCGCGCTCGAAGTGGCCGAGAACGGCGACCTCGCCAACTGGATGGTGCCGGGCAAGATGGTCAAGGGCATGGGCGGAGCCATGGACCTGGTCGCCGGCGTGCGCCGCGTGGTCGTGGTCATGGAGCACAACTCGAAGGACGGGGCCGCCAAGTTCAAGCCGCGCTGCGAGCTGCCGCTGACCGGGGCGAACTGCGTCGACATGCTGATCACCGATCTTGCGGTATTCGAACGTCAGAACCGGCACAGTCCCTTCAGGCTCATCGAGCTCGCGCCCGGCGTCAGTGCCGACGAGGTGCGCGCCAAGACCTCGGCCAACTTCGTTTTCTGAGCGGGCTCAGGCCCGCTCGCGCTCCGCCGCGTCGTAGCCGCGTACCACGCCCGTCATGCGGGTGTAGTTAGCCGTCACCCATTCCTCGATGCCGACCACCAGCGCGGCGAGCGAACGACCCAGCGGCGTCAGGCTGTATTCGACGCGCGGCGGCACCTCGCCGTAGTCGCGGCGATGCACGATGCCGTGGCGTTCCAGCTCGCGCAGCGTCTGGGTGAGCATCTTCGAGGAGACACCCGCGAGCCGGCGCTTGAGGTCGTGCGTGCGGCGCGGGCCGGCACGCAGGCTGCAGAGTATGAGCATCGACCACTTGCTGCCGATCAGCGAGAGGATGCCCTGCGAGGGACAGTCACGGTTGTAGACGTTCGCTTTTGCCGGCATGGGGTAGTTACCAGAAGGTGCGTACTTATCAAACGGTGCCCGTGAGCATACGCTGCCTCGCATGTGGAAGGACACCGAAGTCGTGCGACGACTGAAGCTCGCGGCCCCGATCGTGCAGGGACCTTTTGGAGGCGGACTGTCTGCCGTCGATCTGGTGGTGGCCGTCAGCGAGAACGGCGGGCTCGGATCGTTCGGCGTGCATCACCTGGATGGCGCGGGTATCCGCGACGTGGCCGCGCGGATTCGCGCGCGCACGCGCCAGCCGTTCGCGCTCAACCTGTGGATTCCCCTCGGCGACAGCGACGATCCGCGACTGAGTGATGCGGACTGGCGGCGCGCCTGCGAAAGGCTGCGGCCGTTTTTCGACGAGCTGGGCGTGACGCTGCCGGCGCGGCCGGCGCGATTCGGGCCCCGCTACCAGGAGCAGATCGAGACGCTGCTCGAGCTCGCGCCGCCGGTATTCAGCTTCGTATTCGGCGTGCCCGCGCCCGAGGTGCTCGAACGCTGCCGGCGTGCCGGCATCAGGACGCTCGGCACCGCGACCACGCCCGCGGAGGCCAAACTACTGGCCGATGCCGGCGTCGACATGATCGTCGCCACCGGGTTCGAAGCGGGTGGGCACCGGGTTTCGTTCCTCGCTCGCCCCGAGGATTGCCTTACCGGGACGCTGGCGCTGGTGCCGCAGGTGGTCGACACCGTGAAGGTGCCGGTGATCGCCGCCGGCGGCATCGCCGATGGTCGCGGTGTCGCGGCCGCGCTCAAGCTCGGCGCCCAGGCGGTGCAGATTGGCACGGCATTTCTCGCCTGCGAGGAGTCCAATGCCGCGCCACTGCATCGCGCGAAATTGTTCGGCCGGGAGGCGCGGCGCACCTCGCTGACCCGCGCATTCACCGGTCGCCTGGCGCGCGGCGTCCACAACGACATCATCGATGCGCTGCGCGATGAAGAGGCGTCGCTGCCTCCATATCCGGTGCATTCATGGCTGATGGGTCAATTGCGCCCGGCGGTGCTGGCGGCGGGACGCACCGATCTCATCTCGCTGTGGTCGGGGCAGTCGGCGCCCTTGTTGAAGCATCGGCGCGCGGCGCCGTTGCTGGCCTCGTTGGTCGAAGAGGCCGGTCGCCTGCTGGCCTAGGGATCGAGCGTCTGCGCCAGCTGCGGCTTGCCGCTTTCCAATGGCGCGCTCGAAGTGAACCTGAGACCGAACACCGAAGATTCTCCGCGGAACGCGATTCGCGCGCCCGGTGCGAGACCCCGATCGAGGCAGGGGCCGAAGGCGTTCTGCCACTTGGTGAGCTCGCCAAGCTCAAGAGTGCCGCAGGCCGCGCGGCGCAGGAACAGGCGGGTCGCCGCGGCGTGCAGGCTGGTGCCATGCGACTCACGCACCGTGTAGGCCACCCGGGCCTCGTGGCCGAACATCCAGGTGGACGCGCCCGCGATTCCGTTGATGAAGGCCGCCGTGCCGAACCCGAGCTGGATCATCGCGACGAGGCCGATGACGCGGGTGTCGAGGAACCTGCCGAGCCTTCGGCGCCGATATTCGGACAGCTGCGGCAGCCGCGCCTGCGCGAAGCCGGCGGCGCCGACGTAGCAGGCGGCGCAGGCAGCCCCGTACGCCACGCTCAGCAGCAGCGTGAGCCGGGACGGGATGAAGTCCAGCGGAATCGCGCCCAGGACGAAGACGATGGCGAGATTCGCGAACAGCAGCCCGAGGGCGGCGGCGTGGACGATGGAGGCGGCGGGACGGGTGTTCATGCCAATCGATGGGCTGTCATTCATGCCGCGCGATGCCCGCGGGCCAGGTATTCCTCACTCTGCATCTCCGTGAGCCGGCTCGCCGTGCGCTGGTACTCGAACTTGAGCTTTTCGCCCTTGTAGAGCTCGGCGGGGGCAGCCGCGGCGGAAATGATCACGTTGACGCCGCGATCGTAGAACTCGTCTATGACCGAGATGAACCGCCTGGCCGCGTTGTCCGCCGTGTCATGCAGCACCGGGATGCCGCTGATGACCACGGACTGGTACTCGCTGGCGATCGCGATGTAGTCGGCGGGGCTGCGCGGCCCCTCGCACAGCGCCGCGAAGTCGAACCAGATGACGTTCTCGCTCTCGCGCAGCACCTTGATCTTGCGGTGATTCACGGTGATCGAGCCGTCGGTCTCGACGTCATCGTCCGACAGGTCGTCGAACAGGTCCTCGAGCTTCTTCTGCGTGCCGGCGTCCGCCAGCGGCAGGTAGATGGATGCGGCCGTGAGCTGGCGCAGCCGGTAATCGACGCCGCCCTCCACGGCGACCACGTCGCAGTGCTTCTCGATGAGCGCGATGGTCGGCACGAAGCGCTCGCGCTGCAGGCCGTTCTTGTAGAGATCCTTCGGCTTCACGTTCGAGGTGAACACCAGCGCGACGCCCCGTTTCATCAGCGCGGTGAACAGCCCCGCGAGGATCATGGCGTCCGCGATGTCGGCGACGAACAGTTCGTCGAAGCAGATCACCTGGGCCTTCTTCGCGATCTTGTCGGCGACGCCCTCGAGCGGCGACTGCATGCCCTTGAGCCGCTTGAGGTCGGCGTGCACCTCCTGCATGAAGCGGTAGAAGTGTGTGCGGCGTTTCTGCGCGATCGAGAGGCTGGCGTAGAACAGGTCCATCAGCCAGGTCTTGCCGCGGCCGACGCCGCCCCACAGGTACACGCCGCGCGGCGTGCTGCCGTTGTCGCGCGTCAGGCCGCGCAGCAGGCGCTTGCCCAGCGGCGCGGACGCGGCGGCGGCCAGTTGCGCGCGCAGCCGCTCCAGGTGTCGCAGTGCCTCGAGCTGGGAGGCGTCGGCAGTGAAGCCGCGCTTGGCGATCTCGCGCGCGTAGAGCGCGCCGAGCACGTCGTTGGATCCGGTCACAGCAGTTGATAGTTAGGACCGGAGCCGCCCTCGGGCGTGGTCCAGTCGATGATCTGGTAGGGATCCTTGATGTCGCAGGCCTTGCAGTGTACGCAGTTGGCGGCGTTGATCTGCAGCTTCTTGCCGCCGGCCTCGTCGTCGACCATCTCGTAGACCTGGGCCGGGCAGAAGCGCGTGCACGGGTTGCCGTATTCCTGCGCGCACCGCGTGGCGCAGATGCTGGTGTCGCGCACCTTGAGGTGCGGTGGCTGCACCTCGTCGTGCGCGGTGGTGGCGAAGAACACGGACGACAGGCGATCGCGCGGGGGCAGGTCGCGATTCACCCAGGTGCGCGTGGGCGAGTCGTATTCATCGAGCTTGCCCAGCGGCCAGGTCGCGCGGTTGCGCAGCGTCCAGGGCGTCGATCCGCCGGCGATGCTCTCCAGCGCCGCGTTCAACATGCCGGTGCGCAGTCCGAACTTGAACCCGGGCTTGATGTTGCGCACCTCGCGCAATTCCGCGACGGCTTCGGTCTTGCGCCACACCGCGTCGAACCCGATGCTGGTGCCGTTCTCGACGAAGTAGTCGGCCGCGGCCATCGCGCAGCGCAGCGCCTGGTGAATGCCCTTGATCTTCGGCACGTTGAGCGTGCCGGCCGCGTCACCGATGAGCACGGCGCCCGGCATTTCAAGCTTGGGCATGGACTGGAATCCCCCGGCGGAAATCGAGCGCGCACCGGCCGAGAGGATTTCGCCGCCTTGCAGGAAGCCGTGCATCGCCGGGTGATGCTTGAACTGCTGGAAGGCCTCGAACGGGAAGAAACGCGGATCGCGGTAGTCGAGCCCGGTGACGAAGCCGACATAGGCGCGATTGTTGTCGAGGTGGTAGACGAAGCTCCCGCCATAGGTGCGCGAATCCAGCGGCCATCCCACGCTGTGCTGCACGAGGCCCGGCGTGACGCGGCCGGGCGGCAGCTGCCACAGCTCCTTCATGCCGAGCGCGTAAACCTGCGGGTCGCACTTCTCGTCGAGCTTGTAACGCGCGATCAGGACCTTGGCGAGGCTGCCGCGGCAGCCCTCGGCAACCATCGTCAGGCGGGCGCGCACTTCCGGGCCCGGCGTGTAGTTCGGGCCGCGCGAGCCATCGTGCTGCACGCCCATGTCGCCGATCTGGACTCCCGCCACCGAGCCGTCGTCGTCGAACAGCGGCAGCGCGGCCGCGTAACCGGAGAACACGTGCACCCCGAGGTTCTCGGCCTGGGCTCCCAGCCACTGCACCAGGCCGCCCAGCGAAATGATGAAATTGCCCTCGTTGCGCAGGTAACGCGGGATCCACGGGACCTTGCTGGCACTGCGGCGTCCGAACCAGCGGAACTCGTCGTGAGTCACCGGCACGCAGATCGGTAGCGAGGCCTGGCGCCACTCCGGCAGCAACGCATCCAGCGCTCCGGGTTCGAGCACCGCGCCGGAGAGGATGTGCGCCCCAAGCGTCGAGCCTTTCTCGAGAACGCAGATTTCGAGCTGGGGATTGCGCTGCTTGAGGCGGATGGCCGCCGCGAGCCCGGCGGGACCGGCGCCGATGACGGCGACGTCATACTCCATCACGTCGCGGGTGGCGGGACCGGGTGCGTTCATTTCGGCTGCATGCGGATCGCGCCGTCGAGGCGGATGGTCTCGCCGTTGAGATAGGTGATCTCGAACACGCTCGCGACCATCGCGGCGAATTCCTCGGGCTTGCCGAGGCGCACGGGGAAGGGTACCTGCGCGGCCAGCGAGGCCTGCACGTTCTCCGGCATGCCCGCGAGCATCGGTGTCTCGAAGATGCCCGGCGCGATCGACACCACGCGGATGCCGAACATCGCGAACTCGCGCGCGATCGGCAGCGTCATGGCGGCGACGCCCGCCTTGGTGGCCGAATACGCCGCCTGTCCGATCTGGCCTTCGAAAGCGGCCACCGACGAGGTGTGGACGATGACGCCGCGTTCCCCGTCGGCCGTCGGCGCGTTGCGCTGCATGAGCGCGGCGGCGGCCTTGTCGCACAGGAAGGTGCCGACCAGGTTGATCTGCACCACGCGCGAGAAGAAGTCTCCCGCCATCGGGCCATTCTTGCCGAGCACGCGCCCGGCGCCGATCACGCCGGCGCAGTTGACCAGCAGGTTGATGCCGCCCATGGCGGCGTGCGCGGCGTCCATGGCCGCGACGACCTCGGTCTCCGAGGTGACGTCGCACTTGGCGAACGCGGCCTTCGCGCCGAGCGCGGCGGCCGCGGCCTGTCCAGGTCCTTCCTGGACATCTAACAAGGTGACGCGTCCGCCGGCGGCGACGATGTGCCGCGCCACCGCGTGGCCGAGGCCCGAGGCGCCGCCGGTGACGACTGCGCGCGCGTCAGCGATTTTCATCGGGGAGGGTCCCTGGTCGAAAGAAGAACGCGCGAAGCATAACCGAACCGGCGGACCTTCTTGGAACTCGGGCGGGAATGATCCTCAGGAGGGCACTTCGACCGCCAGCGCCGTCGCTTCGCCGCCGCCGATGCACAACGAGGCGATGCCGCGCCCGCCGCCGCGCGCCCGCAGCGCATGCACCAGCGTCGTCACGATGCGAGCGCCGGTGGCGCCGATGGGATGTCCCAGCGCGCAGGCGCCGCCGCGGATGTTGGTGCGCGAGTGATCGAATCCCACGTCGCGCATGGCCGCCATGGTGACCGCCGCGAACGCCTCGTTGACCTCGTACAGGTGCGGGTCCGAAGGCTTCCAGCCGAGCTGGGTCAACAGCTTCTGGATGGCGCCGGCCGGCGCGGTGGTGAACCACTCCGGCTCACGCGCGAAGCTGGCATAGCCCACGATCCGCGCCAGCGGTTTCACGCCGCGGCGCGCGGCCTCGGCCGCCGACATGAGCACCGTGGCGGCGGCGCCGTCGGAGATCGAGGAGGAGGAGGCGGCCGTCACGGTGCCGTCCTTGCGAAAGGCCGGCTTGAGCGTCGGGATCTTCGCGAGATCCACGGTGAAGGGTGTCTCGTCGCGAGCGATCGTCGTCTCGCCCTTGCGGCCCTTGACCACCACGGGGGTGATCTCGGCCGCGAATGCCCCGGAGTTCACCGCCTTGAGCGCGCGTTGCGTGGACTCGGTGGCGAAGGCGTCCTGGTCGGCGCGCGTGAAGCCGTATTTCTGCGCCGTGGCCTCGGCGAACGTGCCCATCATCTGGCCGTCGAACGGGCTCTGCAGGCCGTCGTAGAACATGTGGTCAAGGATTTCGCCGTGACCCATGCGCATGCCGGCGCGCGCCTTGGGAAGTAGATAGGGCGCGTTGCTCATGGACTCGAGCCCGCCGGCCACGGCGACGATGACGTCACCGGCGCGGACCTGGTCCGCGGCCATCATGATGGCCTTCATGCCCGAGCCGCACATCTTGTTGATGGTGGTGGTGGGCACGCCGGGCGGGATGCCGGCGGCCAGCGCCGCCTGCCGCGCCGGCGCCTGGCCGAGGCCCGCGGGCAACACGCAGCCCATGATGACCTCCTGCACGTCGGCGCCGGGCAGTTGCGCGGCGGCCAGTGCGCCGCGGATCGCGGCGCTGCCGAGTTGCGGCGCGGTGGCCGGTGACAGCGCGCCCTGGAACGCGCCGATGGGCGTGCGCTGGGCGGCGACGATCACGACTGAATTGGCTGACTTGTCCATTTGCTTGCTCCGTCACTCGCGGCCGCGCAGGCCATGATTGAAGAAATCGATGAATCGATCCGCGATCTCGTGCGGCCTGAGCGTCGCGTCCTCGCGGTACCAGTGGCCCATCCAGTTGAGCGCGCCGGCCAGCGCGAACGCCGTCATGCGCGAATCACACCTGCGGATCGAGCCGTCGGCGACACCGGCCTCGATGAGCGCGCGCATGCGCTTGTCGATGCCGGCCTTGAGTAGTTTGATGCGGCGGCTCATGGCGGCGCCGAGGTGCTGGTCCTCGGCGCGCAGCATGCACCAGCCGAAGTTGCCGACAATGGCCGCGGCGTAGCCGCGCATGAAGGTGAACAGCCGCTCGCGGGCCGGGCCGTCCGCGCGCTCGGCCTCGTCGAGCGAGGCCTGGATCTGCTCGAGGCCGGCCCGGAAGCATTCGAAGAGAATGGCTTCCTTGTTGGGCACATATAAATAGAGTGTCGGCTTGGTGACCTTGAGGCTGGCCGCCAGGTCGTCGAGCGAGGTGTTGTGGTAGCCGCGCTCGCGGAAGGCGCGCGCCGCAGCATGGATCACCGCCTCGCGCTTGAGCGCGTGCTCGTGCCGCGGGCGGCGTCGCGACTCCCACGGCGAGGCGGGGCGCAAGTCCTTGCGGAGTCTGGATTTTGCGGGTGCGGCAGGCATGGATGCGGGTTGGATGCGGGTCGGCCCCGTGGCGCTCGGTGCGAAATTCCGGGCGTCATGTTACTCTGTGGTAACAAAACTTACCAGTCGGTAATTTACCCATGAAGCCACCAGAGCCGGGAAGGCCGCTGCGTTTCGTCTCGGCCGCGTCGCTGTTCGATGGCCACGATGCCGCGATCAACATGATCCGCCGGCTGTTGCAGTCGGGCGGCGCGGAAGTCGTGCACCTCGGCCACAACCGCAGCGTCGCCGACATCGTGCGCGCCGCGATCGCCGAAGATGCGGATGGCATCGCGGTCAGCAGCTACCAGGGCGGGCACAACGAGTACTTCCGCTACATGGTCGACATGCT
>Ga0315910_10002758_pt1 | contig 15201 bp, 13 predicted proteins | sample EdamamesoilMG_FD_204470 | JGI IMG/M metagenome (GOLD analysis project Ga0315910, IMG submission 204470) | Garden soil microbial communities collected in Santa Monica, California, United States - Edamame soil | ecosystem: Environmental > Terrestrial > Soil > Garden | place: USA: California...
CGAAGCTTGAATGGTTGCTCGAGAGCGACGCCGTAGCGCTCCGCTTCGCGTGCGAAGAACTCTTCCGCGGCGGAGAACTCCGTCGGCCCCAAGCTTTCGATGAAGCTCCGAGTGGCGGGGCGATCGTCTCCCGCGACGGTATAGATGTCGACCCACAACGGCGCGTCCCAGTCCGTCGCGCTCCTCGCGGCGAAGAACTGCCCGGCGGCGACGAACAACAGCACGTAGAGCAAGACCGCGATGCGTAGACGTTTGAGCACGCTCGTCTCCGACGACCGTGCAGTAGTGAACCACTCGGGATCGCGCTCGAGCGCGGGCGCGCATCACGAAAAGTCAGTCTTTCGAGGGCCCCAAAAAAGAAAAACCCGGCGGTGGGAACGCCGGGTCAGATCTTTTTGTTATCGGAGTTTACGGTTTCAAGTATGCGGCCTGGCTGTTGCTCGTTGCGCCGTGAGGCGCGGAGCGGCTTGTTGTTATTGTCCAGCCAACTTTCTGTTCTTGTTCTTCTTCTTTCTTGTTTTTCTCTAACGTTCCGAAATTTAACAGAACCCTTTGCGAATTCGCATCGTTTTCTGTCTGTTGCGCACTCACTCGTCCCTGGGTGGGGACGACCCATACTAAGCAAGACACATGCCGAATGATAAAAGTGCTAGCTGGAACATGTACATACGAATCGGTTGAGCCTGCAGATCCGGCGTTTTGGCAAGAACCTGTAAAGGCCGCCGACAACGCGGTTAGCTCAGCATGCTCGCGTTTCGCAGGAGTCGTACGTTGTAACCTTCTGTTTCACATGGCTGCGCAAATTTTCGTTGCATCGGACGAGCTCCGCCGCGATGAACGCCTCACGCGTAAAGTCGCCTGACATCACGGCGCGTCGATCAGCGCCGAGCGCTCATGCCAAACGCCGCCTTTCGCGACGCCCACGATCTTGAGCGCGTCCTCGATATGCGTCAGCGGATCGCCGTCGACGACCACGAAGTCGGCAAGCTTGCCCTCCTCGAGGGTGCCGAGGTCGCGCTCGAGCCCGAGCGCGATTGCGCCGCCTGCCGTGGCCATGCGCAGAACTTGATCGTTGGGAATGCCGGCGTCCGCCAGCAGCGCGAGCTCGAGGTGCACGCCGAGGCCGTACGGCACTGCCGGCGCGTCCGAGCCAACTCCGACGCGCCCGCCGGCGCGGACGAGACGCGCAATCGTTCGCTCGAGGGGCGGAACCGCCGACTTCAAGGCATCGGGCCGCTCCCACAAGGCTTGCTCGACAGGCGTGAAGAGCCCATAGGCGTCGTCGCGCCGCGCGCGCGGCCCCGGCCAGCCGCTCAAGCCCGACAGCGCTGCGAGCCCTGTCACGAAGGTCGTGTCGGAAACGATGAGCCGGCTCAAGCTGTCTTGGTATGCCGTGAACCCCGGGGACAACACGAGCTCGAGGCCCGGCGTATCGATATCGTCGCGCAAACGTGCCGGAAGCGCCGCGAGGTCCCAGGGCGGCACGGCGGTCTCTAGCGCTTGCCGTCGCAGGCTATGTGCCAAGCCATGCGCGATTCCCGGATAGGGCCGTACGGCCGGGCTCGGTTCGGCCGCGCCGACCGGCGAAACCAGCAGGCGCGGTCCCAGCGATCGGCCGCTCGCCCAAGTCTCGGCGCGCTCGACGGCCTCGCCGGTCGACGTTGCGAGCTCGCGCACGGTCGTCACACCGTAGGCGAGCCACGCGCGGCCGAGGCGCTCGCCAACGAGCGAGCTTTGATGCGCGTGCAGATCGATGAGCCCAGGAATGACCGTGGCCTCGCGCGCGTCGATGACGGGTCCGGTCGCCGGCAAGACGCCGCGGCCGACGATCGCCGCGATGCGCCCGCCATGCACGTGCACGTCGACGTGACGGTGATACGTGCCGCGCACACCATCAAACAGCCGGCCGACCTCGACGACGTAGTCGGGCGGCGCCGCGGGCGTCCGCCACTCGATAGTTGGCCGCGACTCGGGGCTCGCCGCGGCTGCCGGCGGCGGACCCGCGCCGAGATCGAGGCGGATGTCGCGGCCCGCCACCGCCTCGGCGGAGCGAGCGCGCACGATCAACGTGCGGCCGTCCTCGGCCCATGCGAGCGCGGTCGCGCCGACGACCTTCGTGGCGACCGTGCTCTCCTCGCGGCGCCGCAACTCGAGCACTTTCACTACGGCCGCGGCCGACGGCTCGAGGCTTGCACTCTCCAGATAAGCGACAGCGTTGCCGTCGGGGCGCACGGCGGGGCGGCGCGGCTGCAGCGCGCCGAACGTCACCTGCGTGGACCGGTTGTCGCGCAGCTCGAGCCGCCACAGCTCGAACTGGCCCGTGCGCTCGCTTGCGAATACGACCGAGTCGCCGTCGGGAGAGAAGGTCGGATCGAGGTCGACGAATGGGTCGTCGGTCAGTCGGTGCGGCTCGCCGCGATCCGCGAGCCACACGTCGCCGAGCGCCGTGAATACCGCACGCCGCGCGTCGGCGGAGTAAGCCAGGCCATTGATGGCGAAGGCCGGCCGCGCCGCTGCGTCATCGAGCGGCGCGATAGCGGCCGGAGGTTCCGCGACCTCGACCACGGCGGCCGCATTCAGGTGTACCGGTTCGCGCGCCGGCGTCGCGATGCCGCGCCGCCAAAGCTGGCCGTCGGCCGTGTACAGGAATTCCGCCGAAGAGCGCCAAGTGGCGCGCGCGGCGAACAAGTCTTCGCTATCGCTGAGCGGCTTCAACACTTGCGGCTCGCCGAGCACCAGCAGCTGCAGTCGACTCGTATCCGGCGAGTCCTGCTCGCCGAAGATCAGCACGCCGCCGCCGGGCCGCCATGACGGCGGCGACAAGCGGTTCATGCTCGTGTGCACGACCTCGATCGCTCCGCGGAATCCAAGCACGCGGATCGACGACTCGTCGCCGCGTGCGAGGACGTAGGCGACGAGCCCGTGCTCGGAGACGGTCGGAAACGATGCGGTGCCGGCCTCTTCTGTCAACTGCGTCTCGACGCCGCCTTCGAGCGTAATCGACCAGAGACAATAGTGGCCCGTGCGATTGCTCGCGAAGACTACCGCGCTCCCGTCCCGCGTGAAGTCCGGCTCGCGTTCGTCGAACGTCGACGTGGTCAGCGGCCGTTGCTCGCCCGTCGTCATGTCGAGCAGCCACAAGTCCCACTGCGCGCCGCTGCGTCGTTGATACACGACCTGTCGGCCGTCCGGGCTGAAGCGCGGATTGCGAGCTTGCTCGCCGGCCGGAGTCAACGGCACGGCGCCGCCGCCCGTCGCAGGTAGGCTCCAGAGCTGCTCCAGCAGGTCCACGACGAGGGTGTCGCCGCCGCGCGCGAGCGTTGCGGAGAAGTTCGTTCCTTGGCGAATGTCGCTGATGCGCTCCTCGGCTGCGGCGGTGCACGCGATGAGCGCCGTCAGCACCGCGACCAGTGCTCGGCTCACTCCTGGTTCTCCGCGACGACGTCGAGCTCCGTCAGTTCACCATCCGTTGCGCTGTAGCGAATGACGATCGGCCGGCAGCACACGGAGCAATCCTCGACTTGCTGCTGCGACTCCACCGACAAGTCGAGCGCGATCTCGATCGACTCCCAGCAGTAGGGGCAGGTGATCGTCTCGAACTGAATCACGCTAGGGTTGCAGGCGCTGCGAGCTCCAGCGTCCCGTCTCGAAGGTGTGAGCGTCGCGAGCGTCGAGTCGGCGCTCGTAACGGATGCGTTCGTGAAAGCGGTCGCGCCCTTCGACCCAGAGCTCGATTGCCTCGAGCCACAGGCGGAATCCGCCCCAGAAATCAGGCCGAGGCAGCGCTGCGGAAGCGGGGTTGGTGCCCGCAAACCGCGCGGCGCGTTCCTCGAGCGTGGAGGGTTCCGGCAGTGGGCGGCTCTGCTCGCTGCTCCATGCGTTGATCTGGCTGGCGCGCGCGCGCGTTGCGAAATAGGCGTCGCTCTCGGCCTCCGGTGAGCGTACGACGGGACCCTCGAAGCGGACCTGCCGTCCCAGCTCGTGCCAATAGAGCACGGCTGCGGCGCGGCGCGTCGACAGAAGCTCCGCGCCTTTGCGCGAGCCGTAGTTCGTATAGAAGACGGCGTAACCGAGCGGCGCGAGCTCTTTGAGCAATACCATACGCGCGGAAGGCCGGCCGCTCGCGTCGACGCTGGCAAGCGCCATCGCGTTCGCGTTGTGCCGCCCCAAAGCTTCGGCTTCACCGAGCCATTGCGAGGCCGTGCGCACGGGGTCCTCGGGCGTAGGGATCAACAGCGACGCCATTTACGCCTCAGCGCAGCGCCGCAGCATGAAACCGCAAGTGCTCGGCGATGAACGTGCTGACGAAGTAGTAGCCGTGGTCGTAGCCGACTCGCTCGCGATAGGTAAGACGCTGGCCCGACGCCCCGCACGCCTCCTTGAGCTCGTTGGGAAGCAGCTGGTCGAGGTACGGGTCGGCGAGTCCTTGATCGACGAGCAGCTCGTGTCGACTTGGTTTGGCTCGGATCACTCGAGCCGCGTCGTACTCGCTCCAACTTCGCCGGTCCGTGCCCAAGTAAGCGGTCAGCGCGTGCTGGCCCCAGGCCGATTGGCTCGCTGATGCGATCGGCGCGAAAGCGGAGACGGACCGATAGCTCTGCGCATTGCCGATCCCGATGATGATGGCGCCATGCCCGCCCATCGAGTGGCCGCTGATCGACTTGCGCGCCGGATCCACAGGGAGATTGGCGTTCACTGCAGCCGGAAGCTCGTCCCGAATGTAGTCGTACATCCTGTAATGCGCAGCCCAGGGCGCCTCCGTCGCGTTCACGTAGAACCCGGCACCGGTGCCGACGTCCATCTGCGCGTCCTCGCCCGGAATGTTGACGCCGCGCGGGCTCGTGTCCGGAATGATCAACGCAAGCCCGAGCTCCGCAGCGTAACGCTGGGCGCCGGCTTTGACGCTGAAATTCTCTTCCGTGCAGGTCAATCCGGACAACCAATAGAGCGCGGGCACGGGGCCCTTCTCAGCGGCCGGCGGGAGGTACACGGCGAAGCGCATCGTGCAAGCGCACGCAGCCGAGGCGTGCTTGTATACGATCTGACGACCCTCGAAACAACGCGATTCGCTGACCCGTTCGATGGACGCCTCTTCGATGGACGATGTCGTCATTCCTCGATTCCTTGTCGTGAGTAGCTCTCGGCTTGCACTCGGGACCCCGAGGGCGTTACAAACGCGCCTCCAGAGGTGGGCATGACTCTCGAAGAATTACGTAAACGACTCTCCGAAGTCGACCGCGAGCTGATCGGTCTCGTCGCCGCTCGTCAGAAGATCGTCGCCGAGATCGGAGCCCACAAGATCCAGAATTCCGTGCCGACGCGCGATTATGAGCGGGAGCGCGAGGTGTTGAAAGGCGCTTCGGCGCAAGCGCGCTCGTTGGGGCTCGAGCCGGAGGTCGCGGAGCAAATCATGCAGCTCCTGATTCGTGCCTCGTTGACGCACCAGGAGCAGAGCCGCGTCGCCGCGGCAACGAGTGGTGCCGGCAAGCGCGTGCTGATCATCGGCGGCGCCGGAAAGATGGGGGCTTGGTTCGCCCACTTCCTGAGCTCGCAGGGGTTCGGGATCGAGATTGCGGACCCGAGCACGAACGCGGTCGCGTTCCCGCGTATCGGTGATTGGCGCGAGAGCTCGCTCGACTACGATTGGATCATCGTGGCAACGCCGATGAAGGTCGCCGGCGAAGTGTTGACGGAGCTGGCGTCGCGGCGGCCGCGTGGAGTCGTCGTCGACATCGGTTCCCTGAAGAGCCCGATGCGTGACGGGCTCGCGCGACTCGTAGCGGCCGGCTGCAAGGTCACGTCGATCCACCCGATGTTCGGGCCGGACACGCGGTTGCTGTCCGGGCGACACGTCGTGTTCTGCGACGTCGGCGTTCCCGAAGCCACGCGGGCGGCGCGCGCCCTGTTCGCTTCGACGATGGCCGAGCAAACCGAGATGAGCGTCGATGATCACGATCGGCTCATGGCGTACGTTCTAGGCTTGTCGCACGCACTGAACTTGGCGTTCTTTACGGCACTCGCCGCGAGCGGGGAGCTCGTGCCGCGGTTGCAACATATGTCGAGCACGACGTTCGACGCGCAGCTCAGAGTCGCGACGTTGGTCGCTCGTGACAACCCTCATTTGTACTTCGACATCCAGACGCTGAACGACTATGGGACGGCTTCGCTGCAGGCGCTGCGCGCCGCGACCGAACGCATCGAGCAGCTAGTGCAGAATCGCGACGAGGCAGGTTTCGTGGAGCTAATGGCGGCCGGAAGCCGCTATCTCGAGAACCCTACGTAACGGGAGCGACGCGGAGGCACGCGTGGACAAGGACGACCGCGAGAGTGAACTGACCGAGCTGCGCCGCCGCCTGGCAGCGCTGACGGAAGAGGCCCGCAAGAACGACGAGGCGTGGCGGCGGGCACAAGCCCGCGAAATGGAAGTGCTGGAAGCCGATACGCTCGACGCGCTCCTCGAGCGGCTCACCGCAGGCATGCGTACGAGCTATCGACTCGAGGCTGTGACGCTCGTCATCGCCGACCCGGATCACGACATTCGCCGTTTGCTGGCGCCGCAAGGGCGGCACAGCGGCCAGCATAGCGACGTCCTGTTCGTCGACTCGGTGCACGGTGTTGCGCCGGCGGTCGCAGCGGGGCGCCGCCCCTGGCTCGGCCGCTTCAGCGCCGCGGATCACACGTTGCTGTTTCCCGCGCCCGAGGCGCTCGCGAGCGTAGCGCTGCTGCCGCTGACGCGCCAAGACCGCTTGATCGGTTGCCTGAACTTCGGCAGCCGCGAGCGCGAACGATTCCTTTCGGCGCTCGGCACGGATTTGCTGCATCACTTGGCCGTCATCGCCGCGTTCTCGCTCGAGAGCGCCGTCAACCGCGCGCGGCTCGTGCGCAGCGGCTTCACCGACGTGCTGACAGGCTGGCACAACCGCCGCTATCTGCAGTCGCGCTTGCACGAGGAGCTCGCTCGCTGCCGCCGGGAGCGCACGCCGCTGACGTGTCTCATGATCGACGTCGACCACTTCAAATCCGTCAACGACCGCTTCGGGCATCTCGCGGGCGACGAAGTGCTACGGCAGCTCGCCCACTGCATCGCCGGCGAAGTACGAGGCAGCGACGTGTCCGCCCGGTACGGAGGCGAGGAATTCGTCGTGCTTCTGCCGGGCACCGGCATCGCGGCGGGGTTCCTTCTGGCCGAGCGCATTCGGGCGGCTGTCGCGGCCGAGCCATTCGAGCTGCCGCTGGCGTCACCGCTGCCTATCACGGTTTCGATCGGTGTTGCAGAGCACAGCCCGGGGCTCGACGAGCGCGACCTCAAGGTTGCCGGAGAGCATCTGCTCGCTCTCGCGGATGTCGCGCTTTACGAGGCCAAAGCCGGTGGGCGAAACGCCGTGGCGAGGGCGGCGAACAGCTAAGTGAGTCACAACTTGGCATGCCCCGTTTTGGAACGGGCCCGGCGGATATGAAAGAATCGGCCCGAACATGGATTTCATCGACGAGCACGGGTTTAGGGCCAACGTCGGTATCATCCTGACCGACGGCAGCGGCTGCGTCCTCATCGCGGGCCGGCGTGGTCGTGGCGGCTGGCAGTTCCCACAAGGGGGCATCCAGCCCGAGGAAACGACGGAGGCGGCGATGTTTCGCGAGCTGCGCGAGGAGGTCGGGCTCACGCCGGAAGACGTCGAGCTCGTGGGCTCGACCGAGGGCTGGCTGCGCTACCGATTGCCGGATCGCTACATTCGCCGCGAGCGTACACCGCTCTGCATTGGCCAAAAGCAACGTTGGTTCTTGCTGCAGCTGCGCACGGATCCGAGCCGCGTGCGCTTCGATCTTTCACCCGAGCCCGAGTTCGATCGCTGTCGCTGGGTCGACTATTGGCGCCCCGTCAAGGAAGTCGTGTATTTCAAGCGGCCCGTGTACGTCCAGGCGCTGCATGAGCTCGGCCCATTGGCGTTTCCGAACGACGGGCCGCCGCCGCCGCCGTCGTGGTGGCCGCGCCGTTGGCAACGCGCGTTGAATCGGCGGCCCGGTTGAGTATGGCGGCGCGCGGTGGTCGACCGGTTTGGGTGCTCGCGCTGGCGGTGTTCGCCGCGGCCGGTCTCGTGTACCTCGCCTACGAGCTCGGGCGCTACCAGAGCGGCTTCTCGCTTCTCGATCAGCGTCGTGAGCGCGCGAACCTCACCCGCCAGCTGGCCGATGAGAGAGCCGTCAGCGACGAGCTGAGGCGCCAGCTCGCCATCGGAGAAACGGCCAGCGAGATAGACCGCGCGACGTACGCGCAGGTGGAGACCACGCTGGCCGATCTTCAAGCGCAAATCCAAACGCAGGAAGAGGAGCTCGTCTTCTATCGCGGCATCGTGTCGCCGCAAGACCGTGTGGCGGGGTTACGCATCCAGAGCCTGGAAGCTCTGCCCGGCGACGGCGAGGGACGGTATCTCGTGCGGTTGCTGCTCGTGCAGGCCATTCAGCACAGCCGCAAGGTCTCGGGAGCCGTCAAGCTGCAACTACAAGGCATTCAGGACGGTCAAATGGCCTCATTCGACGCCGCGGAGCTCGTCGTGCCGGGCGAGTCGTATGACATGGACTACGAATTCCGCTATTTTCAGGGCCTCGAAGCGGAATTAGCGTTGCCGGCCGGCTTCGAGCCGCAGCGGATGAATGTCGAGATCTGGCCCGACGAGGCGCGGGCCGAGCGCATCAATCAGACTTTCGAGTGGCCGGCCATCGCCGGCTGAAGAATCCCGGAGCGTGCATGCTAGGTAAGAAATCGCGTAGCCAAGCGCCAATCGGAACCCTCGTCGGCGCAGAGACTCGCGTCAATGGCGACATCGAGTTCACGGGCGGCTTCCACGTCGACGGGTACGTGAAGGGTAACGTGCGCGCGACGAAGGACGACCGGTCCGTCGTCAGCATCAGTGAGCGCGGCTGCATTGAAGGCTCCGTCGTGGTCCCCCACGTCGTGTTGAACGGCACCGTCAAAGGCGACGTCCGCGCGACGGAACGCGTAGAGCTCGGGCCCAAGGCGCGCGTGATCGGCAATGTGCAATACAAGCTCATCGAAATGTCGATCGGCGCAGAGGTTAACGGTAAGCTGATTCACGAGAGCGAGCACGGAGCGGCGAAGAGCGCCAGCCGTCCGCAGGTAGACACCACTCGGCCCGTGAACGCCGGAGAGTAACGAGATGACAGAGACTTCCTCGGTGGCCGAAGCGCCGCCGCTACATTTCACCGATGCTGCGGCCCACAAAGTGGGCAAGCTCATCGAGCAAGAGGGCAATGCGGCCTTGAAGCTGCGTGTGTACGTGCAAGGCGGCGGCTGCTCGGGTTTTCAATACGGCTTCACGTTCGACGAAGAGATCCAGGAAGGCGATACGGAGATCGAGAACGGCGGCGTCACGCTGCTCGTCGACCCGATGAGCGTCCAGTACCTCATGGGCGCCGAGATCGACTACCGCGAGGACCTATCCGGCGCGCAGTTCATCATTCGCAACCCGAACGCTGCTACGACCTGCGGTTGCGGCTCGTCGTTCTCCGTCTAATCCCGCGGTCCTCGGGCCGTGGCCACACCCGACCCGCAAGCGCGCCTTAGCGGCGAGCCTGCCGAGATCATCGCCGCCGTCGACTTGGGCTCCAACAGCTTCCACATGGTCGTCGCGCGCAATCAGCACGGCGAGCCTTCGATCGTGGATCGGCTGCGCGAGATGGTCCGCTTGGCCTCGGGGCTCGATGAGAACGGTGAGCTCGACGACGAGAGCCAAGAGCGCGCGCTCGCGTGTCTGCGACGGTTCGGACAACGGCTACGCGATATGCAGGCGCATCAAGTGCGCGTCGTCGGCACGAACACCTTGCGCCGGGCTCAGAACGCCGACGCCTTCCTGACGAAGGCGGAAGAGGCGCTAGGGCATCCCGTCGAGGTTATTTCCGGCATCGAAGAGGCGCGCCTCATCTATCTCGGGGTTTCGCATTACACGGATTCCTCGGATGGCGGGAATCTAGTCATCGACATCGGCGGCGGCAGCACCGAGCTCATCATCGGCGAAGGCTATGAGCCGCAGCAGCTCGAAAGCCTGTACGTGGGCTGCGTCGGTGTGAGCCAGGCCCATTTTGGCGACGGCAAGCTCAGCGAAAAACGCTTCGAGCGAGCACGGCTCGCGGTGCGGCTCGAGCTTCGGCCGGTGGTAGCAGCGTTTCGGCGCCGCGGCTGGAAACGAGCGATCGGCTCGTCGGGCACCATCCGCTCTGCACGCGACGTCGCTCTGCAGCTGCGGCTTTCCGATAACGGCGTCACCTTGAGAAGCATCGAAACCATCATCGAGGAGCTGATCAAGGCGCGCCGCCTCGAGGACGTGGCTCTGCCGGGCCTCAGTGAGGATCGCGTGCCGGTGTTTCCGGGCGGCATGGCGATTCTCGCCGAGGTCATGAGCGCACTGAAGATCGATACTCTCGATATCAGCAGCGGCGCGCTCCGCGAGGGCCTGTTATTCGACATGCTCGGGCGTCTGCACGATGAGGACGCTCGCGAACGCTCCATCCGGGCCATGCAGCGGCGCTATCACGTCGATCTGGAGCAAGCTGCGCGCGTCGAGGCGACCGCCGTGGCGCTGCTCGATCAAGTCACTCGCGCGTGGCAACTCTCCGACAAGCGCTTCAAGCAGTTGCTCGTGTGGGCGGCGCGGCTACACGAAGTCGGGCTCGATATCGCGCACGCTCGGTATCACCACCACGGCGGTTACTTGATCGCGAACTCTGATCTACCCGGCTTCGTCCGCCTCGAGCAGCAGCTGATCGCGAGCCTCGTGACGCTACATCGCCGCAAGCTCGATGATCCATTTCTGGACGGGCTGCCGGGCTCCTGGCGAGCACCGATGTTCAAGCTCGTCGTGTTGCTGCGGGTCGCCACGTTGCTGCATCGGAGCCGCAGCCCCTCCGATCTTCCCGCGATCGCCCTTTCGACGGGCAAGGACTCTCTCGAGCTGAAGTTCCCGCAGGGCTGGCTCGACGACAATCCGCTTACGGCCGCGGATTTGGAGCAGGAGATCGAGTGGCTGCGAGCTCGCGGCTTCGAGCTGAAGTTTGCGAGCCGCGGGCGCGGCTAAGACGCTTCGGCGAGTTGCCGCAGCAGCTTCAACTGGGCCGGCGTGGCGTCGCGGTCGCCGGTGGCGCGCAGCTGCTCGTAGCGCCCATCTTTGCGTAGCTCCCAGGCTTGCACGGTGTCCGCCAGGTACGTGTCCAGGTCGGCCATCACACGCGCTTTCAGCCCCGTATCGCTGATCGGGAACATGAGCTCGATGCGTCTGAAGAAATTGCGCTCCATCCAGTCGGCGCTCGCGCAGTAGAGCTCTTCCTGTCCGCCATTGTGAAAGTAGTAGACGCGGCTGTGCTCGAGGAAGCGGCCTACGATCGAGCGGACGCGAATGTTCTCGGACACGCCGGGGATCCCCGGACGCAAGCAGCAGATGCCGCGCACGATGAGGTCGATGTAGACGCCGGCACCAGACGCTTCGTAGAGCGCGCGGATGACCTCGGGCTCTACGAGCGCGTTCAGCTTCGCAATGATGTGGCCGGTTCCGCCGGCCGCGGCGTTGCGTGTCTCGCGGCGAATGAGGGCCAGCAAGCGCTCGTGCAGATTGAACGGCGACTGCGACAAGAGGTTCAGATCGGTCGTGCGCATCAGGCTCGTGAGCTGCATGAAGACCTGGTGCACGTCCTCGCCAAGGGACTCCTTGGCCGAGAGCAAGCCGTAGTCGGTGTACGCGCGCGCCGTACGCGGATGATAGTTGCCGGTGCCCAAGTGCACGTAGCGGCGCAGCTTGCCATGCTCGCGGCGCACGACGAGCGCCATCTTGCAGTGCGTCTTGTAGCCGACGACGCCGTACACGACATGCGCGCCAGCCTCCTGCAGCTTGCTCGCGAGCTCGATGTTGGCTGCTTCGTCGAAACGGGCGCGCAACTCGATCAGAACAGTGACCTCTTTGCCCGCCTTCGCGGCCGACACCAAGCTCTCGACGAGCGGTGAGTCGGGCGTCGTACGGTAAAGCGTCTGCTTGATCGCCAGCACGTCGGGGTCGGTCGCGGCGCGGTAGATGAAATCGATGACCGGTGCGAACGACTCGAACGGGTGGTGCAGCAGGATGTCCTGCTTCGAGATCGCTTCGAAGATATTGGTTTTGACGAGCGATTTCGGCACGCCCGGCGTGAACGGCGCGTACTTGAGCTCCGGCCGATCGACGAGGTCATAGACTGCGAGCAGGCGGTTGAGATTGACGGGTCCCGGAACTTGATAGAGGTCGGCGCGCGTGAGCCTGAAATGCTCGAGCAAGTACTCTGCGAGTTGCGCCGGACAGTCGTGCGCAGTCTCGAGGCGCGTTGCCGCCCCGTAGCGGCTTTCGAATAGCTCGCCTTCGAGTGCGGTCATCAAGTCGTCGACGTCTTCGTCGTCGATGAACAGATCGCTGTTACGCGTGACGCGAAACTGGTAGCAGCCGTCGATCTCCATGCCGGCGAATAGTTGATCGACGAAGGCATGGATCACTGACGACAGGAAGACGAAATCCGCTTTGCCCGTCGCTTCGAGCGTCGATGGCAGCGGTATCAACCGGGGTAGTGAGCGCGGCGCTTGCACGATTGCGCGGTGGCACGGACGCCCGAACGCATCGCGCCCATCGAGGCTCACGATGAAGTTCAGGCTCTTGTTGAGGATCCGCGGAAACGGTCGAGTAGGATCGAGCGTCGTTGGGCTCAACAGCGGCACGATCTCGGTGCGAAAGTACTGCTCGAGCCAACTGCGTTGCGCAGGCGACCAGTCGTCGCGCCTGACGAAGCGGATGCCGACGTCGCGCATCGCGGGGATCAACTCGTCGTTGAGCACGCGATACTGCTCTTTCACGAGCGCGTTCGCTTCCTCTGCCACCGTGCGCAGCGCGTCGCTCGAGCTCAAATTATCGGGGCCGGCCGCCGCTGCGTTGACGGCGAGGCGATGCTTCAAGCCGGACACGCGAATCTCGAAGAACTCGTCGAGGTTCGTCGACGAGATGCAGAGAAACTTGAGCCGCTCGAGCAACGGTACACTCGAGTCCATGGCCTGTTTGAGCACGCGCAAGTTGAACGCGAGCTGCGAGAGCTCGCGATTGATGTAGTAGTCCGGAAGCTTGAGATTCAGCGCGTCCACGTGGAAGGCGCAATGTTGCAGGTTCGTTAACTGCGCCAAACCTGATTATACGCTGCGGGTCGAGCGGCCGACCCGGGCGTTCGTCACATCGGTCAGTTCGGGGCGAGCGGCGCGGCGGGTTCGGTCGCCGTTGACGACTGTGCCTGGGTGAGCTCGGCGGGGGCCGGGACGGGCCCCACGAAGCCGTCGAGCTGGCGCCACAACGGCTCCGTCGCGGCGCGGAAGGCGGCTTGCTGCTCCGCGCCAATCGGGTCGGCCGGTGGCAGGGCAACCGTGCGCGGATTGCGATGCACGCCGTTGACTCGATATTCGTAGTGCAGGTGCGGACCCGTGGCAAGACCACTGCTGCCGACATAACCGATGACATCGCCTTGATTCACGCGGGCGCCGGTCCGAGCGCTGCCAAAGCGTGACATGTGGCCGTATAAAGTCGTGATGTTGCTGCCGTGCTGAAGGATGATCGTATTGCCGTATCCGCCTTGGACGCCGCGAAACAACACTTTGCCATCACCGGCGGCGCGGATCGGTGTGCCCGTCGGAGCCGCGTAGTCGACGCCCCGATGGGCACGAATCGTGTTGAGAACTGGATGACGTCGGCTCGGGTTGAAGCCCGAGCTGATGCGCGTGAAGTTAAGCGGAGCTCGAATGAACGCTTTGCGTACGCTGCGGCCTTCCGGCGTGTAGTAGCTCGCGCGTCCCGACTCGTCTATATAGCGCGCCGCGCGAAACGACCTGCCCTGGTTCACGAACTCAGCCGCGACGATCTGGCCGTCACGTAGCTTGACGCCATCGCGCCAGAGCTCCTCGTAGATGACCGTGAACGTGTCACCTTCGCGGACGTCTTGAATGAAGTCGATGTCCCACTCGAAGATGCCGGCCATGTCCATCGTCGTTCGATCGGCGATCCCGGCGGCCGTGCCGGCTTCGAACAGCGAGCTGCGAATCTCGCCGTGCGCGCTCGTCGTGCGAATGTCGACTTCGCGCTCAATCGTATTCGCGGCAAAGCCAGATTCCGCGCGCGCAATCGACAGCACTTTGATGTCGTCGAGCTCGCGGCGCAGGGAGAGCACTTGGCCATCGCGATGAGAAATCGCTAGATGGTCGCCCGGCTTCAGCAATTTCAGCGCCGCACTTGCGTCAGGCAGCGCGACCATCGCCGCGAGATCCGTGAGGCTCAAGCCATTGCGACGGAACAGTACCTCTAGGGTGTCGCCGCGCTTCACGAGCAAATCCAGCATGATGCCCGGCGGCTCAGCAGGCGCGACTGTCGACGGAATCTCGAGCTCGACCGGCGTTCGAACGTCGAGCGCGGCGAGCGATTCGGACGGTAGCGCAAGACTTGGAGCTGGCTCGACGACACTCTGGACAGGGCGGGCGGGAACCGGCTCACGCGGCGTCCCCAACAACAGGAGACCAGTTGCGGCGAGCGGCAGGCTGAATCCCACGACGAATAGCGCCCAGCGGCTCCGCTTGGGAGAAGCTACGAAGTCGTCTTTATAGTCGTGGCGGATGCCGCTGCTACTTGGTTTCAAACGAGCCCCCAGGACGTTCGGTACTGTAGCTTTCGCCGTTTGCGGTGGTCAAAAAGCCGTTGGCCGCAAGCCTTCGCAACGACGCGCGGGAAAATTTTCGATGGGGGCTTGTGTCGGAGCGATCACTGTTTATAATGCGCGCCCCTGCCTTTCCGATATCGCAGATCCTCTCTGAGGGCTTGGATAGCGCGCGGGTCTGGAGTTACAATTCCGGGCTCGCCTGCCGCGTCGGTAAGGCATCGCTCTTTAACAATCTGTCTCAAGCAACTTGTGTGGGCGCTCGCAAGAGCAATAGTGCCAGAGCCTACGCCGACGGGTGCTTGCACCCCGAGGTTTAGGCTCGAAAAAGCTCACAGTCTCTATGTCTTGTTTTTGTATTGAAGTGAAGAGTTTGATCCTGGCTCAGATTGAACGCTGGCGGCATGCCTAACACATGCAAGTCGAACGGTAACGCGGGGGCAACCCTGGCGACGAGTGGCGGACGGGTGAGTAATACGTAGGAATCTGCCC
>Ga0315910_10002759_pt1 | contig 15201 bp, 7 predicted proteins | sample EdamamesoilMG_FD_204470 | JGI IMG/M metagenome (GOLD analysis project Ga0315910, IMG submission 204470) | Garden soil microbial communities collected in Santa Monica, California, United States - Edamame soil | ecosystem: Environmental > Terrestrial > Soil > Garden | place: USA: California...
TTGCGCTTCTTCGCCAGCTCGCGCGCGAAGCTCAGGAGCTCCTCCTCGGCCTCCTGGACGGCCTGGGCCAGCTCCGCGGCGCTCGTCCCGGCGCCCTCCAGCGTCGCGAGCTCGGCCTCGAGCGCGACCAGCACGCCGCCCAGCTCGCCCGCGGGCGCGCGGTACTTCTTCGCCAGGCGCTCGAGCTCCGCCAGGCGCGCCTCGACCGTCTCCAGGCGTGCCGGATCGTCGGCCACGCCGTCGAGCAGCGTGCGCACGGCCCCGGCCGCGTCCGCCAGGTGCACCTCGGCGCTGCGCAGGGCCTCCAGGGCCGGCGCCAGGCTCGGCAGGCGCTCGCTCCAGCGCTCGAGCGCGCGTCCGGCGCTCTTCACGCGATCGAGGGCGGCGTCGTCGCTCTCGAGCAGGGCGGCGACCACGGCGCCGAGCTGCGTGCCGAGCTCGCCGGCGCTGCGCAGCACCTCGCGCTCCTCGAGCAGCGCCGCGGGCTCGCCCTCCTCCAGCTTCGCCTCGCGCAGCTCGGCGCGCTGGAAGCGCAGGAGCTCGAGCCGCTCGCGGCGCTCCTCGGCGCGCTCCTCGAGGTGCAGGAGCTCGTCGCGCCGCGCCAGCCAGGCGGCGCGCAGGCGTGCGTACTCGGCCACCAGCCGCTCGAGCCCGGCGAAGGCGTCGAAGAGGCGCGTCTGCTCGGCCGGGTCGAGCAGGCGCTGGTGGTCGTTCTGCCCGTGGATCTCGAGCAGCAGCGCGGCGAGCTTGCCGAGCGCCCGCAGCGGCACGGGCCGCTGGTTGACGTGCGCGCGGGTCTTGCCGTCCTGGCCCAGGGTGCGGCCGAGGATCAGCTCGAGGCTGGAGGGAACCTTCGTGACGCAGCCCAGCTCCTCGGCCAGGTCCGGCAGCTCCTCGCGCAGGCAGGCGACCACGCGCGCGAGCACGACGGGGTCGGCGGCCTGGAAGCGCCCCTCGACGCGCGCCTGCGTTGCTCCCTTGCGGATCCACGAGGCCGCCCCGCCGCGCGGCGCCTCGCCCCGCAGCAGCTCGAGCGAGCCGACGAACAGGCTCTTCCCGGCCCCGGTCTCGCCCGTCAGCGCGTTCAGGCCCGCCGCGAGCTCCACCTCGGCCGCCTCGATCAACGCCAGGTCCCGGATGACGAGCTCGGTGAGCATGCCGAGAAGATCGCCTGCTCCCCCCCACGGTTTCAATTCCCGCCGGGACCGCCAGGCTCCAGCCTGGCCTCTTCCTGGTCTTCTCCGCGCCCTCCGCGTCTTCCCCCGCGTTCTCCGCGCTCCTCCGATTCCGATCCCAAAGAGGGAGACGAGCGCGGAGACGCGGAGGGATGGCGCGGAGGGCGCGGAGACGGATGAGCAAGACCAGGAAGGAGGGGGGGGCTGGAGCCTGGCGGTCCGGGGGGCAGATTCGGGCGGTTTTCCCTAAGAGGTCGGGCGGCGGACCGTTGTTCTCGGGCGGAGAGTCCTGAAGCGATGCCCAGTCCCCGACAGGCCGACGAGAGCTGGATCCGCGGCCTGCTCGAGCGCTACGAGGGCCCGCTGCTGGCCTATGCGCGGCGCCTGTGCCGGGGGGACCTCGAGCGGGCGCGCGACGCCGTCCAGGACGTGTTCCTGCGCCTGGTGCGGGCCGGGCGCGGAGCCCTGGGCGACGACCCGACCGTGTGGCTCTTCCGCGTATGCCGCAACCGGGCGCTGGACGTCGGGGTGCGGGCGCTCGCGCCCGCGGCGCTCGACGGCGACCAGCCTGGGTCGGGGGACGGCCCGCTCGAGCACCTGGAGCGCGCCGACGACGCCGCGCACCTCCGCGCCCTGCTCGAGCACCTCCCGGAGCGCGAGCGCGAGCTGGTGCGGCTCAAGTTCGAGCACGGCCTCTCCTACCGCCAGATGGGCGCGATCACGGGGCTCACGGAGACGAACGTGGGCTTCCTCCTGCACAAGGCGCTGGGCGCGCTGCGCGCGCGCCTGCCGGAGGCCTCCGCGCGCCAGGAGCACGCATCATGAAGGACACGAGCACGAACAACGGCGGCCACGAGGGTGACCCGGTCGACCTGCGCGCGACGGCCTACGCCCTGGAGGAGCTGGAGCCGGAGGAGCGCGCGCGCTTCGAGCGCGAGCGGGCGCTCGATCCGGAGCTTGCGGCCGAGGCGCGCGCGACGGCGGAGCTCGCCTTGCGCCTGCGGGGCGCGCTGGCGGAGGAAGCAGGCCTGCGCCTGGACGAGGCGCGGCGCACGACGGTCCTCAATGCGGCGCGCGGGCCCGTGATCCGCTCCGGGTGGTCTTTCGGAGCGCGCGTCGCCGCGGCGGCGGCGCTGTTCCTGGTCCTGGGCGCGACGGTGTGGGTCGCGCTCGAGGCGGCGCTGAGCCCGGGCGCGGCGCGCTCGCTGTCGCCCTTCACCTACTCGGTCGGAGCCGATAGTCGCTCGTTCCCTGCTGAGTTGCGCGGGCTTGGCTACATCGGCGACACGGAGGGCTCGGCCAGCCTCGGCTACGGAGGAGCCCCTGGTGGGGCCTTCAACCCTGTCGAGAGTCCGGAACTCGAAGCCCTCGGCTACGGCGGCATCGACGAGCCCACGCCCAACACCGAGGCCTACGACCCGATCCGCGAGAACGGCTTCCAGGATCCGGCGGTCGAGCCGCTCTCGACCTTCTCGATCGACGTCGACCGCGCCTCCTACGCCAACGTGCGTCGCTTCCTGAACGCGGGCCGCCTACCGCCGAGCGACGCGGTGCGGATCGAGGAGCTCGTCAACTACTTCGACTACGCCTACCCGGCGCCCACGGGCGACGCGCCCTTCTCGGTGAGCGTCGACGCGGCCAGCGCGCCCTGGGCCCCGGAGCACCGCCTCGTGCGCATCGGCCTGCTCGGCCGCTTGCCGGACCGCGACCAGCCGCGCACGAAGAACCTGGTGTTCCTGGTCGACGTCTCGGGCTCGATGAAGGCGGCCGAAAAGCTGCCGCTCGTGCAGCGCTCGCTGCGCCTCCTGGTGGACGAGCTCGCCCCCGCGGACCGCGTGGCGCTGGTCGTCTACGCCGGCAGCACGGGCCTCGTGCTCGACTCGACCCCGGTGGCGCAGCGCGGGCGCATCCTGGCGGCGATCGAGGGGCTCGAGGCCGGCGGCTCGACCAACGGCGGCGCGGGCATCCAGCTCGCCTACGCAACGGCCCGCAAGCACCTCGACCCGGAGGGCGTCAACCGCGTCGTGCTGGCGACCGACGGCGATTTCAACGTGGGTGTCACCGACCGCGGCGACCTGCTGCGCCTGATCGCGCGCGAGGCGGAGAGCGGCGTGTTCCTCTCGGTGCTCGGCTTCGGCACGGGGAACCTCAAGGACGGCACGATGGAGCAGCTCGCCGACCGCGGCAACGGCAACTACGCCTACGTCGACACCCTGGCGGAGGCGCGCAAGGTGCTCGTGCGCGAGCTCGACGGGACGCTCGAGACGATCGCCAAGGACGTCAAGATCCAGGTCGAGTTCAACCCCGAGCGGGTGGCCCGCTACCGCCTGATCGGCTACGAGAACCGGCGCCTGGCCGCGCGCGACTTCGACGACGACAAGAAGGACGCCGGCGAGATCGGCGCCGGGCACACGGTCACCGCGCTGTACGAGGTCGTGCCCGTCGGCGTCGAGCGCGCGACCGAGCGGCCCCTGCGCTACCAGGAGCGCGCCCCGCGCCCGGCCGCGCTCTCGCGCGAGCTCCTGACGGTGCACCTGCGCTTCAAGCAGCCCGCCGCGGCGACCAGCGAGCTCCTCTCGGCGCCCTTCACCGACGCCGGCGGCAGCTTCGAGGCCGCCGAGGACGACTTCCGCTTCGCGACCGCCGTGGCCGCCTTCGGCCTGTGCCTGCGGGAGTCGGAGCACCGCGGCAGCGCGACGCTCTCGGACGTGTACCGCTGGGCGAAGGACGCCCAGGGTGCGGACCCGCACGGCGACCGGCGCGAGTTCCTGAAGCTCGTCGACGTGGCCCGCGGGCTCGAGCGCTGATCAGCCTGCCGTCCCCAGCGCCCGCCCGACGATCTCGCCCGTGTCCTTGGAGAGCCCCGGGTGGGCCGCGATGCGCTCGAGCTCGGCCCGCATGCGCTCGCGCAGCGGCGCGACGTAGCGGCGCCAGGAGTTGAAGGCCGAGACCATGCGCGCGGCGAGCTGCGGGTTGAGCGCGTCCAGCGCCAGGACCTTGTCGGCCACGAAGGCGTAGGGCCGTCCGTCCTCGGCGTGGAAGCGGGCCGGGTTGGCGTGGGCGAAGGCGCCCAGCAGGGCGCGCACGCGGTTGGGGTTGCGCAGCGTGAAGTCCGGGTGGCTGGCGAGGGCCAGGACGCGCTCGAAGGTCGAGGGCTGGGGCGCCACGGCCTGCAGGCGGAACCACTTGTCGAGCACGAGCGGGTCGTGCTTCCAGCGGCGGTAGAAGGCGTCGAGGGCCAGCTCGCGCTCCTTGCCGTCGACGCCGACCAGGGCCGCCAGGGCGGCCTCGGCGTCGGTCATGTTGCGGGCGCGCTCGAACTGCTGCAGCGCGAGCGCGGTCGTCTCGGGCTCCTCCAGCGACGCGAGGTAGAGGAGGCAGCGGTTGCGCAGCCGGCGCGCGTCGATCGCCGCGGCCTCGAGGCCGCCGGCGGCGCGCTCCGCGAGGCGCCGGTAGGTGTCGAGGAGGCGCGCGCGGTGGGCCGCGGCCAGGGTGCGCACGGCGAGGCGGCGCGCGGCGTGGATCGCGGCCGGGTCGGTCGGCTCGAGCTCCTGGCCCAGCGTCAGCTCGTCCGGCAGGGCCAGGGCCAGCGCGCGGAACGAGCCGTCGAGGCGCTCGTCCGCGAGGATGCGCCCGAAGGCGTCCACGAGCTCGGGCGCGAGGCCCGGGGCGGCCCCCTTCGCCTGGGCCGCGACGAGCTCGAGCAGGACCTCCTTGGCGAGCTGCTGGCCCGCGTCCCAGCGCGAGAAGGGGTCGGCGTCGTGCGCCATCAGGAAGGCCAGCTCGGCGCGCGGGCGCGCCAGGCGCAGCTTCACCGGCGCCGAGAAGCCGCGCAGGAGCGAGGGCACCGGCCGCACGGGCACGTCGACGAAGCGGAAGGTGCGCTCGCGCTCCCTCAGCTCGAGCGTGCGCGTGCTCGCGGCCTGGTCCTTGTACTCGCCCGAGAGCCGCAGGCCGAGCTCGCGCCCGTCGGGCCCGAGCAGCGCGACGCGCACCGGCAGGTGCAGGGGTTCCGGCTCGACCCCGCCCGTCTTCGGGAGCACCTGGCGCAGGGTCAGGTCGTAGAGCCGCGCGCCCGCGTCGTGCGCGCCGTGCACCTCGAGCACCGGCGTGCCCGGGGTCGAGTACCAGCGCTCGAACTGCGCCAGGTCCACGCCGTTCGCGTCGGCCATGGCCGCGCGGAAGTCGTCGCAGGTCACGGCCTGGCCGTCGTGACGCTCGAAGTAGAGGTCCATCCCGCGCCGGAATCCGTCGGCTCCGAGCAGCGTGTGGTACAGCCGCACGACCTCGGCGCCCTTCTCGTACACCGTGGCGGTGTAGAAGTTGTCCATCGAGACGTAGGACTCGGGCCGGATCGGGTGCGCCATCGGCCCGGCGTCCTCGGCGAACTGCGCCAGGCGCAGCTTGCGCACGTCGTCGATCCTCTTCACCGCCGCCGAGCCCATGTCGGCGCTGAACTGCTGGTCGCGGAAGACCGTCAGGCCCTCCTTGAGGGTCAGCTGGAACCAGTCGCGGCAGGTGACGCGGTTGCCGGTCCAGTTGTGGAAGTACTCGTGCGCGATCACGCCCTCGATCGCCTGGTAGTCGTCGTCCGTGGCGCTGGCCTCGTCCGCCAGGACGTAGCGCGAGTTGAAGACGTTGAGGCCCTTGTTCTCCATGGCCCCCATGTTGAAGTCGTTGACGGCCACGATCTGGTAGACGTCGAGGTCGTACTCGCGCCCGAAGAGCTCCTCGTCCCACTGCATCGCCCGCTGCAAGGAGCGCAGGGCGTGCGCGCACTTGCCGAGGTTCTGCGGCTCGACCCAGATCTCGAGCCCCACGTTCTTGGCCGAGCGCGTGCGGAAGGTGTCGCGCTCGCAGGCGAGGTCGCCGGCCACCAGCGCGAACAGGTAGCTGGGCTTCTTGAAGGGGTCCTCGTAGCGCACGAAGTGGCGCCCGTCCGGCAGGTTGCCGCTCTCGACGCGGTTCCCGTTCGAGAGCAGCACCGGTGCGCGCGCGCGCTCGGCCTCGATGCGCACCGAGAAGCGCGCCATCACGTCCGGCCGGTCGAGGAAGTAGGTGATGCGCCGGAAGCCGTGGGCCTCGCACTGGGTGCAGTAGATCCCGTTCGTGAGGTACAGGCCCGAGAGGCGCGTGTTCGCGCGCGGGTCGAGCTCGACCTCGGTCTCGAGCTCGAAGCGATCGGGCACCTCGGGCACGATCAGGCTCTCGTCCGTGACCTCGAACTCGCCGATCACGAGATCGCTGCCGTTCAGGCGCAGGGCGTGCAGCTCCAGGCCCTCGCCGTCGAGCACCAGCGGTCGCCGCCCGGGGTTGGCGGCCTCGTTGCGGCGCCCGGAGAGGCGCGCGTGCACGCGCGTGCGCTCGCGCTCGAGCCGGAAGAGGAGCTCGACGCGCTCGATCCAGAAGTCCGGCGGGCGGTAGTCGAGGCGCTGGACGGCGGTCGGCTTGGTGCTCGTGGCCTGGCTCACGGGCGGAAGAGGATAGGGATTCGGGCTGTTCCGGTCCCCTCCGACCGGCGTGGGCGCGGCGGACGGCTACGCTAGGGCCGCTCCAGAGCCCCCATGACGCCCCTCCGCCGCCTCGCCCCCACCCGCGCCGTCCTCGCCCTCCTGCCGCTCCTCGCCATCGCCTGCGCCGGACCCGAGGCGCCCGCGCAGGCGCGGAGCGAGGCCGCCGTCCCGATCCCGGCCGCCGCGCCAGAGGTGAGCGCGGCAGCGCGCGTCGAGCCGCGGACGGTGCTCTCCGCCGACCCGGAGCTCGCGCCTCGGCTCGCGCAGCTGATCGAGGCCGTGGAGGCCGACCGCGTCGCGCTGCACGTGCCGGGGCTCGCGCTGGCGGTCGTGAAGGACGACGAGCTCGTCCTCGCGCGCGGCTTCGGCCTGGCGGACGTCGAGGCGCAGCGCGCGGTGACGCCGGAGACGATCTTCGCCATCGGCTCGACCAGCAAGGCCTTCACCGCCACGCTCGTGGCGCTGCTCGAGGCCGAGGGCAAGCTCGCCTTCGACGACCCCGTGACGGAGGCCCTGCCCTGGTTCGAGCTCCCGATCGACGGCGAGGGCCCGGTCACGCTGCGCGACCTGCTCTCGCACCGCACCGGCTTCGCGCGCCAGGACGTGCTGTGGTACGGCGGCAAGGCGAGCCCCGAGCAGGTCCTGCGCACGGCACTGGGGGCCGAGCCGATGAGCCCCTTCCGCCAGGCCTTCCACTACAACAACGTGATGTTCCTGGCGGCAGGCGAGGCCTGCGCGGCGGTCGCGGGCAGACCGTGGACGGAGCTGGTGCGCGCGCGCCTGCTCGAGCCGCTCGGGATGGAGCACACGACCACCGACGTGGGCGCGGCCCAGGCGGCGGCGGATCTCGCGCTCGGCTACCAGTGGGACGAGGACGCCGAGCGCTTCGAGCACAAGCCGATGCGCGTGCTCGACTCGATCGCCCCGGCCGGCGCGCTGAACTCGAACGTGCTCGATCTCGCGCGCTGGGTTCGCTTCCTGCTCGCGCGCGGCGAGCTGGAGGGCCGGCGCCTCGTCGACGCCGAGCTCCTGGCGGAGACCTGGAAGCGGCACAACACGGCCGGTCCCGGCACGGGCTACGGCCTGGGCTGGTTCCTGCGCTCCTGGAACGGGCTCGAGCTGATCGACCACGGCGGGAACATCGACGGCTTCGCGGCCGAGGTGGCGCTCTTGCCCGCGCACAACGCGGGCGTCGTGCTGCTGACCAACGTCTCGGCCACGCCGCTGCAGGGCACGATCGCGCCCAAGGTGTTCGCGGCCCTGTTCGAGGAGCCGCGCGCGCTCGCGGAGGCCTCGGCCAGCCCGGCCGGCGACCTCGCGCGCTTCACCGGCACGTACCTGGCGAGCTTCTACCAGTTCAAGGAGGCGCGCTTCGAGCTCTCGGCGCGCGAGGGGAAGCTGTGGCTCGACGTCCCCGGGCAGACCGTGTACGAGCTCGGCCCGCCGGACGAGCACGGCAAGCGCCCGTTCGCGGCCCTCCCCGACCAGATCCAGGTCACCTTCACCGAGATCGGCGAGCACGTCGCGTCGCTCACGCTGCACCAGGGCGGCTTCGCCTTCGAGTGCTTCCGCGAGGGCTACGAGCCGCCGGCCGAGGCCGACGCGGCCGAGCTGGCGCCCTACCTCGGCGACTACGCCGACCCGCTGACGGGCAAGACCTTCGCCGTCGTGCTGAGCCACGGGCGCCTGGCCGTCGACTACCCCGAGCAGATGGTGTACGAGCTCTTCCCGCCCGACGACCTCGAGCGCTGGGTCTTCCGCGCCAATCCCGCCCTGGCGGTCGAGTTCCGCGAGGACGCGCTGGTCTTCTTCGAGCGCGGCACCGAGCGCGTGTGCACGCGCGTCGGCGCCCCGACGCCGCCGCCGACGCTCGACGAGCTGATGGCCCTGCGCCACGCCGAGGCCTTCGAGGCGCGCCTGGCCGAGCTCGGCACGTGCCGCCTGTCCGGCACGATGCGCTTCGCGAGCTCCGGCATCCGCGGCACGACCGAGACCGTCTTCGACGCCAGCAGCCGCTTCCGCGAGCTGGTCGACCTGCTGCCCTTCGTCGCCTCGCGCACCGACTTCGACGGCCAGCGCGCCACGGCCGCATCCTCCTTCGACGGCGAGCACGAGCTGCAGGGCGACAACCTCGACCAGGCCCGCGCCGGCAGCCCGGCCGTGTTCTTCGGCGACTGGCGCCGTCGCTTCGACGCCGCCGAGGTCCTGCGCGTGCTCGCCGAGGACGAGCGCGAGCTGGTCCAGGTGCGCCTCGCGCTGGGCGAGGCACCTGCGACCCTCGTCACGCTCGACCGCGCGACCGGCGACCTCGTCCGCGCCGAGGTCCAGGAGCTCGTCGACGGCGTCGGCGCGCTCCCGAAGACCGTGCTGTTCGACGACTGGCGCGAGCTCGAGGGCCTGCGCTTCCCGATGCGCGTGACCAGCCTGGACGAGGCCAGCGGCAAGGTCGTGGTCGAGTACGCGGAGCTCGAGACGGGCCTGGCGGAGGATCTGCTCACCTCCGGCGAAGGGCGCTAGGCCATCGAAGATGGCCTATTCCGCGTCAAGGTGACCGCACCGGTTCTCCGGGCGGGCTCGCGCCCGCCCGGTGATCCGGTGCGCGGATTCTCGGACAGACTCCTGGCCCGTCGAAGATGGGCGACTCGCCGTCAGCGTGACCGAGCCCCCGTGGTTCCCGGACGCGACTCGCGTCGGCCTGACCGGGCCAGCGACGGGATTCGGCACCTTTCCGTGGAAGTTCCCCGGCCCGCGGCATGAGGGAAGATGTCCCCCATGCCTTCCCCCGAGCCCATCCCCACCGCGGCGCTGCTGGCCGAGAGCGCCTGGCTCGCGCGCCTGGCGCGGCGGCTGGCGAGCGATCCGACCGAGGCCGCCGACGCGACCCAGGACGCCCTCGTGCGCGCCCTCGGACGCGGGCCGGGCGCCGGAGTGCCGCTGCGGAGCTGGCTGGCCGTGGTCCTGCGCAACGCCCTGCGCCAGGGCCGCCGCGGCGAGCGGCGCCGTTCCGCGCGCGAGCGCACGCGGGCCGAGCTCGCCGCGCGCGAGGCCGAGCCGGCCGACGCGCTCGCGCTGCGCCTCGAGCTGCACGAGCGCCTGGTGGCCGCCGTGCGCGCGCTCGAGGAGCCCTACCGCACGACCGTCGCGCTGCGCTACCTCGCGGACCTCGCGCCGAGCGAGGTCGCCGCGCGCACCGGCGTGCCCGTGAAGACCGTGCACGCGCGGCTCGAGCGCGCGCTGGAGCAGCTCCGCGCGCGCCTCGATCGCAGCTACGGGCAGCGCGCGGCGTGGCTCGCGCTGCTCCTGCCGGCGACGCCGCCGCCGATCCCGCTCCCCGACCCCGCGCCCCTCGTCCCCGTCCTCGCCATGGGAACCCTCTGGAAATGGACCGGCGCCGCCGCAGCGCTCGCCGCCGCCGGCTTCCTCGTCCTGCGCACGCCCTCGGCCCCCGCGCGCTCCGCGCCGGTGCGCGGGCCCGCCGCGACCTCGCCCGCCGTGGCGCTGGCGGCGCCGAGGGAGACGAGCATGGCGGCGAGCACGCCCTCGATCGGGCCCGAGCGCGAGACCGCACGGGTCGACCGCGCCCCGGCCGCGGCTCTCCCGGTTCCCGAGGAGGCGAGCGCGCGCCGCCTGGTCGGCTTCGTGCGCGACGTCGAGCAGCGCCCCGTCGGCGGCCTGACCGTTGTCTGCGAGCCGCTGCCGACGACCCTGCGCGCTCCCCCGATCGCCGAGAACCCCGCCGCGCAGGCCGAGAGCGCGCCGGACGGACGCTTCGAACTGCCCATGCCCGCCCGACTCTGTCGCCTGGTCGCCAGCGGACGCGGCTACGCCACCCTGGCCGCGCCGACGCTGACCGACCTCGAGCTCCCCGAGGCTCCGATCGTCTACGTGGGTCCGGAGCGCGTCTACGCCGGCCGCGTCGTCGACGCCGCGGGCACGCCGCTGGCCGGCGCCGACCTGTGGCTCCAGCTCGCCGACGAGCTGGCGCGCGAGCTCCAGCCGGGCACCTTCGCGGCCACGCTGCCCGTGGCGCGCGCGACCTCGGCGGCCGACGGCACGTTCGCCTTCCCCACGCTCGGCGGCGCACCCGGAAGCCGACTCTGGGCCAAGGCCGACGGCCACGCGAGCGCGAGCCTGGAGCTGCCTTCGGAGTCGCGCGACGACCTCGTCGTGACCCTGGAGCGTTCCGCGCGCGACGGAGCCCTGGCCGGCCACGTGTGGCACGCCGACGGACGGCCCGCGGCCGGCGCCTACGTCTCCGCCGGCGAGGACAGCGCGCGCTGCGACGGTGCCGGCGCCTTCGAGCTCGCGCCGCGCGACGGGGCGGCGCCCGTGCGACTCCGGGCGGTGCTGCCGGGGCACCTCCCGGGCGAGCTCGAGCTCGCCGGCGTCCCGGCGGACGAGCGGCGCCGAATCGAGCTCGTGCTCGGGCCGGCCGCGCTGCGGATCGCGGGACGCGTGGAGGACGCGCAGGGCCGCGCCGTGGCGGGCGCCAAGGTGTGGACGCCGGACGGAGAGCCCTTCGGTGAGGTCCCGACGCGCGTCGGGGAGATGACGCTGCTCCTCGACTTCGATCTCGAGGGCGTGATCGACGGCGCCGAGGCCCAGGTCGGCGGCCGCGAGGCGACCAGCGACGCCGAGGGCCGCTTCGAGCTGACGAGCCTGGTCGAGCGCACCTATGCCCTCTACGCCCTCGACCCGCGCACGGGCGAGCTCGCCGGGCCCGTCCCGGCGCGCGCGGGCGAGAGCGTGGTGCTGCGCCTCCCCGGCGAGCCGCGCGTGCGCGTCGCCGGGCGCGTGCTCTCCTTCGCGGGCGAGCCCCTGGCCGGCGTGAAGGTCGCGCCCGTGCGAGCGCTTCGCGCTCCGTTCGGTCGGAGCAGCGGCTCGCGCTGGGGCGAGGCGCGCACGACCGACGCCGAGGGCCGCTTCGCCTTCGAGGAGCTGTGCGCGGAGGGCACCTCGCTGGCGGTGTTCGCCCCCGACGCGCCCCAGCACTCGTCCTTCGAGCTGGCCGCCGAGCCGGACCTCGCCGCGCTCGAGCTGCGCATCCCGGCACCCCGCTTCCTGCGCGTCGTCCTCGACGATCCCGCGCGCGCCGACGGGCTCGCCGTCCACGACGCGCGCGACGAGCCGCTCGACGTCATCGTCCAGGTCGGCGGCGTGCAGCTCGCCTGCGCGGCCTTCTTCCTGCAGGGCGGTGCCTCCGACGTGATCCTCACCGACGAGCGCGCGCGCACCCTGGTGCTCCACCGGGGCGGCCAGGAGAGCGAGCACATCCCCCTGCAGCTCGCGCCGGGCCAGGTGAACGAAGTCCGGCCGTGAGCCGGGGCGCTGTCCGCTCGGTCAGCGCGGCCGGGCATGGCGCCCGAGGCTGACCCGGCCGCCGCCCTGAGCGGTCACCCAGCGCTCCCCCAGGTACAGGTTCCAGCCCTCGTACCCGCAGGAGTCGTTGAAGAAGTCGAGCCGCGTGCCGCCTCCGAAGTCGAGCGAGAGGTCGGCGGTGTCCTCGACCAGGCGGACCCCGACGATGGAGCGGCCCGCGAGGGCCTCCAGCAACCTCTGGCTCGCGTCCAGTGGCTTCCCCAGGCCGAACGGATGCCCATCGTCCTTTTGGCCGAGTTGGACGTGCCCTTTCGTGACCAGGCGCCAGGCGCAGCTGACGCGCAGGAAACAGGCCGTGAGGCCGAACACCCAGTCGAGCGTCTCGCTCTCGTACTCGAGCGAGTCCACCGACGTCCCCCGCAGCTCGTCCAGCCATGTCGAGGCGGGACCCTCGACGTAGAGGGTTTCGCCGGGATGCTCTTGCTGGATCACGTCCAGCGCGGCCGTGACCGCAGCGCCGTCGCCGGGGTCCACCGGACGGTCGAGGATCGTCACGGGACACAGTCGCCGGAGGCGAGCCAGCTCCTCCTCGGCCAGCAGGTCCCTCGCGACCCACACGGGACCGAGCCTCTTCCCGTACCAGTCGAGTAGCTCGAACTCGCAGCGCCTGAGGATCAAGGCAGGCATCGAGAGGCATGTTAGAGCTCTCTGGCGCCGTGGCGTAGCGACCACGAGCGCGTGCGGGCCGCGGTAGGATCCCGGCCCTTCGTCCCGAGCCCCTGCCCTGCACGATGACCACGCTCTCGCGTTCCGCGTCGATCCCGCTCCTTTTCGTCCTGCTGCTCGCGGCCTGCCGCGCTTCGGAGCCGAGGCTCGAGCCGGCCGCGGGCGCGCCGGCAAAGAAGCTGCTGACGCTCGAGCAGACCCTGGGGCAGGGCGAGAAGGTCGACTTCGCGGGCGAGCTCGCGCGCATCGCCTGGGCCGAGGACGGCGTGCACCTCGAGCGCACCGAGAAGGAGCGCAAGGTGTGGATCGAGCCGGAGAGCGGCGTGGAGAAGGAAGCGGCACCGGCGGAGAAGAAGGCCGAGGAGGGCGCCGACGACGAGAAGGCCGCGAAGGAGGCGTTCCAGGCGGCGCTGGTGGCGGCCGGGCTCGAGGAGGGCAAGGCGAAGCGGGCGCGCGACGTGCATCGGACGCCGGGCGGAGCGCTCACCGGGCGCGTCGAGGGCGCGCTGTGGTGGACGAAGGGCGGCGAGGCGCGCGTGGTCGAGGACGGGGCCGCGGGCGAGCCGGAGCTCGTCGAGCGCTCGCCCGACGGGCGCTTCCTCGCCTGCGTGCAGGCCAACGACCTGGTGCTCGTCGACCTGGAGAACGGCGCGCGCACCGAGGTCACGGGCGACGGCTCGGCCGACGTCTTCAACGGCAAGCTCGACTGGGTCTACCAGGAGGAGCTCTACGGCCGCGGCGACTTCAAGGGCTTCTGGTGGAGCCCCGACTCGCGCCACGTGGCGCTCCTGCGCCTCGACGAGAGCCTGGTGCACGACTTCACCGTGATCGACCACATCGAGGACGGCCACTTCCGCGTGAAGCCCGAGGTCACGCGCTACCCGAAGGTCGGCGACCCGAACCCGGTCGTGGGGCTCGGGCTGGTCGAGGTGGCCGCTCCGGGCAACGTGCGCTGGCTCGACCTCTCGAAGTACGCGGCCGAGGAGCCGCTGGTCGTGCGCGTCGACTGGGCGCCGAGCGGGACGCTCCTCTTCATGGTGCAGGACCGCATCCAGACCTGGCTCGAGCTGGTCGCGGCCGATCCGGCGACGGGCGCGACGCGCCAGCTCCTGCGCGAGGAGTCGCCCGGCTGGGTCAACCGGCCCGACGCGCCGCGCTGGCTCGCGGACGGCTCGTTCCTGTGGCTGAGCGAGCGCACGGGGCAGCGGCACCTCTACCGCTACCGGGTGGATGACAAGGTCCTGGTCACCACGCTGACGAGCGGCGAGTGGAGCGTGGGCGGCATCGACGAGCTGGACGAGGCGCGCGGGCTGGTCTGGCTCACCGCCACCAAGGACGGCGCGATCGACGCGAACCTCTACCGCGTCGCGCTCGACGGCACGGGCCTCCTGCGCCTGACGAGCGGCCCCGGACGGCACTCCTGGCGCTGGAACGCGGCGCGCACCCTCTTCCTCGACCGCGTCTCGAGCCTGGAGGAGCCCACGCGGCTCCTGCTGTGCGACGGCGAGGGCAAGGTCCTGCGCGAGCTCGCGCGCGCGTCGATCCCCGACCTCGAGGCCTACGCGACCAGCCGCTGGGAGCGCCTGGTCATCCCCGCGCGCGACGGCTTCGAGCTCGACGCGGCGCTGCTGCCCCCCGTCGGCTTCGATCCGGCGCAGCGCTACCCGGTCTGGCTACCGACCTACTCGGGCCCCGACGCGCCCTCGGTCTCGAACTCCTGGAGCTCCTCGAGCTGGAACCAGTTCCTGGCCCAGAACGGCGTGATGGTGTTCCAGGTCAACGTGCGCTCGGCCAGCGGCAAGGGGCAGCGCGTGATCGAGAGCTGCTACGAGCAGCTCGGCGTGCAGGAGCTGGCCGACCTCGAGGACGCGGTGGACTGGCTGGTCGCGAACCGCGGCGCGGATCCGGCGCGCGTCGGGATCACCGGCGGCAGCTACGGCGGCTTCATGGCGGCCTACGCGCTGACGCACTCGGATCGCTTCGCGCTGGGACTCGCGGCGAGCGGCGTCTACGACTGGCGCATGTACGACACGATCTACACCGAGCGCTACATGTCGACCCCGGCCAGGAACCCGGAGGGCTACGCGAAGACCTCGGTTGTCGAGGCGGCCACGAGCCTCAAGGGGCACCTCGTGATCACCCACGGCGAGATGGACGACAACGTGCACCTCCAGAACGCGATCCAGCTCGTCTACGCGCTGCAGAAGGCGGGCAAGGACTTCGAGCTGATGATCTACCCCCAGAGCCGCCACGGCCTGGCGCGCGAGCTGCGCGAGTTCGACCGGCGCTACACCTGGCGGCTGATCCAGCAGCATCTGCTGGGCGGCGAGTGAGCCGGGCCCCCGGGAGCGCCAGGCTCCAGCCTGGCCCGGGGACCGCCGGGCTCCAGCCCGGCTCTTGTCCGGCTCGGTTCTCTCCGCGCTCCTCGGGACTCGGATGCGGGAGGGAAGAAGAAGAAGAAGGAAGAA